>Ga0247727_10011822_pt1 | contig 15133 bp, 15 predicted proteins | sample WisWelCaveWW1625_FD_202498 | JGI IMG/M metagenome (GOLD analysis project Ga0247727, IMG submission 202498) | Biofilm microbial communities from Wishing Well Cave, Virginia, United States - WW16-25 | ecosystem: Environmental > Aquatic > Deep subsurface > Groundwater > Cave microbial mat | place... | reverse complement strand
GCTCGACCTGCGCGCCGACGCCGCACCGCGTGAACCGACCCCGGAGCGGGCGGTGGAGTTGTGCGATCGCCACCGCGGCATCGGCGCCGACGGAATGCTCACGCTCTTGCCCGAACCGGGCGCCGACGCCCGCATGATCGTCCACAACGCCGACGGGTCGCGGCCCCAGATGTGCGGCAACGGCGTGCGCGCCGCGGCGCTCTGGATCGCCACCGACGGCTGCGAACACGCGGCGCAGGGCACTGTGCGCATCGCCACCGACGCGGGGCCGCGGCCGTGCGAGGTCTGGGCCGACGCGCCGGCGCTGGGGGAGGTCGAGGTCTCGATGGGCGCGGCGGTGCTGGGCCGGGCCCACGACGTCGACCTCGGCGGCCACAAGGTCACCGCCTACCCCGTCTCGATGGGCAACCCGCACCGCGTCCTCTTCTTCCAGAACCAGAAGCACCAGATGCCGCTGATGGGCTCGCACGCCGCCGAGTTCGGCCCCGCGCTCTGCGCCCAGGAGGACGCCAACATCGAGTTCGCGGCCCGCACCGGCCCGCAGCGGTACGCCTGCGTGGTCTACGAGCGCGGCGCGGGGCTCACCCAGGCCTGCGGCACCGGCGCCTGCGCGGTGGCCGCCGCCGCCGTCGCGCTCGGCGAGGTGCACCCGGACGCGCCGGTCTTCATCCAGCTCCCCGGGGGGCTCCTGGCGGTCTCGGTGCGCCGCGACCTCTCGGAGGTGCGCATGCGCGGCCCCGCCCAGCTCGTCTTCCGGGGAGAGCTGGTCGAGAAGTAGCGCGCCCTACTCCGAGAAGGTGTGCTTCAGGATCTCTATGCCGTTGGGCGGGATGATCACCCGGCTCTTGAACTCCTTGTTCATGTCCGGGTTGAACAACCGGATATCGTGCGGTCCGGCGGGGAGCATCAGCGGCTTGTCGAGCGGAGTAGCGCCCACTTCCTGCCCGTCGACCTCGACCTTGGCCCAGGGGCGGACGCGAAACTGCAGCTCGCCCTTGGCGGTGACCACGGGCGGCGGCGGGGGCGGCGGCGGCTTGGGCTTCTCCGCCTCCTTCACGATCACCGTCACCGCCGGGGCGGGCGGCGGCGGCTTGATCTCCACCTTGGGCGGCTCCGGCTCCTTCTTGGGCGCGCGCGCGAGCTTCTTCGGCTTGGGCTTGGGCGCCTCGGCCGGCGGCGGCGGCTCCTTCTTCGGCTCCGGCGGCGGGGGAGGCGGCGGCGGTGGCTTCTCGACGGCCACGCGCTCGACCGGCACCACCACCTGCGCCTCCTCCTGCTGCGTCTTCCAGGCCCAGAACCCGCCGCCGCCCAGCAGCGCGACGAGGAGGAATGCGGCCACCGCGTATTTCCAGGCGCCGCGCTTGGGCTCGGGCGGCGGCCCCTCCTCCATCATCAGCGTGCCGGAGCTTTCGCGGTGCGCCGGTGGCGGCTGCACCTCGGGGGCCTGCGCGGCCGGCCCCACCAGCGCGGGGGCGGCGCCGGTCGAGCCGAAGACCTGTTCGCCCAGCGAGCTGAGGTCGGCCTCCTCGATGCCGGTGGTGGCGGACCCGTCCTGCTCGACCGGGGTGTAGTAGCGGACGAACTCGGCGATGCGCGCGTTGGTGACGCTCTGCCCCATCTGCACCATCACCGACTCGAGGTCGGACTGCAGCTCGTGCGCGCTCTGGTAGCGCTCTTCCCGATCCTTGGCCAGGCAGCGCTCGACGATGCCGAGGAGCTCCGGGGGTGCGTCGGGCCGCAGCTCGCCCAGCGGCTGCGGGTCGGTGGTCATGATCTGCCCGATCAGCGCCACCTCGCTGTTCCCCTCCCAGGGACGGTGGCCGCCCAGCATCTCGTAGGTGACGACGCCCAGCGCGAAGACGTCGACGCGGCGATCGAGCGGCTCGCCGCGGAGTTGCTCGGGCGGCATGTACGCCACCTTGCCCTTCAGCGTGCCGGTGCGGGTGGCGCCGGTCGAGCCGGCCGCCTTGGCGATGCCGAAGTCGACCACCTTCACCGAGCCGTTCTTGTGGACGAGGATGTTGTCGGGGGAGATGTCGCGGTGCACCAGCCCCAGCACCTGCCCGGTGTTGGGGTCGGCCAGCTCGTGGGCGTAGTGCAGCCCGCCCGCGGCCTGGGCGATGATGCGCGCCACCTCGGCGATGGGGAGCAGCTCGCCCATCTCCAACGCCCGCTTGGCCACGGTGCGGAGGTTGGGGCCGTCGATGAACTCCATGGCGATGAAGTAGTTCCCGTTGGCTTCGCCGAGGTCGAAGATCTGGACGATGTTCGGGTGATCGAGCTGCGCCGCCAGCCGCGCCTCGTTGAGGAACATGTCGACGAACTGCTTGTCCCGGGCCAGGTGCGGGAGGATCCGCTTCAAGCAGACCATCTTCTCGAAGCCCGCGGCGCCCGCCTGCTTGGCGAGGTAGACCTCGGCCATTCCGCCGGAGGCGATGAGCTTGATGAGCTTGTACTTGCCGATCGGCGTGGTCACGATTCTCCTGGGGCGCGGGGCGGGCCGATGGTAGCTCAGGGTCGTCAGGGCAACAACGACCGGGCGGTCCGGAAGTTTCCCGGCGCGAGAAGGAAGGCGCCGCTTGGGGACGGCCAGCTATTGGCGCCCTGCATCCGCGGCACCCGCATCCGGCGCGGCCGCGGCAGGCCCCGCACCCCCTGCGCCACCATCGGGGGTTGCGGGCGGAAGCAGGCGGGGAGGAGGAGGCAGGTCGGCCACGTGCTCGGCTTGCAGGCGCTGGGAGATCTCGTGCACGCGCTGGATGAGCTGGGCGGCGCGCTGGGCGTTGGTGCCGGCGTGCTGGGCGAGGCGCAGGCTCTTCTCGGCGGTCGTGAGCAGTTCGCCGGCCTTCTCGATGTCCTGCAGGGCGGAGGTCCAGGCCAGGCCGGCGCGCAGCGTCTGGAGCTGCTCGATCTGCGCCGGGGTCAGGCCGTGGAGCTGCGCCGCCCGGCCGGCGAGCTGCATCGCCCGCGCCTGCGCCGCCGCCTCGGGCTTCTCGGCGGCCGCCCGGGCCCAGGCGAGGATCTGCTCGAAGACGGCGCGGTCCAGCGCCACGCGGTCCTCGAACTCGACCTCGGCCGGCGCCTTGGCGTCGGGCGGGATGGCGATGGGGGGGAACTGATCCGACCGGCGCAGCCCGGTGGGGAAGCTGCGCCCGCGCAGGACCACCAGGTGCCCGGCGTCGGCCCCCAACGCCCAGCGGCGCGCGTTGCGCTCCGAGGCCAACCAGAAGACGGTGGCCAGGAGCGCCACCACCAGGATCCACGCCAGCGGGCTTCCGCGCCGGCCGCTCTCGCCCTCCGCCATCTCAGCCCCGCTTGACGCCGATGAAAGGAAGGTTGCGGTAGCGCTCGCCCGCGTCCAGCCCGTAGCCGATGACGAACAGGTCGGGCACGGTGAAGCCCAGGTACTCGATCGGGATCTGCGTGCGCGCCCGCGAGGGCTTCTGCAAGAGCCCGCAGATCTTCACGCTGGCCGGGTGGCGCGTCGACAGGTTGTCGAGCAGGTAGCGCATGGTCAGCCCGGTGTCGATGATGTCCTCGACGATGACCACGTGTTTGTTCTCGATCGGCTTGGAGAGGTCGCTCGTGATCTTGACCACGCCCGAGCTTTCGGTGGCCTCGCCGTAGCTGGAGAGGCCGATGAAGTCGATGGCCAGCGGCAGGTCGATGGCGCGCGCCAGGTCGGCGATGAAGAGCACCGCCCCCTTGAGCACCGCCACCAGCACCAGCTCCTTGCCGTGGTAGTCGCGCTGGATCTGCCGTCCCATCTCCCGCACCCGGTCCTGGATCTGGTCGGAGGTGAAGAGGACGTCGAGGTCGTTGCCGAGCTGCATCGAGAAACCTCGGTTGAAAGTTGAAGGTTGAAAGTTGAAAACGACACGCCGGATTTCAACTTTCAACTTTCAACTTTGAACCGCCTTACACATACGCGTTGTTCATGATCTCCCCAAACCCCCCGCCTCCCGGGACGATGTACTGGTGATCGTCCAGCCCGCGCTCCTTCTCCCAATGCGTGCCGGGGACGGTGTCGAAGATCTCCTCCGGCGAAAGCCCGCGGTCGAGGCGCAGCGCGTAGATCACGGCGCCGGGATGATCGGTGGTGAGCCGCCGGAGGTATTCGGGCGTGACGATGAGGTGCAGGCAGATGACCTTGCGCGGCTTGCCCACCACCGACTCGCGGTAGGTGCGGAGCGCGGTGGAGATCGAGCCGCCGGTGGCGCCCATCGGGTCGGGGAAGAGCAGCACGGCGTCGTCGACGTCGCCGCCGATCTTGCTCCCCGAGATCTGCGCGCCGATGACCTTGGCGGCCGAGTCGACCACCCGCGCCATCACGAAGTGGTCCTGCCGCACCAGGCGCGGATCGAGGAGCGTGTTGAGGAAGTCGTAGGTGACCTGCGACGGCAAGGTCCCGGCGCGCGCGATGTTGACGGTGATGGCGCGCAGGTCGGGATCGATGGTCTCGCCGTGGAAGACGGCGTGCGGGGTGGAGTCGATCATCCGCGTGGGGGTGGCCGTCGGCCGCCGCGGGAACTCGGCGTTGACCACCTGCCGCAACAGATCGCCGTAGAGGATGGAGACGAGGCGGTTGATCTCCGGCTGCATGGTGCCCTTGGCGCACAGCCTGGCGAGCTGCGTGAGCGCCAGCGGGTCGGCGAGGATGTGCACGTGCGGGCCGTACCGGTGCTCGATCTCAGCGAGCCGGTAGGGGATTCGATCGTAGGCGTGATCTCTCATGGGCTCGCGGCTTGCGGCTTGCGGTCATCTTGCGAAGGACATCAGCGTCTGTTCAGGGGGATCGGTGGCGGGGCGGGGTTCGGGGGAGAAGCACTTGCGGCAGCGGGGCTCGTATTGCCCGGCGGCGCCCACCACCACCCGCTCCTCGGCGGCGACGGTGCGCTGCGAGCGGCTGCCGGGCCCGCCGCAGACCACGCAGATGGCCAGCTCCTTGGTGATCGACTCGGCCACGGCCAACAGCTGCGGCATGGGATCGAAGGGCACGCCGCGGTAGTCCAGGTCCAGCCCGGCGACGATCACCCGCACGCCCTTGTCGGCCAGCCTCTGGCACACCTCGACCGCGCCGGTCCCGAGGAACTGCACCTCGTCGATGCCCACCACCTCGGTGTCGGCGGAGACCTTGGCGGCGATCTCCTCCGCCCGGTCGACCAGGGTGCAGTGGATCTTCTGCGCCGAGTGGCTGACCACCATCTCCGCCTCGTAGCGGGCGTCGATGCGCGGCTTGAAGATCTGCACGCGCTTCTTGGCGATGACGGCGCGCTTCAGGCGGCGGATCAGCTCCTCGGTCTTGCCGCTGAACATCGGGCCGCAGATCACCTCCAGGCTGCCCAAGCTACTCCTCCCGCGGCCTGGCGAAGCGGAGCACGAGCTGCGCGTCGATGCCGTCGGCCGAGGGGCGCGCCTCGAAGAGCGCGTCGCGCAGCCCGGCCACGCGGCCCGCGACCAGCTTCGCGCCCTGGCCGATGAGCCCGCCCTGCTCGTCGGCGGCACCCTGCAGATTGCGCATCGCCCCGGCGATGTCGAGGTACGCGAGCTGGTGGTTGGGGAGATCGAAGCCGCGGACGCCGGCCCGCTTGAGCGCCTCGGCCAGGCTGCGGCCGGCGGGCTTGAGCACCGCGCCCAGCGCCCCCAGCGGCGGATCGCCCGGCTCGTGCGCGTCGCGCGGACCGCCGATGGCCAGGTAGAGCAACTCGCCCCGCTGCGCCGCCAGCACCGCGCCGTCGCCCATGCGCACGAAGCGGGCCCCCTCGACCGCGGCGCTGGCCACCTTCATGTGCTTCTCCAGGCCCTGCGCGGCGCGCTCGAGCGCGGCCCGCACCTCGCCGGCCTTGCCGGGGACGATCTCGGCGGCCACCACCACCGTCGAGCGGTCGAAGGCCGCCACCTGCTCGCCCAGCACCGCGTCGAGCAGCGCGTGGGCGTCGAGGTAGAAGGCGGCGCCCAGGTTGCCGGTGAAGAGCGGCAGCCACTCCTTCTCCAGGTCGATCTGGAGCAGCTCCTTGAGGCGCTTCTCCAGCTCCTCCTTGCGCTCCGCCGCCGAGCGGCCGATCTCCTGCCAGAGCGCGGCCGGCGAGCCGGAGAGCTTGAGGTACGCCACCGCGCCCGCCGGCAGCGCCGCGGCCAGATCGGGAGGCGGCTTCTGCGCCGTGAAGGCGTCGAGGAGCTTCTGCCCCGTCAGGTCGCGGAGCTGGGCGAAGATGCGGACGTCGACCCGGTCCTCCTTGAGGTTGACGGAGAAGGCCGAGGCGCCGAGCTTCTGGAAGGTGCGCGCGAACGGCCCCGCGCCGCCCGGCCCCGGCCCCGACCAGGCGCCCTCGGGCCGCGAAGCGGAATAGAAGGTGAAGTCGCCGGGGCCGACGCGCTTGACGGTGTTGATGTACGCGAGGTCGCGCTCCAGGCCCTTGTCGGGCGCGAGCGCGTCGATGTCGCGCAGCGCCAGCAGGGGATCGGTGGCGGCCGGCGTGCGCAGGTAGGCGTAGCCGTATTTGAAGACGAAGGCGACCTGCTCGGGCGCACCCGGCCGCGTGCCCACCACCACCCGGGTGCCGCCCGGAGCGGTCCGATCGGCGAGCGCGAAGGGCTTGAGCGCCGGGCTCCGCGCCGAGAGATCGCGCTCGAGGAACCGGCGCAGCGCGGCCTCGGCCTTGGCCTCGTCGACGGTGCCGACGGCGACGATCATCCCCTCGGCGTCCTGGGGGACGGTGAAGATGGCCATGCCTTCGTCGGGGTCGAAGCCGTTCTTCAGGGACTCTTCCGGGTTGGTGACGTCGAAGCCCACGGCCGACCCCACCGACCGCGCGATCTCTTCATAGAAGTCGCGCAGCCCCAGGCGCGACGCCGCCTCGCGGTGCAGCGAGACCCGCGCCCACGGCCACTGCGCGATCATCACTGCGCGCACCTCGGGAGGGACGGCCAGCGTGGGGCTGCGGCGCAGCACCGTGACCTTGGCGGTGGCGGTGCGCTTCTCGCCGTCCTTGTCGGCCACCGTCTGGCTGATGGTGAACGCGCCGGCCCGGGGGAAGACGTGCTCGACCTTGCCGGCGGCGGTGACGGGCGGCGTGCCGTCGCCGAAGTCCCAGACGATCTTCGTGCCCTCGGGCAGTTCCTGCGGCGCGCCGAAGCTGGCCGGGACGCCCGACATCGCGGAGCGGTCGTCGCCCGCCCAGGCGGGGATGCGCTTGAGCGCGCAGGAGGCCAGCAGGGCGGACGCCGCGAGCGCCAGGAGGGGTCGCATGGCCCGCACCGTTTAGCACAGTGGCAGCGTTCACGGATCGGCCGCAGCTGGGAGGCCGCCGCCACGGCCCTTTGCGGGTCTGTTATGGCGCCGCTATTATGGATTCACCCCGGAGGTGCCATGAGGCGCACCACCATCGTCCTGCCACCCGAGCTCAAGCGCCGGGCCCAGCGCCTGGCTGCCCAGCGCGGGCTCTCCTTCGGCGCCCTGGTCCGGGAGGCCCTCGCCCGCTACACGGAGAAGGCGCCTCCGCGCAAACGGGACCCGCTCTTTGCCGTCGCTCCCGTCTTCCGCGACGGCGGCCGGCGCGACCTGATCGATCGGCACGACGACGAGCTGTACGGCGAGCCTTGAGGCACGACTTCTTCATCGACACCGGCGCATTCCTCGGCCGGCAGCGGGCCGACGACCAGCACCATCGGGCCGCGCTCGCAGGGTGGAGCCAGCTCGAAAAGCGCCGCGCCCGCCTGTTCACCAGCAACTTCGTGCTCGACGAGGCGATCACGCTCCTGACCCGCCGCGCCGGAGCGGGCTTCGCCGCCGACCAGGCGCGCGTCTGGTATTCCTCGGCGGTGTTGCGCATCCTCCGCCCCGACGCGGACGACGAGCAACGCGCCCTCGATCTGCTCGAGAAGTACGCCGATCAGGCGGTCAGCTTCACCGACTGCGTTTCGTTCGTGCTGATGAAACGCGAGCGCCTGAAGAGGGCATTCTCCTTCGACCGGCACTTCACCTCGGCCGGTTTCGAGCTGTTCCCCACGCGTTGAAGAGGCGCGGCCTCGTCAGAACTCGAGCGCCAGCCCGAACCGCCAGGCGCGGTCGGAGAGCACGAGTTGGCTCTTGCTGCCGAAGCCGTCCAGGTGCGTCCAGCCGTACTCCGCGAACAGCGAAGTGCGCTGGATGCGCGCGTCCATGTACGCCTCGCGCGCCAGCCCGGAGTCGAGCGTGTCCAGCGCCAGGGCGACGCCGATGGCGCTGGTGAAGCCGGTGGTCCAGCCCGAGCCGCGGCCCTTGGTGCGCCCCTCGATGGCCGGGGTGCTGACCACGTCGCCGCGGCCGTTGAAGGCCGCCCAGAGCGCCGCCGAGAGCCCGACCTGCGCGTAGGGGATGATGGGGATGCGCAGCCTGTCGGCCGCCCAGTCGAAGCGGTACGTCGCAACGACCGAGAGCGGGATGACGTCGAGGAGCGCCGTGTCCTCCGACTGCGCGCCCGTGTCGTGCAGCCGGCCGCGGCCGATGTTCTGCCAGTAACCGACCGTGCCGCCGACCAGCAGCGACCCGTACCAGTGGATGGGCTGCCAGTCGACCTCGAGCTGCCAGCGGCCCGGGGCGCGGCCGCCGAAGATGTCGCGGTAGGGGGTGGCGGCGCCCTTGAACTCGCTGTCGACCTGCGGATCGTAGCGGTCGACCTTGATGGCGAAGAGCAGGCGGCGCGGCGGGCGCTCGTCGACTGCGGCGGCCGGCAGCGACGCGCCCAACAGCAGCGCCAGCGCGGCTCCTTTGCGGCGACGCCACCCGACGAGCAGCGCGGCCAGCGCCAGGCCCGCGAGCCATCCCGCGCCCGCCGAGGCGCAGCCGCCGCCGCCCAGCGCCGCGCCCCCGGCCTGCCGGTAGTGCGCGTAGAAGTCATCGACCGCGCGCGGCGTGCCGGTGGCCACCTCGGACAGCTCCGACTCGTTGCCGAATTCGTCGCGGGCGAGCACCGCCACGTCGTAGGTCTGGTCGTTCTCCAGCGCCTTGCCGTCGAGGTTCTCCAGGCGGGCGAAGGTGTCGGCGATGCGCCGCTGCACCGGATCGACGCCGTCGAAGCGGTCCTCGCCCGGCGTGCCACCGTCGGCGGAGTCGTTCGGGTCGTGGGCGCCAGCGTACAGGTCGTAGTCCGCCACCTTGTCGCTCGAGTCGCCCTTGTCCCAGTTGATGCGCAGGTGCTGGTCGCCGCCCACCACCCGGGTGACGGCCGGCGGAGCGGGCGGCTGCAGCGCGAACGACACGCTGGTCTTCTGGTCGAGCGAGGTGAAGCCGGTGACCTTCACGCAGACGTAGGTGGCGCCGGCCTTGGCCGCGTTGATGTCGGCGTCGCAGAGCGCGGTCTCGCCGACGAGCAGATCGACGGGCGCGTAGGCCTGCGAGCCCTTCTGCGTCGGCGCGGGCTGCACGTTGGCGGGCGCGCCGGTGGTGACGGAGCAGTCGGAGTTCTTGGTCACCGAGACCTCGATGGGCGTGCCGGCGATGTAGCTCGACCCGAGGTCCCACTCGACGTTGATGCGGAAGTTGGGATCGACGCACTCGGCGTACCCGAAGCGATCGGGCTTGGCGCTGATGCTCTGTGCCGCGGCGCTGCCGGCCAGCAGCACGGCGAGCGCGCACAGGTATCGCCAGACGGCCATCGGCGTGAGCATGGAGCAAGAGGCGCGCCAGCCCGTTCCTGACGGAGCGGCGCGCCCGATTCGACAAAGTGTCGATGCGCCCGGAATGCGGCGGGACATTCTGTCAGGCTCTCGGCTGCAGCCTGTCGCCGTGGCGCTCGACGAGCTGCTCCGCGATCTGCACCGCGTTGAGCGCCGCGCCCTTGCGCAAGTTGTCGGCTACGACGAAGAGGGCCAGCGTGCGCGGTTGCGCGAGGTCCTTGCGGATGCGGCCCACCAGCGTGTCGTCGTCGTGCGCCGCCAGCATCGGCATCGGGTACACGTGGCCGGCCATGTCGTCGAGCACCTTCACGCCGGGCGCCTTGCGCAACACCTCGCGCGCCTCGTCCGGCGAAAGCTCACGGCGGAAGGTGAGGTGCGCCGACTCGGAGTGGCAGTGGAAGACGGGGACGCGCACGCAGGTGGCGGAGACCTCCAGCGCCGGCAGCTCGAGGATCTTGCGGCTCTCGTTGACCATCTTCATCTCCTCCTCGGTATAGCCGTTGGCCGTGGTGGGGCCGATCTCGGGGAGGACGTTGAAGGCGATGCGGTGGGGGAACTTCGCGGGCACGGGCTCCTGCATGGAGAACATCTGCCGGGTCTGCAGCTCCAGCTCGTCGATGCCTTTCTGGCCCGCGCCGCTGACCGACTGGTAGGTGGAGACAATGACCCGCTCCAGGCCGGCGGCGTCGTGCAGGGGCTTCATCACCACCACGAGCTGGATGGTGGAGCAGTTCGGGTTGGCGACGATGCGCCGGCCGCCCGGCCTCACCGCCAGCTCGATGGCGTGGGCGTTGACCTCCGGGACCACCAAGGGGACGTCGGGCTCCATGCGGAAGGCGCTGGTGTTGTCGATCACCACCGCGCCGGCCCGAGCGGCGTGCGGCGCGAACTCGCGCGACACCGCGCCGCCGGGCGAGAAGAGGCCGATGTCGACGCCGGCGAACGAATCGGGCGCCAGCTTCTGCACCGTGATCTCCTGGCCGCGGAACTCGATGGTCTTGCCGGCGCTCCGCTCGGAGGCGAGCAGCACCAGCTCGCCCACCGGGAAGTTGCGCTCGTCGAGCACCGCCAGCATCTCGCGCCCGACCGCGCCGGTGGCCCCGGCGATGGCGATCTTGAATCGTCGTTGCATGGCGATGATCTACCTCACTTCTGGCCGCGCGCCGCCGGCCGCAAGCCCGAACGGATCACCGCCCCGGCAGCCAGCCGACGCGCCCCTCGGCCAGCGCCACCTCGGCCTCGCTCGGCTTGACGTAATCGGGCTGCAGCGCGAAGCAGGCGGCCTGATCGTAGCGCGCCCCCGCCAAGAGCGGCGCGCACAGCTCGGCGACGATGCGCGCCGGGGGCGGGTCGGCGACCGAGGCGAGGCCGAGCGCCGCGGCGCCGGGGCCGACGATGAGCGGGTCCGGCAGCGTCCGCATCAGCTCGATGAACCGCGGCCCGCGCATCGCCGCCGCGGGCCAGAGTTGCTCGTCTCCGCGGAAGGCCGCGGCGTACAGCTCGCCCTTGCGCGCCTCCAGCGTGGGCACCACGATCCGGCCCGGCGCGGCGAAGGCGCGGGCCAGCGCGCGCAGGCTCGAGACGCCCGCGATCGGCAGCCGGCGCGCATAGGCCAGCGCCTTGGCGGCGGCCAGCCCGACGCGCAGCCCGGTGAACGAGCCCGGCCCCAGCCCGACCGCCAGCCCCGTCACGTCGTCGAGCGACTTGCCGGCGCGCGCGCACAGCTCCAGGAGCGCCCCGGGCAGCGCCTCTCCGTGACGCTCGCGGAGCAGCGATTCCGCCACCACCGCGGAATCGAACAGCGCGCAGGAGAGCGCGGCCGAGGACGTGTCGAGCGCCAGGATCACTCGCGGGCGGCCTTGAGCGCGCGCTTCACCAGCCGCGCCACGTTGCGGGGGGGCGGCTCGTCGTGGCGCTCCTCGGCCGGCTGCCCGCGCTCGGGGAGCATCAGCCAGGCCTCGACGCGGCCCTCGCGGGTGAGCGCGATGCGCCCCTCCGGCGCCCGGGCGAGCTGCTCGACGATGACGCGCAGCTTCCGGCCCGCGTCCTCGAGCTTGATGCGCCGGTGCTTCGCCATGCGTGGATCCTAATCGAAGAACTTGCGGACCGCGTCGTTCTTGAGCGCGAAGAGCATGAGCGAGAGCACCAGCGCCACGCCGACCACGTTGGCGATCTCGCGGAAGCGCAGGGACAGGGGGCGCCTGCGCACCGCCTCGATGCCGGCGCTCAGCATGTGGAAGCCGTCGAGCACCGGGATGGGGATGAGGTTCATCAGGCCCAGGCTGATGGAGATCATCGCCATCACCGTCAGGAACGACATCCAGCCCTCGTCGGCCGCCTTGCGGGCCACGTCCGCGATCATGATCGGGCCGCCGATGGCCTCGGAGCTGATCTTGCCGGTGACGATCTTGGCCAGGCCCAGCGCCATCCCGCGGATGGCCTCGCCGGTGCCGGCGATGCCGCGCAGGGCCGCCTCTCCCAGGCCGAACCGCACCGTCACGATCTCGGCCTTGCCGTCGAAGATGGCCAGGTCGGGCTCGGCGCCCAGCTCGGGCACCTGCACGCGCACTCCCGCCTCGTCGCGCGCCGCGCGGAGCTGCTGGCGCACCGTGAGCGTCACGAGCTGGCCGTCGCGGCGGACCACGAACTGCATCGGCGTGGCTCCCGCCGCCCGGCGCGCCGCCTCGACCTCGTCGGTCCACCAGATGACCTCGCGGCCGTCGACCGAGACGATGCGGTCGCCGCGCAATAGCCCCGCCTCCTGGGCCGCCGACCCGTGCTGGACGCCGAAGACGGTGAGGTCGGCCGCCTCGAGACCCGCGTCGCGGGCGCTGGGCAGCGCGATGCGCAGCGGCTCCTGCGCCCAGAGCGTCGCCCCGGGCGCCGCCACCGCCCGGCGCCGCAGCACCTCGAGCGTCACGCCGGCGTCGCCGCGGGCCGCCAGCTTCTTCGCCAGATCCTCCCAGCTCGCCACCGGCTGTCCGTCCATCCTGGTCACGAGGTCGAACGTCCTGAGCCCCGCGCGCGCCGCCGGCGCATCGGGGCCGACCACGGTCACCTCGGCCAGCCGCGGCTTGAGCGCGATGCCGATGCGCCCGTGCCGCACCGTCTCCAGCGGGTTCTTCTCCTCGTGCACCGCGGGGGTGATGCGGAGCGTGAGCCGCTCGCCCTCGCGGACCACGCTCAGGGCCAGGGGCTTGCCCGGGCGGGCGCGGATCTTCTCCTGGAAGGCGCCGAACCCGACCACCGGCTCGCCGTCGACCGCCTCGACGCGGTCGCCGGGCAGGACCCCCGCTTGCGCCGCCGGCGAGCCCGGCTTCACCTGCCCCACCACCGCCGCGTACTCCTTGTGCGGCACGGCGTTGATGGCGAAGAAGATGAGCGCCGCGAGCACGAAGTTGGCGGCCGGGCCGGCGAAGGCGATGGCCGCCTTGACGCCGGGCCGCTGCTCGAGAAAGCCGCGGCCGCGGTCCTCGGGCGGCAGCTCCTCGCCCGGGACGTCGCCGGCGAACTTCACGTAGCCGCCCAGCGGCAAGAGGCTGAACCGGTACTCGGTCTCGCCGCGCACGAATCCGAAGAGCCGGGGCCCGAAGCCGATCGAGAACCGCAGGATCTTGACGCCGAAGAACTTGCCGACCAGCAGGTGGCCCATCTCGTGGAAGAAGACGAGCACCGTGATGAGCACCGCGAACGACAGGAGCGTCAGGCCGGCGGACTGCATCCAGGGACCCATCGCAATAGTGTAATCCGCGGCGGGCGCCGTGGCATCGCTACCCCGCGAAGAGGCGCGCGCACAGCAGCACGTAGGGGGCGTTGAAGAAGAGCGCATCGATGCGGTCGAGCATGCCGCCGTGCCCGGGGAGCAGCCGGCCGCTGTCCTTGGCGCCGAAGGCGCGCTTGAGCATCGATTCCGACAGGTCGCCCAGCGGCCCCAGGACGCCCGCGCCCGCGCCGATGATGGCCGCGCCGTGCCAGCTCAGCTCCGGAAGGAAGAGCGCCTTGGCGGCCACCGCGCCGCCGATCGAGGCCAGAAGCCCCCCGGCGAATCCCTCCCAGGTCTTCTTCGGCGAGATGCGGGCGAAGAGCTTGCGGCGCCCGAGGAAGCGCCCGGCGAAGTAGCCGCCGGTGTCGTTCAGCCAGGTCACCGACAGGGCGAGGACGATCCAGCCGATCCCGTGGGGCAGCTTGCGCAGGGGGACCAGCGCCGAGAGCAGGAGCGCCGGCCAGAGCGCGCCCAGGGCCGCCAGCCCGACGCGGGCCGGAGCGCGGGCCACCTCGGCCTCGAAGAAGAGGGCGTCGATGAGCGCCCCGACGGCCAGCGCGGCGAAGAGCCCGGTGACCGGGAGCAGCTCGAGCGGATGCTCGGCCAGCACCGGGAGCGCGAAGGCCACCAGGACCGAGAGCAAGAGCGACAGCGTGTACGGCGAGCCCGGCGCGCGCGCGGCACCCGGCTCGCGCGGCGCCCAGGGCAGCATGTTCACCTCGGCGCAGGCGAGCGCGGCCGCGGCGCCGATGAGCAGCGCGAACGGCATGCCGCCCAGCCAGATGAGCCACAGGACCAGCGGCAACAGCACCGCCGCGGTGACGACGCGCAGGAGCAGATTGCGGTTGGCGTCGGTCATGGCTTGAGCTGCGCGCCGGTGAGGCCGAACCGCCGCTCCCTGCGCTGGAAGTCGGCGAGGGCCAGGAGCAGGTCCTCCTCGCCGAAGTCGGGCCAGGCCTTGGCCGTGCAGTGGATCTCGGCGTAGGCCGTCTGCCAGAGGAGGAAGTTGGAGAGGCGCAATTCCCCGCTGGTGCGGATCACCAGCTCCAGCGGCGGCAGCCCGGCGGTCCACAAGCGTGCCTCGATGGCGTCGGCGGAGACCTCCTCGGGGCGCAGCCGGTCGGCGGCGATGCGGCGCGCGGCGTGCACGATCTCCTCGCGGCCGCCGTAGCTGAGCGCCAGCGTCAGCACCATGCGATCGTTGCCGGCGCTGGCGGCGCGCAGCTCCTCGAGCGGCTCGCGGACCCGCGGCGGCAGCCGGTCAAGCTCGCCGATGGCGTTGAGGCGGATCTGGTTGCCCTGGATCTCGCTCCGCTCCTTGAAGAGGTATTCGCGGAGCAGGTCCATCAGGCCCTCGACCTCGCCCGGAGGCCGCGACCAGTTCTGGCTGGAGAAGGCGTACAGCGTCAGCGCCTCGACGCCCAGCTTGCGCGCGGCGCGGGTGACGGTGCGAACCGAGTCGGAGCCCTGGCGGTGGCCTTCCAGCCGCGGGAGCCCGCGCGCCTCGGCCCAGCGGCCGTTGCCGTCCATGATGATGCCGACGTGGCGGGGGAGGGGCCGCGACTCCACCCCGGCCCGCAGCGCGTCGATGGGGCGCGGATCCGTCAGGCGAGCATGCCTCCGCCTTCGCCGCGGCCCGTCGCAAAGCCGGCCAGGCCGCTCCGAAAAAGGCGCGGCATCCTACACCATCCGCTCGGTCGGGCTGGCCACGCT
>Ga0247727_10011821_pt1 | contig 15135 bp, 13 predicted proteins | sample WisWelCaveWW1625_FD_202498 | JGI IMG/M metagenome (GOLD analysis project Ga0247727, IMG submission 202498) | Biofilm microbial communities from Wishing Well Cave, Virginia, United States - WW16-25 | ecosystem: Environmental > Aquatic > Deep subsurface > Groundwater > Cave microbial mat | place... | reverse complement strand
TGCCCACTGCTAATAAAAATACGACGACCCGCCAAACACGCTCGTCCGGCCGCCGCGTTTTTCGAGTTTGATATCTTGCAGCAGCGGCGCTTTGATGCCGAGGCGAAAGTAGAACCCTCTGCTGAAACCGGTCGGCGTCCAGAAGAATTGCATCTCCCAGCAATGCAAATCGCGAAAAATGGTGTAACGCTGGTCGATCATGGTTTTTTCGCGCAAATCAAATGCGGCGTACAAGCCGACGCGCCAATTTTTGGTTAATTGCAGATTGGCGTTGTCCAGCGTCAACTGCGCCGTCGTATTCGGCTTGGCGGGATTGCTGCGGCTGTGATTGAGGCTCAAGGAAAAACTCGCCTGCCACGGCACGGTCGTATCGGTAAAATACGTTTCGGGCGCGAGGCGATCCCGAGCCACATCCGATAGCGCCTCTTCCGATTCCTCCTCGCTTTTTGCCGAAGGGCGTGGCCTGGCTTCGTCGCTTTTACCCTGAAAGCGAAAACTGGAACCGACGTTGATATACGTCAGCCGCAAATAACGATTGTCAAAAATTCCGCGGTTCTTTTTAAAAAGAAAGCGATTCACGGTCCGGCCGAGCTTTTCATCATACTCATAAAAGCTATGCGACGCGCTCATGTTGAAGGAAATATTTTGCGTCGGATTGGCAAAAAGCGACGAGCTTAAGTCCGCCTGTTTGAATTCCGAGACGGCAAAATTATGCGCCGTAGAAAATGCCAGCGTGAACAAATCGATCTTTTTAAGCTTGTCGTCGGGCCCGGCCTGACCGGCCAGGTCTGCGCCCGTCGGGGTTTTCATTTGAAACAAATTGCGCACCGACATATTCAAGCTGGCCTGCTTGCCGCGCGGCGTCGCGCCGTTGAAGCGGTCGAGTTTTTGCGTCGTGCCGTCCGGCAGCGTCACTTGTTGAAAGTATCCCCAAAACGGATCGGAAAAATCCGGACGAAAGGAAAAACCGAGGCTCGGCTCCATCACATGCCGCAGCGCGCGAATCGGCCCCAGATTCGGTTGAAACGTGCCGTAAATTTTCGTGTTCGTCGAGGCATTGTAACTAAACACATGCAGCGCCGCAAAACCTTTTTGCGTTTTGCTGCCGACTTTGCCGTCCGGCTGAATGAAATACTCCGTCGTGCGATCATACCAATTTTCCGTGATCTGCATGCTTTGATTCAGGCTCAACCACGGGAAAAAGGCCTTGATGCCGTTGAGCGAAAGGCTCATATTGTGATTGGCGGAGCTTAACCGATCCACCTTCGAAGTGTCCGAGGCTTTGGAATAACGATTTTGCGCCGAGCTGGAAAGGTTGTAGTAAAAATTCTCATACCAATGTCGCTCTTCCAATTTGCCGGCGGAGGTTTTCTTTGAAGGGTCGCGTTTGCCAAAAAGCTGGCGCTGGCCGAAGCTGATGCTGAAGCTCGGCAGCAAACGCTCGAAGGAACCGGTGTCGAGATTTTTATAATCGCTGACCGCGGCGCTGAAGCTCGTGCTGTTGCCGAAGCTTTTGCTGAACGTGGCCTGCGACAGCAAAGTCCGGCGGAGCTGCTCCTGCCGGTTGCTGCTGAAAAATCTGTAGAAATTGCTGCTGGCAAACGTGCCGGAGGCGTTCAAATAAGCCGACCGCCCGAACGTTTGATTGTGGCCGAAGGCAATATCCCACCGCCGCTCCTTGCTTTGATCGATGACAAAATTTTTTCGCGTGAATGAGCCGCTGATGCTGCCGGTGAAGGCATAGCGTTTGGCGTAATTGAAATTGCCGCGCGCCAGCCATCCGGAACGTTCGTAATAATCAACGGTCGCGCGCGCATCGAAGTAGTCGCTGATGGCCCAATAATAGCCCAGCTCGCGCAGATAGCGCCCTTCGAATTGGCTCGCGCCGAAGCGCGGAATGATCAAGCCGGAGTGGCGGCCGCTGCGCGTGGGGAAAAAAGCGAACGGCAAAATCGCCATCGGAATTTTGCCGATGAACAGCACGATCGGCTTGGCCACGACGTTTTTCTGGACCTCGATTTTCATTTTGCGGCTCCAGAAATGAAAATGCGGATCATCTTCGCGGTCGCAGGTGCTGTAAATGCCGTTGGAAACAAACATCGTCTGGCTGTCGACGCGCTTGATTTGTGAGCCGAAATATTTGCCGTCTTGAAACTCGGTGCGGCCGCGCAGCACGCGGCCTTTCTCTGAGGCGAAGTTGTATTCCATCCGCTCGCCGGTCATGCGATCGCCGCCGTCTGAAAAAACCGGATAGCCGCGCTCCGCTTTGGCGAGACTGTCCTCACGCGCGCTTTTGCCCGCGCCATTCGCCGCCTGGCTGTTCGTCATCAACGAATCCGGCAGCGGCTCGGCGATGAGCAAACGCCTATCCCAATCCACCGTGATCATGCCGGCTTCAAGCGTCATGCTTTTGTATTTGACTTTGGCTTTGCCGTACAAATAGGTGAGGCGATGATCGAGATCGTGATCTTCTTTTTGAGCTTCGAAATCGACGGGCGCATCCAGATCTGATTTTTCACGCGTCGTGTCGGCACGGGCGGAATCAGGCAACGCCAGCGCGAGCGAATCAGTTTTTAAAATGGCAATGGAATCGCGTTTGGCGGGAACTTGCGCCGAGGCAAAATACGTCGGAAGAAAGAAAACGGCGAAAGCAGTAACTTTAAGTTTCCAAACAAGCATTTAAAACGCGCTGTCAATTTTATTAAATGTTTCCATCGTACAAATCTGCCACCGGGAAACACATCTCATAATCATTCCAATCCAGATTTCCGTAAACAACCTTGAATTTTTTAAATTCGTCCACAGCAAGATATTTCTTTAAATCGGGATGGCGCGCCTGACAGAGGAATGGCTTAAAATCGACGATGCGTTCCTTGCCATCATTGAACCAAAGATGAAGGCGATAGCCATCGACATACTCTGCTCGAACGATATCAATGACTTCAACTTCTGCATCATCCGGCATCGGTTCATAAGTAAATTTAATTCTATTTTTTTTCATTTTAGCCTCCGAGTGATTTTTTGCAACTTGATTTGTTTTCCATATTATTTTGTATTTTTCAATTGGTATTTTTGCCACCACTTCTGTAGTCTTTGCAATATGCCCGCTTCCGCGCCGTTCGCGGTCGGCTGATAATACAGCGCGTCCTTCAAATTGTCCGGCAAATAATTTTGCTCGATAAAATTTTCCGGATAATCGTGCGGATATTTGTAATCGACGCCATAGCCCTGTTGCGCCATCAACGGCGTCGGCGCGTTGCGGATATGCAGTGGAATCGGGCCCAACGGTTTTTCTTGCACATCTTTCCTCGCCGCCGAAATGGCTTTGTAAGAGGCGTTGCTCTTCGGCGCCGAGGCCAGATAGGTTGTCGCCTGCGCCAACACCAACGCGCCCTCCGGCATGCCGATGTAAGTCACCGCCGTGAAAGCCGAAGTCGCGACGACGAGGCCCAGCGGATCGGCGTTGCCGATATCTTCGCTGGCGAGGATAACCAGACGGCGCGCGATGAATTTTGGATCTTCACCGGATTCGATCATCCGCGCCAAATAATGCAGCGCCGCGTTGGGATCGCCGCCGCGCACGCTTTTGATGAACGCCGAAATCGTGTCGTAATGATAATCGCCGGCGCGGTCGTAGAGAAGCGGCTTTTTCTGCACGGCTTCGCGAATGTGCTCGACCGTGAGACGGCGCTTGCCGGATTCTTCGACCGGCGCGAGTTTCACCGCCAATTCCAAAGCGCTCAACGCCGCGCGCGCATCGCCGGAGGAAAGTTGGAGCAGCGCTTGGCGGGCGTCATTCTCCAATTCGACATTCGCCTTGAGAAGTTGGGCATCGGTTTTCAGCGCGCGCTCGATGACACGCGCCAGCACTTCTTCGCTCAGCGGTTTGAGCGCATAAACCTGGCATCGTGACAGCAGCGGCGAGATGACTTCAAACGAAGGGTTCTCGGTTGTCGCGCCGATGAGTGTAATCGTGCCGTCTTCAACGCTGTGCAGCAACGCATCTTGCTGCGCTTTGTTAAACCGGTGAATTTCGTCGATGAACAACACCGTGCGTTTGCCAAGCTGGCGATTGGCGGCGGCTTTTTCCAAAATTTTTCGAACTTCGGCCACGCCGCTGGAAACCGCGCTCAACGTATAAAAATCGGCTTGCACGGCTTTGGCGAGCAAATGCGCCAGCGTCGTTTTGCCGCAGCCGGGCGGCCCCCACAAAATGATCGAGACCAAATCTTTTTTCTGAATCGTTTCGTAAAGCGCTTTGCCGGGAGAAAGCAAATGTTCCTGTCCGACGAAATCTTCCAGCCGCTGCGGCCGCAGGCGATCGGCCAACGGCTGGGATTGCTGCCTCATTTCACGCGAGGAGTTTTCAAATAAATCCATAGAGAAACTCAAACAATCTTTCGCCCACTGAAATAGAAATCCTTACAGGCGCAGCCCACAGAAAATTTTTATTCGGTGGGATTTCAAATTCTGTGGACGAGTTCATCTAATCAATCCGATGCGGATCGTTCCAGCGAAACGCCGTCAAGCCGCTGGGCGTGCCGAACCAAATCCAATCGTCTTGCACCGCGATGGCGTTGACGCGATTGTCGATCAGCCCGTCTTCGCAGGTGAATTGGCGCCAATCTTTGCGCGCGCGATTATATTTAAAAACGCCCGCATCCGTGCCGACCCACACCGCTTCGGGCTGCGCGAGCATGTAATTAATAGTGATATTTGTGCTGGCAAACTTTTGGCACGGCGGTCGGTTGAGATTCGCATTGGACAATTGCTGGCGCGCCGGTGGGCCGAGCCAGACTTTATTTTCAATATCAAAAACTTCGACGCCGTAAGTCGTCCCAAACCAGACCACTGAATCGCTGGCAGAGACTGTCACCGTTTGTTCGCCATGCGGGCCATTCACATCTGAAACAAAACCGCCCGTGTCTTTGGCCATGTCATAAACAAACCCGCCAAATCGCGTTCCCATCCACAACAAATTCTCCTTGCGCTCCAGATCATAAATCGCCACATTGAGCAACTGCTTCGGCAGAACTTCGGTGACGCCGACGGTATCTTTGCCTGTGGAACTGCGCGTGGTAACGCGATACAAACCGAAATCCGTCGCGGCCCAGATGAAGCCGTCGTAAACCGCGACGTCGTTCACGCGTCCGGAAAGAATGCGGCTCTTCGAAGCCAGCCGCCGCCACCGATCTTTTTTCGGATCATAAATATTGACGCCCTCCTCCGTCGCGCAATAGATTTTGCCGCCGGCAATTTCAAAACGATTCACCTCGTCGCTGCTCATTTCCAGATTGTAGCGGGCCTCGTGATATTTCCATTCACTCGCACCGAATGAATTCGTCGAAGAATTGCGCCAATAAGTGATGCCGCGGATTTCGGCGTCGCTATCATTCAACTTATCGTTGCGGCCGCCGATCCACAAACCATGTTCGTCAAAAGCGAGCGCATCGACGCGGCGCTGCGCCAGCCCGAAAGCCAGAATCTCGGCGCGTTCGATATGCACATTGGCGCGCCAGGCGCCGAGGCCCCATGTGCCCATCCAGTAACTGTCCCATTGATCGCGAACGAATCCGGTCACGTCGGCGCGGCGCAAGCGAAAGTCTTGAAACACGCCATTCGGATCAAAAATATAACCGGCGGGAACAAAGAAATGCGGCAATAAGCGAGGGCGCCGAGCGCGGACGCCAAACCAGAAAATGTTATCATTCACCGTATCGCCGGCTGCAACGATGACATTGCCGAGTTTGCTTACATTAAAAAGCCGCTGCGCTCGCGTTTCAAACCAGACAAACTGGCGTCCGATTCCTATCGAGAGAATTTCATCGAATTGTCCGATGCCGATATTGCCTTTGGAATAATTCGTCCAACGATATGAGGCGGGATGCATGCTGCTCACGCCGGCGCGGGTGGAACACCAGAGCAGCCCCGTGCCGATGTCGTAGGCCACGGCAAAAATTTGGTTGTCCGCCAATCCGTCGCTGGTGGTATAAGGCGCTTCCCAGCGGTTTCGTAAAATGTCGTACCGCAAAAGCCCTTCGCTGCTGCCGAAATAAGTGTACTCCGGCCCGACCGCAACCGAGCTGATGTAACGCGCGACGCCGAAGCTCACCCAGTCGCCGGGGCGGTAGCGGTCGTTGCGATCAGCGCGGCGCGGCGTGGCGATCAAATTTAAAACAATGGCGAGCAGTCCGAGAGCGCTGATAAAAAAAATGAACAGGCGTTTCACGATTGAATTCTCCATACGGCAGAACGCATCAAATGATGGCGGCTTCATAAATTATCAGATTCGCGCAAAAAAGCAAAAGCTTTCATGCTTGTTCCGGATAATTTTCGAGACGTCCGTTTCTACTTGATGTTATAACGCTGCAATTTCCGGTGCAGGTTGGCGCGATCGGTGCGCAGCCGGCGCGCCATCTCGCTGACATTGCCTCGCACGTCTTGAAAAACGCGTGACAATAATTGGCGCTCAAAATTCTCCACGCGATCACGCAACGAGAGCGCCTCATCGGCCTCGAGATGATACCTCGCTTCACCATTCGATTGGGTTGAAGCGGCGGCGGCTGCGATCGGCGTCTCAAATATCGGCAAGGCCTGGCGCACTTGCTCGGCGCTGATGGTTTCGGCCTCGCCCATAATCATCAAACGCTCGATGATATTGCGAAGTTCGCGGACATTGCCGGGCCACTGATAATTTTCTAAAACGGCAACAGCCTCGGGGGACAAACGTTTTGGACGGCGGCCATAAGCTTGGGCGAGCTGGTTGAGAAAATAAGTGGCCAGCGCCAAAATATCCTCGCGGCGCTCGCGCAGCGGCGGGACGTGAATCGGAATGACCGCGATGCGAAAAAACAAATCATCGCGAAAGTTGCCGGCTTGAATTTCTTTTTCGAGATTTTTGTTCGTCGCCGCGATGACGCGCACGTCAAAGCGGATCGGCTGCGTGCCGCCGACGCGCAACAACTCGTTTTCCTGCAACACGCGCAGCAGTTTCGCCTGCGTATCCAGCGACATGTCGCCGATTTCATCCAAAAAAATCGTGCCGGTGTGCGCCTGCTCGATCAGGCCGATCTTTCGGCGCGTCGCGCCGGTAAATGCGCCGCGCTCGTGGCCGAACAGTTCGCTTTCGATCAGCTCGCGCGGAATCGCGGCGCAATTGACGCGCACAAACGGCGCTTGCGAGCGCTTGCTCTGGCGATGAATCGCTTCGGCGACCAGTTCCTTGCCGGTGCCGTTTTCGCCGGTGATGAGAACCCGCGCTTCGGAGGGCGCGGCTTTGCGAATGGCGTCGCGCAGTTGCTGCATCGTCGCCGATTGTCCCACCATCTCACCGTCGCCGCCGAGACGCTGGCGCAATTGGTTGCGCTCCTGCTCGAGCTGCTTGCGCTCGGCAAAATTTTTGACTTCGAGCACAACGCGCTCCGGCTGCAGCGGCTTTTCGAGAAAATTATACGCGCCGAGGCGAACGGCTTTAACCGCGGTGTCAATCTCGGCATGTCCTGAAATCATAATTGTGGGGATCGACAAACCCGTCTCTTGCAATCGCTGCAGCGTCGCCAGGCCGTCGATTCCGGGCAGGCGAACGTCCAAAAACATCAAGTCAAACGTTTCGCGCGGCAATAATTCCAGCGCCTGCTCGCCGGAGGCGCAAGCGGTGACTTGATGGCCGAGATCGCGCAACAAGCCGCTCAGCGCCGCGCCGATGCTGGCGTCGTCATCAACGATAAGGATGTGAAGAGACATACTGAAATAAAAACGTAATACAACTTTCAAGTTGTAACTAAAAAGCCTTGAGTTGTATCATTCGTAAACGCCACCACAAAGGCACAAAGAACACAAAGACTGACTGGTTTTTCTTTGTGAGCTTTGTGCCTTTGTGGTGGTGAATTGTTCAGATTAAATCAATTTCTGCTCTCCGCCAGCAACCGCCGGATTTTCTCCGCCGTCGCGTGGTTGGCGCGCAAGCGGAGGTGAACGGTATGATCTTCATAATTTTTCTCCATCACCTGCGCCAGCGAGTGAAGCCGCGCGACCAGCGCCGAATTGGCGATGGGCAAATCGACGGCCAGTTCTTCTTCATCGGCGCGGGCACATTCCAAAATGCGGCTGCGCAATTCGTCGAGAAACATGCCGCGGCTGGCGGAAACAAAAACCGCCGGCGCGTGCGCCTCTTCCAAACGCTTGATCAAGCCGGTTTCCTGCAAGGCATCGACTTTGTTGAACACGTGCAAAATCGGCAAAGCATTGAGCTTCAACTCTTCCAAAACTTGCCGCACCACCGCCATTTGCTCTTCAAAGAGAGGATGGGTGACATCGACGACATGCAGCAGCAAATCCGCTTCGCGCGCTTCTTCCAATGTGCTTTTGAAAGAAGCGACGAGATGATGCGGCAGCTTGCGGATGAAACCGACGGTGTCGATGAGCAAAACGGCGCTGTTGTTTTTCGGCGCCGCGTGGTTGGGAAAATTCACGTGGCGCACGGTCGAATCCAGCGTGGCGAACAAACGATTTTCGACAAAAACTTCGGCCTCGGTGAGCGCGTTGAGCAGCGTCGATTTGCCGACGTTGGTGTATCCGACCAACGCTGCTTTGAAAATTCCCTCACGGCGCTGCCGGCGCACCGCGCGCTGCAATTCGATTTTCTCCAATTCTTTTTGCAGCAGGCTGATGCGCTGGCGCACCAGACGGCGGTCGCTTTCGAGCTGGGTCTCGCCGGGGCCGCGCGTGCCGATGCCGCCGTCTTGCCGCGAGAAGTGCGTCCATTGTCGGGTGAGCCGCGGCAGCAAATATTGCAACTGCGCCAGCTCGACTTGGGTGCGGGCTTCGCGGGTTTTGGCGCGGCGCGCGAAAATGTCCAAAATCAAGCCGCTGCGGTCGATGATTTTGGTGTCGCACAGGTTTTCCAAATTTTTGGCTTGCGCCGGCGACAAATCGTCATCGAAAACCAGGACGTCGATATTTTGTTCCTGCGCCAAATTGGCGACGAACTCGGCTTTGCCTTTGCCGATGAAAAAAGCCGGATCGACGCGCGGCCGGTTGTGCATGATGGTGTCGACGATTTCGGCGCCGGCGGTGTCGGCCAGTTGCGCCAATTCGCGCAGGGAATCTTCACATTCATAACGCGAGACGCCATGGCCGGCGGTGCCGACTAATAACGCGCGTTCACGAATGGAGGGTTGGGGAATTTCGATCATAGAGCAAGGGGCAAATTGCAAAGGGCAAATTGCAAGTGGTAAAAATGTTAGATTATCGTTAGAAAATTTCGATGATTGATTTGATAAGCCACATCAAAAATATTAACAACATTCCTATTGCGAAAACGCGCCAACCACTTTTCACATTTGGGGATGGCCCGAAATCCCAAGCATCAGGATTTGTCCGAATTTCGATGGGAAGTTCTGAAAGAATCTTTTTTGTTTTCATTCTTTATGTCTGTGACGATAATTCTTGCCCAAATTCATCGCTTTCTACGTCCTCTCGTGAGGCTCGGTTGAGTGACGCGACAAACGAGCCTGCCTCTCGGCTTCTGTCGTCTCTTCGATACGCGTCGCGATGGTCCACACATGCCCGGATGGATCCATGACCCACGCAGTTCGGTCGCCCCAAAATTGATCCGCTATTGGGATCAGGACCTTGGCCCCGACGGCGACCGCGCGCTCGACGGTTTTGTCGACGTCCTCGACGTAGACGTACAACACGACGGGTGAGCTGCCGTCCGGCTGTGGAGCACGGTTGGCGACGGCCGGCCACTCGCCTTCGATCATGATCATCGCCGGCCCAATCGTCAGCAACGCGTGCGCGACCGTCCCGTCCGGCCCTGGCCGCCGCACGCGCTCCTCGGCTCCGAACGTGTGCGTGATGAAGTCGATTGCAGCCCCGGGGTCGCGGCACACCAATCTCGGTATCACAACCGATGCGCCATCGGGTATTGGCTTGACCTTGCTCACCATTTGAATGTTCTCCGACAAAATGATATTTATCCTCGTCTGCCTTCAGGCAGTTAGCCCAGTCCGCTCAACAAATTATTGTGCCACCACTGCGGTATGATCATGCGACGAAGCAACGCCAGCATTTTTCGCCGATGCCTGCCCGCTCCGCGACAGCCACATCTCGACCAGCATCGCGATAATGGCGGCGGCGAGGAAATACGGCCACAGCTCGGAGCCAAAGCGGGCTTGGCGGACGGCCTCGACGATGTCCGCCTCCGGCGAGATAAAAGCGACGGACCCGCCCATCGCCGCTCGCAAGGTTTGATCGGGAAGCGGCGGCAGTTTCAATTCATTCGGATTAAAATTAACCGCCCAGGTTTGCAAAAGATTTCCTCGGCGCGATGACGAGTCGCTCGTTGTCTGCCAAAGCCGGTATTGTCCGGGCTGATCGGCGCCGGCGTAACGGACTTGATAGTTTTGTCCGGCGATTTTGACCGGAAGCTTCCGCCGGTCGCCGCCGGGAAGTTCCATCTCGACGGCCGTCGCCGGCACGCGCAGGTTGGCCACCAATTCCTCGCCGACGAATTGCGACTCGCGCTGGTTGTCGCGGCCTTGCGTCATGTACGCAATGCAGCGATGCGTCAAGGGCGCAAACAAGCCCTTGAAAGCCAAATCCGACCATTGCTCGGTCGCCGCCGAAGTAAAAATCAACAACGTCCCGCTGCCGGCGCGGCGTTCGCCGAGAAACGGATAGCCGTTGGCATATTCGATGATCGGCTGCGCGCCAGTGGCCAACTGCATCTGCACGGCAAAATGAAAAACCGGCGAATCGAGGCGCGGCGCTTTGTCGCTCTTTTCAAAAATTCCGCTGAAAACCGGATGCGAGAAATCAATTCGACCCAGCTTGATGAAATTGTCACCGGCGGCTTGCGCGCCGTTGGCGGCCAATTGCCCCATCGTCGCGCCGAAAACGCCGGCATGAACTCGGGAAAGCAAAACTTCATTATAATTCCGCAAATCCACGTCGCTGCCGAGAAAAATCATCACCCCGCCGCCATCGTTCAGATAGTTCATCAAACGCTGCGCGACAGCCTCGGACAGGCGCGGCACGTTCGCCAGGACAATGCCGTCATAATTTTCAAACCGTTCGGCGGAGAGATCGTCGGCAGCGATTTCATGCCAGGCGTTCGCGGTTTGATTTTCGTAAGGATTGAACGCGAGACGAACGTAGGCCAAATCTTCGGGATGTCCGGAAACCGCCAGCACGCGGCGCTGCGGCGGAATAAAAAGAACGAACCCGCGGGTGTTGTCCAGCATCAAGTCGTCGTCTTCCAGCTCGAAGCGCCCGAACATGAAACCGGTGGTGTCGGGCACGGCGCGAAAGGTGACGCGGCGCTCGGTTCCCGCCGGAACATCGATGATTTGCTGCGCCACGCGCTTGCCGTTGAGAAAAAGATGGACGAGACGATTATTGATATCGTTTCGGCCGTTGTTCGTCACCGTCGCAACGACTTCGAAGGTTTTGCTGCGCTCGAAAATCTGGTTGCCCAGCGTCGCGGCTTGCAGCAGCAAATTATTGGCGAGCGTTTTATCGAACCGAATCACGTACCCGCGCAGTCCGCGAATCGCTTCGACGGCTGGTTTTGATTGGTTCGAGGGTGAGGCCGCGACGTTCAATTCCGCGCGGCCATCCGAAAGCACGAAAATCTCGCGATTGACGTTGCGCGCGGCGGCAAGTTTCTCGTGGGCAAGCGCCAACGCGCCGGCCAAATCGGTTTCGCCGGCAGATTGCGAAATCGCGGCAGCGGCGGCGGCAAAACTTTCTGACGTCAAAAAAGCCGAAGGCGAAACCAGGCGCGCCGGTTTGGCGGCGGTGATCAGAAAAACCTCGTCGCCGGGCGCAAAGAGCGCCGCCAGACGCTGGGCTTGATGTCGAGCCTGCGCCAATAACGAAGCGCCCTCGGAAGCCGAGGCCATGCTCAACGAGTTGTCGAGAATAACGACCGCCGAGGCCGCGGCCCGCTGCGCCAGCGCCGAATGGTCGCGGCGCAGCGTCGGACGAGTAAACGCCAGGACCAGCAGCGCGACGATGAGCATGCGCAAAAGCAACAAGAGCAATTGCCGCAATTTGAGCTGGCGAATTTTTTCTTTTTCCAGCCGTTTCAAAAAAGCGATGGTGCTGACGGTGACGACGCGCAATTTGCGACGGGTCAACAAATGAATGAGCAGCGGCAGAGCGATGGCAGCAAGTGCCCAGAGTAAAGTGGTGTTAATAAAGCCGAACATTAAGTTCCAGATGAGAAAAGTTTCCTTGCAATTGCTCAAGAGCCTTGTTTTCGCATTTGCTTTATCCCCAAAACAACATCATCAAGTGACATACCTTCAAACAGCTTTTCACGTTCCTCCGTATAATTCCCGTAGCCGGTTGTAAACTGATTGATGAAACGCAACGTGTTGACGACGCCTAGTTCTTTGTACAATACACGCAGTGCGTCATGGGTAATTTCCATCAACGGTTTTAACTGAACTTTCATGGCGCGACCTCCTCGATTAACTGAATTGGTGAAACGACCTTTGTTTTCAAGTCCGTGCGTGATTTCGCTTTTTTTAAAAATTTGTCATCACAAGTACAAAAATAATCAGCCTGTGCATGTTCCGCTGAGGCCAAATGTAACGCGTCCAGTGGCTTGATTCCTATTGCAGTAAACTCTTTGGCGCGATTCTCAATTTCTTCATTGACGTGAACAAATGTTTTTGCTTGACTCAATACTTCCAAAGCATGCTCTAGTCGGGAAACATTAGGATTCCGGCGCGTTTCAAAAAGCAACGTCTCTGATGCAATCAGTTCCACTACACCTGATTCACAAAGGGCTAAAACTGACAAAATCGCTTCTGCTTCCAACGCTATGCGAATCTGCGTCTTGTCATCCAACGGACGTTGCAAGCTACAGTTGTCAAGATAAATTTTCATATCTAAAAATACACGACTTTTGCGAAAAGAACAACTGTTAAGTTTTACAACTGCTCTTTCCTTTGTACTTTGCCAAATAAATCCACGTTCCCATTCTGTTTAGTTCTTTCCAACCGCTCCGCTGCAAAACCCTGCCCAACAATAATCCACAACGCCATCATGATTTCTTCGTCGCCAAAACTCCAATCAAACTGGCTGGCGAAAAAATACCCGATAAAAGCGCAAAACGAGCCGAAGACGGTGTCACGGAGATAGGAATCCGGCATTTTGCTTTATTGACAGGCCGGCCGTTTGTGTTAAGACGCCAAGTTTCGCAAGAACCGCAACGGATTCAGCGAGCGCCGCTTCTTCACAGCTTCGACCGGCAGCGGCTCGGGGATTTTCACTTCCTGTCCCGCCAAAGCGAGCCGAGGGTTCTCATAAAAAATTCGATGCGCCACGCGATCACCCCACAGATCGCGCACGATTTTAAAATCTTCGCCCATGCAAACTTTGCGCGAACGGATATTGTGTCCGTCGCTGCCGAAAAGATGAATGAGGCGGCTGTTCATCAACGCCGCCGCCAGCGCCGCGACGCCGTCGCCGTATTTGCCGCCCAGGCTGCCGGCGTTCATTTGAAACAACACGCCGCGCTGCACGAATTCATAGACCCGATTCGGATTTTTCAGAAAGCCGACGTTGCGCTCGGGATGCGCGATCACCGGCATTTTGCCGTCGAGAATGAGCTGAAAAAAAACATCTTCGACGCCGCGTGGAATGCCCTGCATCGGAAATTCCACCAAAAAATAGCGCCCGTTGTTGTTGAAGGTGGAAATTTTGTGATGCAGATCCATATCCGGCTGGTAAAAAATTTCGCAGGCGAGATGCAATTTCAAATTGATCTTCTCCGCCTGCAAGCGGCGGCTCATGTCGACGAATTTTTCGAGAATATCGGCTTCGAGCTTGCCGTATTGCGAATTGTCAAGAATATGGTGGGTAATTTGAATCTCCGTCGTGCCGTCGGCAACGGCCTGGCGCGCCATCTCCATAGACTCGTCCCAATTTTCCGCGCCGTCGTCGATGCCGGGCAACAAATGCGAATGCAAATCAATCATTCAAATTCCTAATCTGTGCAACGAAAAAAAGCGAAAAAACTTTAATTTCAAGACATCAGAATCTTAAATTTACAACGAAAAGAGAACTGCAACGAACAAAGCTTTGTTTGTTGCAGTTCTCTTTTCGTTGCGAGCTATTTAACTATGTTGCGTGAATCGCCTGCGCGAATTCATGAATCAAATGCCGGTTGCTGTTTTTTTCCAAAACGTTGCCGGTCACGATAAACGAGGCGCCGGCTTGGACGCGCTTCTCGGCTTCTTCCGGCGTGCGAATGCCGCCGCCGACGATCACCGGAATATTCACAAAGCGCGAAACCGCCCCGACCATTTCCGGCGTCACCGGAAAATCCGCGCCGCTGCCGGCTTCGAGATAAACCAGGCGCATGCCTAAAAACTCGGCAGCGAGTGCGGTGGCCTGCACGATATCATTTTTGTCGCGCGGAATCGAGCGCGAGTTGCTCATAAATTCGGCGGAGGTGACGCGGCCCGATTCGATCAGCATGTAGCCGGTCGGAATCGTCTCGATGCCGAGCAGGCGAATCACCGGCGCCGCCAGCACCTGCACGCCGATCAAGTAGTCGGCGTTGCGGCTGCTGATCAACGAGAGAAAAAGCATCGCATCGGCGTAGCGCGAAATCTGAATCGTGCTGCCGGGAAAAATGATGCACGGCACGTTCGAGGCGCTCTTGATGGTTTTGACCATGTCATCAAAACTGGCGCGCATCAACAAGCTGCCGCCGATGAGAATAGCATCGGCGCCGTTCTCGCTCGCCGCCGCCGCGATCTCCGGCAATTGCTTCAGTTCCCATTTGTCGGGATCGATCAAAACCAAATAACCGGCGCCACGTTGCGCGCGCACCTGCAGCAAATAATCAAAGACTTTGCTGCCGTTCGACCAGGATTGTGAAATATTATCCGCGATTGCTCAACTCCTGAACAATATCGTTAACTTGGCGCAGCGCTTCGTCGAGGCGATGCACCTCCTTGCCGCCGGCGAGCGCTTGATGCGGCCGCCCGCCGCCGGAGCCGCCGACGATGGCGGCAACGCGCTTGACGATGTCACCGGCTTTCATATTTTTTTGTTTGATCAAATCGTCGGTGACGACGCAAACAAAATTAATTTTATCTTCCATCACCGCGG
>Ga0247727_10011820_pt1 | contig 15135 bp, 11 predicted proteins | sample WisWelCaveWW1625_FD_202498 | JGI IMG/M metagenome (GOLD analysis project Ga0247727, IMG submission 202498) | Biofilm microbial communities from Wishing Well Cave, Virginia, United States - WW16-25 | ecosystem: Environmental > Aquatic > Deep subsurface > Groundwater > Cave microbial mat | place... | reverse complement strand
TCATTTAGAAGATCAACACTTGCATGCAAGGCAACTACTCCAGCAAACGTCAGACTCGCATCTATTATATCGATGGTTTGGTTTTGACTCCAGCTTATGGCAAGGCCAAGGCAAACTGCAATTACTGTTGCAAGAAGAAATTTTACTCTGATTACTCTAAACCAGCTAGATAGCATTACACTACCGACTAACCAATACTGATTAACATTAGTTTCTTTTTATAGTATTTGGGGTGAATTGACACACATTGTACCTGAGCAGAGAGAGGACAAAGGAGTCATACTTTGAAAAGATCAGCGTACAGGCGAAGGGCACCCAAAGGAATGCCAGGTTTGCTATCAAAAAATTCGAAGATTTTGTTGAATCAAGGTTTGACGGAAGATCATCTGAAGACATTATTTCAGAATTGCTTGCCTTAAAAGAGACAAAGCAAGATTCTGCCCTGTTTGATTTATTGCAGGATTACGTGAACTACATGAATTCAGTTGCAGTTGTGCCTAATACAATCCATAATTACTTTTCAATCTTGAAAGGCTATCTTACATATCGCGGCTTAAAAATCCATCAGGAAGAAGTAAAGCAGAATGTCAAATTTCCAAAAATAACACATGAGGAAAGGCATGGATTAACGGTAGATGAAATTAAAAAAATTCTCGATCATGCTAGTCCAAAGCGCAAGGCACTGTATCTGACTTTGTTATCAAGTGGGATGAGAATAGAGGAAGCATGTGCATTAAGGAAGAGGGATTTTGATGACTCTTTGGAGCGAATACAGATACATCTGCCAGCAGCGTACACAAAAACAAAAAAGGCACGTACCACGTTTATCAGTGAAGAAGCAGCCAAGTACGTACGACAGATTCTAACGAAAATCAATCCAGACAAACTGGTTTTTGGAGTAAACGAAGACAAAACTGCTGCCAAACTTGTAGAGTTGAATTACTTTGGAAGATTGAGAAAAAGAGCTGGGCTATCTGAAAAATATGGAACAGGTGTGCACAAAATAACAATTCACTCCTTTAGGGCATGGTTCATTACAAGATGTAGTGCTATTAACGAAAATGTGGGGCATGCTCTGGCTGGTCACGAATATTATATGAAAAGCTATGACAGATTAAGCAACGAAGAAAAGCTGAAGGTCTACCTCAAAGTTGAACCCAGCCTTGGGATTTATTCTCAGCCATTAAGCGTAGAAAATGAGCATAAAATTAACGAGGCCAAAATTAAAACTCTTGAAGAAACTGCTGTGCAGTTAACAGAAAGACTCGAAAGGCAGGAATCAATGACCGCTGAACTACAGTTAATCCATTCTAAAATAAATGAAATATTGAACAGGGAATCTAATCCATATGATTCTCACTTTCCAGATGGAGGTCCTTTTGATACCAGAATGATCAACCTTGAGGTATCTAAAATTAACGATAAATCAATGGTTATACTTGATACCGAGTTTGAAGAACGTATTGATGTGGTTTTAAAAGAAGATAAAATTTACTGTAAGCATGACAGATCTAGCAATTGTAAACACGTTCTTTTCGCACTAGGAAACCCAGAATTTTATCAACTTGTGAAAAAGAGCAATATCGGTCTGCCATTTTTAACTGTAAGTTCAAGAACAAAGAAAATGTGAAAGTTTTTTTAAATTTTGTTTTGAAAAGGTTGTACTAAAATTTTGAAAACTTTTCCATATTGAATCTTTACTTTACGAAATAAAATTATCACGATTCGAATGTTTCTGGAAACACACGGTTAGGAATAAAATATCACGATTTGCGTGATGTATTGCGTGATATTGTGTTTTTCAAGAAATTAGCCATAAGCTTAGCCATAAGCTTATCACGTTTTTGACATTAGCTTAGCCATAGAGTTGACATTAGCTCAAGAAATTCTTGTTCCTAAAAAATTTGAAAATCACAATTTTTGATAAATTAGGCACAATTTTAGATTCTAGGTACGAACAATCAAAAACTTGTGTTTTTAAATTTTTTAAGCTACGGAATATCTGAAATAAGTTATAATATTTTCTTATTCGTAAGTTTTTGTAATTTTATAATTTTCAGTATTTTGTTCGTAATTTTCTAACCTAGTTGTGCGTAAGCTAAAAAGGTATTTTTACAATAATCTATCGTAATCCACAATATTGCTAACTTTTAGCTAATTTCAGAATCTACTGGAGCTTGGTTCCTTTGTAAAGTAAGAATCCAAGACCTTTTGGGGCAGTTTTCGCCTGTTTCTTCTTTCAATCATGTATTCCGTTTTACATAAGAGGTAAGATATTTACTTAAAACTAGATAGATTCCACATGCAAGAAATAATGCTACCAAAACTAAAATAATTTGAAGATACTCAAGAAGAGAAACGAAAAAGTTAGTAGCTTCAATTCCCTCACCTTCATTAGCACGTACGATAATGTCTATTTTATCTGGTAATGGTTTAGAATCAACATTTGTTAAATAGAAAATAATCTTATCTTTCACATACATATGAGGAATATAATAAACAATTCCATTTTCACTAGAAGTATAGTTAATAACTGGTTCACCGCTTAAACGTGAATGATGAACACTTTGTATGTTTAATTTATCAGTTGGATCAATTGTAACTGTTATTCCAGTTGCTTGTCTTAAGCCCACATTCCAAATAATAATACCCATATTGTTAGAATCATATTCATAAATTAAAATAGGAATTGGTATTTGCACCAAAAAATAAAAAAATGCACCTACAGTTATGCTAACAGCCAGACTTATTATTTGAGATTTAGTCATACCAATAATAGAAATAACGATATTGGGACGTTTGCAGCTTCCTTTTTCACTGAGAGTTCATCTTTTGTAATTAAAAGAGCTCCTTTTTCTCTTGACGCTTTCTTAAAATCAATTAATCCATAGTAATCTTCTTTGTGAATTTTGTTTTGATATTTTAGTTCTATTGGTATTACTGAATCTTCTTCTTTTATAATAAAATCAACTTCACGATCTTCTTTTCCTCTCCAGTAGAATACCGAATTGTGATAATCAAAACTCATTTTAGTAGATGACCTGTTGAAAGCTAGTCTTATAAGATGATCAGATAGAATGTTTTCTACCAAATGGCTTTGTGTTTCAGAATTATTAAGAAAATCGATACTAAGTTTGAAGGGTTCCTTCTGTTTTATTCTACCATGAATAGCATGTAAGAAGAACGGATCATGGAAGTAGACTTTTTTTGGGCTATCAAATTTTGGTCTTTTTTCAGCAGCATTGTATCTGTAGAAGAAAGATAATACGAACATATCAGTAAGCGTCTTTACGTATTCCTCAACCGTGTGATGGCTCCCAATATCAGTCTCCTCTTTGAGATTTTGCCATGATACGGGGCTTCCAATTTTTTTGATTATGTTTGGCATAAGTTGGTCCATGTAAGAATAGTCTTTGTCTGCTCTCTTCAAATCCCCGATCATGGCTTGAAGATAGATGTTGTATGTACCTTCTTCGATTCTACCAGTTCGCAGATATTCATCTATTGCTAATGGTATACCTCCCGTTATCATATAGTTGAAGAACTGTGAATCAATTTCCTTTTGATATGACCATATTTCCATAAGCAATTTGTCAATTTTACCTTTTAGTAGCTGGTTAATTATTCTTAGTCTCTTAGTCGATGAGCGAAGAAAATTTTCATCAATTATATTTCGTAGATCTTCATCTATAGAATAAACGTATTCTGAAAACTTCATTGGAGGCATGATTTTATCAAGTGGTTCTTTAGCCGAACTACCTAGCCTACCAGGTAATCGTTCAGTTGCATGTTTTAGGTCGATGGAATGAGAACCTGTTGCAATGACAGTACAGTTTTTTAATTTTCCCATATCTACTAGTTTTTTAATTCCATGTTGCCAGTTATTCACATTTGAAATTTCATCTAAGAAAATGAAACATCGTGATGATTTTGTTCTAAGCTTTTTTGTTCTTTCTAGATATTCATTAATAGTATTGATTACATCACGTGCACTATTTTCAATTTCAAATGAATAGTACATTATATTCCATTTTGAAATTCTATGTTTAAGGAGATCTCTTATTTCCAGTTTTATCAGCGTAGTTTTACCAACCTGTCTTGGACCACGGAGTGAATAGATCAAATCATCTGCTTGCAAGGTTTGTCTTAATCTTGGATTCCATTTTAGTATGGAAGAGTCCCATTTTTGAATCTGAGGATCTTCGTTGATGGCGTTCACATTCTTCCACCAAGGATTGTATTCTATCAGTTCTGCATATGACACATAGGACGTACTGCCCGGTTATTTATAAAGGGAAATTCGATCCACTGCCCACGGTTTTATAATCAACACAGGCGTACCCTGCCCAAATGGCCGATTATACACTCCTGCCCTCTTTACGGCTCTCTATATTCTCCCTATACTATCCCCCCCTGAAATTTTGCGAACGGATAACTTGCGGATTATATTACTTCAAATCAAAAATCAGATGGTTAAATGAGTTTTAGAAGGGATGTGACCATGAAAATCGGGATGTTGAGGGAATTGTATGATCATAACTGTTTTGTTTTACTATTAGTAGAAAGCTACCAATGCCAAAAAGAGACAAGCCCCTAGATGTGAAAGTAAAAGTTGCAATCATAAGCGCAATAGCAACAGTGGCAGCCTTTGCAATTTCAAGTCCATTAGCAAACACAGCTTACATAGATAGACCAATCATAGACATTTCTCTTGGAATGGGAGATACTTTTCCAAAGAAAGAATTGCAACACGACGGAACAAACTACTATGTGGAGTTGGCTATGAAGAATAGAGGAAAGAGCGATGGAAAAATATTTGTCACCATAACCGGAGAAGGCACAGATGTCAGCTTCATTAAAAATGGACCCTACCAATATTTCGCCCAACTAAGTTTCGTTGTTTTTCCTGATCCTGAGACTAAGACGAGTAAATTTTATGTTAGACCAGATGAAGATGCGGAAAGATTTAGTATTAGAATGAAGGCTGAAAAAGATACTAGCAGTTCGTTCTTCCAAGATTTGAATAGTTTCATTCCAACAGAGTTAACTTATGAAAAGTCAGGCGACAAGTACATATTGATAGATAGTAGGTGATAGCAGCCTTGTATAGGTTTCGTATCTTCAAAGAGACTGCTATTTAATTGTAAATTTATACTTCTTATCTTTCATGATCTAGGATAGATGAAATGATTGGTTATCAATGGCTGCCTCATCTTCAGAATTTTTTACACTTAATGTAAACATGTATTCCTGACCCCCAGCTAAACCTTCTACAAATATTGTTTGAAGACCTGTCTGGCTTTGTACTGGGGACTCTTTGAATATCTCTTGCTTGCCTTTCAGTCTTATCTCTAGTTTCGCTTCCACGATTTTTGCCGCACTTGCGATTCCAAGTTGAACTTTTACATTTCCTGCATCAGGTATTGCTGTGAAATCAAATATGAAAGGTCTATCGCTATCTTTTTTCTTTTTTAATAATCCCTGTGTACTAGTAATTATATTGTAAGCAAGTGTCCTATCTTTTTCAGCTTTTTGTTGATCCATGTTTCCTTTTTCAAAATGATATGGATAATCTCCAAGAAGTTGTTCTACTTCTTCATAGTATTCTTGTAAAGACATTTTAGAGGTTATCCAGTCTATGGATTTTTCTAATCCTTCTAGATATCTTCCAAGACTTTTCATCTTGTAACGATCGTTTGGTGGATAAATGTCCTGAAAGTCGTGTGCCCTATCCCACCTATGGGGCAGTTTCATTTCTTCTTGTAAAAGATTCCTATGATAAAATACTGCAGACTTCGCGTAATGTGACGCATCATCATATCTGTTATTTATTAATGCCGTTTCCATCTCACTTAGTATTGTTTTCTCAACCTCGCTATCTATCAAAAATGATAATGAAATCGATTCAAAAGAAATAGAATTTTTATAAATTATATTGCAAATATCCTGAAAGAATAATCGTACTGTTTGTTGATGACGATTAATTTCAGTTAAAGATGGTATTACAACATTATGTTGTACATCATTTCTTAATTTATGTAATAAATTGACTTCAGTTATAAGAGTGGGGTTATTATAAATTGTCTGTAAATCGGTAATTAAAACATCAAAAGTTTTGAAAGAACCCGGTTTGTATTCAATCTTTATATTATTGTCTAGAAGTGTGGCCTTAAGTATGGTTTCCATCGCATAATCAAAATTCAGAATTGCTAATATTGAACCCACGATTGATTCTCTGGACGCGTGTCTTAGTCCTTCTAAATACATCTCCTTTGCTATGGCAAATCGATGTAGTGATTTGGTTGAGGGTGCTGCTGACATATGATTCAGTAAGAAATTGTCTTAATTAATTTAGATGAATGGCTACTCCATATACGCGAAGTAATTGATGTTATGGTGATTTTTTCAAATTAGTAATCAATGAAATTCAGCTTATTATTGTATATGGCTTAACTCTTGCAAAGCTCTCAACTTCGTTCGAGATAGACTCACATACACGAGTAAGAATATTCTGAGCATCTGTTCGAGAAGGCGACTTATCTTCTTTGTGACATTGAGTAGTACCTCTGCTCAAAAAGCATCCAAATCCATTTGCTCTAAGGATTTTCACTACAACCTTCTTTAGTTTTTCTTCATCCCTAAGAAAACTCAATCTTAGCTTGTAACCTGGCAAGTCATCTTCGTGGAAGTCATAATTACCTCCAGATACCAAGCTTGTACTTTTTGTACTATAATATTTCATGTCCATCGTCAAATGCACCCAGTTATCTGTTGCAAATCCTGCAACCTCCTTTCCTCTGATTCGTTCGCTATTGAACTCTGTTCTCTCAATCTCTTGTGGTGTAGCGGTTGATTTGGGCCGCTGTTTCTTGCTAACGAATAACTTTGTAAAAATTTTCATTTTTGATAGGTAACCAATCTCAATTCTAGCTTCAAGTGAGTTTCTTGAAATATTTATCGCCTTGTCATTTACTAGTGTGTCAAACTGATTAACATTTCCTAAGCTGATATGATTATTAATTAGCTATTCATGAAAATAATGATGTCTTATGTAGTCGTCTTTGTCATCAAATTTCCTTGGCGGTACGCATAAACCACAAGTCCAAAGCCCATATTCATCTGATGTTTCTCTGATTGATACTCCAAATGAAATCTCGGGTGGTTTTGCTTCTTTTAGTTTGACTTGATCATGTCCAGTGTTTTGAGTGTGTTTTTCCATTTCTTTTCCAGCATTTTCTAATAGTAAGGGATTAGAAACAACATCTTGGCATTCCTTACAAATAACATAATATCGTCCACTCATAATCGGTTCGCCTTTCTTTAACAAATGATGCTTCTCAATGAATTTAGCGTACTTTGTTTTTGGGCAATCATGATTTGTGTCTAGTTTATGTTCGATGCAAAACTTGCCATGGCAATATTTACAGTTAAACACATCAAGGCCAGAGATTGACTTTGAACAAGGAACATAATTACAGATACTGCTCATAACTTTAGGCACTTTTTTTTATACAAATAAAGGTGATCAATTCTAAAATGATTCAGATTAATGAAAACTGATTTATTATTAACCATGATTTCTAATTATGAACAAGATGTCTGAATCGGCTACTTGGCAAATTAACACAGCGCATGATGGGCAAGTCTATCTAAAAGAAAAAATTCAAGTTGATAAGTACACTTTTTCTGCTAATAAATATGACTTTGAAGAACAATTTCAAGACAAAAACACACCAATGGAATTAGATACCAGATTGATTGTATCGATGGAAATACCAACAGGAAAAACAAGCGATGCGATTATACAATCTAAAAATGAATTACAACAAATTCTGGATCTAATTACTCTACAAACCGGTTGTACTTTTCAAATAGATTATTATGAAATTAGATCTGAGAATGAGGTAAGGTGGTCGAATAGGGGGGATATTAGGCTTAAACAGTATTCACACCTTTCAAAAGAAATTATAAGGAATGCCTTAGAGATAAAGGCAAAAATTGAAAAATTTGATAAGTACAAAAAATATCTATTAACAAATGCTCTAAATTGGTATAGTAGAGGAAAAATTGAAGAGGATGATACCAACTCGTTTGTAAATTTTTGGATTGGATTTGAATCACTTTCCTACTGGTTTGGAGAAGGAGAGTCACAAACATGTCCAAGATGTGGATTTGAATTACCACATAGTAAAATAAGAGGACGGATAAAAAAAATTGCAAACAAATTATCTGGAAAGGATGATGTGAAAATTGCTTTAGAACTTTATGATAAACGAAATGATTTATTCCATAATGCAGAACCAGTTGAAGAAGGAAATGTAATTAAGCTAAAAGATTTGTTAAAAAAATGTCTTTTGAAAATATTAGAAATTAATGTTGGTAATCCTGTATAGATTACCCATTAAGATCTGATTTATCTAAAACCATGAGTATAATTGAAAGCTATGAAAGTTGCAATTTTTATTGATGGCACTCATCTTTCAAAAGTCGAACAGGAAAATGGAATAAACATTAATTATGAGAAATTAGGTGATGAATTAACTAAAGGGGATTACAGAGTAAGAACTTATTATTACGATGCTAGGCCAAATCGAAGTGACCTTGATTCAAAAGAAGAACAAGAGTTAGACTACAAAAAAGAAACATTCCTTTGTGCGATAGATAAATTCCCACGATTTGAAATAAAATTAGGCAGGCTACAAAAAATTATGGGTAAGTGGGTTCAGAAAGGAGTAGATATGCGGTTAGGGGTCGATATGGTTCAAATGAGTACCAATAAACAAATTGATAAAGCGATACTAATTGCAGCTGATGGTGATTTTGTATATTCAGTAATGAAAGCAAAAGAGGCGGGCGTAGTCACTATACTTGTATCTTTTCCAAATGATATAATCAACAGAGATTTACGAAAAGCGGTGGATGAAGTAATAGAACTTGATGACGCTTTTATTGAAAAATGCCGATTCAATAGAGTGAATTGATTCAATCAGACTTGAAAGACCGTCGTAATCTTAACAAGGATTATGCATTGTAATCCTGTATAGGTTATGCATGAACGAATCGATGCCAATTTCGCTAAACCGTTTCTCAAAAAATACAAATCTTGTGAAATATTTAGTATCATAGAAAAACAACATTATTCTTAATGTTGTAAAGAACAAGGTAAACTAGGGACGATAACTTATAGATTGAATCTTATTTCATTACAATCGATCTTCTTACACAGAAAATAATTCCATATTCATTCCTTGATTATGTAAAATTAGATCGCACCTCCAATGAGAGTAGAAAACATACACAACGTTTTATAGATTTGATAACTTCCCCATCAATACTTGAAAAAGGTTACCTCAACATTGGTAATGGTTTTGCTTTTAACTAGCATTGCTTTTGCAAATCCAACACAATCAGCATATGCACTAGGCGCAGAATTCTTGTTCAAGTTTGGCTCTTTTGGTAAACCTAGTTCATGTGATGGACTATTTGATTCACCGTTTAGTGTAGCAACAGACAGCTCAGGCAGAATAATTGTATCTGATAGAGATAATGGTCTTGTTAAAGTATTCGAATCAGATGGCAACTTCCAATTCAAGTTTGGTAATCTTGGTACGAGTGATGGACTATTTAATTCAGCATATAGTGTAACAACAGACAGCTCAGACAGAATAATTGTACTTGTTAAAGATTCCAATGAGATTCAAGTATTCGATTCAAATGGTAATTTCCTCTTCAACTTTGGTTCAGCTGGTTCAGGTGATGGACAGTTTCTTGATCCAATTGGCATAACAACAGACAGCTCAGGCAGAATAATTGTATCTGACAAAAACAATCAGCGTATTCAAGTATTTGACTCATCTGGCAACTTCCTCTTCAAGTTTGGCTCTTTTGGCACTGGTGATGGACAATTCAGTGCCACACTAGGAGTATCGACAGATAGCTCAGGCAGAATAATCGTATCTGATGCACTTAATCCTCGTATTCAAGTATTTGACTCATCTGGCAACTTCCTCTTCAAGTTTGGCTCTTTTGGTTTAGGTGATGGACAATTTGACTTTCCAACTGGTGTAACAACAGACAGCTCAGGCAGAATATTTGTAGCTGATTCAAGCAATCAGCGTATTCAAGTATTTGACTCATCTGGCAACTTCCTCTTCAAGTTTGGCTCAGCTGGTTCAGGTGATGGGCAATTTAACAATCCAACTGGTGTAACAACAGACAACTTGGGTAGAATAATTGTATCTGAGACAAACAATCATCGTATTCAAGTATTTGACTCATCTGGCAACTTCCTCTTCAAGTTTGGCTCTTTTGGTAAACCTAGTTCATGTGATGGACTATTTGATTCACCGTTTAGTGTAGCAACAGACAGCTCAGGCAGAATAATTGTATCTGATAGAGATAATGGTCTTGTTAAAGTATTCGAATCAGGTGGTAATTTTCAATTCAAGTTTGGTGATCTTGGTACGGATGGACTATTTAATTCAGCATATAGTGTAACAACAGACAGCTCAGATAGAATAATTGTAGCTGAACGAGATGACAATAATATTCAAGTATTCGATTCAAATGGTAATTTCCTCTTCAACTTTGGTTCAGCTGGTTCAGGTGATGGACAGTTTCTTGATCCAATTGGCATAACAACAGACAGCTCAAACAAAATAATCGTATCTGATACACAAAATCATCGTATTCAAGTATTTGACTCATCTGGCAACTTCCTCTTCAAGTTTGGCTCTTTTGGTTCAGGTGATGGGCAATTCAGTAGCACACAAGGTGTGACAACAGACAGCTCAAACAAAATAATCGTATCTGATACACAAAATCATCGTATTCAAGTATTTGACTCATCTGGCAACTTCCTCTTCAAGTTTGGCTCTTTTGGCACTGGTGATGGACAATTTGACTTTCCAACTGGTGTAACAACAGACAGCTCAAACAGAATAATTGTATCTGACACAGGCAATCATCGTGTCCAAGTATTTGACTCGTCCGGCAACTTCCTCTCAAAGTTTGGCTCAGCTGGTTCAGGTGATGGGCAATTTAACAATCCAACTGGTGTAACAACAGACAACTTGGGCAGAATAATTGTATCTGAGACAAACAATCATCGTATTCAAGTGTTTTTATCTGAACTAGATGCAGAATTCTTGTTCAGCTTCGGTTCTACAATCTCAGATAATGGTGAGTTTACTACTCCAAGCGGCGTAGCAGTAGACAGCTTGGGCAGAATTCTAGTAGCTGACTTTGGTACTAGTCGTATTCAAGTATTTGATTCATCAGGTAACTTCATCACATCCATTGGTGATGGAAGGTTTGCTCAGGCATTTGGTGTAGCAGTAGACAGCACAGACAGGGTTGTAGTATCTGACGAAAGCACTAATACAATTTCGGTATTTGATTCAGAGGAGAACTTCCTTTTCAGCTTTGGCTCTACCGGCAGTGGTGATGGACAGCTCAATAACCCACAAGGTATAGCAGTAGACAGCTTGGACAGGATTATTGTAGTTGAGGAAGTCAATGATCGCGTCCAAGTATTTGACTCGTCCGGCAACTTCCTCTTCAAGTTTGGTTCTTTTGGTTCTGGTGATGGACAGTTTAGCGATCCACATTGGGTAGCAGTAGACAGCTTGGACAGGATTATTGTCTCTGATCTAGGCAATCATCGCGTCCAAGTATTTGACTCGTCCGGCAACTTCCTCTTCAAGTTTGGTTCTTTTGGTTCTGGTGACGGACAGTTTAGCAGTGCAGGTAGTGTAGCGGTCGACAGCTTGGGCAGGATTATTGTTACTGATCCGGGGAATCATCGCGTCCAAGTATTTGACTCATCTGGCAACTTCATCTTCAGCTTCGGTGTGGGAGTGATTGATGGTCCTATTGGTATGGCAGTAGACAGCTTGAATAGGGTTATAGTTGCTGACGGTGTTAATCGAATCCATGTATTTGATTCATCAGGTAACTTTTTGTTCAGCTTTGGCTCTCCCCTCACTAATAATGGTGAGTTTACTACTCCAAGCGGCGTAGCAGTAGACAGCTTGGGCAGAATTCTAGTAGCTGACTTTGGTACTAGTCGTATTCAAGTATTTGATTCATCAGGTAACTTCATCACATCCATTGGTGATGGAAGGTTTGCTCAGGCATTTGGTGTAGCAGTAGACAGCACAGACAGGGTTGTAGTATCTGACGAAAGCACTAATACAATTTCGGTATTTGATTCAGAGGAGAACTTCCTTTTCAGCTTTGGCTCTACCGGCAGTGGTGATGGACAGCTCAATAACCCACAAGGTATAGCAGTAGACAGCTTGGACAGGATTATTGTAGTTGAGGAAGTCAATGATCGCGTCCAAGTATTTGACTCGTCCGGCAACTTCCTCTTCAAGTTTGGTTCTTTTGGTTCTGGTGATGGACAGTTTAGCGATCCACATTGGGTAGCAGTAGACAGCTTGGACAGGATTATTGTCTCTGATCTAGGCAATCATCGCGTCCAAGTATTTGACTCGTCCGGCAACTTCCTCTTCAAGTTTGGTTCTTTTGGTTCTGGTGACGGACAGTTTAGCAGTGCAGGTAGTGTAGCGGTCGACAGCTTGGGCAGGATTATTGTTACTGATCCGGGGAATCATCGCGTCCAAGTATTTGACTCATCTGGCAACTTCATCTTCAGCTTCGGTGTGGGAGTGATTGATGGTCCTATTGGTATGGCAGTAGACAACCAAGACAGGGTTATCGTATCTAATGGAGGGACTAATACCATTACAGTATTTGCCATATTAGGTGGAGCATCACCAGATACAGATAGTGACGGTATCTTTAATCAAGTTGACACCCAGCCAAGCACCTTCTCAAACGATTTTAGTGATGTAAGTCTGGGTGGTACTACTTTTGGAACTATAACTACGCGCGGAGACCAAACACTAACAATAACAGAGGAGCCCAATCCTACTGGAGTGAGGATCAAAGCTGCCATAACTGGTGGAACCACACAAGCTAGTGTAAGTGTATGTGGAGGTACTACACTCTCATTTAGCGCAGGCGACGAGGTGGTAGTTACATGTGGAAGTGTAACTGTACAAGTAATAAGTGGTCAAGTTGAAATCACTTTTGTTGCAGATAGTGGGGAAACTGCATCTACTACCTTGAATCAAGACAACAGTATAACATTTGAAGCTGAAACATTCACCTTTACTGCACCACCTACCAATACAGACCCCGTGGTTATCATCATAGAGGGTGAACAAATTACTATAAATCCTGGTCAAACAGCAAGCATCTTCTCGTCAAGCAAGGACAGCTTCTTAACACAAGGTGGTCCAAATAGTAACGAAGGGGCAAATCCAACTCTGCGCATCATTTCTAGTGACAAAAACAGACCAATGGTTGCATTTGATCAATCCAGTATAGGAACTGCTGCAGCAGACAAGACTTTGCAGTCTGCAAAATTAAGGCTTCATATAGTTGATAATGGTAACAACTGGGGCACAGCTGGCAAGACAATTGCTGCATATAGACTACTTGCAGACTGGCAGGAAGGAAACGGATGGAATATCGGCAATAGCATAAGTGGCACTGGAGCAGGGGTCACTTGGAATTGTGCCGCGGATTCTGACATATCCAATAATCAAGCCAACTGTGTATCACAGTGGAACGGAGGAACTTTTGGTGCCGCAACAAGCTCTGTCTTGATCACAAACAACATGGTTAACCAATGGATTGAGTTTGATGTAACAGCAGATGTACAGGCGTTCCTTGCTGGAACGACAACAAATCATGGCTGGATAGTAAAGAAGACTGGAGACGAATCGCTTAACGGCTCAGTAGAATTTGCTTCAAAGGAAAGTGCTACAAATAAACCCGAACTAGTCTTGTCATTTACAAGTCAATAATTTTATAATAAAAATTCATTTTGTCAAGATATCAATATCATCTATGACAGAATAGCTACAAACAGTAAAACCAAATAGATTCGAATCTTGAAGAGATAAGAGATAAAACAGTTGTGATGCATTGCAAACAATGTAAAAAAAATACATACCCATGTTTATAACTGACAAAAAGGCGTATAGTTTGCATGAATAAATTTCACGCACTTTTGATATTTGCAATTTCATTATCTGTTATCATGACTTCTGCCCTGGCAGCAAGTTCACTAAATTCTCCTTCAACGTGTAGCGGTCAATGGAATAATTGTAGCAGAGCATTTGCAGACGATGCCAATAGAGCAGCCGCTTCTGTAACATCCACATCAAACAAGACTGGCACTTGGAACAACTATGGATTTTCGATATCAAACAGTTCCACAATTGATAATGTAACAGTCAGAGCAGATTTCTTTGCAAGCAACATAAGAGGTTATATCAACGTCAAAGTTAGCGGTGATGGAGGAGCAACTTTCGGACCCTCACATGTAATAGGTGGTAATACTGCGGAACAAACATTTCTAATTAATGTGAATAATGATGCTACTTGGACCCCAGCCAAACTCAGCGACGCAAACCTAAGAGTGCAAGCAACTTGTTTCAAACAGGGCTCTGGTAGTAATCCAACATGCAGGTTGGATTGGATACCAGTCCAAGTTGATTCTACTCCATTTGACTTTGCAGTATCTGTAAATCCATCAAATGGAACAGTGATCCAAGGAAATAACGCCACTACAACAACTACTGTGAGTTTACTTGGTGGAGTGTCTCAGACAGTTGTTTTGAGTAGTACAGGATGCCCACCTGATGCGTTCTGCTTCTTTAGTAGCCCATCAAGTGGAATTCCACCTTATACTACCGCTTTCCAAGTAATAACAACTACTTCAACACCGGTAGGAACGTATCCAATCAATGTAACAGGAACTGGTGATGGAAAGACTAGAACCGCAATATACCTACTCGCTGTTAACTCGCCATAAGATAAAAAATTACAATCGTGAATAATATGAATTCAAAACTGTTGAGTCTTAATTAGTTATGTCATCTATCTTAAAACCGAAAAAATCTGCTTAATGTTAATTAAATTTGAGTAATCTCACACTAGAGACTCGTCACTTACACTAAGGGGCTTCCGTCCCATAAAACCTTCATCCTTTCCATGCCAGAATTTTATTTCAGTTTCCCCCTCTTTCCAGCAAAGCCAAACTTCCTCATTTAACCTTAG
>Ga0247727_10011819_pt1 | contig 15136 bp, 8 predicted proteins | sample WisWelCaveWW1625_FD_202498 | JGI IMG/M metagenome (GOLD analysis project Ga0247727, IMG submission 202498) | Biofilm microbial communities from Wishing Well Cave, Virginia, United States - WW16-25 | ecosystem: Environmental > Aquatic > Deep subsurface > Groundwater > Cave microbial mat | place... | reverse complement strand
TACCGAGGCTGCCCCATCGGTGATTCCGCCAGCTAACGTTACACTGCCCGTCCACGTCATCGTGGCGGCATCGAAACCGGATTGCGTTGCCGGCAATGCCGTGCCGTTCGACAAGATCAATTCCACGGCAGGGCTGACTTGCGTATTGACGCCGCTGACCGCGTCGGCAAAAATGACGCCGATCTGCAAAGCGCCAACGCCGGCTAATCGCGATGAGGTTGTGACGCGACTTACTTGCGGCGGCGCCGTGTCGATAATGAATTGTCCGGCAATCGGATTAGCTTGCATCGTGTTGTTAATGTTGTCACGCGCGCCTTCGACGCGAACAGTCGCCGCGCCATTATTCATTGTGTTTGTGATCGTCGCGTTGCCGGCCCATTGTGTGCCGGCATAACTCGTCATCGTCGCGCGCACGAGCGAGCTCGCCCTCGCCGGCAAAAAAGACACGCGCGGCGGAACGGCATTATTCATCCCGCTGAAATTGGCGGAAAAATCCACCGTGATCGTAATCGTGCTCGCTTTGGCGAAGCGTGGAATCACCGTAACGGCTTTGACGGTTGGCGCCATCAAATTGATGTAGGCCGTAACCGGCTGCGAAGGATTGCCAATATTATTAGCGCGGTCCGTGGCGCGAGCCCGCAAAGTATACGGACCACTCGTGGGATTGACCAGCTCAAATGTCCACGAGCTGAAATCCGTGCCGGTATTGACTGCCACTCGCCACGGGCCGTTGTCAATGCTCACTTCGACGCGATTCACGCCGGCTGCACCAACATCTTGCGCCGCGCCACGAATGGTGATGCTTGCGCCGCCGACGGTATCGTTATTGGCCGGCGAGGTAATCTGCGCAATGGGCAAACCCGTATCCATGCGGAAGAAACGCGTCGGTTGTCGCGATTTTTTCCGCCATCAATCCACAATTCATAGCTGCCGAGGCCGCTGAGTGAATCCGTCGCCGCGCCCCACGCAAATATTGGCTGCAAACTGTTCACGAAACTACTGTCCGCCGGCGCCGTCAAATTAAACGCTCGCGGCGGAAATGTATCGATTACAAAAGTTCCGGCGTTATTATTCGGCAGCATCAGATTATTGATGTTGTCACGCGCGCCGCTGACGGCGGAGTGGCGGCACCATTTTTCTCGGTCGCGGCGATGGTTGCAGAGCCGGTCCAAATCGTGCCACCGTAACCGGTTTGCCCAACAGGAATCGCCGTGCCTCCCGCCGGCGTGAAGGTCACGGATGGTACCGCAGAAGAGTTCAAGCCAGCACTTCCGACCGTGAATGTCACGATGACGTTAATCGTCCCCGCTGAAGTGGGATTGGGCCGGATGTCGACGGTGCTCACACGCGGCTTCGTTACGTCGGCGGTGATGGTAATGCCGGCGCTTGGCGTTTCCATATTGCCTTCCACATCGGTCGCCCGGTTTTTAATCGTATAACTGCCGTTGACATAACCGCTCCACACATATTGCCATGTGCTAAATTTGGTGCCGGTGTTGGCCGCCAGACGCCAGGTTGCGCCGCCGTCCAAACTCACTTCGATTTTCGTGACGCCAGTACCGTTGCCGTCGCCCGAAGTGCCGGTTATCGTGTAGCTGTCGCCGCCGATTCTGGCTCCCGCAATTGGCGCGGAAATCGCCGAGGCCGGCGCGGTGATATCTTTGTTGACAATAAGCTGTCGCGTTGAATTGGATGGAGTAAAATTATTGGCGCGATCATAGGCTCTGACAAGCCAAGGATGAGGACCATTCGGCAAACTATTGACCGGCGTTGCAGAAGTATCCTTCGGACTGATATTGTCACGATTCAGAACGCCATCAATATAAAGCTGGTATTTTGTGATGCCAGTTCCCAAGTCGAACGCTTTCCGCCAAACTAACAGCGGCTTGCTCAACAAGGTGGTGTCGCCGTCTTTTGGACTGACTAAATCAAAGGCCAAAGGCGGACTATATTCGCCAAAGACTACGGGTGTTTGCGTGGATTGGCGAATGTTGCCGACTTTGTCAACGGCTTTTACAAACCACGCGTGCGCACCTTCGGTTAATGGCGTCGACGGCGATGAGCTGGTTCCTGAAATGTTGTCCAGATTCAGCGCGCCGTCGATCCAAAGCTGATAATGCGAGATGCCGGCGCCGGCATCCGTCGTCGCATTCCAGGAAAAAGTCGGCGTCGAAAACGTGACAAACGCACTATCAGCCGGCGATAATAATGAAAATAACGACGGCGGCTGCGTATCGACTTTGATGGTAAAGGTTGAGAAAGATTGCTGGGTGTTGCCGAGCTTGTCGAGCGCTTTGACGTACCAGGTGTGATTACCGTCGCTAAGCGCTTGCGGGTTGCTCAACGCCACTGAAGTTTGGATTGCAGGGATGCTGTCGATTTTCACCACGCCATCAATCCACAGTTGATATTTGCTCAGGCCGATGCCGGCATCGGTAGAAGCTTGCCAACTAAAAAGCGGTGTGTTATCGCCGGTGAAAGAATTGTCGCCGGGCGCCGTCAAGCTGAACCCGGCCGGCGGCAGGTTATCGATCCGAATAAGGCGGGTTTGATTCGATGGCTGCATATTCAGCGCGGTATCGACTGCCGCAATCGACCATCTGTGACTGCTATTAGAAAGAACTGTCGGGCCGAACGTAATGATCACGTCGTCAATATACCAGCCATCGCGCGTGTTGGCGCCGTCGGTGACGATGAGAAAACGAATTTTAAAATTATTGGTCGCAAGCAAAGGCAGAAAAATCGTCTGCTGCACAAAACTATTCAGCAAACCGGAATAAGTTCCGACGGTTGTCCAAGAAAAACCGTCATTTGTGCTGTATTGGACATATCCGAAATCGCGATTGGATTCAAGATCAAATCGATGCCAAAATGTCAACTGAGCTCTCGCCGTGATGCCGAGCGTCAATGGCGCGCGCATCGTCACCGCCGCATTCATATTATTGGCGTAATTTCCCTGCGGACTATCAGTCATGGAACGCGAGGGCGAGTGAAAATTGGCGGTGGTGATGCTCCACGGCGAGTCTGCCACCCAATTGCCAATGCCGGCTTCCAGATCATCCGACCACAGAACGTTGTCGAATTTGATCGTGTTCGCGCGCGGTGAAATATTGTTTTTGGCCACCGCGCCGTTCACGAGCAATTGGTACTTGAAAAGCCCGGAGGGCGCGTCGCTGGAAGGCTGCCAACTGAAACTCGGTTGAGTATCTTTCGTCCAAACACTATCTACCGGTGAGAGCAAATTAAATGTTGTCGGCAGAACATTATCGACACGCACCGTCCAAGTTTGATTCGATTGCCGCGCGTTGCCGGCTTTGTCGAGAGCTTTGATAAGCCACGTGTGAAAGCCATTCGATAACGGCGCGGTCGGCGTTGTTGTCGTGGTGTTGATGGCAATGCTATCACGATTGACCACGCCGTCGATCCATAATTGATATTTGTTCAGCCCGGAGAGATTGTCTGCGCTCGCTTGCCACGTGAAAGTCGGGGTACTCGTGGTCCAAATGCCGTTGGCTGGAGATGTGAGATTAAAGGTATTCGGCAAAGTTGTATCGATAGTGAAATTGTTGTCGCTCACATCCTCGGCGAGAACCGTGTTGCTCGCATCTTTGGCTTGTACTTTCACGCGCACGGTGTTCACATTCAAAATCGGCACCACCCAGTTGTAAGTATTCGTGCTGGTGCTGATTCCATCGGCGATCAGGTTGGAAAAAGCAACACCGCCATCCGTGGAATAGGCGAGCGTTAAATGGTGAGCCAAGTCATTATTCACGACGGTATATTTAATTACGCGCGAAGTGTTGCCGGCCCAGTTTTCTCCGCCATTGGGCGACTGGAGAGAGAGTGAAAGAAATTTCGGCAAATCCAACTGCCAGACATCATTCGCATAAACACCGGTAAAACCGCCAAAACTGAGGAGACGACGGTTGATATCGTGGTAAATAACCGCGTGGCCTAAACGCCCAACTGGCGCCGTGCCGATCGGGACAATTGCTGTCCAACGCGGAACGATTAAATCCAACTGCCAGACATCGTTGAAATAAAAATTGCCGACACCGCCAAAAAGAATCATCCTTTTGTTGGCGGGATCATAAATAGCCGTGTGACCATAACGGCCACCTGGTAAACCACCGCTAGGAAGCAAACGCATCCAACTGAGCGTGTTCAAATCCAACTGCCAAAGATCATTCAAAAAACTTGAGCCGGTTCTGCCACCAAAAACAATCATACGATAACTGTCGGGGTCGAAGATGGCGGCATGATCGAAACGCAGCAAGGGCGCTGTGCCAGTTGGAAAAAGCTGCGACCAGTTCATATTTTTTAAATCGAGTTGCCAAACATCGTTTTGATTTCCGCCGCCGAATATAATCATCCTTTGTTTGGTCGGATCGTAAATTGCAGTATGGCCAAAGCGACCAGAGGGCAAAATGCCGGTCGGCGCAAGCTGGGTCCACGTTAGCGTGTTTAAATCCAACTGCCATAGATCGTTGAGGTTGGTCCCGCTCGTTCCGCCAAAAACAATCATGCGATAGTTGATCGGATCATAAATCGCCGTGTGCTCAAGGCGCGCCGCCGGCTTTGAACCACTCGGCAAAAGCTGAGTCCAACTTTGGGTGCTCAGGTCCAATTGCCAAAGATCGTTCGCATATCCACCTGTGAAGCCGCCGAAAATGATCACGCGCTGTTTGGTGGGATCATATATTGCGGAATGTCCGTAACGGGCAAATGGCGCAGCGCCGCTCGGAAAAGCTGTGTCCATTTTTCATTGCTCGCCAGTGCTAAATTGGCGAGCAATAGATTGGCCAGCACGGTCGTCGCGGCCAATAAAACTGGAGACCATAATGTTTTTCTCATAACCACCCTCCTTCGATTGAAGAAATTTACTTAGCGCTACAGCATTTTGAATTGTTGACTTTGAAAGAATGAAAAACGTAAACGGCAAACACTCTAAGTGGGCTTCAATCTGCCTATCAGGTTAAAAATCGTTATTTCGTATGGAAAGTTTTATCTAGCTAAAACTGAATTACCACACCACCAGCATCTTTTTCACGGCGCTAAACATTCCCGCTTCGATGCGATAGAAGTAAACGCCACTGCCAACGGCGAGACCATTATTGCCCCGGCCATCCCACTTCTCCGTATGAAATCCGGCATTCATTTGCGATGATAGCAGTTGGCGGACCTCACGTCCATGCACGTCGAAAATGCGTAACTGTACGTGTTCGGGTTTTGGCAGGGCAAATGCAATCGTCGTTTCCGGACTTCGTCGTGAGCGCTCAGTCGAACGATTAAACGGATTCGGATAATTTTGCGCGAGCATAAATGTCGCCGGCAAATCGTTTCCACTTGAGTTCACCGCCGTCGTTTGCCAGCGAATCACGCGCGGTTGCTGCAGGCTGTTGCTCGCGTAAGTGGACAGCGTATCCGCATCAACGGCAGAAAGCCGCCAAAACACCGAATCCGCGCGGCTAGGGCGAATGAATGTTATTCGCGTTATTGCGGGCGGGTAACTCAAACGGTTGCCGGGTGAGAAATTTTGATTGAGACTCCATTCCACTACGTAACGTAAGCTGTCCAACGGATCAGGATCAACGGTGGCGTCCCACTGAAAAATCACCGAATCGTTTTGTGCGACAAAGCGCGGCGCCGGCGCACGAATGGCAAACGTTCGCGGCGGCTCCTTGATTGCATTGACGAAAAAGCTTTGCACCGCCGACCACGGCGAGATCGCGTTTTCATCGTCACTCGCCTGCACGCGATAACTGTAGCGCGCGTTCTCTCTTAAATCCTGCGCCGGAATGTGGAACGTCACGCCAGCCGGCGTTGCCGCAGAAATTTCGACATCGGCGGCAAATTCGCCGTCATCATCCATCTGCAAAAGATAGCGCAAGATATCCGCGCCGTCGCTCGGATCGGGATCGTCGGCGGCCTGCCATGAAATTGTGGGACGCGCCGTGCGAGCTTCGACGTTATTCGCGGGCGAGAAACCAGTGACCACTGCCAACGGCGGCGTGTTGGTTTTATTCATAAAAAAACGCGCCGTGCCGGCGGTAAATGCCGAAGTCGCATTCTGGCGATCGCGTGCCCGCAAACGCCAGTAATAAATCACGTCGTCGCGCAGATTCGCAAAACCGGCAAGCTTATCAAGCCGAATGGCGATCACGCTGCCGCTCGCGAACGCCGCCACCTTGAGGTTTTCGGAAACGCTACTTGTGCGCGAGCTGTCGATATTTTCCTCGACCAGCTCGGGCGAAGCGAAGTCGGCGTTGTTATCGATTTCCAAACGATAGCGGATTTCATCAAACGGATTGGGATCGACGCTCGCCTGCCAGATGAGCAAATCGCTGCCGCGCATTTCCTCGCCGGCCAATGGCCGCAACAGCAATGGAATTGACGGCGGATAATTTATAGCCGTGCCGGAATCGGCCAGCGCAAAAAAATTGTCCGAAATATCGAAGCGCTCGTTGCCGGCGGCGTCGCGACCCGTCACTTTCAAAACGCAGCGGGAAGAAAACGGGCCGATGACGTTCCATTTAAATTCTTCCGGTGCCGTTGAGAAGGACGTGAGAGGTTGAAAGACCTGCCCGCCATCGCGCGAGAGTGCGACATCGATTTTTGTCACGCCGACGTTGTCGCGCGCAAACCATCGCAGCGTCGCGACCTGGCCGCGCAACAACGTCTCGCCGCCGTTGGGAAAGAGCACGGTCATTTGCGGCGCTTCGTTGTCGAAGTCACTTAGGTAGGAATCAAAGATAACCGGGCCTTTCTGGGAATTGTCGGAAAAGTCGTAAATGATCCGGCGCAGCGTATTGAGATCGACTGTGCCCCAATAGTTGAATTTTGCAAAAATCACGGCGGAGCCGTCGTTATAGAAAGCAAATTTATCCGTCACCTCGGCGAATCCCAAAAATTTGTTGCCGCCGATACTGCCGCGAGCGCCGCCGCCAAAATCCGGGCCGGCCGCGTTATAACAAATAACGCCGTGCGAACGCGAGCTGGAAATCGTGGTGTTTTGCACTTTGGGGCTGGCGTTGTCGAAGACCAATGGATAAGCTTCCGAAGCAAACCCCCGTCCTCCAAACATGATTTTGCAGAAATTCAAACTGTTGAGCAAATCATCGCTGCTATCGGCGAAATGAATACCGCCCCAGTCGCCCGGCATGCCGAGACTCGTGCCATCGCCGTTGGTGTCGCCGCCGTTCGCATCATCTTTGAGCGAAGTGAAAAAAATCGGATTTGCCTCTGTGCCATTTGCAACGATGGCTCCACGCACGTAAATATCCCGCTCTCTGTCCAATTTCACCAGCACGCCGGGGTTGATCGTCAAACGCGTGCCGGGTGAAACAAAGATGTCATCTCGCCGAATTGTATAAGGAGAGCCGAGCGCGTCTAAAACGAGGTTAGCATTGAAATTACCCGGCAAAAGATCGATGCCGTTGCCGGTGTTATTGGCGAAAATGAGATTGGTGAGAACGGGCCGCGTTCGCGGATCAATCGAAAAAGGCGCCGGCTCACTGGCAAATCCCTGCCCGCCATAATAGAATCGGCAATATTTCAAAACGGAAAGATGATCGATAATCGATTTATTCAGGCGCACGCCGCCCCACGCGCCGGCGCGCGGGAAACTCGGCCCGTCATTATTGGTGTCGCCGCCATGCGCATCGTCTTTGATGGAAGTAAAAATAATCGGCTGCGCCGCCGTGCCGTTTGCGATTAATGCACCGGACACAAACAAATCTCTCGTGTCATCAAATTTGATAATCACGCCGGGGTTGATCGTCAGCTTAATGTCTTGTCCAACGGCAAGATCATCGAAAAGAATAACATACGGCGAGCCGGCCACATCCAGCAACAGATTGGTGTTATAGTTTCCTTCCAGCAGACGAATGCCGTTGCGCGTGTTGTTTTTAAAAGTGAGATTTGCCATCGCCGGATTGACGCGTGGATCGAGGCTCAGAGGGCTGGCTTCACTCGCAAAACTCTGGCCGCCGTAATAAAACTCGCAATAGCTGAGCGCGGAGAGACTGTCGATATTCGAATCATTGAAGCGAACGCCGCCCCAGTTTCCAGCCGCCGGCAAAATGTCGCCGTCACCGTTGGTGTCGCCGCCATGCGCATCATCCTTGAATGAGGTAAAAATAATCCGCTGCGCTGCCGTGCCTTTCGCGTGCAGCGCGCCATTGATATACAAATCCCGCGTGTCATGAAACTTGAAAATCACTCCCGGCTTGATGGTCATTGGCACGCCGGAAGCGATCGTCATATCTTCGGTAAAAAGAAAATAGGGAACGCCAACGACATCCAGCAGGACCGGCGAGGTGTAATGCATTTCGACGAGGCGGATACCGTTGCGAGCATTATTTTTCATGGTGATGCCGGTGAGGCGCGGGTTGACCCGGCCATCCACCGTGATCGGGCTGGCCTCGCTCGCGAAGTTTTGGCCGCCATAATGAAATTCACAATAGGACAGAACCGATGAAGAACCGATATTCGAGTTGTTAAACCGAATGCCGCCCCAGCTTCCCGGCAATGGGAAAGTCGCGCCGTCGCCATTGGTGTCGCCGCCGCGCGCGTCATCGGCAAATGCCGTAAAGATGATGGGCTGCGAGGCGGCGCCATTCGCAATCAGTGCGCCGTTGATGTAAAAATCGCGGGTATCGCCGAACTTGATGAGCACGCCCGGACTAATGGTCATCGTATAGCCCGTGCCAACCACGAGATCATCAGTGATGATGAAATATGGCATGCCCACGACATTCAATTGCAGATTGGCATTGTAGGTGATTTCCGCCAAATGGATTCCGGTTCGTTCATTGTTAATAAAAGTTATGTTGGCGATCGCGGGATTGGCGCGCGCATCCAGCGCAATCGGCGCGTACTCGCTGGCGAAACCCTCGCCGCCATAAAGAAACTGGCAATGGTTTAAAATGGAAAGCGTCGAAATATTGGACGCATTGAATTTGATGCCGCCCCAATAGCCCGGGAAGGGAGCGGCAGAATTGGCGGTGAATGTGATTTTATTTGTTGGGGTACCGTTGGCAATTAATGCGCCGTTCACATAAATATCCCGTTCGCGGTTGAACCTGATCGTCACTCCGGGCTCAATGGTCAGAGTGATGCCCTGGCCTATCGTGACATCGTCAACGACTTCGTAAGGACTATTGGCCAACTTCCACGTTGTGTTGGTTGCAATTAAACCACTCACTTTTGTTGTGTTCAAAAATACCGCAACAGTCGTGGAACTGCTAATCAACCCGGGGGAACTGGCTTGAACCACCACCAATCCAGGAACCGTGGTGGAGCGCAGCGTTATCGTGGCCACTCCTTTCGCGGCATTGACCGAGGCGGGGCCGACCAGTTGCGCCGAAGCAGTCCCAGAAGTAATCGTGAAATTGACGAGATTGGTTGCTGACTCAACCGTATCCTGCCATGCATCCATGAGCACCGCCGTAATGGTAGTCGTTGAAGTTCCGTTGGCTTGAATTATGCTTGGAGAGGCCAAAGTGAGAATCGTGGTTGCGATGTGTTTAACGACAACGCTGGCGCTCATGGTTGGGCCCGGAGCGCTTATATTCATGACGGAAACGCCGGTGACATCGCCATCGTTGCTCATACTATTCGGTGGAGGCCCCGCCGGCAGAAAATTGAGACGTATAGCGGCAGAGAAAGGATCGCCTTCGTTGGCGTCCATGCCCGGACCTTCGTTGTCGGCGGGTTCAAGAGCAACCACTTCGCGTTTCAAATCAACATGCCAGATTAACAAGCCCGAACCGGGCAATCGCCAATCATAATCCTTTGCCGTGGGAATGTTTCTGTTTTCGACGATGAAATACTCGTTGCCTGGCTGGCCGTTTTCCCAAAGCCGCAGCGCTTCGGCATTTTTTTCCACTTCGCGAACAAGCACGGTCTGGTCGGTTTGAATTGAATTCGGCTGTAGCCATGTCGCTTGCATCTTATGCGGAGCGCAAATGTGCGCCGGATAATCCAGCTCGTCGTGATCCTTGCCGCCAAAATCACCCGTGCCCATAAGACACCAGCGCCCGGCTTCGCCTTGCTCTTTGCCCGCGATGTTCTGTTGTAGATAATGTTCCGGCAATTCGTAATGATGGCCGATTTCATGCGCCAATAATCCCACTTTATTCGGGCTGTCCGTGTCGAATAAAGTGCCTTCATATTTATACAACATTTCGCCAGCAATCGACATTTTCTGATGGCCGGCATCGCCGATAACCTTTCCATCTAAAATGACCGGAATGAGATTGGAACCAAAACCCGGGTCATGAAATGGAAAGCTCATTCGTCCGATTTGAGGGTCGTTGGCTGGGAGCGCGGATCTGCTATATGTGCTCTCATAAGCAGAGGCAATAACATAAATGTGAAGCTCTTTGGTTTCAATGTAGCCATTGGCATCGATGTCAAATTGAGCATAGTCAACATAAATATTGGCGGCAATAATCGCCTCTCGCGTTATCGCAACGCCGGGTTCGTTGGTCGCCTTATAATCATCAAATGTCTTGGTCAAGACAACCCACCCGACGATGCCATCATCAGAAGCGCCATTATTGCTCGCATCATTCTCACGCGCCGGCGCCAGCTTGACGTTGCCATAAGATACCATCGTGAAATAATCCGCCACACTAGGTTTAACACCAAAAAAAGTTCTGGCCCAATAGGCTTGATCGGTTTGAACAAATTTATCTGTTGGCGCATCCGGCAGTTGCGCAAGAATAACTAAAACCGGCTCAGTGGATTGAGCCGGTGAATTTATTTGCGCGGCCCCGAAAGTAGGCGCTGCAACCATTTCTTTGTGCTCTGATGACGGCGGCTTTGCTTGGGCGAATATTGCAAGTGTTTTCGAGAGAGTAAACAGAATTAGCAGCGCCCAAAAGTAAAATTGTTGTTTGGTTTTCATATGAACACACATTTTTGAAACACATTAATAGAAAACGCTTATAAGTTTCACTGTGCGCGAGTCCAACACATATTCACTACCGCCGCGGATAAAAACTCACCCCCACCTGCCAATTCCAAAAGTCCAGCTTGGGATGCGATTTGAAAAAAATGTATCGCTTCAAACCGCCGGAGACGGCGAGATTCGGCTGCACGAAATAGTCCGCGCCAAAACCCAGATTGAGACCGGCTTCAAAAAAATCCCAATTGGTGCCGGATTCGCTGCGAAAAAATGGCGAATCAAATTTAGACGTCGCGCTCCAAATCAGATAGGTCAATCCGGCCTCGGCATACGGATTGAGTTTTACCGGCAAACTCGCGCTCAAATTGGGAAAAGCGCTGAAGTTGGCGGTGACGTTCAAATCCAGCGGAATCAGGCGATAATGCGTTTTCAAAGTTTGGCGCACCTGCTCAAAGCGGCGCGTAGATGAATTGAAAACGCTGGTAAACGAAACCTCCTCGTCGGTTGAACCGCCAAAGCTGACGGCCGGAGTAAATGCGAACTTGGCCACATGCCGGCGCAAAACATAGCCGAAGCGAATGCCGCCGCCGTAAGCTAAAAACGGACTGTGAACCGGGTCGCCTTGAAGAAGCAGCTTCATCAGATCAGTGGACTGATCAACACGCGATATCGGCATTTGAGAAGATGGTTGTGGCATGGCTGTGCCGGTTGTGGTTGGCGTTGTCGCCACACTTACAGCCGCTGCTGTTGGCATTGCGGGGCGGGGTTCGAATGATTGTTTAATCACCGTTCCATTTATCAAGAGCGTTCCGCCATCGGCGAACAAACCTAAAATCCCATCGCTGGGAGGATCCCATTCGATCTTGAGATTGATCACCGCATTGCCGCCCATCGCGCGGGCCTTTTCCGCAATGACGCTGTTGATCGCATCTTCGGCCAACGCCTCAGATATGGGGATGAATCCGAAAAGAAAAATTGGAATTCTAAAACCTTTCTTTTGGTAAACCAAATGGCCGACGGGCTCGTAGGGTTTGGTAATGTCGCCGTCGCCCGTGGTAATGAACATTTCATCCTTTGGGGGAAATGAAATTTTTTTAAACGTGGCGCACCCCGAGAAAAAAAGCGCGCCACAAAAAAAGAAAATGAGCCATGCTGTTTTCATAAACCTGCCCTTTGTTTAAATGCATTGATGATGAAATCTCACCTTTTGATGACGGTGCCCTGAATAAAAACCGCGCCGCCGTCGGCGCCGAGCCCGAGAAGACCGTTTCTCGGCGAGGTCCATTTGATGTCGAGATTGATCACCGCGTTGCCGCCCATCGCCCGCGCTTCTTTGGCAATGATCTCATTAATCGCCGTCCCCGCCACCGCATCGGAAATGGGAATTAAGCCGATCAACGGCAGCGGAATCCTCACGCCCTTCTTGGCATAAATCAATTGGCCAATAGGCTCATAAGGCTTGGTGATGTCGCCATCGCCCGTCGTGATAAAGACTTCATCTTGCGGGGGAAATTTGACTTGCTGAAATGAGGCGCAACCTGATAATAGCAGGAAAACACCGAGCAAAGAAAAGCGCAATAAAGTTCGCATAAATTTACCCTCGAGGTTTAAGGTTTTGAATGATGTTATAAAACAGTATTTGCGAAGTCGTTCTACGGTTTAGAAACTCTGCCATATGTCGAGTGCTGCGTGCTCCCGCAATGCGGGCACTGCCGGCCGCCGTTGCTATGGGGGCACTTGAAGCAATATTTCTCGCCGCAATCGCGGCATTCGTACACATCGAAATAAGCCGCGGACCAACCAATGCCATGTTTGTCCGCGCCGCAGTTGGGGCAGGCGTAAATGTAATTGGGCATGGCTAGGTTCCTCAATAATAAGTATAGCTGAATAATCCGGATGGCTCGCAAGTGACCAATTCGCGACGTGAAAGTGAGCGCTCGCTGACGATTTCCTGGCCGTCGCAATAAATGGTTCCGGTGCCGGGACCATAATCGAAGTAGGCTTCGCCATTCTCATCGGAATAGACCGACTTTTGGCCTTCGCCGCTGATCCACACCTGGACTCGCGTGCCGCGGCAGGGTTTGCCGTCTTCCCATTGGACTTTGACGGTCATTGACATAAGGATTCTCCTTGATTAAGCTGAGGGTGGTGTTCTTCGTATTCTCTGCCCATCCGGCAAAATGATATCGAATGAGCCGTCCGCATACCATTCAAATCGTTCAACGGTCGTTGAGAATCGCGTTGCATCCGGATGATCGTGGACATAGATATAAAGCTTGCCGATATGATTCTCGCCGGTTTCTTTGGGGTTGGCCGATTCGTAGAGCCTGCCTACTACTTCGAAATAATCTTTGCCGCCGTGCCGGCTCGCGCGAACTTGGCCACAGTGAATGAAAAGTATCGTTCGAACCGTTCCGGCAAAATCAAACGTCACCTGCGGCAGCTCGGGGAATTCAAACATTTTCTCGGCTTTGGGCGTGGCAAAAATTTGCAAGTTCGCAATTTTGTATTCCATGGTAGACGTCACGATTTCATTGTTCTCTTTTTAAGCATAACTGTAAAATTCATTCTTGGTTTTGGTCATGGCCATTTCATTTCCTCCGTATTTTCAAGCCATCAATCTTACCAATCTCGTTGATAGAGTTCGTCATCCTGCTCCTCTACTTTTATTTTTATTTACTCGCCACCGCCATCTCTCGCATCATCTTGATATTGCGCTGAATCGACAGCAACACGAGAAACAGCGCCAGAAACGCCACGGTGACAAAGCTGCCGGCCATGATCTTCCAACTCCACGCTCGCAGCGTCGCTTTTTTCGCGCGCTTCTCGGCCACCACCATCTCCGCAGCATTTAACTCGCTTTGATGGTGGGATTCGAGCGCCGCGATTTCTTGCTCGCGCGCATAGTTGCGGTCGCGATAAAGCTGATAATACTCGGCGAGCGCTTTGGCTTGCTGGCCTGGCTCAAATTCGTTGAGCATGACGACAAACAAATTCGTCGCTTCTTCCTGTTTGGAAATATCGTTGAAATAGTTGTAGTAAGAGCTCGCGAGCGTCTTAAGCGCCGGCGGTCTGGAGAGCGCGTCAAATTTCGGCAAAATAGTGTTGGCATATTCGATAAAGCGCCGGCCATCGCGAGGATTCTTTTTGCCGAAGGCCGACAGCGTTTCGATAAAATCCGCGTTGCTGGTGGAAAAGTTTTTCACCGCGGCGCGCAGCAAAGAGACGTTATAAACCGAAGTCGAAACGTCGTCTTTGGTAAACTCGATGGCGGCGCGCAAAACTTGCACCCGCTGATCCACCGGAAACAGCGCTAATAAAGCGCGATAAGCGTCCAGTAATTGTTTCGCGGCGACGGGGTTTCTGGCGTTGGTTTTTTCGTAGGCGGACTGCAAACGATCATCGATGCCGAGCGCATCCACCACCCATTTTTTTTCCCACCACGTTTGCTCCCAATGCCCCACCGTCTGCCAGCGGAATTGCGCGGGCGGCAACAAAATTTTCAAGCTGTCATAACTCGCGCGATAAGCCGCTAGCGTCGAATCCGTCGAGGCGACTTGCGCTGAACGCTGCTCTTGAGCCGCTGGCGGCGAATATGTTGTCGTCCTAGTGCTGGCATCGCTCGCCGCCGGCGGCGTGAGTTGCTGCTTGATTTCTGCCGCGTTCACTTGAATCGGCGTGGGATAAGCCGGCTTTTTGACGTCCGGCTTCATCGACGGCGTCAATCCCCAAAGAAAAACGAGCACGCCGCCGAGCAAGGCCAAACCGCCGAGACCCGATAGCAAATGCCAAAACAGATGTGACGTTTTGAAGTAAAATTTTTCTTCGAAGTTTTCCAAAAGTTGTGATTTCATGTTATCCTCCCTTCAAGGTTTGAGATCATTGCGGACAATCTTTCTATTGTTAGTATTGTTTTTAAAATCATCAAGAAAACGGGACCATCTTTAGTGTTATCGCAAATTTAAAACTCAACTCAAAACTGAAATGAAGTCGCGAGCTTGACACCGACATTGTTTTTATCGATAACTGGCAAAAGAGCGAAATGCGTATTCCATCTTTTCGCCGAAGGCCCGGCATCAAGCACGGCATAAAGCCAGGTTCCCGCTGCTATGACCGCCGAGCCATACCAAATTGCTTTGATTGTTCCTGAAGTTCCTGTGCCTTCGGCTAAATCACTAAAAAAAGGATCTCCTTGAATCTCATCTTCCCAAGTCCACGGCCCAT
>Ga0247727_10011818_pt1 | contig 15139 bp, 17 predicted proteins | sample WisWelCaveWW1625_FD_202498 | JGI IMG/M metagenome (GOLD analysis project Ga0247727, IMG submission 202498) | Biofilm microbial communities from Wishing Well Cave, Virginia, United States - WW16-25 | ecosystem: Environmental > Aquatic > Deep subsurface > Groundwater > Cave microbial mat | place... | reverse complement strand
TCATGCTCACGCTCCCAATCACCGACCCGAGTTCCTTCGCCTTCGCCGGATTACCGTCCGGAGGTGTGGCCACGCTGGGCTTCTACGCAACGGACGGGGACGCTTCCGCGGATCAGGCCGCGCTGGCGCGCGTGGATTGGGTCCCGGGCGCGGAGCCCATCGAGACGGAGCTCCACGGCGAAACGCTCGTCGCGTGGCGGAGGGAGGCGAGCGAGGAAGATCAAGCGCTGCTGGCTTCCTGCCTCGAGTCCGGCGGCGAGAACGTCGAGGGCACGGCGGACGACCCGGTGAGCCCGCTCGGCTGCGTTCGGGTCTTTCTCACGAGCAAATCGACTCGAGCCGATGCCCGGCGCCTCGAGGCCGACCTTCGCGCTAATCGAATCGTGCATGAGGTGCGCTTCGTCTCCAAGGAGAAGGCACTCGCGCAGATGCGCAGAAGACTCCCGGAGCTCTTTAAGAACCTGCACGGGAATCCGCTGCCCGACTCCTTCGACGTCTCGCCGAGGCGAGGCGAACAGGCTCCACAGATCGCCGCTCCTCTTCGGGGCCACCCTGGCATCGAGTCGACGCGCGTGTCGGTGGAGCCGTGCTCGCTGCGCACTTCGAGCTGAAACCGTGAATGTCCTCGGCGGCGAGCTCGAGCCCTGCTCCTTCGACCCGCTGACGGGGTTCTACCGCGACGGCTCATGCCACACCGCGGGCGCCGATGCCGGCTTCCACCTCATTTGCGCGGTGATGACCGAGGAGTTCCTCGAGTTCTCCGTCGCCCGTGGAAACGACCTCGTCACCCCGCAACCGCAGTTGATGTTCCCCGGACTCGAGCCGGGCGACCAGTGGTGCGTCGTCGCCGCGCGCTGGCAAGAGGCGCTCGAGGCGGGTCTCGCGCCTCCCGTCGTGCTCGAGGCGACGCACGCCTCCGCGCTCGAGTTCGTCTCGATGGACGACCTCGAGGCGCACGCGCTGCGGGAGTGACCGGGGGCTACGCGGGCGAAGCGGCCGCCGCTTTCCGGCGCTTTCGCCAGTAGCGCTCGAGTCCGCGGTAGTGGTGCCAGTACGGCGCCGCCCGGTCGTACTCGTCGACGAGCTCGGGGTCTGTCTGCAAGACGTCGTAGCGCGCCGCTGCGACGAACGTCTGCTCGTCCATGCCGCCTCCGACACGCTCGCTCCACCGGCGGAGCGTGTCGCGGAGCGCGGAGAGGTGCTCCGACACATCGTCGAAAACGCCGAAGTGGATCAGCGCGAGCCGTCCGGGTGCACGGCGCTCGATCTCGGCGATCGTCTGCTCCCACGCTTCGAGATCGAGCTCCGGGGGAGGGCAAGGAGCCAAGACGAACCGGCCGGAGGCGATGCGAACACCCGCTGCGTCCCCGGCGTAGAGCGTGCCGTCAGCGCCCAGGTAGGAGACGTGGTGTCCCGCGTGGCCAGGCGTCGGGAAGCACTCGAGCCCGAGCACGTGGTCGCCGACGACGTGGACGTTCTCCGCCGGCACCGGGGCGAGCTCGCCCCAGAGGGCGTCGAACGCCGTGCCGTACAGGCGCCGCGCGCTCGTTTCGAGCTTCGCCGGATTGACGAGGTGCGGCGCCCCGATCTCCGAGACGTGGACCTGGAGCCAGGGATACTCGCGCACGAGCATGCCCGTGGCTCCGGCGTGGTCGAGGTGGATGTGCGAAAGGAGGAGATGCCGGATGTCCGTGAGCTCGAGATCCCGTTCCGCAAGCCCTGCCTTAAGATGCTCGACGCACGTCGTGGGGCCGCAGTCGAAGAGCGCCGGCCCGTCGTCGGTCTCGAGCACGTAGCAGCCGATGATCTTCGGCGCTTGGTGGTAGAGGTCGATCGGCTCCAGCGTCATCCCGCGAGCGCTGCCTCGAGATCGGCGATCAAATCGTCAGCCGACTCGATCCCGACCGAGAGCCGAATCAGCGTCGGCGGCACCGCGAACGGTGCGTCAGCGGTCGAGGCATGCGTCATTCGCGCCGGGTGCTCGATGAGGCTCTCCACCCCGCCGAGGCTCTCGGCGAGCTTCCAGATGTGTGTTCGAGCAACAAGGTCCACCGCTTCCTGCTCGTCCTCGAGGAGGAAAGAGACCATGCCGCCGAAGTTGCGCATCTGGCGCCCGGCGAGCTCGTGACCCGGATGCTCGGGGAACCCGGGGTAGAGGACGCGCTCGACGCGCGGGCGCTGCTGGAGAAAGGCCGCGATCGCGGACGCGTTCGTGCAGTGGCGGTCCATCCGTACTGCGAGCGTCTTCAACCCGCGGAGGACGAGCCAGCAGTCGAAGGGGCCGGGGATCGCGCCGAGTGACTTCTGGAGGAAGGCCAGACGCTCGGAGAGTCCGTCGTCGCTCGTCGCGACGAACCCGCCGACGACGTCCGAGTGCCCGCCGAGGTACTTCGTCGTCGAGTGGAGCACGAGATCCGCGCCGAGTGAGAGCGGCTGCTGGAGGTACGGCGTGGCGAAGGTGTTGTCGACGACGACCAGAGCGCCGACCGTGTGAGCCGCCTCCGCGGCCGCTTCGATGTCGACGATGTTGAGCAGCGGATTCGTCGGCGACTCGAGCCAGACGATTCGTGTCTGTTCGTCGAGGTGGTTCGCGAGACCGGTCGAGATCTCCTCCGGCGAGAGAAAGGTGAAGCGGTAGCCCTTCGGCTCGTACACCTGGGTGAACATCCGGTAGATGCCGCCGTAGACGTCGTTCACCGAGACGACGCGATCGCCCGGCGCGATCAGGTGCATCAGGGTGGTCGCGGCACCGAGCCCTGACGAGAAGGCGTGGCCATGCGCTGCCCCCTCGAGGGAGGCGAGGCACTCCTGGAGCGCAGTTCGTGTCGGGTTGGCGACGCGCGCGTAGTCGTAGCCCTTGTGGACGCCGACGGCGTCTTGCACGTAGGTGGAGGTCTGGTAGATCGGGGTCGTAACCGCACCCGTGGCCGGGTCCGGCTCGTGGCCGACGTGGATCGCCCGCGTCTCGAACTCCATGCGGTGATCCTAGTCCGCGGCCTGTGTGCGCTCGGCGCCGAGGAAGGCTGCGAGGCTCTTGAGCGCCTCGTCCAAGCGGGACGTGTCCCCCCAAGCTCCGAGTACCTCGAGCGTCTTCGTCTTCCGGTCGAGGCGAGGCTCGACGCGGCCGACGAGCCGGTCGCCGACGAGGATCGGAAGGACGTAGTAGCCGTACTCGCGCTTCGCCTTCGGGACGTACATCTCGAGCCGGTAGCGGAAGTCGAAGAGCGCCTCTGCGCGGTCGCGATCGTGGATTAGCCGGTCGAAGGGTGAGAGAAAAGTGACGCGGTCGGGCACCGGGCCATCGGTCGCCTCCGAATGTGCCTCCCAGCTCTCGCCGGCTCGCCGCACGCCGAGCGCACGGAAGCGCTTCTCCGCGAGCAGCTGGTCGGCCTCGCGCAGCGGAATCGTCTCCGTCGCCGGGTACCACCGCTCGGCCAGATCCCACAGGCGCTGGCCGTTTCGCCGCCCGACGACGGCGACGACGCCGCGCTCATGGAGGATGTCGAGCAGCACCGCGACGTTGCGGTTGCCGTACCAGCCGTGCGACTTCCACGTCCTGACGGAATCGTCGGCGAGCTCACGTGAGAGGAGCGGCCCGCTGCGCTCGAGCGAGCTCTCGGAGGAGGTGCCGCTTATAGCCGGCGTTCGTCCTGAGGAACTCCGTGCCCCGGCGCTCCCAGGCGTACGTCTCGCGCCGGCGGCGCATGCGGGCCCGAAGGAGCGGCAGGTCTTCCGCCGGCCAGATGAACGCGTTCCATTCGAGGAGCTTCTTCTCCTCCCACAGCAGCCGGTCGAGCTCGGCCACCTCATACGCGCCGAGCCGGCTCCAAAGGACGAGCTGCTGCGGCGGCGCCACGGTCGAGATCGGGTCGATCTGCAGGTAGCCGAGCTGACGGACCGTGTCGAGCACGCTCGTCGCCGAGCCGTCAAGGAGCTGCGCACGTACTGCGATCCTGCGTGCTTCCTCCGTCGAGACGAGTCTCATCGCACCACCCGCTCGAGCCCGATCGTGCGCCGAAGCCTGTCGAGCGCGCGGTCGAAAGCGTCGTCGAGCACGCCCGAGCGGCGGACGCCAGGCTCGAGGTGCAGCGCCTTGACCACGAGAGCACCCTCGCGCCGCTCGGACTTCAAGTCCGCTCGGCCGACGATCCGGTCGCGCCAGAGGAACGGGAGCACGTAGTAGCCGTACTGCCGCTCCCGCGCCGGCTTGTACACCTCGATCACGTGATCGAAGCCGAAGACCCGGCGCGCGAACGGGCGGTCCCAGAGCAGGTTGTCGAAGGGGGAGAGAAGGACGGCCGCGGCCGGCCGGGGCAGGTCGAGGTCGGCCCCTGCGGGAACGAGGGCGGGAGCTCCACCGTCTTCCACTCCGATGCGCTCGACCGCACCCTCGCGTACAAGCGCATCCACGTGCGGCCGGATACGCGCGGCGCCCCCGCGTAGGCGCCAGTGCTCCGCGACGCCGGATTCGGTCAGCACGCCGCGCGCGCGGACGGCGCGCAGCGTGAGCTCGCGCAGTCGTGTGGCCTCGTCCGGCTCCGGGGCTGCGAGTACCTCATGTGGGACCACGCGCTCGGCGAGGTCGTACAAACGTTGGAACCCGCCCACCCGGCCGGCGATGACGACCTCGCCGCTGTTCCAGAGCGCTTCGAGCATGATCTTCGCGGGCTTCCAGTTCCACATCCCGCCGCCACCCTGGCCGTCGAAGTCGCGCGAGGCCAGCGGCCCACGTTCGCGGACCGCGGCGCGAACCTCCTCCGCGAGCGCCGGATGCTCACCGATCACGTCGCCGCGCCACGGATGGTGCTGTGACATCGCCGCTCGAAAGAGCGGCCAGTCGTCGACGGGGATGAGACAGGCTTCGTGAGCCCAGTACTCGAACACGCGACCCTTGCTGAGCAGGCGCGACACCGTCTCACGCGGGTACGCGCCGACACGCGAGCCGAGTGCTATCCGGTGACTTCGCTCGACCGCCGTGATGGAATCGAGCTGGACGCACGAGAGCGCGCGGATCGTCTCCTCGACCTCGCGCCCGGTGCCGCGCCGAGCGCGCGGCGCGTACCCCTGCGCCGCGATCGCCAGGCGCCGCAGCGCAATGACGGAGACCGTTCGCACAGCCCCAACCTACCGAGCGCGATTTCCCTTACGAAGCCGTGACCCGCCGCTTACTTCCCCGTCGTAGGTTTCGGTCGTGGTCAGAGTTGTCGTCGTCACCGGGGCCATCTGCTCCACACTCGCCGTCGGTGTCTCGGCGTCGCCGAGCGCTCCGGCGACGGCCACCGCGAACTGCGACCGCACCTCGGTCGGGCTCGTCCCGCTCAAGGATCTGGGAGAGAAGACGTACCAAGGCTTCGCCGGCGGGCTCTATCCCGGTGGCGCGAACGCACCCTCGGGTACGTATCTCGCCGAGGGGCTCCGGACTGCGCGCGCAGTCGTTCCGCGCAGCCTCGACGGCTCGCCCTCGCCCGGAGGGGCGATCGTCCTTTTGTCGATCGGCATGTCGAACACGACGCAGGAGTTCCAGGTGTTCATGCAGGTAGCTCCAGCGGACAAGAGCGTGAGCTCCCGCGTACGACTCGTCGACGGTGCGCAGGGAGGCCAGGACGTCGAGACGATCAAGGAGTCCAGCGCGATGTACTGGAGCCGTATCGACCAGCGTCTCGCCGGTGCCGGCGTGACGGCGCGGCAGGTGCAGGTCGTGTGGGTGAAGCAGGCCGTCGCGCGGGAGACGCGACCGTTCCCCGAGGATGCCCGTGGGCTCCAGTCGAGCCTCCGCTCGGTGGTCTCGATTCTGGGTTCGCGCTACCCGAACTTGAAGCTCGTCTACCTCTCGAGTCGCACCTACGCCGGCTTCGCGACGACATCCCTCAACCCCGAGCCGTACGCGTACCAGAGCGGGTTCGCGGTCAAGTGGCTGATCGAGGAGCGGATCCAGGGACGGATCCGCGGGCCGTGGCTCGGCTGGGGCCCGTACCTCTGGACGGACGGGACGAAGGGGCGTCGCGACGGTCTCGTCTGGACGTGCGGCGACGTCCGAGAGGACGGCACGCACCCGTCCCCGTCAGGCCAGGCAAAGGTCGGCGGCTTGCTCCTCCGCTTCTTGAAGTCCAGCCCCACTTCGCGCGGCTGGTTCCGCTCCTAGCTACAGGCTTGATGCGAAACGGGAGCGCCGCGGCCGCGAAGCGGACGCCTTCAGGGATCCTTGCGCGACCGGAATCCCCGCGAGGGGATTCCGGTCTTGCGCCAGCTACTGTCGATTCGTCGCTCCCCGTTCGTCTTATAGGCCACCATTCCGAGAAGGAGGAAGCGATGAAGTACATGATGCTGATCCATCAAGGCGACGCCCCGACGCCGCGGTCGCCGGACGAATGGGCGAGCCTTTCGGAGGACGAGCAGAAGGCGGTCTACGCCGACTACCAGGCGATCAACGAGACCCCCGGCGTCAGCCCAGGCCTCCAGCTGGACTCTCCCGAGACGGCAACCACCGTGCGGGTGCAGGACGGCAAGACGCTGACCACCGACGGCCCGTTCGTCGAGATCAAGGAGGCGATCGGCGGCTACCTCCTGTTCGAGGCCGACGACCTCGACGCCGCGATCGAGCTGGCCGCGCGGATCCCGGCGGCCCGCCTGGGCGGCGCGGTCGAGGTGCGCCCGATCGTGGAGTGGTAGCGATCTTCGAACAAGCCTTCCGCGACCAGTGGGGACGTGTACTTGCTGCGTTGATCGGCTTCCTCGGCGACTTCGACCTCGCCGAGGAAGCCGCGCAGGAGGCCTTCGCGATCGCTGCGGAGCGCTGGCCGCGCGACGGAGCTCCCGCCAACCGGGCGCCTGGCTGGTGACGACGGCGCGCAACCGAGCCATCGATCGCATCCGCCGCGATCGCACGCTGGCGGCGAAGACCCGCCTGCTCCAGGTGCCGGAGGCAGCGGAGGACAGGGTGGACGCGACGACATTCCCCGACGAGCGACTCGAGCTCGTCTTCACCTGCTGTCATCCGGCACTCGCCACCGACGCGCAGGTCGCTCTCACCCTGCGGACGCTCGGCGGCCTGACCACTGGCGAGATCGCCCGCGCCTTCCTGGTCCCCGAGCCGACGATGGCTCAGCGGCTGGTGCGGGCGAAGCGCAAGATCAAGGCCGCCGGGATCCCGTTTCGGGTGCCGCCCGACCACCTGCTGCCCGATCGGCTCGTCGCCGTGCTCGCGGTCGTCTACCTGATCTTCAACGAGGGATACGGTGGCCGCGGCGAGCTGGCGGCCGAGGCGCTCCGGCTCGGGCGGGCCCTCGCCGAGCTGATGCCCGACGAGCCGGAGGTGCACGGTCTGCTGGCGATGATGCTGCTGCTGAACGCCCGCCGCGAGGCGCGGTTTCGGGACGGCGAGCTGGTACTGCTCGCCGACCAGGACCTCTCGCTCTGGGACACAGCGCAGATCGCCGATGGGCGGGCGGTGCTGGACCGGGCCTCGCCCTGCGCGGACGGGGTCTCTACGTCATGCAGGCGGCGATCGCGTCCCGGTCCACGACGACGCCGAGCGGCGCTTGCTCGAGCGGCGGCTGGCGGAGCTCGGCGCGGCTACCGGCCCCGCCCGGCAATGACCTAGGGGACTTTGCGGAGCAGAATTCTCACGTCGTGCCATAGCGACCAGGTCGCCACTATGGCGGGCCAGGGCACCCCGATCGTTCTGCATCCGTGGAGGCTCGACGAGGACGCATCGCGAGAACCTCTGCTCGCTTCACGAGGGTGAGCCTAAACACCGGGACCACCGGGAGCGATGGTCCCGGTGGTCCGTGATGCGGACGCCTGCTCAGCGAAGCGAGATCGCGACCTGCTCCAGGAGGTCCATCGCGTCCTGCATGCCGGCCTCCATTCCGGAGTTGATATGTGCGTCGCGGCCTTCCTTGGTCGGGTGCTCCACGAGGACCGTGAGGGTCGTCCGCCCGTCCACCTCAGTGAGCGTGAGGGTGTTCAGCGCCGCGTGCTCTTCGGCGTCGGGGATGCCCTCGTAGACCTCGGTCGAGACGATCCGCTCGTTCGGGACGATCTCGCGGTACTCGCCGTGGAAGGCGACCTCGAATCCGCCATCCGCCACCATCACGTACCGCCACATGCCGCCGACCCGTAGGTCGATCTCGGCGATCGTCACCTCGCCGCGCTTTGCGTTCCACCAGCGCTTGACCAGCTCGGGCGTGGTCCACGCCTTGTACACCAGGTGCTTGGGCGCGTCGAACTCCCGAGTGATGAGGATCTGCTCATCCGTGGGGAGCGTCACCGTCGCCGTCCCGCTACTCGTCACGTCCACCATCACCCTCCTCCTTCTGTTTGAGATCCTCCAACACGACATCGAGCCGGTCGAACCGCTCCGACCACGAGCGCTCGTAGTTCTTCACCCAGTCATGGATGGGCTTGAGCGCGTGGCCGTTCAGCCGGTACAGCCGCTGCCGTCCTTCGTCACGCACGTCAACCACTCCCACTTCTCGGAGCACCCGCAGGTGCTTGGACACCTGTGGCTGAGCCAGCCCGAGCAGTCCCACCAGGTCGTTCACGGGCCGCTCCCCGCCGACGAGGACGTCCAGGATCTGTCGCCGCCGGGGCTCCGCCACCGCGTTGAACGCATCTGCTGTCGTCGCTGCTCGTGCCATGGGTGGATGATATACCCATATAGGAATATGTCAACCTGAGGGCAACGGCGGTCGATGCTGGATTTGCCGGCGTGGCTTGAGCCGTTGTGGACGATCCAGAACACCCGGCTGGCCATCGCGTAGGGCTCGCTGGTCATCGCCTGCTCGACGAGCCGGCACCTGCAGCTGAGATTTCTCATCAGCGCTGATGACCACTCGTCAGGGCACAGCTTTCGGCCTCGAACCGCCTTGCGTGAGATCCGAGACGCGGTGAGCCTTGGCGCGGAAGTCGGGGTCGCGCACGAACAGCCAGGAGCGCTGCTGCCACGGCTTGATCGCGTCCTCGGCCCGCCAGCGCCAGATCGTCGGGGCCGACGCGTCGCAGACGCCGCGCTGGATGACCAGGCGGTGAAGCTCAGCCCGCGAGAATCGACCTAGTAGCGGCAGGTCGTGCTCGATCGGCAACTGACACGCGATCGCCTTGACCTCGGCGACCTGCTCCGGGGAAAACGGCACGGGCGACCCGCGCGTGGTTTGTCGCACAACCCGTCGAGGCGATGCTCGGCGAATCGTCGTCGCCAGCGCCCGACCCCTCCACATCATTCCGACCGATACTTCCGGGCCACGTCTACTACTAGCTCGGCACCCTCCCGGCGAGGATCTCGGCGAGCCGGGCGGCGTCGATGTTCCCGCCCGAGACGATGCAGACGAGCCTTCCCGCGCCGGCGAGCCCGGCGACCGCTGCGGCAACCGGAAGTGCACCGGCACCCTCCGCCACGATCCGCGCGCGCTCGAGGAGGAGCCGCACCGCGGCGGCGATGTCCTCGAGCGAGAGCGCGAACGACCCCGTGACGAGCGGGCGCGCGTGCCCCCACATCTCGGGGAGGAGCGCACCTGATCCCGCGCCGTCGATGAACGACGGCCGGAAGTCGATCGGCGTGGGCACCCCGCCGTTCGCGATGGCGGCGGTGACAGGCGCTCCGGTGTCGGGCTCGCAGACGTAGACCTTCGTGTCGGGCGAGACGGCGTGCAGTGCGCTCGCGATCCCCGTCGTAAGGCCGCCGCCGCCCCATGGGATGAGCACGGCGTCGATCTCGGGGAGCTGCTCTGCGAGCTCGAGCCCGATCGTCCCGTTCCCCGCGATCACCGGGGGGTCGCGAACCGGGTGGACGAAGAAGCCATCGATCCCCTCGGCCGCCTCGCGAGCGTGGCCCGCCTCGACGGCCGCCCACCACTCCTCCCACGGCACGCGAACGATCCGGCCGCCGAGGCGCTCGACAGCGGCGAGCTTGGACATCGACGCGTTGTCGGGGACGACGATCGTGGCCGGTACCCCCAGCTCGCGCGCCATCCACGCGACGCCCTGGGCCATGTTCCCCGTGCTCGTCGTCACGACTCCGCCAGCGAGCTCCTCTCGCGGCGCGCTCAGCATGGCGTTGGCCGCGCCCCGAAGCTTGAAGGAGCCGATCGGCTGCAGGTTCTCGAGCTTCAACCAGATCTCCGCAGGGGCGTCCACGTGGAGCCGAACGAGCGGTGTCCGGATGACCGTGGCCGCGATTCGCTCGCGAGCGCGCTCGATCTCCGCGAGCTCGATCAGAAGTCGACCTCGGACCCGACGCCGTGCTCGCGCGCCCGGCGGACGACGAGCTCCGCTGCCGCCAGATCCTCGACCGCGATCCCGAGCGACTTGAACAGGGTCAGCTCGTCCTCGTCCTCCCTGCCGGGGTGCATTCCGACGAGCACTTCGCCGAGCTCGGCTTTGATGTGGTCGGCGCCGACCGCGCCCTCGGCGTGCGCGATGAGGTAGTCGCCGGACTCGTTGAGGGTCGACTCGCGCCGGTCGACAAAGAGCGAGCTCGAGGCCACGGTCTGCGTGTCGAGCTCCCGCGCAGTCGGGATGCTCGATCCGACCGCGTTGATGTGCGCGCCGGAGGCGAGCCAGCGGCGCTCTACGATTGGCTCGGACGAGCTCGTCGTCGTGCACACGACCTCGGCGCCGAAGAGCGCCGCCTCGCAGTAGGGGGAGGCATTGGCCCCAACCTCGGCCGCGAGCTGCGCGGCGGCGTCGAGGTTCCGGGCCCAGATCCGGATCTCCGGGTCGTCGAGCACCGCGCGCATCGCCTCGACGTGCGCGCGGGCCTGAACGCCGGCACCAAGAATCGCCACCCGCCCGGCGTGGGGCCGCGCAAGCGCCCGGGTTGCGACGGCCGACACCGCCGCCGTGCGGATCTCGGTCACCGGCGACGCATTCAGGATCGCGATTAGCTCGCCCGTCTCGCCGTCGTGCAAAAGGACTCCACCCTGGTGCGCATCGAGCCCGCGAGCCGGGTTCGCCGGAGTGACGACGATCTCCTTGAGCGCGTACGCGGGCGCCGCTCCGCCGCGCTGTGCGGGCATGAGCCCGATGAACCCAGGGGAGCCTGGCGGCCGAGCGATAGAGCGAAGCGGCTGATAGAGCTCGCCTCGGGCCAACGAGCCGAGCACCTCGGTCATCGCCTCGATACAGGACTCCATGTCGAGCAGGCGACGGACGTCGTGCTCCGAGAGGATCAGCACGCTCACGCGAACAAGCCTTGCAGATGAGCGTGCTCCGCCGAAGTGAGCTCGAGCGAGAGCGCCTCCCGCACCGGCTCGAGATGCTCGGCTCGTGTCGGCCCGACGACGAATGCCGTCACTTCAGGCGAAGCCACCAGCCAGGCGAGGGTCAGCCCGGCCATCGACACTCCTCGCGCGAACGCCTCGTTCTCGAAGGATTCGAGGGCGTCGAACACACGGTCGGTGGCGTACCGCACGTAGGACTCCGGCCGCTGCGTCATCCGCGAGCCGTCCGGGTACGGCTCGCCGCGGCGGTACTTCCCGGTAAGCCACCCTCCGGCGAGCGGGCCGAATGCTTCGAAGCCGAGCCCGTGCTCCCGACAGACCGGTAAGACGGTCTCGGCGTCGCCGCGGTCGAGGAGCGAGAACGAGTTCTGAACCCACTCGTAGCGGGCCATCCCCTCGAGCTCGGAGAGCTCGACCGCCTCCGCGAGCTGCTCGGCGGTGAAGTTGGACGCTCCGATCGCGCCGACCTTGCCCGCGCGAACGAGCTCGTCGAAGGCACGTAGCGTTTCCTCCTGCGGGACATCCGGATCGAAGTCGTGCGCCATGTAGAGCGCCACTCTCTCCACCCTGAGCCGCCGCAGGCTCGACTCGATCTGGCGGTGGACGCGGGCGCGCGCGAGGCCGCGGTCTTGCCCTGCCTCCATCGGGTTGAACGTCTTCGTCTCGACCACGATCGCGTCACGCACCGCACTGCCCTTCGCTTCGAGCCACTCGCCGATCCACGACTCGCTGCGTCCGCCGCCGTACGCGTCGGCGGTATCGAACGTCCTCAAGCCGAGGTCCCAGGCGGTGTCCATGATCCTGAACGCCTCGTCCTTCGGGATTCCTTGACCGAAGAACGCGGGCGAGGAGCCGACGCCGCCGAAGTTCCCGCAGCCGAGGATGACGCGTGAGACCGCGATCCCGCTCCTCCCGAGCTCGCGTGTCTCCACGCCCCGATCCTACGACGCGCCGACGGGCTGAGCGGGACCGTGCGCCGGGATGCGCGCGAGGACGAAGAGGCCCGCAAGCGAGGCTGCAGCAGCTGTCAGGAACACGCCTTCGTAGCCGGCTGCGTCAGCGACCGCGCCGAGGCTGATCGCTCCGACGGCGAAGCCGACGTCCGCGAAGGCGGTGAACGTTCCGACGACGGAGCTCCGGTTTGCGACGGGGGCGTCTGCGATCGCGAGGGTCATCAAGGACGGGAACGCGAGTGCCTGCCCGGCCGCGAAGATCACGACTCCGGCGTAGAGGCCGACCGGAGAGCTCCAGACGCCGACAACGAGAAGCCCGGAGGCGAGCAGGACGAGCGCGACGCCCGACGCTCGCTTCGGCCCGAGCCGATCCGGGATGCGGCGTCCGAGGACGCGGATCGTGACGACGATGACCGCGAACACGACGAAGAGCGGCGCGGCACCGTCGAGACCGAGCTCTTGAGCATAGAGAGCGACGAACGCGTTGAAGCCCGCGAACCCAACCACCGCCGAGACGAGGACCAGCCCAGGTCGGATCGCGGCGGGGTGGAGGAGCTTCCCGAAGGACGCCTCAGTGGTCTCGGGACGCGTCTCCGGAAGAGCGAGCCCGGCGAGAGCACCTAGCAGGGCTGCACTCGCGGCGGCGATCCAGACGGCCTCGAAGCGGTCGCCGCCGAGGAGCGCCTCGCCGAGGACAGGTCCGATCGCGAGCGCGCTCCAGAAGCCGATCGTGTAGAGGCTCAACGCCTCCCCTCGCCTCTCGGCGGGTGCCAGGTCGGCCACCACCGTTCCGGTGCCGACGAAGACGAGCGCCTCCCCGATACCGGTGAGGAGCCGCAGAACGACGAGCGCCCCGAGGGTTCCGGCGAGGGTGTAGCCGGCGATCGAGACCGCCATCACGAGCGATCCCGCGACGATGAGGAGCCGGCGGCCTCGGCGGTCGCCGAGGCGGCCCGCGAGCGGCTGGAAGACGAGCGCGGTCGGGCTCGACATCCCGACGGCCAACCCGACGCCGAGGTCGCCCTCCCCGAGGGGACCCGTCGCGTACAGCGGGAGCACCGGCAGGAGCATCCCGATCGCGAGGAACACGAAGAATGCCGAAGCGAACGTGAGCGCGAACGGCACCGTGACAATGCGGTCGGTGCGGCTCACCGCGCAATCGAATCAGATCGGCTAGCAGTAGCTCTGACAGCCAGAGGCCTGATGTGAACGAGGAGCGCCGCGGCCGCGAAGCGGACCCCTTTAGGGATCTTCGTGCGACCGGGATCTGCGGGAGCAGATTCCGGTCTTGCTCGACGTTAGTCTCCGGTTCATGGCCGAGGGGATCAGTCTCGAAGAGCTCCAGCTCGCGGCGCGCAACCACGGCATGCCGCTCGAGGCACTCCGGTGGGACATCACGCCCGTCGGGCTCCACTACCTGCTGACGCACTACGACATCCCCGAGGTCGACCCGCAGACGTGGCGGCTCGAGATCGACGGCCTCGTCGAGCGACCGCTCTCGCTTTCGCTCGAGGAGGTACGGGCGCGGCCCGCGGTCGAAATCGCGGTCACCATGGAGTGCGCCGGAAACGGGCGCGCACACGTCGAGCCGCACGTGGTCAGCCAGCCGTGGCTCCTCGAGGCTGTCGGAACGGCGCGGTGGCGCGGGACTCCCGTCGCCCGGCTGCTCGAGGAGGCAGGCGTTCGAGAAGGGGCGGTCGAAGTCCTCTTCACCGGACTCGACCGAGGTGTCGAGGGAGGTGAGGAGCAGTCGTATCAGCGAAGCCTCTCGCTCGCTGACGTGCTTGCGGGCGATGCGATCGTCGCGTACGAGATCAACGGCGTTCCGCTGCCGCCGCAGCACGGGTTCCCGCTCCGGCTCCTCGTGCCTGGGTGGTACGGGATGACGAACGTCAAGTGGCTCGCCCGCATCACACTTGTCGACGAGCCGTTCGAGGGGTACCAGCAGCGACACTCGTACCGGCTCCGCCAGGAGGAGGACGAGGTTGGGGAATTGCTCTCCTGGATGCAGGCGCGGGCCCTGATGGTGCCGCCGGGACTCCCCGAGTTCCCCAGTCGAGCGAGATTCGTTCCCGCAGGTACATGTGTGCTTCAGGGACGCGCGTGGTCTGGTGAGGCGGAGATCGCGGGCGTCGAGGTGTCGATCGACGGCGGCCGGAACTGGCTCGAAGCGGAGCTCGCGGCCGACTCTCTCGGCCGCTGGGCCTGGCGGCCGTGGCGGTCCGCCTGGGAGGCCGCGCCGGGGGAGTACGAGCTCTGCTGCCGTGCCCGCGACGTCGCAGGCAACGTCCAGCCGCTCGAGCCGCGATGGAACCTCGGCGGCTACGCGAACAACGCGGTGCAGCGCGTCGCGGTCACGGTCACCGAGTAGTCCGCTGGGAAGACGAAGCCCGCCTCTCGGCGGGCTTCGTGTGGTGAAGCGGGCTTGCGCCCGCGACCGGCTGAGACCCAACTCGCAGTGTAGACGCATGGGGCGGAGGGCGCCGGACTCGAACCGGAACCGACTCTCGTCGGTCGACCGGGTCTCAACCGGCCATCCCACCTCGGGATCTCACCCTCCGCCGCCACGTCCACCGTAATCCGGATGAGCACGGCAACGCTCGATTGCGGAGGATCGCCACACAATCGGCACGGTTCGTTTGCCTATCGTCTCGGTGTGGACTCAATGCGCTTCCGGACGCTCGCGGTCGCTTCCGTCCTGATCGCGAGCGTCGGAGGGCTCGGCGGAGTGGCGAGCGGAGCCGACCCCACGACGGCCAAGCTGAGGCTCGACGGAGTGTCGTTCCGTCCAGAGCTCGCCCTCACCTCCGCGAGCCGGTCGCGAGGCCTCATGAACCGGCGGCGAGCGCCGGCGGACGGGATGCTGTTCGTCTTCCCGAGCGACACGGCGGGCGGGTTCTGGATGAAGAACACGCTCGTCCCGCTCACGATCGTCTTCTTCAACGCGGAGGGCAGGCGTGTTCGCAA
>Ga0247727_10011817_pt1 | contig 15139 bp, 13 predicted proteins | sample WisWelCaveWW1625_FD_202498 | JGI IMG/M metagenome (GOLD analysis project Ga0247727, IMG submission 202498) | Biofilm microbial communities from Wishing Well Cave, Virginia, United States - WW16-25 | ecosystem: Environmental > Aquatic > Deep subsurface > Groundwater > Cave microbial mat | place... | reverse complement strand
CTTGTAAAATAGTTGCGAATTATCGGCTTGAAAAAATCAGTCGGTTGAGAATAACCTCCTTCCTGAATAAATCTCTGCCAATATTCATCTTCGGAAATTTTACCTTCGAATAATTCAGTTAATTTTCCTCCTTTTAATTGCTGTTTAATCAAATCCACATTACCTCCAATAGCTTTAGCAATCTCCCTTTCCACACCAACCATGCCTGTAATGCAAACTTCAGATAAGTCGAACAAAATATTGCTTATCATAATAAATGTTAAGTTAAAAATACAATTTATAAAACCTTCCTAAAGTCCATAAACATATTCGCTGCAGAACTCGCAGTTCTTCTCAATCGGGCAGGGCTTAAAGCTCGATTTATAGGCATCTACAATTTGTTTTGCTGTTTTAACAAGCTCCTGCTCTACATCATGAATATTAAACCATAAATCAGAATTCACAGAAACAGCATTTCCTTTTTCATCGATTTCAAACTCAATCGGCTTCTCCTGTTTAAGCATATCTAAAGTAATTTTATACACTTTTCCCAAAGGTCTGGCAGCAATAGCATAATATCCAAGCTGCCACTCTCTATGTCTTGGCTTTACTGTTGTTTTTCCAGTCTTATAATCAATTATTTCCAGACCCTTATCAGAAAAATCAATTCTATCTGCAAATCCTATAAAATTCAATCCAGATATCTCTGTCTTAAGCTGTTGTTCGGTTAAAGAATTTTCGCGATATTTTTCTTTATTTCTTTCATAAAATACCTTAATTAGATGTTCTGCATCTAAAAAGTTAACAGACTGCCAGTCTTCTTCAAGATGAAACTCTTTTGCCAAATCCAAAAACTCTTTCAAAGTTTTGAAATTGCCCTTGACTCCACGTTCAAGTATAACATGCACGAAGCTCCCAAGCCTAAGCGCATCCCAGCTTATTGTCTTGCGATCCGGCATGTTGTACACATATTTGTACTCAAATTCTTTTTGGCATTCAGCAAATGTGAGCAAAGCAGAAGGAGAAAAGGCTCTGTGCCCAATCGCTGATGCCTGCCTGACAGCAGAATCATCTGCTTTATTAATTTGCGTCTCTGGAACATGCTTCTCTTCCAAATCTAAGTTATGTGCAATATCTTCACTACTCTTGTAATTTATTTCACTTAAAAATTGCGAAGGATAAGCCTTTTTATTTGCATAATCCTGCGCAAAAGTCAAAATAAGTTTTTCTTTTGTTCTCGTAAAAGATACATAGCATAATCTTCTTTCTTCAAGAAGTTGATTGTGTTTCTCATAATCTTTTATGAAAGATTCCTTCTCATATTCAGATACTCTGGCGAGATCTTTAAATTCAGGATATAATTCAACAGGAATAAGCGGATTGCTGCTGAATTTTTCGATAGGAAATCTCTTTTGAGCCATATTAGTTATAATAACTGTCTTATACTCCAGGCCCTTAGTGGAATGAGAAGTCATTAACTTTACGCCATACCTTTCCAGTTCAGAAGCTTCAATTTCTATATCAAGATTCTGTAAAATTTCCAGATAATGCAGAAAACTGGAAAGATCAGGAGCATAAAGCGCTGCGTGGCTTTGCGCAAGCTCCAAAAATTTATTTAAATTTAATGTTATTTCCTTATCTTCTCTTGTTTTATTTTCATTTATTAAACTGGCAATCCTGTATATTTCTGGAATCAGCTTAGAAACTTCCTTCTCCTTGTCAGAAAAACCAAGCATTATTTTTATTCTCTCGCTTAAAACTTTGGCAGACATTTTTCCCTGTTCTGACAAAGTCAAATCCGAAAGAGTAGAAAGTGAATTGAGAACTTTAGCGCTTAAATTCTCTGTTTCTTTATTATCTTTTAAAAATTTGCCAATTTTAATTAAATCATCTTCTAAAAACTTCAAAGAATAAATCAAATCCCACCATGCCTGCTCTCCGCCTTTATCTTTTTTAACAATTTTATTTAATATTGTCAGATAATCAATCGCAATTCTTATTGATCTGTTCTTCAGCAGAGAGTTCTTTGATGCAGAAGAATAAGGAATATTGCTCATTTCAAGAAACTTCTTGATAATCCTTCCTTGCTGATGAGTCCTGAACATAATGCAGATATCATTGTAATCAATTCCTCTTGCAAGTTCGCGATTTATTAATTCAACAACTTTTCTAGCCTCTTCTCTCGCATTTTTCAATTCATAAACTTCCAGCTTATCGCCCTCTCTGTCTTGTGCATTCTCAACAAGAAAGCAATCTTCTTTATTTGTGTAATTATTTAAAATAAGCCTGTGGGCATTCCGCAGTATCTTATTGCTTGACCTAAACGACTTATCAAGCGCAAATATATCGCTTTGCTTGACATTGAAATGTTCTTTAAAGAGAGAAAAATTCTCTTTGTATGCCCCTCTAAATCTATAAATTGACTGATTCAAATCCCCTACAATAGTTATATTTCCATGCAGAGCGAGAGCAATTAAGAAGTCGAGCTGAATTTTATTTGTATCTTGAAATTCATCAACAATAACATAATCAAAATTCTTAGTCACTTCTGGATATTTCTTTAACAGCTCCAGCGCCTTTGTATTAAGATCTGAATAATCCTGATAATTTCTCATTGATTTTATTTTTTCATATCCGCTCCATGCATTTACAAATTTCTTTAACTCCAGGACAGAATTGACCTTCTTGATTTCCCCGAGTAAAGCGCTCTTTCCCTTAAAGTTATTTTTTAAATGCAAAGTCTGCAGTTCAAAATTTAAATTCTCAAGCTTCTTTTCAAGATCAATATTTTCAAACTCCTTGTACTGCTCTAGATACTTTTTAAGATCTTCCAGGCTTAAACCAAGATCTTTGGCTGTTCCTATTGAGGCAGTATAACGATGGCAGTTGTAAGGAGTTATTTTAAAATTTCTATGCAGCACTACTTTTGCCTCTTCCGGAGTTAGAATCTTAAAATCCTGCTTCAAGCCTATTTTTTCGCCGTAATTTCTAAGAAGATCAGCTGAAAAAGCATGGAATGTCTTAACAATCGGATCTTTATCTAATCCGACAGCTTTCTGAACACGAAGCAGCAGACTGTTTGCGGCTTCGTTGGAAAAAGTTATGCAAACTATTCTCTTTGGATCATAAACTTCATTTTTTATCAGATAATTCACTTTCTCAACAATTGCATGCGTCTTGCCCGTGCCGGCTCCAGCAAGAATAATGCACGGCCCTTCCTTTTTTTCAATTGGATTCATCTCTTTCTTAGAAAAAAGTTAGTTAAAAAGATTTAGCTATCAAAAAGACGATGTGCAAATCCACTTAAAAGGTGAATTTTGAAAAGGCACTCGTCTTTTGGATGCTCAAGATACTACTCAACACTAAAGCGTGGAGTTTTCAGTAAAGTATCTTGACAGAAGAAAACTATATAAAATCAATAATAATAATTTAAATATGAATAAAAAAGGTAAAGGTAAATTTGCAACAATACTTATCACAGTCATTATTACAATAGTAATATCTGTTGGAATAGGCAGTTTTTACGGTTATAAACAGTATCAAAAATATCAAAATTTATACGGAAACTATTCTAATTATCCTAATTATTCTGATTTTGAAAAATACCAAAACTATTCTCCGGAAGACTTTGCAAAATATGGAGATTATGGAGATTTCGGAGGATTTGGAGGATTTTCAATATTTAATCCCCGCAAGCCAGCATGCGTTTCCGAGCAAGATTCTCGCGCCCAAGTAATATACGCGCGCCCGTCAGATGCTCCAGACAGATATTCAATAATTGTTCCAAAATTACGCGGCTGGATTGCTGATGCAAATGGCATAGTAAATACTGAAGCTCAACGCTTCGGCAAAACTGCAGATCTTAAAGTAGTTTGTGAAGGTGAAGAAGTATCTGTGCTAAATGTAGCTCTTCCACTTAATTCGGCAAGTAAAATTGACAAACAGCCACTTGCTGCCGCTCTAAGAGAAAAAGGATTCACTAGCGATAAAGCAAAGTATATTGTTTTCTGGGATGGAAAGATGTATGGTTGTGGCAGTGAAGAAGCTGAATGTACTGGTACTGTTTGGGTAAATGAAGTATACGAGCCAGGAACAAAAGCAGTCAGGGAAATTCTTTCTGATGACAAGCTATATGCTGATAGTCCCTTCAATAAAGGCGGAGACTTTGCGTTTGTCGTGGGGGTAGATGATCCTATGCTTGCTCCAATTATCTTGCTTCATGAATATGCTCATACAATGGGAGCAGTACAGCTCGGCGCTCCAAATTCTGCAGGTGAAGGTCATTGCAAAGACGAACCGCCTGCTGAAAAAGGCGGAAACGATATCATGTGTAAATCAGATATTTCTGGGACGGTTTTTGGTGATTCTTGTGGCGGTGGAAAATATGGATTTGAATTTCGATTTGACTGCAACAACGATGATTACTTCAATCCAAGTCCAGCTCCGGGAAGTTATTTAGCAACTCACTGGAATGTAGGCTCAGAGCTAAACAAATTTATAAAATTCGGAAAAGCTTAACTAAATATAATTATCTCTATGAAGTCTGTCTGCAATATCTCTAGTTATATCAGATAAACTATATTTCTCTCTCAATTCATATGGCATCCATGCAAAGGCAGTTATTTCTGCAGAAGGCACAATATCTCTTTCAGCATGCTCTCGAGTAGCAAAATAAACGTCACTAGTGATCTGACTTTTAGTATATGGACTTATTCCACTAAATGCTCTATAAAATCTTGAAATCTTTACTTGTAAACCTGAAAGCTCTTCAGACAACTCTCTTTCAAGACAAGCGCTATATGATTCCCAAAGTTCAGCTTTTCCTCCAGGTAATATCCAAGATTCCTTTTTCTTTAAAACAAGAAGTCTCTTATCTTCAATTATTGCCGCGTTAATTACTAAAGGCATTAGTTTTTATCAGAAATATATATTAAAAAGATTATTGTTATCTAGAAGGAGGCTGTGCTTTTGTCAGTCTATCGTGATAATATTTCACGATTCCCATCCTTATATCTTTTAGATGATCTTCCACTTTGCTATAGGATATTCCTGCATCACGACAGAAATCTTTATCAATTAAATCTTGCATGTCCACATCCCCTATAAGCATGTCAAAACCTTTTTTGCTTTCAGTTGGATATATATTAAAATACGCATCTAATGTAGTCTCCCAAATTTTTCTTTTCTGAAATTCATTTAAATCCCTTACGGCCCTTACTCCAATAGCTATTTCTTCTACTGTCGGCTTTCTAATTACTAATTGAGTTTTTGCCTTTTGGTCTATTGTATTAGATGATTGTCCCATATCCTATCAACCTCCAGTGGCTGTTTATATTTCTTGCTATCCCTACATTATCTCCTTTAAACTGAACAATTGGAACTTTAAGGTGGATTTCGGCTTCATCTTTTGTAATTTTTTTAACAGCTCCTCCCGTAATAGAAGTATTTATGCTCAGCATTAAAATTTCAGATAGTTTTATTGATTCAACCTTCATGCTTCCAATGCCTATAACTTCTGGAAATAAAGAAAATTTTATCTTTAACACAGTTGTTGTCTGAGGCAGTTTATTAGTGAAAGATGCAATGTTTCCTGCCAGAGTATCACCTTTTCCCAAAACCATGTCTAATTCAGTTTCAATTGACATGCTTCCTCCAGGAGTAATTTCATTTTTTTCTTTTGTGCCGATAAACAATTTTCTTATTTTTGTCTTAAGCGTCTTATAATGATATTGATTTGCTTCCTTGATGACTAAGCCAGGTTTTATTTCAATTTCATCTCCAACTTTTAATCTTCCCTGTTTCAAAGTTCCGCCAAGTACTGTTCCGCTTAAATTTTCCGGCTTAGTTCCCGGCCTATTTACATCAAAACTTCTTGCAACAATAAAAATTGGATCGCCTTCCAATTTCCTGACTGGAGAAGGTAAATTTGCTATTGCCTTGTAAACTTCATCTATATTCACTTCTTGCTGCGCAGATACCGGAATAATTTGTGCATTGTCATATTTTCCCTTCAAAAGCATTTTTATATCTTCATAATTCTTTTTTGCCTGCTCTTTTGTAACTAAATCGATTTTATTTTGTACAACAATAACGTCCTTTACTTTTTTTGCCTGCAGCGCAATAAGATGCTCTCTTGTCTGCGGTTTTATTCCCTCATTTGCTGCCACAACTAAAATAGCTGCATCAATAAGCGCAGCTCCAGACAGCATAGTGGCCATTAACATTTCATGTCCGGGAGCATCAACAAAAGAAACGTGCCGCACAGGAACGCCTTTCTTTATATTATATATATTATTATCTTGATAAAGAGTTATATCTGCATATCCCAATTTTATTGTAATTCCTCTTTTAATTTCCTCAGAATGTCTGCTCGCCCACTGTCCGCTCAACTTCTGTAATAAAGTTGTTTTTCCATGATCTATGTGCCCGACTATTCCAATATTTATGGTTTCCAAATCATTGTCTGATTCTTTGTTCTTACTCATAAAATTATCTAGAATAAGGTATTTTAAAATCTATGGTTAACTAAAAACTCCAAAAAAATAAAAATAAAAATAAAAACCTTGGTTTTTATTAGCAGTGTGAACAGCTAGGCATCATAAGCTTAAGAAGACCCCAGATAGCTAACAATCCTCCAAAGAATACATACCAATCTTGTACAAATGACCAGTAAGCGTTAGCAAGTATAAGAAGACCAACAACCAATACTGATCCTCCACGACAACTTGAGCAATAGCCTCCCTCGCAAGTCATTCCTTTCATTCCTTTCATCTCTTTTATATTTTTCATTTTTATACCTCCTTTTACTCTTTATAACTATACACTAAGATTAAGAATTAATGATTTAAATAGGTTATTACTAAACCGCTGGGGCAGCTTCAGCTTTCGGAGCTTCTGTCTTCACTTCTTTTGGCTTATTCTGATCCGGAAAGGCCTCTGCAAGTTGCTTCTTTCCATGTTTAACAACTTTAAGATTAATCTGTATAACTGCATTAGATATAATTTTTCCTCTAAGTGTTTTTCTCAAACGCACTCCTTCTCGTGTATCTCTCATTCCCCATCCTCTTTTTAATAAAACTCTTTTTAATCCAAGCCCTTCAACATCTTTTGATAATGGAAAACCGGCAATATCACTTCCGCCAGTAATTTCTAGATCATATCCTTCAAGCTCCGCCTTGATTTCTTTTCCATCTACCTTTTCCCCCACAGCTTTTCCAACTAAGCTTTCTGCTTCTGTTTCAATTCTCCAGGCTTTGCCTTTATCTCCAATAATTAATTTGAATGGCATAATTATAGTTTAATAAATTGGGTTTTTAAAAGTATCTCAAATCCCCAATGACAGTTGCTCTTGAGCATCATCATGTTCCCTGGGATTAACATGATAATCTCTGATTGTTCTGATAGGAATAACTGTCTTCATATCCTTATAACTATCAAGATTGCCTTTCAAGAACAAATACTCGCCTTCGGAACAAACGACCTGCGCTTTTCTCTCGAGCAACTCCTCTCTCAAAACGCGATATCCTGCTTTCAAAGCATCAGTTACCGATTCAATATTAATCCCGTATGTATAATAAAATCTGCCAGCCCTTTTCCTGTAAGCTTCGTTTGTTGCACTTTTGTCAAATAAACCCAATGTGTTAGTCTCGACACTTTGCTGATATTTTCTTCCTTCATTTATAGCAGAAGAATAATCCATTAAAATTTCATGCAAAAATGCCCTTGGATATCTTAGCTGACCAAATCTCTCAACATTATCTTGACTTAAAGAGCCGTAATATCCGCTCCATTTTGGTTCAACTCTAATTAAAATATCTTTTAGCCAGTACTCAAGAGGCAAATAAACCTGTAAAACTTCTTCGTGAACTCCAGAAACATTAGGAATTCTCATACACCATTCATTAATGTCCTCTTTTTTATGCTGCTCAAATTTTTTCTTAAAAGCTTGTTCATCATCCCGCCTCTTTTTTCCTTCGTATCTATTATTATGATTCTTGCTCCAGTGTTTCATATCAAAATATTTTCTAACAGAATTAGGGGAAAAAGCAATCTCCGTTAAAGTTAAAAATGGAAACATGTCTCTTATTTTAACAAAGGTTTCCAAAAACTGCCCTTCTTCAACGCTTTTTTTCACCGGCTCCACATCACGAGTGGAATAATCAGCCATTAATCTTGCCGCTTCTTTATCTCCGTTTATTGCTCTTACCTCTAGTTCTCTCATCTGAGCATAAGTAAGCAATTTCTTGAAAACACCCTCACCTAATCTCTCTTTTGCAAAAGTCTCTAGCTTATGATCTTTAAGCCATGGAAAAAAAGTCTTTGCTATTCGATAAGAATCAATGTATTCGATGCTCTTTTTCATTCTCTGATCAACTTTTTTAGAGATATCTCTTCTTGGTTCAACGCCGTCTATAAAAAAGTCCATGCTTTCCGCGCCAGTTTCTTCGGATGCAAACCTTGTCTGGGTTTCATCATAAGGTAAATTGTGATTAGAAAATACTGCAACATTATTTTTTCTTCTTATGCTATTAACTGCATTTAGCAAATCTTTCTCTGTCGCATGCTTTACTATTTTATAGCCATTAATCTCATCAAGCCCGCAGTCATGCAGAGTATGCAGTTCTCTAATGCAAGTTCCATCTGCTTTCTTCAAAATAAAAGTATACCAAGATATTTTAGCAGCATATTTTTCCTCCCAGAGTTTAACTTCGTATCCTGCAATATTTTTTATCAGCTTTCTTTCAAGCTTCCCAACGATTCTATCAATCTGCCCATGTATTTGTTCTTGTGTTTTTCCGCCTTCAACTAAGGCCTCTAGTTTCTTCTTGTAATTTCTTTTTCCCTCCTTTAACAATAAAAGCCTTTCTCTTCTATCAATATTTAATTTTTCGTTATCTCTTTTAATTCCAGCTCTAGTTTCACCCTGATATTTGAAAAGTGGTTTTTCTATATCTGCATAAAACCAAACTTGATTTCTTAACTCAGTCGCGCTTAATCGTTCGTCACTTAAATTAATTCCGTTCATAGAATCAAGAACAACACTGTCATTTTGCTTACTAGAACAAATGATGTCTTCAAGTCCTTTATCAAAAGTAACTTTTCTATAAAGCAAATCATTATCAAATCTGAAGTTCCGATCGTAATTACCATGTTGAAACTCTGGAACTGGCTTATTCCGATATTCAACATTTGGTAATCTTTTAATTAAAGCGCAATCATATGGCATTTCTAATTGAAACACGTCAAAACTTCCAGGCCTAATTTCAACCTCTAATCCTGGATATTTTTTCTTAAGTACATCCATGTAAACAGCATCATCTTCTGATAAAAACACCTTAAGTTTATGATTATGTAGTTCTGGATCATTCAACCAAGATTGCGATATATTTCTTAATCGCTCTTTCTTATTCCTATGAATAAACCCTGTTGAAATTTTTACCTTTTGATTAAGAAAAATCTGCGCTACCTCTGTACTTTCTTTAGCCCAACGCCTAAATCCAAGAATAAGCCTGTTTGTTCTGCTTTGCTTCTGCTCAAATCCGGCATAATCAACATACCAGTATGGTTTCTGTTCTGCTTGTTCTGCTAATTGTTCTGCAACTTCTGTTTCCGGCATTAAAAGCCAGCTTAAATGTTATATTTAAAGAATTATGTAGTTAAGTTTAACTTCCCCAATTTAGATTCTTTTTCTGTTTTGTCACAACAATTTCCTGCAGAACCTTAAGCTCGTTCGCAGAAAGAAGTTCTTTGTTTTTCTTGAACTGCTTGAACTGGTTTTCTGATATATCAGCATACAAATACTTAACGTCCTTAAGTCTGCGATCAAAAGCAATTCCGGGCAATGCCAAAGCCAATTCCTGCCCTTCTTTTGCTTCTACAACTGTTTCCTTTTCGTGCTGTAATGATTTAACCCTCGCGACTTGCTCTCCTTTATCATCAATCATTGGAATCCCCACTTTTAATTTCCCAGCAACAATGCGGACACCAAAAATAGCAGGATTTGAATTCCTAAAAACATATTTAGGCAAAATTTCAAGTTTGCAAATTGTTGCCAAGCCAAGCATCTTTTCCCTTTCAATTTCTGCCTGTTTGTTCTTTCTCCACTTCTGCAAATCCTCAATTAACTTGTAAACAACATCATTAGTCAAAACTTTTACGCTTCCAACTTCAACATCCTGTTCCAATTCTGTGTTAAATCCTAAAACCATTGAATCAAGAGGGTTAATATCTAAATTTGCCTTTGCAGAAGTAATATCACTCTTTCCTATCGGTCCGATGCCTGCTTTCACTACTTGAATATTTTCCTGCTTAAGCAAAAATAACAGCGCTTCTAAACTTCCAAGAGAATCTGCTTTGACAATTATTCCTTGCTTATCTAATTTAGTAACTTGTGAAATCTCTTTCTTGAATTCTGATTTAATTTTATCAATATTTCCAACCACTTTCTGAAAAATCATTCCAGGCAATACTTGTTCCTTCTCTGTCAAGAAAACTCTAACACCAGTAGCAGCCACAGCAGATTTTACTGATTTATATTTAGTAGAAAGAGGTTGTATCTCTTCAAGAGCCCTGACTTTGGAAACGATTGGCTCTCCAAAGCTTGCAATTGCAATTTCATCTCCCTCTTGCAATTTGCCGTCATATAATATAGCTTCAATACTTTCCATTGTCTTAACTTTTTTAATTTCAAGAATAACTCCTTTGGCATCTTCGCCTGTCTTTAACTTTTCCTTCAAAAATTTCTGTGACAAGCCGGCAAGAACAAGCAATAGTTCAGGAATTCCTTCTTTAGTTTTAGCAGAACAGGGCACGAGAGCTATTTTCTTTGTAAAATCGCTGACATTATAATATAAATCTGAATCAAAACCATGCTCGTTAAGCGAGCCTTGAAAAGTAAGCAGGGCCTCTTCAAACTCTTGAGCTACATTAATAGCTTGGCTTTCAATTGAATCTTTTAAATTTTCATTCTTCTTCCAGCCAGAAATTGTATCAATCTTATTAAGCGCAATTAAAAATGGTGTTTTGTTTGCTCGCAGGATCTGCAAGACTTCTGCAGTCTGTGGCTTTATTCCTTCTTTTATGCTAACAACAAGTATTGCTAAGTCAGCTAGACTCCCACCACGTTTTCTAAGATTAGTAAACGCTGCATGTCCGGGGGTGTCAATAAACAAAAATCCTGGAATCTCCAATTTGATGCCCTGCTTGTCAATAAGTGGACAGACCTTCTTTATTTGTGAAAGTGGATATTTTGTAAAGCTTATTTTCTGGGTTATACCCCCAGCTTCCTGCTCCTGTAAAGAGCTTGATCTAAAACAATCAAGAATACTTGTCTTGCCGTGGTCTACATGACCCACTACTGTTACAATTGGCTGTCGTAACTGGCTTTCTGAACTTTGAGTTTTCATTTTTGATTTTCTCCATATTTATCATATTCTATATATTGTAACAGAAAACTGTGTTTTTAAAGCTTTAACTTAATTGAGAAAAACTACATAGCCATTTCGTCATAATCAACATCTTCTTTTTTCTTAAATTCCTTCTTTTCAAATGTTCTTTGGCCAGATCCAGAAGATCCCGAACTTTGTGTTTCCGAAGGCGCAACAGGAGCTTCCATAATCTCTTTTTCATCAATTGAATTAATAGCTGCCTTGAAATCTTTGAATTGATCAGCAGGAATTCTGGTTCCGGCTTTTGTAAATCCAGTATATCTCTCCGAGCGGACAAACTCTCTAATTGTTAATCCTCTTCTGCCACCGAAATCATCTACTCTTATTACTATATCTGTATCTGTATTCTTAGGTATTTTTCCAATGTCTTTTTCCATTATCTGAATGAATAATAGAACTATAAAAACATTTGTATAAATTAATCAATAAAAACAAATTTAAGAATAAAATATGTAGGGAAATAGACCTATGATAATGTAGATAAATATTCTAGGAAGTATTCCATAAATCCAGAGAACTTTTCTGCTTATTCCAACAGCTCCGACAATTATAGGCATGTATAGAAGAGTAACTGCTGAAATTAAAACTCCCCATCTTCCATATTCGTGTACAATTCTTTCAAATTGTTTCTCATGCCTTCTATCTATAAGCTGTTCTACATAATCTCTACCATAATGATGTCCAACCTCAAAAGCAAAAATAGATCCAAAAGTTGTACCGATAATTGTAGTTAAAACGGCTGTAAAAGGATCAAAACCAGATAGAATTGCAGCTATAAGCACAAGTTTAGGACTTATAAATTGTGGAAGAAAATCAAAAAGGAAAGTAAATATAAATAAGGCCGAAACTCCAAAAGTCAACACAGCATCTGCAAGCTCTTCTTTCAAAAAAGCTTCAGTTATGAGCAATAAAAGGGCAGAAACAACTAACAATAAAGTCATTAAGATAAATACAATCTTTCCTTTCCTGGTCAGCATACAATTTCCCAATAGAACGAGTTTATAAGATTATCTACTATAATCTTAAACCTTCGATTAAAGTATGAATCTTCAGATTATAAGATTATGCATAACTTAAAATACGTAAAGTAAGACAAAAAGTAATGGAAATTGGGGAAATAGGCATAATAGGTTTTGGCAAGTTTGGCCAATTTATTGCCAAACATCTAAAAAGCAAGGCTCTTGTTTTTGCAACTTCAAAATTCAATAACAAAAAGGAAGCTGAAGAATTGGGAGTAAACTTTGTTTCTCTTGAAGAAGTTCTAAAAAAGAAAATTATAATTATTGCAGTATCAATGGATGAATTTGAACAGACACTGGAAAAAATTAAAGATAAAGTCTTGCCGGGAACTGTAATAATTGATGTCTGCTCCCTAAAGATGTTTCCTTGCAAAGCCATGCAAGAGATTTTACCAAAAAGTGTTGAAATTATCGGCACTCATCCTCTTTTTGGTCCAAATTCAGCTAAAAGCACATTAGATGGATTAAAAATTGCGCTTTGTAATGTTCGAGCATCAGAAAGCACATTAAGTAAAGTAAAATCTTTTTGCGAATCTCTCGGCCTCAAAGCAATTATAACAACTCCCGAAGAGCACGACAAACAAATGGCAGAATCTCAAGCGCTCACACATTTCATCGGAAGAGTAATAGACAATTCTGGAATTAAAAAGCCTGTTTTAACAACAAAAACTTTCGACGATCTCATGAAAATAGTAGATATAGTAACAAGCAACAGAAATGAGCTGTTTGAAAATATCGAAACTCGCAATCCTTACGCAAAAGAAATTAGAAAAAAATTCATTAAATCATCTATTGATTTAGATAAGAAACTAAAAGATATTGAAAATAAAAAGTAAGATTAGTTAGTATCTTCTTCCTCTGCTAAAAGATCTACCGCCTGAACTTCTTCCTCCGAAGCTTCTGCCACGACTGCTAAAGCTTCTTCTTTCTCCGCTACCTTCTGATCTTCCTCCACTTCCTTCTTCTCTTCTACCGAAACTTCTTCCTCCGCTTCTTCCGGCACTTCCAAAAGACCTTCCGCCAGAACTTCTTCCTCCGAAGCTTCTGCTGCTTCCCCCTTCTCTTCCTCCAAATCCTCTTCCGCCTCCTCGGCCTCCAAAGCTTCTTCTTTCTCCTCCGAATCTACCTCGGGGTCTTTCAAAAATTCTAATTTGAACTCTCTCAATATTTTCAGGAAGCTTCTCTTCAGTTATCTTTATAGCGTCATCTTCAAGAATTTTTCTGAAATTCATGTAGTCTCTCTGTGATAAAATACTTATTGCCTTTCCTTCTTTACCCGCTCTAGCAGTTCTTCCAATTCTATGAATATAATCTTTGCTTGTTGCTGGAAGATCATAATTGTAAACGTGGGAAACTCCTTTTATGTCAAGTCCTCTAGCGGCTACATCTGTACATACTAAAACACTTACTCTTTCTGATCTAAAATGAGATAATATTGTAGTTCTCTTATTTTGAGTCAAACCGCCGTGTATTGCAACAGCATCAATTTCATGTCTTTTCAAATTATTTGCAACAAAATCAGTATTATGCTGTGTATTGCAGAATACCATTATCAATCCAGGATGTTCGTTTTTCAAAAAATGAACTAAAGATGAAAATTTCATATCCTGTGGAACGTCATAAAAAACTTGTGTAAGCTTTGAGGGATCTACATGTGATTCAACAGCTACATCTATAGGAGAAATCATGTGTCTTTTCGCAATATGTTGTATATCTGGAGAAATTGTAGCAGAAAATAAAAGAGTCTGTCTTTTTGCTGGGCATCTTTTGATTATTTTTTCAACATCATCTACAAAACCCATATCCAACATTCTGTCAGCTTCATCCAAAACAAGAATTTTAACTTTTGAAAAAGCAATTGTTCCTCTTTCCATATGATCAATTATTCTTCCTGGTGTGCCAACAACAATATCTGCTCTTTCAAGATCACGTACTTGAGGACCGATTGCAACTCCACCATAAACGGAAGCAACATTCAAACTTTTATATCTTGAAAATTTTCTTAAACTTTCTGCAACCTGTTCGGCCAATTCTCTGGTTGGTGTTAAAATTAGACTCTGAATACCTTGTCCTTTCACTAATTTTTCAATTATAGGGGCTCCAAATGCAAGCGTCTTTCCGCTTCCAGTCGCGCTGCCCCCTATAACATCCTTTCCAGCCATAGCTAAAGGAATTGCTTTTTCCTGTATTTCGCTTGGATCTTTAAATCCAGCTTTCTCGATCATGGCAAGCATTTCATTGCTCATTCCTAGTTTTCTGAAATTTTCCATTTTGATTTCTAACAACAATTGTTTATTTCTAAAATATTAATTCGCTTCGTTTGCTTAGTTTAGCTAATTTCGGCCAATTTTATCTTTGATTAAGAAACAGTCGATAAAATCGCCGTCTCTCTAACAATAAACGTGTTTGTTTACAAATATGCAAGAAAATAGGGGTATATAAAGCTAAGCCAAACAACTTAGAAACTATTAAATATCAAAATTTCTAATACTAATTGTGATAACCTTATTTAATACACTAACTGGAAAAAAAGAGCCATTTAAGGAAATAAAAAAGGGCAGTGTAAGCATATACAGCTGCGGGCCTACTGTTTATGCAGAGCAGCACATAGGCAACATGAGATCTATGCTTCTTGCAGACTTATTAATAAGAATGTTTGAATATAACAAATACAAAGTAAATCACATCATTAAT
>Ga0247727_10011816_pt1 | contig 15140 bp, 13 predicted proteins | sample WisWelCaveWW1625_FD_202498 | JGI IMG/M metagenome (GOLD analysis project Ga0247727, IMG submission 202498) | Biofilm microbial communities from Wishing Well Cave, Virginia, United States - WW16-25 | ecosystem: Environmental > Aquatic > Deep subsurface > Groundwater > Cave microbial mat | place... | reverse complement strand
TACATCTTCCCGCTCCAAGCATCTTCGTAACATCCGCAACACTCGGTAAGGGTGGTTGGCTAAACCTTGCCCTGCAAGGACTTTCACCTCGCCAGAATCGTTAAGTTAAACGTGGCGCGCTAACACCAATGTTGTGGCGCATGTCCAAGATACCACGAGTGGGGTGAACCGATCCAGCATTCTTATGCGAGTAAACGGCAATGTTGTTGCGCCTTCAATTACCGGTGACGCTTTAGATTACACACTTGCCTATGATCCTCCGATTGACTTCGCCCCGCAACAAACTATTACTGTTTCCATAAATGCAGCGGACAGCGCGGGCAACGCCATGACAACGGCTTCATACTCTTTTGAAACAGCGACCGGCAACCAAGTGCCGCCTTCTGCTCCAACACTCATTTCACTTGCCGCTTTTACGAATGATAATACCCCGGCCCTTACTTTTAATGTTCCTCAGGATCTCAACAATGACCAGCTTCATTTCCGCGTCGAGATTGATGACGATGGCAATTTTGGGGCAGGAACACAGACGTATGACTCAAGAACGAATACCGCCGGCTTTAACCCAACGCCACCGGTATAACCGGGCAGCGGTCAAATCACTTATACGGTGCAGTCGGTTTTGCGAGATGGCGGCTGGTGGTGGCGCGTGAGCGCGTGGGATGGACAAACGTATGGAGAAGTCTCGATTATCAGTAAATTTATTATTGATCGCGTGCTGCCACAAATCTCTCATTTCAGAGTTACGTCTGCAGCTTCGGGCCAAAGTCAAGATATCCCGGCCACGATCATAGATAATGTGGGTGTTCAGTCCGCGCTTATCTATTATCGAGCCGGTGGGTCACTGCCTTATGCTTCTGTCGCCATGACGAATATCGGCGACGCTTATGAAGGCACTATACCAGGCGACGCCATTACGGTACGGGGTGCAGAATATTATTTCTCCGCTGCAGATAGTGCTGGAAATATAAGGACTTTTCCAACTGCGAATGCAATTGCCAAACCGCAAACGATTCAAGTCACAAATATTAATCTTTCTTTTCCGAATCCGACGCCGGTGAAAGCTTATCGCATGATCTCGATTCCCTTTGAGGTGAATGATAAATCGATCGAAAGTGTGTTGGGCGATGATTTTCTTGGCAGCTACGATCAGATTCAGTGGCGACTGCTGCGTTTTGTGAACGGCGCCAATGTGGAATTTGGCGCTCCCGGTTTTGCCAATTTCGATTTTAAAGCGGGACTCGGATTTTGGCTGATTACGCGCGACGCCAAATTACTCGATGCCGGCGCCGGCAGAAGCGTGACGACCGCGCAGAATTACGTCATCACGCTTCCACCCGGCTGGAGCCAGATTGGTAATCCCTTTGCCTTCACAGTGAACTGGAGTGATGTGATTAAAGGAAGCGACGTGGAGAATCGGTTGGTAGGTTATCAGGGAACATTGAATGAAGCTACTGGTTATGATTACACCCGCATGCAGTTGGTGCCGTTTGAAGGTTATTTTGTCAACAACAAAGGCAGCAGTCCAACCACGATTGAAGTTCCGCCGAAAGCGTCAACCGGCGGTGCAGCAGCGAAGTCAATGGTAGACGGCAAGTCTGCGTTACAGGGCAACGAATGGGTCTTGCAATTTACAGCATCAAGTGATCGTTATCTCGACAAAGACAACTACATTGGTTGTCTCAACGGCGCGTCGGATGAATGGGACCCCAACGACTTTTCCGAAGCGCCGTTTTTTGATCAGCATGTCGCGCTTTATTTTCCGCATTCGGAGTGGAAGAAATATCCCGACTTGTACACCGGCGATTTTCGCGCGGTGAAGTCGGAAGGTGATTATTGGAATTTTGTGGTGAAGTCCGAAATTGCAACGCCCAGGGTCGCGAAGTCTGAAGTCATATTGAGGTTGGCCGACGTGCAAAATACGCCGGCGGATTGGCAGATCATTTTGTTGGATAAAGCGAGTCGTGTCGCAATTGATTTTGGCGAGAACAAGCAATACACTTTTCTATCCGACGCTGGGAAAACCGTACGCGAATTCCGCATTGTGGTTGGAAAGAAAGATTTTGTTGAGACGAATGATTTAAATTTGGACGGTATGCCGCAGAATTTTGTGTTGACACAAAATTATCCGAACCCGTTTAATCCGGAGACGCGAATTAACTACGAATTGCCCTCAACAAGTCAAGTAAAAATTGCCGTTTATAATTTGCAAGGCCAACTCGTTCGAGTTTTGTTTGATGAGCAGCAGAGCGCCGGACGCTATACGGTTTCGTGGGATGGCACGAATACCACTGGGAATCGCGCGGCCAGTGGCGTGTATTTGGCTCGGATGGAGGCGGGGAAGTTTACAGCGATGAAAAAGATAGTGCTTGCTAAATAAGTTTCGTCCAACTCAAAGACCCCACCTCAGTTTTGCATTTTAATTTCCTTTTGCAATTTGTCAAAAACCGCTTATATTGCTATCCAGATTTTGCGCCACCGCGACACTCACTTTGGTGTGTTTGCGCAAAATTGCAGCGGCTGATTTTTCATGCAAGCAAAGTCAACGCGAAAACTTTTCGCCGAAGTTTTCGTAAACTTAGACCCAAAATGATTCATCGTCCAACGGAGAAATGAGCATGAGCATGCGACGTTTTCATTACGCTACACTTGCGATTTTAGTTTTAATTTGTGTTGTCAGGCCGGCTCACCCGCAACGCGTAAAATATCTTGAAGCGCCGAAACCGTTGCCAGCCGTCCTCAGCGGCTCGCTCAAATCCGTGCGCAGCAGCGGCGCCGTGAAATTGCCTGTGATCACCTGGGGCGGCGACATCGCGACGATCTACGCGAACGGCGGCAGTACAACTGCTCAAGGCAGCATCTTCGACGATGAAGGTCTTGAGCTCGAAATTTTTCGCGAAGATAATTTCGTCACGCAAGCGCAAAAATGTTTGGACGGCGAAACGCCTTATCTGCGCGGCACGATGGGCATGATTAACCTGGCGGCATCGGCTTTTGCGGCAAAAGGAACCAACCTCATTCCGTTCTATCAACTCACCTGGTCCACCGGCGGCGATGCGATGGTGGTTCGTGGCAACATCAAACGTGTGCGCGATCTGCGCGGAAAAAAAATTGCGCTGCAAGCCTACGGCCCGCATCTTGAATATCTCGGCAAAGTTTTGGCTGATGATGGCCTCTCCTTCCGCGACGTCACCCTCGCGTGGCTTCCGGATTTGACGCTTCCTCCCTACGACACCAAAGGCGCTGCCACCGATCCGGCCAGCGCCATGCGCGCCGATCCCACGATTGACGCCGCGCTCGTAATCATTCCCGATGCGCTCGCGCTGACCTCCGGCGGCAACGTCGGCACCGGCGCGGAAATGTCTGTGAAAGGCGCAAAAATTTTGCTCACCACCAAAACCGCTTCGCGAATCATTGCTGATGTTTACGCCGTGCGCTCGGATTATCTCGAGCGCAATCGCAGCGACGTCGAAAAACTCACGCATGGATTGCTGCGCGCTCAAGAAGCTTTGCAACAATTGCAGCAGCAAAAATCTTCGCGGCAAGCCGAGAATCTGCAACTGCTCGGCAAAGCCGCCGATATTTTGCTCGGCAGCCCGCAAGCCACCGCCGACGCCGAAGCCCTGCTCGGCGATTGCGAATTTGCCGGCTATGCAGGCAATGTCGCATTTTTTACCGGACAAGGCACGCTGCGAAATTTCGAAAAGCTCACGAGTGAAATTCAAACCTCGCTATTGACGCTCGGCTTGCTTTCGACAAAAGCTTCTCTCTCTCACGCAAATTGGGATTATGCCAAACTCGCTGCCGGTCTCAAAAATACCGCCGGTGTTACATTATCAAAACCGGCGTTCGATCCGAAAAGAGTTGAAAAGAAGCTGGCCGTCGAAACTGAAACCTGGGCGGAAGAAGGCACGCTGTTTCTCTCCGAAATTACCTTCGAGCCCAACCAAAACGATTTTCCCGAAAGCCGATATGCGTCGGATTTTCAAAAAGCGCTCGAACTCGCGCAAACTTATGCCGGCGCCTTGTTCGTTGTCGAAGGCCATTCCGATCCACTCGGCGTTTTGAAAGCGCGGCAACAAGGTGAATCGCCGGCCGTGATCAATCAAATGACGCAGAGTGCGAAAAATCTTTCTTACGAACGCGCGCAAGCCGTGGTGAAAAGCTTTCTCGCCTACGCAAAAAAACGCAGCATCGCGCTCGATGAGTCGCGCTTCGTTCCGGCGGGAGTGGGCATCAGCAACCCCAAATACAATCCGCCCAAAACCAAAGACGAATGGGCCGCCAATCGTCGCGTCGTGTTTCGTTTGAAACAAGTCGAAGCCGAGTTGACGGAATTTACGCCGTTGCAGTAAATCAGTTTTTGAACGCAGGTGACGCGGATGAAACGGATTTCACGGATTAATCTCATGTGGAAAAATAAAAGCAACCATTCACCCAAAAAGAAGAAAATGTCATTCAGAAGGAATCTTTTTTCAATCAAAGCCAATGGCGCCAAATACAAAAAAAATTCTTTCAGAATAACAATTTTTGTCGCCGCATGTATTCTTTTACAAATTGCCGGCTGCGAGAAACGCCAGCAAAACCAACAGCAAACCGCTACCGATGCCGCGCCCGAAACAACGACGACTCCAACGACTTCAGACTTCGCAACCTCGGACTCCGGACAAGTTTCCCTCGCCCGCAATTTCTATTTCATCTTCGACGGCAGCGGCAGCATGCGCGACAAATTGAGCAGCGATTGTGGCGGCGACCAAACCTTTGAGCGTAAAATTGATGGCGCAAAATGGGCGGTGGCGGAATTTTTAAAAAAAGTGCCGGAAGACGTCAATCTCGGTTTGTATATTTTTGATGAGAAGCACACGACCAAAGAAGAATGCAATGTTTTGCCGTTGGGGCCGAATAATCTCACGGCTTTTCTGCAAGCGATGAATGAAGTCGAAGCCGGCGGCGGTACGCCGTTAGCGCGAGCGATTCAATTCGGCGCGGAAGTTTTGGCGAAACAACGACAACAACAACTCGGCTACGGCGAATTCCGCCTCATTGTCGTGACCGACGGCCTCGCCGACGACATTCCGCAAGCCGCCGAATTTGCTACCGAGAATGCGATTCCAATTTACGCCATCGGCTTGTGCATTCAAGAAGATCATCCGTTGCGCCAATACGCTGTCTCGTATCGCGCTGCTGATAATTTTCAAGACTTGGCCAAAGCCCTCGAAGCGACAGTGGCGGAGACGGAGTTTTATGATGCGAAGGCGTTTGAGGCGCTAACAGAACAGATGCCTGAGTCGAGACAATAAACAAAACCAATATTCCCCATGCAATCAAATCTTAGAGGAAAAATGGAAATTCGACCAAAAGTATTTTTGTCGCATTCAAAAAGGGACAAGGAGTTCATAATAAAAATTGCTGATGATCTTAGAGCTTGTCGAATAGGTGCCTGGTACGATGACTGGGAAATTCCCCCCGGTGTGCCCATTGAAGACAAGATATTTAAAGATGGTATTCCCAAATGTGATTTATTTTTTGTATACCTTTCTAAAAACTCCATAAAATCTGACTGGGTCATGAGGGAGCTTGATGCTGCTTTTGTTGAGCAAAGCCGCAACCCCAATGTTGCCATTACAACATTTGTCGATAGCGAAGCAACAAGAAAAAGATTGACACCTGCTTTGGCAAAATTGCGTAGCCCTTTATTTAATACAGACAACTATGACATGGCATTAATGCAACTGATAGCTACCATCTATGATGCCAAGATAAAAAATATTTTATACGAAACTTCTCGAAAAGCTGAAGAAAGGCGAGCAAAGCTTGCGAATGATCCAAAGCTGTATTTACTAAGAGATTTTTGGAAACCATTTCTTGATTCTGAGAAAATCAATCTTGTCATTGGTACTCCTCTAACTTGGCGGATGTGGGTTGAAGGCGATGAAGAACCTAAACCCAATTTGAGCATTTTAATCAATGAGGTAGAAAACTTTTTTATGAAAAAGTACCCTAATAAAGGCAAAAAACTGTGTGAATGGCACAGAGCAAAAAATACTGTGTATTTGACACCTACTGATTTTTACGTCGGTCAAGAAGATACGTTTGCGTTGATGGAAATTGAACGATTTCTTCATGAAAAGTTACTTGTGCCGAAGAGCAAATTGAAAAGAAAAATAGCTAACGAGATCGTACTGGAAGAAGGAGAAAGTTACGTTTTGTTTGGCGGGCCAGGCGCAAATTTTATCTCTTACAAACTATTTGAGTCGCACTTGAAAAAAGTTGGGGCAAAATTCCATTTTGTTAGTGGAGGAGTAAGACATGGAGAAAATGAGTTGTCGATTTATAAACCTATTGAAACAGAAAGGGATTATGGAATTATCACTAAAACCAAGTGGGGCAATAGATACTTTCTTATGCTGGCTGGTTATTACCAACATGCAACATTAGGCGCAGCACTAGCTGTTACAGATAAAACTGACATAGAAAATATAAGAAAGCTTACGATGAACAACACTAAAGAGAGAATAGAAGCAATTGTCGAAACAATAGTTAAAAATGATAGAGAAGGTGTCACTGAAATTGTGAACATCAGTTATTTTTAATATACAGACAAATAAATAACCAGCAAACACGCAACCAGAACATGTCCATCAAACACTCAACCATCGGCGTCTTTCTGCTGCTCATTTTAGGGGCTTTGGCCATCGGGGTGTGAAAATTTCTCGCGCCCCATTTTTTGCCAAGGGCCAAGTCGCCACTTCCGATGCGCTAAATTTATGGGTTTGTTTGCATGTGTAGCTGAATTTCTTTACATTTGATTAAAGTTTGACTGAGGCAAAATTAAATTCATGGAGCCGCTTGTCAATGAAGCGAAAAATTAGAGGAACGCCTGCAAAGAAGTCATCACGCTATCCCGTGGGAAGTGAAAAAATTCATCAACAGCCGAGCAAAGTTTCAGAAGCGCAGGCGGAGTATGGCCTCCTTACTAAAGTGCCCAAATTAGAAGGCCCAAAAACCTTGAAGCCTTATTCAAGCCGTTTGGCCAAAACACAAAAGAGACCGATGTCTGTTTCGAAAAATATTGCCGGCGTCGAAATACCCGATGCCGTCCGGCAATTTGCTCAGAAAAATGCCCTTTCCCCGCATTTAGAAACCGCGCTGCGCTTGGTACATGAATGCTTCCCCACGGTTAATAACATCAAATTGGCTTATGAATTTGATTGGGAAACTGATGACGAAAACTGGATTGCTATTAACATCCAAGTTTCTGGGAAGGCGGATCAAGTGTTGGAGCAATATTTATTTTTCAATCGCCAAATGACGCAACAAATTCCGCCCGACAAAAGCGATAAAATTCTCCTCGGCATCGGCGGACTTGGAAACGCATAAGCCAGCATTAAAAGAGTTGACAAATGACTGGGCGAGAATTTTTGAAAGCTTCCGAATATCTTTTGAAACGTCACGAGGAAGCGACGCTCCGATCCGCAATCAGCCGCAGTTATTACGCTCTTTTTCACGAAGGCCGCGCTTTTCTCAGTGATTTGCAAATGCCTTGTTCTCGTGGCCCGCAGGCTCATGGTGAAGTTCGACATCGTTTGAACAATTGCGGCGATCAACAGATGTTAGAGGTTGCTCGCTTGCTTGCGCAATTGCACAAACACCGTTTAACAGCGGATTATGATCTCGAAGATAAATCTTTTCTTGATACCAACACTTGTGTCTTGCTGACTAAATCGGCTGTTATTGGCATTGATTATTTAGACGCCGCCCGCCAATCGCCTGCTCGATGCACGCAAATTCGTCATGCCATTCTCAATTATGAACGCCAGTTGCGCAATTGAGATAATAGATTGCCCTGAGATTGCTCGAGTAGTTCAATGTTGTGGATAAGCCAGTTTTTAAAACTACTTAGCAAACCAAATTTTTGGAAATTTAGAAAGCAACAAGCAGCCCGTTACGAAAAACCAAAACATGCCCATCAAACGATCAACCATCGGCGTCTTTTTGCTGCTCATTTTGGGAGCTTTGGCTATCGGGGTGTGGAAATTTCTCGCACCCCGTTTTTTTGCCAAAGGCCAAGTGGCGACTTCGGATGCCGCGAAGATTCAAGGCAAAATTGCTGGCGCCGGTGATAATTATATCGGATATGAGTTCATTCGTTCTAATGAAATGAAGCGAGCACTTGGTCAACAAGGCCTTATATTGGATTGGAAAGAAGATAACGGAGCATATAATCAACGTCTTGATGAATTTGCCCAAGGCAAATATGATTTCATCGTCCTGCCGATCAACTCGTATTTGAGTCACGGCGCAGCGCACAAATTTCCCGGTGTCATCACCGCCGTCATCAGCGAATCGAAAGGCGCGGATGCAATTGTCGGATATGCCGATCGTGTCGCCGCCACCAACGGGCATGAAATCAAAATCAATAATTTGAACAACGGCAATCTTCGCATTGCCTTCACGCCGGATTCGCCGAGCTCGTTTCTGTTGAGCATTCCCGTTGTTCACTTCGGACTCGATCAACTGCAACACACCGGCCCGTGGCGCGTCGAAGCGCAAGGCTCAAAAGATGCGTTGGAAAAACTCCGCAAACGATTGGTCGAAGTGGCGATTTTGTGGGAACCCGACGTCTCGCGCGCGCTCGAAATCAACGGCGTCAAAGTCATTTTCAGCTCAGAGCAAGTGCGCGGCTTGATCATCGACGTCATCGTTTTCAGCCGCGAGGCGATTCGTAAACAGCCGGATTTAGTCAAATTGTTTCATCGCGATTATTTTCGCGCCATCCAGATTTATACCAATGACCGGCCTCGTATGCTCAAAGAATTTGCCAAATCTTCCGGACTCAACGAGAAAGCTATCGAGACGATTTTAAATAAAATCGATTACGCCGATCTCGCCGAAAACGCGCTGCAGTGGTTCAATCTCGGCAACACTGGCGTCGTCGGTGACGAGCAAATCATCTCATCCATTCGTTCGATCACCGACATCATGATTCGCAACGGCGAATTGCGCACCGATCCGCTCGACAATAATCCTTTTCTCATCACCAACCGTGATATTGTGGCGGAGCTTTTTCAGAGTGGCGGCCTGGCGAATTTGGGAACGGCGACGGCCGCGCCGAAAGATTTCGCGCCGCTTTCCGAAACCCAATGGCAAGCGCTGGCTGAAATCGGCACGATGGCGATTCGTCCAATCACTTTTCAACAGAGCGCCGGAATGTTGACGATTACGGGCAAATTGGAAATCGATGCTGCGGCGCAGGCGCTCATCAATAATTATCCGCAATATCGCGTTCTGATCAAAGGCCACACCTCGCGCGGTTATGACGCCGAGGCCGATCTCAAACTCTCGCAGGATCGCGCCGAAGTCGTCAAAAAATATCTTGAAGTCGTGCACGGCATTGATGCCGATCGCCTGCGCGCAATCGGGCGCGGTTCCTCCGAGCCGTTGCCGCGCTTGTCCAATGAATCCGAACGCGCGTATCAATATCGTCTGCCGCGCGTTGAGTTTGTTCTTGTGGAAGAAAATGCGATCTAATTTCCACACGCCAAAAAACAAAACCTTTCACGAGGCGCAGAAACGCAAAGATCTTTCTTCGCGGCCCTTTGCGACTTTGCATCTTTGCGTGCGCTTTTCTTTTGGAATTTTGAAAACTGGACACAGCTTGAGATGCCGGATTTAACGCCGCGGGCGATTGAAAAATATATTTTGAATGAGACGCTGCAAAATCCACTCACGACTTTTTCAGCGGCGGTTGCGGTTTTGTCGGGATTGTACATGCTGGCTTTTGGCGCGAACAACGCTTCCATTCTGCTTGCGCTCGGCGCCGGAGTTCTCAGCGCCGGAACGTTTATTTTCAATTATTTTATTCGCGGCGAGCAGTTGGCGCAAAAATTCGTGCGCGAGCAACTTGAACAACAACGCGCCGGCCGCGAGCATGAGATCGTGACGATTCGCGAGGAATTTCGGAAATTAAATTTTCAAGAAGGCGAGCAAGCCGCGATGGAATTGCATCAAGCTTATCAGAAGTTTAAAAATTTTTTACAAGAACGGGCAGCGAAAAATGCTTCGATGCCGGCGATGCGCTTGCAAATTCTCGCGGAGGAAACTTACTTTCAAGGCGTGGAGGTGTTGCGCACGACGCTTGAAACCGCGCGCGCATTGAAAGAAATCGATGTGGCGAAATTAGAACGCGAAGTGCAGGATTGGCAGAAACAAAAACAAAAATTCCAAAATTCAACAGACCGTGAACTAAACGCCCTCGAGCGCCGCATCGAATTAAATCAGCAGCGCATTAATTCCTATCGTCATCGCCAAAGCGCGCTGGCCGAATTGTTCGCGGAAGCCGAGGCTTGCGAAGCGAGTTTGGAAGAAGCTTACATGCAATTTGCCGGCGCCGAAGCGGCGAAGTCTTTGCCGAAGCCAAATGTTGACAATGCCATCACGCAATTGGAGCGTGCGGTCACCGCGGCGCGGCGAGTGGAAACCAGAATTCGCCACGCCGAAGCCAATGACGAGATGTATCTTGCTGCTGCTGAAAAGAACTAAGTAAATCAAACAGGAATCAAAACAATGATTGTACTCAAAGATCTTATCGCAGCCGGCGAAAGCTCACATCTCGAATTCAAATCCGAGCAAGTGAAGCCGGAAGACCTCGCGAAAGAAATCGTCGCCTTGCTCAATTTTCAAGGCGGAAAAATTCTCATCGGCGTCGAGGATGACGGAACGATTTCCGGCGTATCTCGAGCTGATATCGAAGAATGGGTGATCAACATTTGTCGCAACAACGTTGTGCCACAAATCATACCCGGTTATCAAAAGCTTGCTGTTGAAGATAAAACGGTGGTGATACTCGACATTTCCGCCGGAATCGCCAAGCCGTATCATACGCAAAAAGGCGATTATTATATTCGTGCCGGCAGCACCGCGCGCAAAGCTTCGCGAGAAGAGCTTTCCCGCTTGTTCCAGGATTCCGGCTTGGTTCATTATGAAACGACGCCCATTTCTGGAACCCAACTGGCAGACTTGAATCAGCAGCGCGTCTATGCTTATTTTCTCAATATCCATCCGGCGCAGATCGATCTTAATGCTGTAGACGAAGCCGCGCGCAATCGCATGCTGCAAAACCTCGACATTCTCGCAGCCAATGGCGCAACGACGGTAGTTGGCATGCTGGTCTTCGGTCTCTATCCGGAGCGCCATTTGCCGCAAAGCGAAGTTTCGTTCGCGCATTTCAAAGGAAACGAGATTAGCGCGGAGTTGTTGGATCGAAAAAATTTAACCGGCCCATTGCCGCAAATTATCGAAGATGCGCAGCGCGTATTGAACTTGAACTTGCCCAGCGCTTCGACGATCGAGGGCATGAAGCGTGTAGAGCAAATCATTTTTCCCGATAAAGTTTTGCGCGAGTTGATTGTCAATGCCTTACTGCATCGCCGGTGGGGTCTGATGGGCAATGTGAGGATTTTTTTGTTCGAAGATCGCCTGCAAATCAGCAGCCCCGGCCGCCTCCCGAATGGCGTGACCGTCGAAAAAATGAAAGAATCGACCCACGTCCCCCGCAATCCGATTCTGATGAAATTTTTGCAGGATTATCATTTTGTCGAAAAGCTCGGTCGCGGCATTCCGATGGTTGTCCGTGAAATGAAAAAACTCGGCGTACGCGAGCCGGATTTTCAGGAAAGTGGCGAAGAATTTTTTGTGACACTTTATCGGGAGTAATTGAAATCACTTTCTATATTTTTACAAGCAAACAAAGGAGCAATAAAAGATGGAAGAACAAATCGGCATTATGCAAGCGATGTGGCGCTTCATTACATTTTATCGGCTGCGCAAGGCGCTCGGACTGGTGCGCGCCGCGAACCGGCAATTCACCGGCTCGACCTCCGGCATTCGCGACGCGTTCGATCTCGAGATGAATGACAAAGTGCGGGAATACAAGCAGCTCGAATCTGCAGTGGCCGAAGTTGAAAACGTCGTCGAAGACAAGCGCTTGCAGCTCGAACGCTTGAATAATGAAGAAAAAGATTTGATTCGCAAACGTGAAGGCTCGCTGGCGCTGGCGGAAAAAGCGCAAGTCGAGGGCAACAACGAGGCTTTCACGCAGCATCGTGCCGCGTTCGACCGTTTTCAGAATCGCGTTCATGAAATCGAAGATCGGCAAAAGACGCTGGCGGAGCAGATCAAACAATATGAAGACAGCATGAAGAAGTACATGCTGCAGCTTACAAAGATGCAGGCGTACGTTCAATCGCTGCCGGCGAAAAAAGCCGAAGCCATGGCGGATTTCGTTTCGGCGCAGCGCATTATCGAATTGAATCACCGGCTGATGGGCATCAAAACTTCGTATGAAGAAGGGCCGGTGTCGCTGGTGCTCGAAGAAAATCGCCGGCTCACGGCGCAGGCGCGCGTTTCGGAAAAGATGGCCGGAACGAATGTTGAATTGCAAGACACTATGTATGCCGACGCCGGTCGCTCATCGGAAAGCGGCGATGTTTTTACCAGGATGCTCGCCGCTCGCAAAGCGCAAAAAGAAGCGCAGACTGAACCGGCGCAAAAAGAAAAAGTCACGGAAAACAGTGGCAAAGGTGATCGCCCGAAAATATGATGTCGTTGCAGTGATGGATTGTTGGATTATTGGAACTTTCAATTGCAGATTTTGAATTCGCAATGTGAGCAACTTCAACGGATAGATAAAGACCAACGGATAAATTTATCTGCTCGCATTCATCTATCAGTTGGGCGCATTGTTTTATAAAAAAACTAATGAAATGGAGTCGATTCAGATGAAACGCAACAAGTTTATTTTTGCTGTCATAGCTGTGAGCTTGATTATCATTCTAACGTTGAGCCTCATATTAACAACGCACGCAAACATTTTCGCGCAAAATAAAAAGCCGAAATTTACTTTGATGTGGTCGATCTATGTCGGCTGGATGCCGTGGCCGTACGGCGCGGAAGCCGGCATCATCAAAAAATGGGCGAATAAATACGGCATCGAGATTGACGTACGGCAAGCGGATTATATTCCCTCCATCGAAGCTTATGTCGCTGGCAAAGCGGATGCGTGCGTGATGACGAACATGGAATGTCTCGACATGCCGGCGGCGTCCGGAATCGATAACACCGTCGTGATCGTCGGCGATTTTTCAAACGGCAACGACGTGCTTTACACGCGCGACAATCTGCAAGTGCCGCAGTTGCGCGGCAAAGATATCACGCTCGTCGAATTATCAGTGTCGCATTATTTGCTTGTTCGCGCGCTGGAGTTGAAAGGCAATGGTTTGACGGAGAAAGACATTAAAATTCTCAATACCAGCGATGCGGACATCGCGCCGGTGTTTATTGCCAACACGTCGCAAAAAGCCGTGGTGACGTGGAATCCGATGGCGCTGGAAATCGAGCAAACGCCCGGCGTGAAACGCGTGTTTGACTCGGCCGCAATTCCCGGAGAGATTTTGGATTTACTCGTGATCAAAACCGAGGTGTTGAAAAAAAATCCTCGGCTCGGCAAAGCGCTTACCGGCGCGTGGTTTGAAATAATGGCGGCGATGTCGGGACGAACGCCGGCGGCCGAGAAGATGATTGCAAGAATGGCGGAATTGTCCGGCACGACGCCGGCTTCTTTCAAACAGCAGCTTAAAACCACGGCGATGTATTATCGCCCGCAAGATGCGGTGACGTTTACGAAATCTCCCGAGCTGCAGCGCACAATGGATTTCGTTCGCAAGTTCTGCTTCGATCACAAACTGCTCGGCGAGAATGCCAAATCAGTGGATGAAGTCGGCATTCAATTTCCGGATGGGAAAATTTTGGGTGCTGCAAAAAATGTGAAGATGCGATTTTCAACGGAGTATGTGCAGATGGCGGCAGATGGGAAATTATAACAATACAATGGTGTCTAATCTTCGTGTAACGTGAAACGGGTAACGTGCTTGTGAGACCGTTACACGTAACACGTTACACGATTATAATCGGAGATCAATTCTTTGTTAGCGCGCAACCTCTTCGGCATCTACGCCACTCTTCCCCGCTGGCTTCGAATTATTCTCAACATTTTACCTTTTGTCGTCTTCATTGCTGGTTATATCGCAATAGCGGAAAAACGCCATCAGGAAAATCCGAGTGATAAAATCACGCCGACGATTCGGCAGCTCGCCGATGGTTTTTATCGCACGGCAACGGAGCCGGACCGCGACGGAAAAATTCGATTATGGGTCGATACGATTGCGAGTTTGCGAAGGCTGGCGATTGGCGTTTTGCTCGCGGCGTTCGTGGGAATATTGTTTGGACTTCACCTCGGCGTGATGCCGTTTTTCGAGTCGACTTTTTTGAAATTCGTCACGTTCTTCGATAAAGTGCCGACGCTGGCGATGCTGCCGATTCTCTTTATCATTTTCGGGCTGGACGAAACCGCGAAAGTCGCGCTGATCTTTATCGGCACAGTGCCGACGATTACGCTCGACACGTATTTGCGCGCCAAAGAAATTCCGCAGGAACAATTCGTCAAAGCCTTTACGCTCGGCGCTTCAGATTTCGAGGCCACCTACAGAGTCGTATTGCCGCAAATTTTTCCCAAAGCCATTGACTCGGTTCGCCTCAATCTCAAAGGCGCGTGGTTATTTCTCATCGCCGCTGAATCCGTCGCCGCGACCGAGGGACTCGGCTATCGCATTTTCGTGGTGCGGCGCTATTTGGCGATGGATATTATTATTCCGTATGTGATCTGGATTGCGCTGTTGGCATTCGCAATGGATTTGATTTTGCGGCTGTGGGTGAAGAAAGGTTTTCGTTGGTTGGAAGCTTAAAGCGGAGTGATGGATCATTGGAGTAATGGATTGTTGGAAACCTAGCAATCCAGCAATCCATAAATCCATATATCCATATATCCAATTTTTTATGAACGACATTTTCGTAGTCAAACTCGAAGACATCTGCCAACGCTATTCTCGTGATGGGAAGATGGCGACGATACTCAATGATATTGATTTGAAAGTGCGGCCAAAAGAATTGGTTACGCTCGTCGGGCCGAGTGGTTGCGGGAAAACCACGCTGCTGCGATTGATTGTCGGATGGGAACAGCCAAAATCCGGCAAAGCTTTCATTGATGGCAAAATCGTCGGCTTGCCGAATCGCGACCGCGGCAT
>Ga0247727_10011815_pt1 | contig 15141 bp, 13 predicted proteins | sample WisWelCaveWW1625_FD_202498 | JGI IMG/M metagenome (GOLD analysis project Ga0247727, IMG submission 202498) | Biofilm microbial communities from Wishing Well Cave, Virginia, United States - WW16-25 | ecosystem: Environmental > Aquatic > Deep subsurface > Groundwater > Cave microbial mat | place... | reverse complement strand
GCCTCTCGGGCATCCGCAAATCATGCCCGATTCCAGTGACCCCCAAACCCCGCTCCCGCCCGCTCCCAGAGCGGCTCCGGAGCCCCTCCCACCCCTAATTTCACCCACTCGATTCCCCGAAGACCCTGATTTATTAGGGGGGACGCTGCGTCGCGTCCCCCCTCTAACCCCCCCTTCGCTCCGCGGGAGTGAATCCCGCTTCGCTCCGAGCCCGTTACTTAATGATGGGTGACCCCCCTTCGCTTCGCGCGAGTGAATCCCGCTTCGCTCCGAGCCCGTAGCCTATCGACGGTGCTGCGTCCTTGTTCGAGCGCAGGAGCCCGTTATTCGATCTGTCCGTCCTCGAGCAGCGTCGCGACCGTCCGGTAGAGCGCGAAGGTCGAACGCGGGACGTCGCGCTGGAGGTCGCTGAGGCTCGCCCCCTTCTTGAGCCGCGACCAGACGGCGGCCGCGATCTCGATCGTCTCCGGCTCCTCCCACACGAGCTGGCTCGCCTTCTGGCGGAAGACGCGTTCGGCGTCGGGCAGGCGCTGCTTGAGCATGGGCAGCTCGTCCTGCATCCGCACCGACTCCATGAGCAGCGAGATCGCGGGCATCGAGACCTCGCTCTGGACCTCGTCCTCCCGCACCTCGCGGCCGGTGAACGAGAACTCACCCTCGACCGTGCTCTGGAACAGCTGGAAAACGGCGTCGTCGCCCGCCAGCTGGCGGTAGCGCGCCCGCGCGATGTTGCCGTGGTAGAAGAAGATCTCGGCGAGCTTGTGCTTGTCCTGAGTCACGACCAGAGCACCTGTCTGGTGCGAGCCGATCAGGGTCTGGATCACCGTGGCGAGGTCGAAGAAGCGCAGGTTGCCCTGGAGCTGCTTGCCCGACGCGCGCGGCACCTTGAGCGTCGTCGTCTCGAGCCGTTTCGCGAGCACCACGCACAGGTTTCGGGAGAAAGCGGGCAGCACGTCCATCAGGTCGAGGAACACCGCCTTCAGGACGGCGAAGAGCACCGCGTGCTCGGGAGAGCGCACCGTGGCACTGCGCGGCGAGCCGGTGAGCAGCGCCAGCTCGCCGAGCACCTCGCCGGTCCCGAGGTAGGCCACGACCGTCGGCTCGGAGCCATCCGTCGGGGTCGCCACGACCTCGAGCACGCCGCTCTTCACCACGAACAGCCGGTCGCCTTCCTCGCCCTGGCGAAACACCACCGCGCCCGGACCGAACTCGATCAGCTGCCCCTGGGCCAGGACCGCCCGGACCACTTCGGCCGGCTGGTTCTCGAACAGCTCGGAATCGCGGAGAAAGGCGGGATCGATGGGCTCGTCCATGAGCGGGAGCACGGATTATAGCCTCCAGCGGGTCTCGGGCAGCGCCGCTAAACCTGTGCTAGCATTAGACAAACTGTGGGCTTGCACAGCCCCGAGCGGGCGGACCTTCGTGGCTAAGTCTCTGAAACGAGAGTTATTGTCGCAATTCGACCGTGGGATGCCGTAGGGCGGGGTTCTCCTCTGCCCACCCTTCGGCCATTAGCAAGCGACAGGGAGCCCCCGCAGATGACCGTTTCCACCCTCGGTCCCCTATCCCCGGTCCACGTACACGGCGTTCTGGCGAGGCACACGCTCGCTGACGGCTCCGACCTCGTGCTCGACCTCGAGAAGAGCCGTGGCGCATGGCTCCACGACGCGCGCAGCGGTCGGGAGTACCTCGACTTCTGCATGTTCTTCGCGTCCAACCCGATCGGCTACAACCACCCGAAGATGAAGGACCCGGAGTTCCTCGCGGTGCTGCACCGGGTGGCGCAGCTCAAGCCGGCGCTCTCCGACCTCTACAGCGTCGAGTACGCCTCGTTCGTCGACGTGTTCGGGCGGCTCGCGATGCCCGCGCACATGCGCTACGCCTTCTTCATCGAGGGCGGCGCCCTCGGCGTCGAGAACGCGCTCAAGACGGCATTCGACTGGAAGGTGCGCCGCAACCGCGCGAAGGGCATAGCGGGCGAGAAGGGCCAGCAGGTGGTGCACTTCCGGCAGGCCTTCCACGGCCGCACCGGCTACACGATGTCGCTCACCAACACCGACCCGCGCAAGACCGACTTCTTCCCGAAGTTCCCGTGGCCGCGGATCGAGAACCCTGGGCTCCGCTTTCCCGTGACGCCGGAGGTCGAACGCGACACCGTGGCGGCCGAAGCGCGGGCGCTCGACCAGATCGACCTTGCCTTTGCCCGGAACCCCGACGACATCGCGGCGATCCTGATCGAGCCGATCCAGGCCGAGGGCGGCGACATCCACTTCCGTCCCGCGTTCCTGCGCGCGCTCGAGCGGAAGGCGCGCGAGCACGACGTCTTCTTCATCCTCGACGAAGTCCAGACGGGCGTCGGCATCACCGGGAAGATGTGGGCGCACGAGCACTTCGGCCTCCGGCCGGACGCGGTCGCGTTCGGCAAGAAGCTGCAGGTGGGCGGCTGCATGGTCGGCCCGCGCGTGGACGAGGAGCCCGAGAACGTGTTCAAGGTCTCCTCGCGCATCAACTCCACGTGGGGCGGCGGGCTCACCGACATGGTGCGCGCGGCGCGCTTCCTCGAGATCCTGCACGAGGACGCCCTGCTCGAGAACACGCGCGTCGTGGGCGAGCGGCTGCTCGCGGGCCTCGAGGCTATCGAGCGCGAGACGGGGGGCAAGCTCACAAACGCCCGCGGGCTCGGGCTGATGATCGCTTTCGACCTCGAGACGCCCGAGTTGCGCGAGCGCGCCCAGGAGCGGATGCTCGCGAACGGCCTGCTGCTGCTCGGCTGCGGGGTCCGCTCGATCCGGTTCCGCCCGCCTCTCAATCTCACCGCCGCGGAGGCGGACACGGCCCTCAGCCTCGTGCGGAAGACCCTCAAGGAGCTATAGATGATCGAGCGCGAAGCGACGGTCAAGATCAGCAGCGAGCTGCTCGGTAACTTGCTGAACGGGGCCAAGGCCGCGAATGGCCGGCTGGTCCGGGTCGCGCCCGAGGGCTTCTACGAGGTCACGCTGGCGCTCCAGGGCGGTAGCTACACCACGCTGCTCCCGATCGCCTGCACCGTGATCATCGCGACGCGTCCCGAGTCCGAGGTCCCGGCGATCGAGGTGGAGCGGTAGCAGGACCTCGGGGACGAGGCCGATGGCTCACACCGTCAAGGTCGCGATCGCGGGGCTCGGGCCGGTGGGTCAGGCCGTGGCTCGGGCCGTGCTTCTGACTCCGGGCCTCAAGCTGGTGGCGGCCGCCGATCCGTCGCCGCTGCATTCCAGGCGCGACCTCGGCGTGGTACTGGGCCTGCCGCGCAAGCTGAAGGTGAAGGTCGAGGGCCGGCCCGAGCGCTTCTTCAAGAAGCTGCGCGCCGACGCCGCATTCGTCTGCACCTCGTCGCACCTCAAGGAAACGAAGCCGCAGGTCGCCGCGCTGCTCAGCCGGCGCATCAACGTCCTCACCACGTGCGAAGAGCTCGTCTACCCCGTCCCGGCGCGCGCGGCGGCGTTCAAGGAGCTCGACCGGCTCGCGAAGCGCAAGAAGGTCTCGCTGCTCGCGGCGGGCGTCAACCCCGGTTTCGCGATGGACGCCCTGGCGCTCGCGCTGACGGCGCCCTGCGCGCGCGTCCGCCGGATCTCGGTGACGCGTGTCGTCGACGCGGCGGCGCGCAAGCTGGCGCTCCAGCGCCGCGTGGGCGCCGGCCTCAACCTCGGCCAGTTCCGGCGCGCCGTGACCGAGGGCAGCGTCAGGCACGTGGGCCTCGTCGAGTCGGCATACTTGATCGCGGGCGCCCTGGGCTGGAAGCTCGACCGCGTCGACGAGACGCTCGAGCCCGCGATCGCGCCCCGCGACCTCGACACCCAGGAGCTGCGGATCCCGGCCGGCGCGGCGGCGGGCATCCGCCAGTCCGTGCGCGCGTACCGCTCCGGCGAGCTCGCGATCAGCCTCGACCTCCAAGTCTACGTGGGCGCCGAGTCCCCGCGCGACCACATCCTCGTCGACGGCGATCCTTCCGTCGACGCCACGCTCGCGGGAGGCATCAACGGCGAGACGGCGGCGGCGGCCGTCCTGCTGAACAGCCTGCCCCGCGTGCTCGCCGCCCCCCCGGGGCTGCTCACGATGCGGGACCTGCCCCTCGTGCACGCCCTCAACCCCCAGGACCTGGCCCTCCCCGTCCCACGAAGGCGCTGAGCGTGGGCGCGCCGGTCCAGCGCGGGAAGAGCGGCGAGATCGCCGAGGGCGTCCTGCCCGAGCTGCTGCGCGGGATCTACGTCGGTCGAGCCAGCGGCACGCTGCACCTGGTTCGCGGCGACGAAGAGCAGCGCCTGCGCTTCCGCGGCGGGCACATCGTCAACGCGCACACGAACGTCGTCGACGACCGCCTCGGGGAGATGCTCGTGCGGCGCGGGCTGCTGAGCGCGGCCGACCTGGCGCGCGCCACCGAGCTGGTGGTGCGCGAGAAGCGGCGGCTCGGCGAGGTGCTGGCCGAGCTCGGCCTGCTGGACAAGAACGGGCTCGAGGACGCGATCGCGCTCCACGTCCACGAGATGCTGGCGCGCATGTTCACCTGGCAGGACGGGCTCTACGCCTTCAAGGACGAGGCGGAGGGGGCCCCCGGCGGAGACGTCACGCTCAAGCTCTCGACGGGCGAGCTGATCCTCGAGGCGGTGCGCGCGGTGCGCGACCCGGACGTCGTGCGCTACGCGCTCGGCGACATCGACCGCGTGCTGGCGCAGTCGAGCGACCCGCTGCTGCGCTTCCAGAAGCTGACGCTGTCGCCGGCCGACGGCTTCGTGCTCTCGCGCGTCGACGGCCTGACCAGCGCGCGCGAGATCCTGCAGCTGATGCCGCTGCCGGTCGAGGAGACGCAGAAGAGCCTGTTCGGCCTGCTGTCGACCGGGGCGATCGAATACGCCCTTGGACAGCGGCGCAAGCGCGACGCCGCCGCGCCGGCGCATCCGGTCCGCGACGCGCAGCAGCCGTCGCAGGCCGAGCCCCCGCCCGTTGCGCCGACGGAGCCGCCACGGCCACAGCCGCAGTCAGCTCCGCAGCCACCCCCCCAGCCATCACCGCCCGCGGCGGCCGCGGCCGCCCCGCCCGAGCCGAAGGCCGCGCCGCACGTCGCCCCGGCACCGAGCGCGGCTTCGGTCCCCGCGGCGGCCACGCCCGGCCCGAAGGGGGAAGAACGGCGACAAGAGATCCTCGAGGCCTGGGAAGGACTCGCGACGCGAAGCCACTTCGAGGTGCTGGGCCTCGCGCGCGCCGTGGGCGAGAGCGAGGTGAAGGAAGCCTATTTCCGACTCGCCAAGCGCTTCCACCCCGACGTCCACCACGACGCCTCGCTCAGCGACCTGCGCGACAAGCTCGAGGCCGTGTTCATCCGCCTGGGCGAGGCCTACGACACGCTGCGCGACCCGAAGCGGCGGGGTGAGTACGAGGAGCGGCTCGGCCGCTTCAAGCCGCGCCAGGCTCAGGCCCCGACATCGGCCCAGACCACGGGCCCCGCGCCGGAGCCCGAGCCCGCGCGCGACCCGGACGAAGAAGCGCGCCTCGCCGAGGATGCCGTCCGCAGGGCCGCGAAGCTGATGGAGCAGGCGAAGGTCCTGGAGCAGGAGAAACCGAACGAGCCCGAGCACCAGCGCTTGACGTACGACGCGATCCAGCTGCTCGAGCCGGTGAAGCACTCGGTGCAGGGCCCGTCGCGGCTGCGCGCCAAGCTGCTGCTCGCGCGCGGCTACTCCAAGAACCCAAAATGGGCCAAGCGCGCCGAGGAGATGCTGCTCGACGCCAGCCGGGAGAACCCGAAGAACGCGGAGCCGTGGGCGATGCTCGGCGCCATCTACGCCGCGCGGGGGCTGAAGATGCGCGCGCTCAGCATGTATCGGAAAGCGCTCGAGCTGAAGCCGGAGCACGAGGAGGCGGGCCGCTACGTCGCTCTGAATGCCGCGTCCGAGCCCGAGCCGCCCGAGCCGGAGGGCGGTCGGGGCCTGCTCGGCCGGCTGTTCCGCAAAGGCTGATGCGCGTCCTCGCGGCGTGTCTCGCAGTCGCGCTCACGCCGGGACTCGCGGCCGCCGACGTCGTGGTGCTGGTGAACGGCGATCACATCACGGGGCAGGTGCTGGGCAGCGTCGCCAGACGCGTGCGGCTGCAGACGCCCTACGGCGTGCTCGTGATCCCCGCCGAGAGGGTCGAGCGCATCCGCCGCGACGACGGCAGCGAAGAGCTGCTCCGCGTTCCGCCCGCGCCAGCGGCGACGCCGCGGCCGGCGCCGGAGCCGGCGATACTGCAGCTCGTCGTGAGCGGCGCGAGCTTCTGGCATGCGTGGGACCCGAAGGCCGCGCCCGAGGACCCGAGCTTGCGCCTGGAGCTGCGGTTCGACGACCGCTTCCTCGCCAGCTACACCGACGTCAACCTCGACCCGGAGGACCTGCCCAAGGCGATCGTCAACTCGTTCGTGTTTTCCCCCGAACGGCTCTTCGTGAGCGGAGGCGAGGGGATCACGGTGGCGCCGCCGTCGCTCGCGTCGTCGGAGATCCGGCTCACCCTGCGCGTCCCGCCGGCGTTCGCGGGCGAGCGCCGGCTGCGCCTCGCGTACCAGCTGAACGACGCCGGGTCGGCCGCGCCGCGCTGGCGCGACGTGGTCGTGGCGGACGCCCCAGTTATGCTCGTCCCGGGGCGCCACGTGCGCGCCCGGGTGCTGCAGGACCGCGGCTCGATGGAGTATTCGCGAAGGCAGCTGCGGGGCCTCAGCCAGATGCGCGGCGTCGAGACGTTTCGCGCCGCGCTCGAGGTCGAGCCCGCGTCTTGACACCCCCGGGCGGGGGCCCTAGTCTCGATTCATGGACCCCTCGGCGCTCGCGGACTTCCTTCCCGCGCTCGCGATGGCGATCGCACTCGCGGCCGCGGCGGGGCTGCGCGCCTGGCTGCCGCTGTTCGCGGCGGGCGGCCTCGCGCGGCTCGGCGTGCTCGAGCTCGGCTCGTCCTTCCAGTTCCTCGCCTCGGACAAGGCGCTCGCGCTCTTCGGCCTGGCCACGGCGATCGAGATCATAGGCGACAAGATCCCGGCGGTCGACCACGCGCTCGACGTGATCGGCACGCCGCTGCGGCCGTTGGCGGGCGCCGTGCTCGCCGCATCGGTGCTCGGCACCGTGGCGGACCCGCTCACCTCGGCCGTGCTCGGCATCGCCGTCGGAGCCCCGTCGGCGCTCGTGCCCCATGTCGCCAAGTCGGCGCTGCGCGCCGCCTCGACGACAGCGACGGCGGGCCTCGCGAACCCGGCGCTGAGCTTCGTGGAGGACGCGCTCGCGGTCGTGCTGCTGATCTTTGCGGTGCTCATCCCGCTCGCAGCCGTGGCGCTCGTCGGGCTCACGCTCGCCTTCGCCACTCGCTGGCTGCGCCGCCGCCGCGCCCTGGCACCCGCCGCGTGAGCCGACCCACGTTCGCCGCCCTCTGTCTCGGGACGGCCGCCCTGCTGGTCCCTGCGCAGGCCCAGGAGCCTGCCCCGGCGCAGGCGGTCCCCAAGCCGTTCACGCTCGAGGTGGATGTCGACGTCGTCTCGGTGACCGCCGTCGTCTTCGACAAGGCCGGCCGGCCCGTGCGCGGCCTGGGCACGAAGGACGTGGACCTGTTCGAGAACGGCGTCGAGCAGGAGCTGTCCTATTTCCGCGAGGCCTCGAGCCTGGGAGGCCCGGACGAGCGCGTGCCGCTCTCGGTGGTGCTGGTGCTCGACACCAGCGGCAGCATGACGCCGAACATGCGCTTCCTCCAGGAAGCCGTGCTCAACTTCGTCTACAAGCTCGAGGAAGTGGACACGGCGCTCGTGGTGAGCTTCAACGAGAGCGTCAAGGGCAGCGCCGAGTTCACGGGCGACACCGACCGCCTCGAGCGCTTCGTCGAGGGGCTGCAGGCCTGGGGCGGGACGAGCCTGTACGACGCGATCCACTACTCGCTCGGGCGCATCAAGGACGCGCCGGGGCGCAAGGCGCTGATCATCTTCTCGGACGGTGCCGACACCACGAGCCAGCTCCAGGACAAGGACGTCGTCGAGTACGCGCGCGCGGTCGAGGCCACCGTCTACAGCATCGGCTTCAAGGGCACGGGCTTCATGGCCTCGAGCCCGCGCGGCTTCCTGCGCAAGATCGCGAACGAGACGGGCGGCCAGTTCTTCGCCCCCGACAAGGTGTCCGAGCTGATCAAGGTCTTCAACGAGATCTCGAACGAGCTCAAGAACCACTACCTGCTCGCCTACACGCCGATCCGGCCGCCCGACGGGAGCTGGCGAGAGATCGTGCTCAAGGTGAGCCGCGCCGACACCGAGGTGCGGCTCCGCAAGGGCTACTTCGCCGTCAAGCGCCGCCGCCGTGCCGGCTGACAAAAAAGCGCCTGACGCCGGAGCGAGCAGAGGAGGGTCCCGCATGACGAACGCGCTACCCGGCCGAGGGCAGACCGCGGTGATCACGGGGGCCTCGGGCGGGATCGGAGTCGACCTGGCCGCGTGCTTCGCGCGCGATGGCTACGACGTCATCGTCACCGCGCGCTCCGAGGGTGCGCTTCGAGACGTGGCCGCGCGGCTGGCCCGGGAGCACGGGGTCGCCGCCACGCCCATCGCCAACGACCTCGGAGCGACCGGCGGCGGCCGGCGGCTAGCGGAGAAGATCGCCGCCCAGGGCCTGACCGTCGACGTGCTCGTCAACAACGCCGGGTACGGCCATGCGGGCGCGCTCACGTCGAGCGACCTGCCGACACAGCTCGGCATGATCGAGCTGAACGTCCGGGCGCTCGTCGAGCTGACGCACCTCTTCTGGGACGGGATGCTGCAGCGCCGGCGCGGCGGTGTCCTGAACGTCGCCTCGACGGCGGCGTTCCAGCCCGGGCCTCTGATGGCAGTCTACTACGCGTCGAAGGCGTTCGTGCTGTCGTTCTCGGAAGCGCTGTGGGAGGAGGCACGAGGCACCGGCCTCCGAGTCTCCTGCCTCTGTCCGGGCCCCACCAAGAGCGGCTTCCGGGAGCGTGCCGGCACCGGGAAGACGCGGCTCGCCGTAGCGTCAGCGGCCGTGCCCTCGCTGCCCGTGGCCGAGGAAGGCTATCGCGGCTGGCAGAGGGACAAGCGTGTGGTCGTCACCGGCGCCCGCAACAAGCTGTTGGCCCAGGTGGCGCAGGTCCTGCCGCGGCGGACGGTGCTCCGCATGGTGCGGGAGCTGCAGAGCCCCCGCTGATCACTCGCCCTGCCTACAGCCGCCGCAGGTCGCCTAGCGCAAGCACGGCCGCCGCGGTGGCCGCGACGAGCGCCATCCAGCCCGCGGCCGTGAGCCAGCGTGGATGCCGGTAGCCCGCGAGCAGGTCGGGGCGGCGCGCCGCGAGCAGCGTGACGACCAGCGTGGCCGGCAGGATCAGGCCGTTCAAGGCGCCGGCCAGGATCAGGAGCCGCACCGGCCGCCCGAGCAGCAGGAACAGCCCGAGCGAGAGCGCCACGAACACGAAGACGGCGGCGCCCTTCCGACGCGCGAGTTCCGGCCGCAAGCTCTCGAGGAACGACAACGACGTGTAGCTGCAGCCCACCACCGACGTGATCGCCGCCGACCACAGCACCAGGCCGAACAGGCGGTAGCCCCACTCCCCCGCTCCGAGCCGGAAGGCGCTCGCCGGTGGATTGGCGGGATCGAGCGTCGCCCCGTGAGAGAGCACACCCAGCACGGCCAGGAAGAACAGCACGCGCATCGCCGCCGTCACGCCCACGCCGAGGAGCGCGCTCTGCGTGATACGGGAGATCGCGCCCCGACCGCTCACGCCGGCATCGAGCAGCCGGTGCGCTCCCGAGAAGGGGATGTAGCCGCCCACCGTTCCACCCAGCAGCGTCACGATCGGCAGCCAGTCGGGCCGCCCCGGCCAGAGCGACGCACGCAGAGCCGAGACCACGTCCGGGCGCGAGACGACCGCCACCACCGCGGTGAGCGCGATCATCAGCACGCCGAGCGCGCGTGTGACGCGGTCCATCGTCGCGCCGGCTCGCGGCGAGGCGAGCAGCAGGACGACGACCGCCGCGGACAGCGCGGCTCCCGCCGCTTCGGGCACGCCGTAGATCGCGAGCCCGAGGCCGCAACCTGCCACGTTGCCGACGTTGAAGACGAGTCCGCCGGCCACGACCAGGAACACGAGCGCGGGACCGAGGCCCGGCACGAGTGCGGAGGCGAGCTCGGGCGCCCGGCGCCCCGAGGCGCCGAGCACGCGCCACGCGCCCACCTGCACCACGAGCGCGAGTACCACCGAGGCCAGGATGGCGAAAGCGAAGTCGGCGCCCAGCTGCCCGGTGAAGACGGCCGTCTGGGTCAGGAAACCCGGCCCGATCGCGGAGGTGGCCATGAGGAAGGCGGCGCCCGCCGTGACCCGGCGCTCCCGGCGGCCCGGCCTTTCCCCGCCTTCTTTCACCATTGGACGCGCGGGGGCGAGTCTAGCCTGCCGCTCGCGCGATGTAGAATCTCCTCCAGCCGATGGCCGAGATCGCGATCCAGACCGCTGGCGGCACCCGCGAGCGCTACCCGCTCGCCCGCGACCGCGTGACGATCGGTCGCTCCCGCGAGAGCGACATCTTCCTCCCCGATCAGTGGCTCTCGCGGCACCACGCCGCGATCGAGGAGCGTCCCGACGGCTACTGGGTGAGCGACCTCAGGAGCAAGAACGGCACGCTGCTGAACGGCGAGCCGGTCCGCGACTGGCACCGCCTCCGGCCGGGCGACGTGATCACGCTGGGCGAGCACACGCTCACCTTCTGTGCCGAGGCCGGAGCCGACGAGGAGGAAGAGCGCGAGCCCGAGGGGACGCGCGTCTTCTCGGTGCGCGAGCTCTCCGCGATCAACACGCGGCCTTCGATCGACGCCGCCGAGCTGCAGCGCCAGAACCGCGTGCTCCAGATCCTGAGCAAGGCTGCAAGCGAGCTGGTCGTCCACCGCCCGCTCGGGGAGCTCTTCGACCTGGTGCTCGAGCTGCTGCTCGAGGCGGTGGCCGCCGAGCGCGGCGCGATCCTGCTGCTCGAGGGCGGCGTGCCACAGATCAAGGCCAACCGCGCGCACGGCGGCGACGTGCTCACGCGCGTCAGCCGCTCGATCGCGCGGCGCGTGATCGAGGAGCGAGTGTCGCTGCTGCTGCCGAACGTGCTCGAGGACGCGCGCTTCCGCAGCGAGGACTCGATCCTGGCCTCCGGCATCCGCACGGCGATGTGCGCTCCGCTCTGGGTGAGCGCCGCCGGCGAAGGGCGCGACTCGGTGATCGGGCTCGTCTACGTCGACAAGGCCCAGCACGCCCACCCCTTCACCGAGGACGACCTGCGCGTGCTCACCGCGCTCGCCAACGTCGCCGCGGCCAAGATAGAGAACGTGCGGCTGCTCGAAGAGAGCCTCGAGAAGCGCCGCATGGAAGAGGACATGCGGATGGCGGCCGAGATCCAGACCGGCCTGCTGCCGAGCTCGGCACCGCGCATCCCCGGCTGGGACCTGGCCGGCAGCAACCGTCCCTGCCGCACCGTGGGCGGCGACTACTACGACTTCGCGATCGAGAAAGGGCGGCTGCTGCTCGCGCTCGGCGACGTGTCCGGCAAGGGCACCGGCGCGGCGCTGTTGATGACGGTGCTGCGTGCTGCGGTGCGCGCGCACTGGATGGAGCTGTCGCTCGCCGATGCGGTCGGGCGCATCAACCGTACCGTCTGCCAGAACGTTCCCTCGAGCAAGTACGTCACTTTCTTCCTGGCCGCGCTCGATCCGGCGACGGGACGGCTCGATTTCGTGAACGCCGGCCACAACCCCCCGATCCTGGTGCGCGCGACCGGCGAGGTCGACAAGCTCGCGGCCGGCGGCCTGGTGCTCGGGATCTTCGAGAGCGTGAGCTACGAATGCGGGTCGGTGGTGATGGAGCGCGGAGACACGCTGGTGATCTACTCGGACGGCGTGACCGAGACCTGGGACCCCGACGGCGAGGAATACGGCGAGGACAAGCTGGTAGCGCTCGCCGTCGCGGGCCGGGCGCAGGGCGCAGATGCGGTGCAGGCCGGGATCCTGGCCGAGATCGAGAGCTTCGAGCAGGGCGCGCGCGCCACCGACGACCGCACGCTGGTCGTGCTCAAGCGCGAGGCGCGCGCGTGACGCGCGCGCGCGCCGCGCGGCCGCCGCTGTCGGCGCTGACTGTGCTTCAGCAGGAGGTGAACGAGCTGTTCCAGCGGCTCTCGATCCTCGACCGCTCCGACCGCCTTCCCGGGAGCGAGTGGTCGCCCGCGGTCGACGTGTTCGAGCTGCGCGACCGGCTGGTCGTGATCGTCGAGGTGCCGGGCTTGGCGCCCGAATCGCTCCGGGTCTCGTTCCGCGACCGGGGGCTGGTGCTGAGCGGCGACCGCCGCGCGCCGCGCGTGGGCCCGGGGGCCACATTCCACTGCCTCGAGCGCCCGCACGGAAAGTTCGCGCGCACGATCCCGCTGGACCTGCCGGTGGACGTCGCCGCCGCCCGCGCCACGCTCGCGGGCGGCGTCATCACCGTCAACCTGCCGCGGCTGCGCGAGCGCCGCGGCCGCGAGACCGTCATCCCGATCGAGAGGGAGCCCGCCGAATGACCGAAGAGACGAAGGACGAGCAGGAGCAGCCGAAGGTCCCGGACGTGCTGCCGGTGCTGCCGCTGCGCGACATCGTGATCTTCCCGTTCATGATCGTCCCGCTCTACGTGAGCCGCGACCGCTCGATCCGCGCGGTCGACCAGGCGCTCGCCGAGAACCGCATGATCCTGCTGGCGGCGCAGAAGAAGCAGGACGAGGACGACCCCGGGCCCGACGACATCTACCCGGTGGGCACTGCCGCTCTCATCATGCGCATGCTCAAGCTGCCGGACGGCCGCATCCGCGTGCTGGTCCAGGGGCTGTCGCGCGCGCGTATCGTCGGCTACGACGACGGCCTGCCGCACCTGCAGGCGCACGTCGAGACCGTGAGCGAAGCGGACACCTTGCCGCGCGGCGCGCTCGAGGTCGAGGCCATGATGCGCAACGTCAAGGCCGCGCTCGAGAAATCGCAGAACCTCGGCAAGCCGATCTCGCCCGAGGTGATCGTGATCGCCAACAACATGGAGGAGCCGGGCCGCCTCGCCGACCTCACCGCCTCGAACCTCGACCTCAAGGTCGAGGGCGCCCAGGCGATCCTCGAGGCGCTCGACCCGGTCGAAAGGCTGCGCCGCGTCCACGAGCTCATGACCAAGGAGCTCGAGGTGCTCACGATGCAGCAGGAGATCTCCTCGCAGGCCAAGGGGGAGATGGACCGGAGCCAGCGCGAGTTCTTCCTGCGCCAGCAGCTGAAGGCGATCCAGTCGGAGCTCGGCGAGGGCAACGAGCTGGCCGAGGAGATCGCGCAGCTCAAGGACAAGGCGCAGAAGGCAAAAATGGCCAAGCCGGTGATGGAGGAGGTGGAGCGCCAGCTGAAGAAGCTCGAGCGCATGCACCCCGACGCGGCCGAGACGGCGACGCTGCGTAACTGGCTCGACTGGATGGTGACGCTGCCATGGGGCAAGGCCACCAAGGACAGCCTCGACCTGGTCGAGGCGCAGCGGATCCTGGACGAAGACCACTACGGCCTCGAGAAGGTGAAGGAGCGGATCGTCGAGTACCTCGCTGTGCGCAAGCTCAAGGAGAAGACCAAGGGGCCGCTGCTCTGCTTCGTCGGGCCCCCCGGCGTCGGCAAGACCAGCCTCGGCCGCTCGATCGCGCGCGCGCTCGGCCGCAAGTTCGTGCGGCTGTCGCTCGGCGGCGTCAAGGACGAGGCCGAGATCCGCGGCCACCGGCGCACCTACGTCGGCTCGATGCCCGGCCGCATCATCCAGGGCATCCACCAGGCCGGCGCCAACAACCCGGTGTTCATGATGGACGAGGTCGACAAGATCGGCGCCGACTTCCGCGGCGACCCGAGCTCAGCGCTGCTCGAGGTGCTCGACCCGGAGCAGAACAACGCGTTCCGCGACCACTACCTGGGCGTGCCGTTCGACCTCTCGAACACGATGTTCATCTGCACCGCCAACCTCACCGACACGATCCAGCCGGCGTTCCTCGACCGCATGGAGGTGATCCGGCTCTCCGGCTACACCGAGGACGAGAAGCTCGAGATCGCCCGGCGACACCTGGTGCCGAAGCAGCTCGACGAGCACGGCCTCACGCCCGAGCACCTCGTTTTCACCGATGCCTCGCTCAAAGCCATCGTCAACAGCTACACGCGCGAGGCGGGCCTGCGGAACTTCGAGCGCGAGATTGCCGCTGTCTCGCGCAAGGTGGCGCGCAAGGTGGCCGAGGGCCACACCGGGACGGTGCGCGTGACGCCCGGCTCGCTCGGCAAGTTCCTGGGGGCGGCGAAGACGCTGCCCGAGGAGCGGCTCAAGAAGGACACCGTGGGCATCGCGACCGGCCTCGCCTGGACCGCCACGGGCGGCGACGTGCTCTTCGTCGAGGCACAGGTCATGAAGGGCAAGGGCCGCCTCACGCTCACCGGCCAGCTCGGCGACGTGATGAAGGAGTCGGCGCAGGCGGCGCTCTCGTGGGCGCGCAGCCACGCGCGGGGGCACGGCATCAAGGACGAGGTGTTCGCGGTGAACGACCTGCACGTCCACGTTCCCGAGGGGGCGATTCCTAAGGACGGGCCGTCGGCCGGGATCACGATGGCGACGGCGATCCTCTCGGCGCTCACCGCGCGCCCGGTGCGCAGCGGCCTCGCGATGACCGGCGAGATCACGCTTCGCGGCCAGGTGCTGCCCATCGGCGGCCTCAAGGAGAAGATCCTGGCCGCGCGCCGGGCCCACATCGAGACCCTCGTCTGCCCCAAGCTCAACAAGAAAGACCTCGACGAAGTGCCCGCGCACCTGCGGCGCGGGATGGCATTCCACCTGGTCGAGGACGTCGAGGAGGTTCTCGCACTGGCGCTCGTGCCTCCGCCCGCCCCGAAGCTCGCCGTGGGCACCAAGACCCCACCGCGCACGTTCCCCGGCCGCCCGCGAAGGCCGGTCACGGTATAGGCACAGCGCGCGCCACTGAAGTGGCGGCCGGCTCGGCCGAGGCGGGGGGGTGGCGCTGGCCCGATTGACAACGTCGATAACGGATGTTATCAACGTTGTCATGGCCAGCGAACGAACGACACTTTACCTGCGCGGAGTCCCGACGGA
>Ga0247727_10011814_pt1 | contig 15142 bp, 15 predicted proteins | sample WisWelCaveWW1625_FD_202498 | JGI IMG/M metagenome (GOLD analysis project Ga0247727, IMG submission 202498) | Biofilm microbial communities from Wishing Well Cave, Virginia, United States - WW16-25 | ecosystem: Environmental > Aquatic > Deep subsurface > Groundwater > Cave microbial mat | place... | reverse complement strand
GATGGAGAATTTTAAATAAAATATTTCTCCGCAATGTTCTCCGTCATTTTATTTGTTTCAGCGATAGACATTGTATCACACTGATACTTTGCTGTAACTTTTTTTGATGAAGAGAATAGCCCAAAAAATGAAAACGCCTAAGGTAATAACCAAAGGCGTCGTGTGTAAAAGATAATTTCGAAGAACGTGAAATGATTCGTTGATCTGAATACGAAAATGAAATCGCTCGACTATTTTACCATCGGCAGACCGTACTTTTTTGCCTTTCGGTAAATCGTCGCTCGACCGATGCCAAGCTTCTTCGCCGTCTGCGAGATGTTACCTTCACATTCCAAGAGCGCTTGGCGCAAGGCGTCTTCTTCCAGCTTCTCAATCCAGCTCGACAGCGTGTTGTCGGTTTCGTAGATTTTCTTCTCGCCGATCGAACGCACCGAGTTTGGAAGATCTTTCGGTGTAATCTCCTTCGTGCTCGCCAACACCACGGCTCGCTCGACGGCGTTCTCCAACTCGCGGACGTTTCCGGGCCAGTTATAGGCCATCAACAACTCTAGCGCATCCGGAGCGATGCCTTCAACCCCCTTATTCTCCTGCTTGGTGTATTTGTCGAGAAAATGCGCGGCAAGGAGTGGAATGTCTTCGCGGCGCTCGCGCAAGGGCGGGAGCTTGATCGGGAAGACGGATATTCGATAATACAAGTCTTCGCGAAATTCGCCGGACTTCACCGCCTGCTCAAGATCGATGTTGGTCGCCGAAATGAACCGGACATCAACCTTTACCAGTTCGTTGCCACCGACGCGCTCGAACTCGCGTTCCTGTAAAACGCGCAACACTTTCGCCTGCGTGGCTTGCGTCATCAGGCCGATTTCATCGAGAAAAATGCTGCCGCCATTGGCGACCTCGAACTTGCCGATGCGCCGGCCGGTGGCGCCGGTAAACGAGCCGCGCTCGTGGCCGAACAACTCGCTCTCCAAGAGTGATTCAGGCAGCGCCGAACAATTCACCGCGACGAACGGCCGGTTCGACCGTCCTTTGCTGTGATAGTGGATTGCCCGTGCAATCAGCTCCTTGCCGGTGCCGCTTTCTCCCTGGATGAGCACCGTCACGTTGCTGTCGACGACTTTTTCCAGCGAGCGAAAAACTTCCTGCATCACGCCGCTCTGGCCGATGATATTGCCGAATTGATATTTGTTCTTTAGCTCCGAACGCAGGGTGTCGATCTCTTGCCGCAGAGAACTCATAGTGAGCGCGTTCTTGACCGTGGCGAGCAGACGATCTCCAGCGAAAGGCTTGGTGATGAAATCGTAAGCGCCAAGCAGCATCGACTTCACGGCTTTCTCAATCGTGCCGTGCGCGGACATCATGACCACCGGAATGCGCGGGTCTTCGTCGCGGATGCGCTTGAGCGCCTCCAAGCCGTCGATGCCGGGCATTTGGATATCCAGCAAGATTAAATCGGGCGCGACGTCGCGAATCATTTTGAGGCAGGCTTCACCGCTGGTGGCGGTTTCAACTTCGTACTCCTTATCCTTCCGCAGGTTGATTTCGATCATCTTGCAGATGTTTTTATCGTCATCAACCACCAGAATTGAAAGCTTCTTGGCCCTACGGCTGATCAAGCCCTCGGCAACTTTCTCGACCACTGAGCATCCTCTTATTTATGATTCGTTTTTTCGGCGTGAGCTGTTTCCAAGTGTGGCGGTAATACGCCAAAAATTGAATTTTTATGGCTTATAATACAAAACCGAATTACGATTAGCAAGATTTTTTTAAGGCGCGATAACTTCCTAACGATCATTTAATTCGAGGATTAGCCGCTGGCTCGCTGGCCGGCTTCCGGCAACGGCGCATGATCGTTGATTCAAATGCTTCGGCGCCGGTAACGAGGTCAAACTCGACCCGCAAGAATAAGACTGGGAGGGGATGAGCGACCATTTCGACGCTCCATTTTGTCGCATCTTTTTCTGTGATCACGATGAGTTCTGCATGTGCCTCACGTGCGCGCTCGAAAATGGCGATGATGTCATCTTTCTCGAATGCGTGATGATCAGGGAAGGCAACGCTCTCCACCACCTCCGCCTCACATTTTTTAATCTCTTCGAAAAAACGAGCCGGTCGCGCAATGCCACAAGTAGCAAAAACTTTTTTTTCATTAATAAATGAAATAGGAAAATGTTCGCCAGTTGAAAGATTCTCGAGAAATTTTGGCGCCAAAGAGGCAGTGAACAAAATCGCCGATGACTTGTTGCTCGTTCGATGAAAGAGCTTTTCCAATTTACTTGAAGCACTGTTCTTGGCGTTCGAAAAAATTACGGCATGTGCTCGCGATACCGAACCCATAGGCTCGCGAAAGGGGCCGGCGGGAAGCATCCAACGATTTTCAAAAAAAGAAGGCGCATCGATGAGGACAGTATCAATATCTCGATGCAATTTTCGATGCTGAAAACCATCATCGATGATCACAGCGTCGATTTGAAAATTCTCGCTTGCATATTTCGCCCCCCTGAATTTTTTCTCGTCAGCGATGACAACGGCGCGCTGCAACCGTTTGGCAAGCTGCATCGCTTCGTCGCCGCTAGCATCGACGGTTGCGCAGATTTTTTCACCGCCGGAGACGACGACCGTGCCATGTCGCTTACGCCCATAACCGCGCGTGACGATGGCAGGTCGTAAATGATTACTCAACAATAACCGCGCGATATACTCTACCGCCGGTGTTTTGCCGGTGCCGCCGACTGTTAAATTCCCGACGCTGATGACCGGCACATTGAGCTTGACGATGGGCAAGAGATTGAAATCGTAGAGAAGATTTCGCAGATACACCGCGAGGCGAAATAAAAGAGAGAAGGGCAACAACCACACGGTCAACCAACGCCTATTGAAAATATGCATCAGCGCTCTGCTCCAAATCGATCATGCGTTTTTCAATGTCTTGACGAATGCGTTCAACTTCCTCAGGCGTCGCATTTGCAGGAACATGAACCGGCTCGCCGTACATTGCCACGCTTGTAGAGAACGGCAGCATGATGGTAAATCGATCCCAGCTTTTGAACTGTGCTTTTCGAGTGGATGAAAAAGTGAACGGCAGAAGGTAAGCGCCGGAGCGTTGAGCAATGACCGCCGGTCCGGTTTTGAATTCGTGGCGCGGGCCTTTCGGGCCGTCGGGCATGATCGCGCCGACCCCGCCGTTCTTCAGCTCGCGGATCATTTCGATCATCGCGCGCTGGCCGCCGCGCGTGCTTGATCCGCGCGCGGTGATGTATCCCAAGCGATGCAACGTTTGCGCGATCATCTCGCCGTCGTCGTGCAGGCTGACCATCGCCTGGATGTTTTCATAGCGATGAACAAAAATCGGTAGCAAGATGCGGCCATGCCAGATACAATAGATGAAAGATTTCTTGTTATCGCGCAGCCATTCGAAATGCTCGCGCCCGGCAAAGCGCACGCGGGTGAGATAACCAAGAGCGAGAATCGCCAGCCAGCCGAGGCGCGTTGCAAGAAAAAAAACCAAGCGCTGTTTCCAGCTTTTTTGTTTTACTTCCTTCAATTTCTTTTCGGAAAAATATTGCTATTAGACTTCATGTTTTTGGCAAAATGAGTGGAGTCAAAATTACTGAATAGAACAATGATCAATGATTTTGCCTTTTGATTTTTTCGAATGAGCAGTTCCGCGTGCTTTTTTGATCCGTGTGGAAAAGCAATTGGCTTTGCGAATTCTTGGCGGCTTAGCGCCTTTGCGTGTGCTTTTGGTTATTCTTTATAGTTTGAAGATTCATCGGTAGTTGTTGCGCCAGCGCCAGAGTTGGTTGCTGATGTCGCTGACGGGTTCATGCATCTTTCCCGCCAGAGAGAGAGCCAACTGTGCCGTGCGCTCATTGGCGCCGGGCGTGCCGAGTTTTTCGCGAACGACCTGCAACGCCGATTGCATCCGACGACGCTGGTCGGTTTCTTCGATCAACGGAGCAATTGCCGCAGCAACTTTCTCCGGTCTAAATTCTTGCTGGATAAATTCCGGCACGATCTGCTTGCCGGCGACGATATTCACCAACCCGATGTTGGGCAATTTTACTAATCGTTTGCCGATTGCGTAAGAGAGTCTGGAGACGCGATAAACCACCGCCATCGGTGTTGCAAAGCATGCCGTCTCAAGCGTGGCAGTTCCCGAAGCGACGATACAGGCGCGGCTATCGCGCATCACTTCATACGTGCCGCGCTCGATTGGGACGATTCCTTTTTCATCTCTGATTATTTTCTGATAAACGGGACGCTCGACGGTTGGCGCCATCGCCAGGGCAACTTGCAGATGCGGCATTTGCTTTTTCAGTATGCGCGCGGTTGCGAGCATGTCCGGCAACAAGCGTTCGACTTCTTGCACACGACTTCCTGGCAGCAATCCAAGCAAGGGAAGCCGGGAATCAAGACTGTACTTTGCGAAAAAATCATCTGTGCGCAGTTCCGGCTGCAAACCTTCCAGCAAAGGATGGCCGACGAACTCAGTGGGGATGCCCTGGCGCTGGAAGATCGGCACTTCGAAATCGAAGACCACGGCCATTTGATCGATGAGCTTCTTCATCTTCTGCACGCGCCCTGCGCCCCATGCCCACACTTGCGGGGCGATGTAGTAGAGAATTTTTAATTTCTCTTCGCGCAGCTTTTTTGCCAATCGCAGATTAAAGCCGGGGTAGTCGATGAGAATAACGACATCCGGGCGGCGCTGGCGAGCTTGCTGAATAAGATCGCGCATTACCCGGTGAATGAATGGCAGGTGTTTGAGCACCTCGGTGAAACCGAGAATTGCCATGTCGTTGATGTGATAAAAAATCTCCATGCCGGCGGCGCGCATCTGGTCACCGCCGATGCCGAAGATTTCAGCGTCAGGCTCCATCTCGCGAATGGCTTTGATGACACCCGCTGCGTGCATGTCACCGGAGGCTTCACCGGCGACGATGAGGATGCGGAGGGGGTGGTTGGTTGACAGAGTGTTCATGCTCACTTTTGGTTATACGGTTATCAATACTTTTTCTAAGATGAAATCGTTATTGTGCCCATCCTTGTAAATTGAAAATTTCCTGTAAGACATCCGCAAGTTCGGGCGCTTGGGCTTCAATGATTTGTCCAGATAAATGTTTGTGATCGGTAAAAGGCAATCGTGGTTTGTGAAGCGCATTATCATATCTGAAAATCAACCGATCATCGCTATCTTGATAATGGTAGCTATACATCAATTTGTCCAAGTTAGCATTCTCTACGTCGACGAATTCTTTGAAATGAAGAACTGATCCGCCCACAAAGTGAATCGACCCATTCAAGTAACCCTGATCACCGGAGCGCAGATCAAGATTCAATTTGGCATCTAACAAAAAACGGGTTGCCGCATAACGATCAATGCCGGCTTTAATTTGATTGAAGTAGGTCTGAATGACCATACTCGATCTCTCTTAGCTGCTCTAATTTCTTTTCGAGCCTCTTTTTGAGTTTATACTCCCCCGCCCAACTTACATACTCATCATCGCCGCCATCCAAATCCTCGGCTGCTAAGTTTGCGATAAAATGCTCGGAAGCAACATTGTACTTTTTTTCAAAAGGAAGCAGACGTTTCGTAGCCATTTCCGAAGCAAGCTCGAGTCTGGCAATTTCAGCATCGATGGCTGATTTCACCAGCGGCAATACATCGCCCATCTCTTGCTTTGATTTAATGTAAATTACTGCGCTCATTTTGCCTCCCGTCGGTTTGGTTGCTCTCGCTGTTCCATGAAATCATCCGTAAATTGATGAACACTATCGAAGAGCGATCGCCATGGATCACTCTGAGGAATGAGCACGATTGCATTGCCCATTCGTTTTATGAAGACCTTTTTATCTTTGAACCGATAACCCTTGGGCAAACGTATCGTCTGAGTTCGGCCACTCTGTATAACTCTTGCAGTTTCCATTGCACTCTCCCTAAAAATTTAGTTCAAAGGTCCATATAAATAACACACTTCAAACCATCGGCGCAGTCTTCTTGATCATCTCCGTAATCGCGCTGGCCACTTCGAGCGCCCGGCGACCATCTTCGCCGGTCACCGGCGGCGGCGTGCCGTTGGCGATGGCCTCGAGAAAACTTTCCAATTCCATCTTCAGCGCGTTGCCTTCCGGCGCTTGCAATTTTTCATAAATGATGTGCCGCTTTTTATCGCCCTGATCGATCTTGCCGAGCACCAGCGGCAGACTCGAAGGATCCATCGGCGCATCGGCGGCGACCAATTTGAAAACTTCGCTGAGGCCTTGCAAAAAATCAATCGAGATGTAAGCGTCGCGCTGGAAGAGACGCATCTTACGCATCTTCTTTTGCGAGATGCGGCTCGCTGTAACATTGGCGACGCAGCCGTTTTCGAATTTCAATCGCGCGTTCGCAATGTCCGGCTCGTTCGAAATCACCGCCACGCCGCTGGCGTCGATGTGTGCAAGAGGACTTTTGACCAGACTTAAGATCACGTCGAGATCGTGAATCATCAGATCGAGCACAACCGCTACGTCCGTGCCGCGCGGATCGAACGACGCCAGGCGATGCGATTCGATGAACATCGGCGCGACTTCTACTCCGCGCAAGGCCAGCAACGCCGGATTGAACCGCTCGATATGCCCGACTTGCAAAACCAATTTTCGTTGAGAACAGCTTTTGATCAACTCGTCTGCTTCTTTAACTGTAACGGTGATCGGCTTTTCAAGAAACAGATGACAGCCTTTGGCGAGTGCCTGCTGCGCGATGGAAAAATGCTGCGTTGTGGGCGCGGCAATGTTCACCGCCTCAATGGCGCCGAGCAACTCGTCGATACTTTCAAAAGCGCGAACGCCTAATTCCGTTGCGCAGGCGCTCGCACGCTGCTGGTTGGAATCAAAAACGCCGACCAGCTCGGCCCGTGACACCTCGCGATAGAGTCGCGCATGAAGTTGTCCCAATCGGCCAACACCGATAACGCCGACACGAATTTTGCACACGGATTCTCCTTCACGCTCGGGATTTGATTTGAGTGCGGGCTTTTCTTGCCGTTTTATCAATCGATCGCTTTTGCGAGGTTTTTAATTTTTTTCCATACTTCTCAGAGAAGAATCTGACGCATTCCGGCGCAAGGTCGACCGACTTCTCATCATAAGCACCGGTTTCGGGATTCGGCCAGATTAAGGCATAGTCGCCCTGAACGAAACGGAATCGTTTTTGATCTCGCAATGGCAAGAACACCGAGCCAGGATCTTCTTCAATAAGAAGAGGATAAAAATCCAATTCGTAAACGGAGACATCGAGATCATCTTCAAACCACAAGCGCGATACGTACTCTTTTATATACTCGGCTTTCAACAAGCCCTTTTCTTGTTGATTTCGCCAGAGCGCCTCATTGCTGGCAACACTCGACCATTCTTTCCATTTCATATTTACTTCATCCAACAATTAAGTCGCAGCCAATATACAAAAATCGTTTTCTCAAAGCAATCAGCGATTGCTTGACTATCCGGCCGTCGCATGTTATATTGCGCGAGGAAAAAGTGAGACGAGAATGTTAAAGATCGAAATCAGCCGTTTGATTATTGCACTGTTGGCGCTGCTTGTTGCCTGCGCCCAAAAAGATGAACGCACGCTCGCGGAAATTCTCCGCCTCGAAGATCGCCGCGAAGCCGCCGCGAAATTCGAGCCTTATCTCCACTACGCTGATGAATCTATCCAACGTCGCGCCGTGGTGGCGTTGGGAAAAATTCAGGACAAAGACGGCTTGCCGGTTCTTCTGCCGCTGATAAACCACGCGAAGCCTGAAATTCGCGCGGCTGTCGTGTTTGCGATCGGCCAGATCGATGATACCACTTCCACCGCAGCTCTCGTTGCGCGGCTGTCGGTAGAAAAAGACTCCAAGGTTTGCGGCGCGTTGCTGGAGGCGCTCGGAAAAGTCGGCGATCACAGCGCCCCGCAGGTGGTGACAAAATATCTGCGTGATGGTTCGCCCGACTTGCGTGCAGAAAGCGCCTTGGCGCTGGCACGGCTCGCCGGAAGAAATATTAAAGACTCTCGACTCGTTACGATGCTGGCGGCTGCTTTGCAAGATGGGGATGAAAGCGTGCGCTGGTCTGCAGCCTACGCGCTGATTCGTTGCGGCGATTTTTCCGCAACGCCTGCTCTCGTGGCCGCGCTGAAAGACACGAGCGCGCGAGCGCGCATGCACGCCGCGCGCGCTCTCGGCGCCATCGGCGATTCTTCTGCGGCCCTGCACCTGTCGGCAGTGGCGAAGCACGACGCTGATTGGCGCGTCCGAGTAAACGCGACAAACGCGCTTGGAAGTTTTTCGTTGCCCGCGATGTTCGATCTTCTTCCAGTGGATGACGTGAACGAGCATGTTCGGCTTGCGGCGCTGACGGCGTATGAGGCGGCCTCTTCAAAATTGCAGGAGCCGGTTTATAATTTGGATAAAGCCAGAGCATTGGATTTTTTGCGGGAACTTTTGAGCGGCGTTCAGCACGGCGATGAACAACATACCTGGCGGGAATATGCCGCGGCAGCGATGGCATTGGCACAGTGCATTCGTGGCAAAGCTATAGAAATTTTGTCGCCGCATCTTCGCTCTTCTCGACAGTTGTTGCGAGCGAGGCTTGCACATGCTTGGGCGGAAACGCAGGATCGGCGCGCATTTTCATTTTTGCAAAAACTGGCGGCTGATTCTATATTAGTCGTGCAGCTTGCCGTCGTCGAAGCGTTGCCAAAACTCAACGACCCTCAGGCAATAGGAATTTATCTTCGCGCGCTCGGCAGCGGCGATGAAGTTCTTACCGCGACAGCGATGCAAAATCTTGCCGCGGATAGTCTGCGCAGGAAACAATACCTTCCGCAAATGGTCGAGGCGTATCAGCGCTTGAAACCTCCGATCGATGTCGAAGTGGCGCAGATTATTTTTCAATCAATGGCAAGCTGCGGAGATACGAGTGTCGTGACTCTTTTGGAGGAAGCCTTGCGCTCGCCCGATCGTGCCTTCGCGCAGACCGCACTTGCGCCGTTGAAGACATTGACCGGGAGAGATTATTCGAATCAACTCCCGGCGGCAACCGCTCCACACGCCACGTGGACGTGGGAGGATATTAAAAAGCTTTCCGGACTGAGGGCGACGATTCGCACCGAGCGTGGCGACATTGATCTTGAATTTTTTCCAGATGATGCCCCGCTCACTGTGTTGAATTTTGTTCGTCTCGCCGAACAAAACTTTTACGACGGTTTGCTCGTGCACCGCGTCGTGCCGAATTTTGTCATTCAAGGTGGAGATCCGCGCGGCGACGGGTGGGGCTCTCCCGGCTATACGATTCGCTCGGAATTTAATGCATTACACTACACCCGTGGCACTGTGGGCATGGCGAGCTCCGGGCCGGACACCGAAGGCTCGCAGTTTTTTATCGTTCACTCCGAGCAACCGCGCCTCGACGGACGCTACACGATTTTTGCGCGCGTAACCGATGGCATGGATGTTGTCGATGCATTGCAGGTTGGAGATGTTATCGAAGATGTTGCAATTCACTGATAAATGCTGCGCGACCGGACACCTTAACTTTAACTATTGACCAAAATGAAAGCCGTTCATTACACTGTCGTGTTAGTTGTTTTGCTCTTCAGTTTTTCCGAAACCTCAAATCATCCTAAAAGCCCTCGGACCGTCTCTAAGTTTGATAGCCTTTTGATTCGATACGATTCTGACGTGCGTGACTTCTTCGCAGAGTCGAAGATTCCCGGCGCGGCTATCGCCATTGTCACCGAAAACAGCATTCTTTACATGAGAGGTTTTGGCTATCGAAAAATCGGCGAGGCCGGCGAGATCGATGTCAATACGGTTTTTCGAATTGCTTCTGTGTCAAAAGGATTCGCCTCTGTGCTTACGGGGCTGTTGGTAAAAGATCGGGTGTTGAATTGGGATGACCACGTCACCAAGTATTTGCCAAATTTTTCTTTAAAAGATTCAACAAACACCCGGGGGCTCACGATTCGCCACATCCTCAGCCACACCTCGGGATTAATTCCTCACGCTTACGACAATTTGTTGGAGGCAAAAATACGATTTGAAGATGTTATTAAGAGATTAAAAGATGTGAACATCGTCAGTCCTGTTGGGAAATTTTATGCATATCAAAATACTGTCTATAGCCTCATCAGTCCAATCATCCGAACTGCTACTGGGAGAGAATATGAAGACCTATTATCGCAGCGGCTCCTCAAGCCTTTGGGTATGAGTAACACTTCCCTGAATCGAGCCGGCCTAACGGCTACCGGAAATTTTGCTGCTCCTCATATTAAAAGATATGGTAAGTGGCTGCCGACAAATATCAAGGACACGTATTATTCTGCGCCGCCTGCCGCTGGAATTAACACGAGCATTCATGACATGGCGCAATGGTTGCGCGCATTAGTCGGCGGGATGCCGGATATCGTTCCGCCGGATGTCATTCAAGAAGTGAGTGAGCCGTTAATTGAAACGCCGTATGAATTATATCGATTTAATTGGAACAACAGAATCAGCTCCGGTTATTATGGAATGGGCTGGCGCGTTTTTGATTATGCCGGCCACAAACTTATTTTTCACAGCGGCGGCGTTAGAGGCTACACCTCCCAAATAGCGTTTCTGCCAGAGTATAAAATTGGAATCGTTGTTTTGCAGAACTCCTGGAATGATTCTGTATTCACGTACAAATTTCTTGATATGTATCTAAGCTTGCTGGACTCTCAACTGAGGATGTAATGAAAAAAACGAATTATATTTTCGTTTATTATTTAATCGCTTTTGCACTGCTGGGTTGTCGCTCGGAATCAAGCCGAGAGTTGCGAGACGGTTTTGCTGACCCGCGCGCGGTGGAGATAGCTGAGAAAGTCGTCATGTCGCTTGGCGGGGCTGAAAAATTTAACGCAGTGCGCTATCTCTCTTTTCATTTCGTAGTCGCGCGAGATACGGTACGCGCCAGCGATTGGCGGCACGATTGGGATCGCTCCACCGGCGATTATCGCATGGAGGGAAGGAATGACGCTGGCGAAGAACTTCTCATCTTGTTCAATGTAAACAACAGACGAGGAGAGGCTTTTAAGAATGGCCAGATCATGGAGGGGGAGCAGTTGACTTCGCTGCTCGAATTTGCTTATGGCCGATTCATCAACGACACATACTGGCTTTTGATGCCCTACAAGCTGCGGGACCCCGGCGTGATGCTGACGTTCGACGGCGAACAAACCATCGACAATCAGAAGCTTGAAATCATCAAATTGACTTTTGTGCCGAGCGCCGGCCTCACACCGCAAAATGTCTATCGCGTTTTTGTTGATCCTTCAACATCGCGAATTCATCGATGGGAATATTTTCAAGAGGAGGGCAAAGAGCCGCGTCCGGCGCTTTGGGTCGATTGGCGAAGCTTTGACGGGATCACGTTGGCTGTGGAAAGAATATTCGAAGGCCGCCCGACGCGACTGCTCTTTGAAAACATCGTCGTCTCGAAGGACGTGCCGCCCGGACTGTTCACGGCGCAAAGAGGACTGGCGATGGTATATTAAAAAACAAGAGAATGCCGCCATCGCATCTCAAGTTTTTAAAAGCAAACGCTGTCAGAAATCTGCAACGGCCGGCTCCGTGCTATCACGGTGTTCTTCCGCGAGTCTTCTTGTCTATCACCTCGATGATGCCTTCCAGCCAATCCGTGTCACGGTGCATGTCATAATTATCAGTATCGATCACCAGTAAGCTGTGTTTTTGAGCAAAGCGTTTCGCCCAGCGATCGTAGGCGCTATTAAGCTGCTGCAGATACTCCTTGTCGATATTCTTTTCATAATCTCTTCCGCGCTGATTAATGCGGGAGATCAATGTCCAGATCGAAGCGCGTAAATAAATGAAGAGATCGGGCGGCGTAAGAAGAGCGACGATAGCCTGGTACATGTCGTGATAGCATTGATAGTCGCGCGGCAGCATGAGCTTTCGCTCGAAGAGATTGCGCGCAAAGATTTCGGCATCCTCGTAAATGGTGCGATCTTGCACGCAGGATTTTTTTGCCGACTGAATTTGCAAATGATCTTTCAATCGTTCTTTTAAAAAAAACATTTGCGATTGAAACGCCCAGCGCGGCATGTCTTGATAAAAATCCGGCAAATAGGGATTGTCGACGACCTTCTCGAAATAAGCCGTCCAGTCAAAGCGCTCGACAAGGAGATTCGTGAGAGTTGTCTTGCCGACGCCGATGTTTCCGGCGATGGCGATGAAGGTTTTCTTCATGACTCGTGATGCGTGATGCTTAATGCGTAATCCGTAATGCGTAAAAAAAAATCACTCTTCTAAATTTCCAATGCCATAGTCGGAATTGATCGGCGCATGTTAGCGGAAAAATTCTGGAAATGCAAGGCCTTTTACGGATTGGTTTTTACGGATTACCCTTACGCATTACATTTTCATGACGAAAGCGGAGCAATAGAATTTGGTGCAAACCTTTTATAAACTCGATTGTCTATTGAAGTGAGAAAACGATATGGAAGAAAGGGAAATCAGACTCATCAAGCGGGCGCAAGACGGCGACGCCGCGGCCTTCGATGCTCTGGTCATCATGTATGATCGGGAAGTGTTGAAGCTCGCGTATCGCATGGTCAACAATCTCGAAGACGCCCGCGATGTTTATCAAGAAGTGTTCTTGCTGGTGTATCGCAAGCTGGCGAGCTTTCGCTTCGAGAGCGAGTTTTACACCTGGCTTTATCGCATCGTCGTCAATTATTGCATCAACTATCGCAAGTGGCGACGGCGGCGCCAAATGGCAACCTTGGATGAAAATGCGCCCGAAGAAAGCGGCGCTGCCCAATGGATGGACAACGCGGCGCGCAGCCCGGAAAACGGAGTCATGAATCGCGAATTGGGCGATTCGATTCAAAAAGCGCTTACTCATTTGTCTGAAAAGCAGCGGGCAGTTTTTGTGTTGCGGCATTTTCATGATCTCAAGCTGCAAGACATCGCCAAGTCCATGGGCTGCGCCGAGGGCACGGTTAAAAATTATCTCTTCCGCGCCACCCAAAAAATGCAGGAGCTGCTGCGCGATTATCATCGCGTTTAGTCGTGGCGCGACTTTCAAGTCGCGGGTTGGAAAATTAAGAGACTGAATCAGCCCACAGAAATGGAAATCCCACAGAAGAGAAGCCAGGGCGGATCAAACGATGATGGTTGGGACAAAAATTTTTCAAATGTTTTTTTTCACGCACTGCTCTTCTTTTGTTTTTCATTTCTGTGGGATTTCATATTCTGTGGGCGAGAAATTGATCTTGAATAACAAAACAGCCTGAAGACTTTCAACCTATATTTTATCTGGAAATCCGGAGTTGCACTTTATGAATAAATTTGAAGAAGAAATCTTGCGGTTGCTGCTGTTTTATGACAGCGGCGAACTGAGCGAAGGCGAGAAAGCGCGAGTTGAAAAAGCGCTCGCCGAGTCGCCGATGCTCCGCGAAGAGCTGGAAAAAATTCGCGCGCTGAAGAGCGGCATCAAGCAAGCGCCGTCTTTCGAGCCGCCGGCTGAAATGATGAACGGCCTGCGTCACGATCTGCGCGTGCAGGTGCGTCGCGAGCGCCTGCGGCCAACGTTTGGTGAGCGTCTTGACGAATGGTTTTCCGGTGCGCAGGCGTGGTGGCAGCTTGCTGCAGCAGCGGCGCTTGTGATCATCGGCGTCGCTCTTGATCGGGCTTTTTTGATCACGCCGCCAAAGCCAAGCGGCGGCGCGGCGGAACTCTTGCAACAGATCGCCGCGGCGCAACCGATTGCTGCAGAGAACGGCTCGGTGTCGCCGCTGATGGCCGGCGTCGAGTACATTCGCATCGATCCGCAAACCGAGCAGGTGGAGATTCATTATAATCTCGTGAACGACATCCAACTGCGCGGTAGCGCCGACGATCCGGCGATTCGCCGCGTGCTTGCTTATGCGCTGACACAAAACGATAGACCGAATGTTCGCTTGAAAGCCGTCAAAGCGCTTGCAGAAAAACCGATAGCCGATGACGACGTGATCTCGGCGCTTGTTCATGCCGTGCAGAACGATGACAACGAAGGTATTCGCCTCAAGGCGGCGCAGGTTTTGCGCGGCGCGCCGATCAGCGATAAAATTAAAAACGCCCTCTCTTTGGTGCTCTTGCGCGACAGCAACGCTGCGGTGCGCATGGAAGCGCTTGAGTCCCTGGGCAAGGCCTCATTGACCGAAAACGAAATGGCCGCGTTGCATGCTGCGGCCGCGGATTCGAATGATTATGTGCGGATGCAGGCCAAACAACTCATCGAGCGCCGGGAGAACCCTCAAGCAACGCCGGCGGGCACGAAAAAGAATTGAACGTGAGAAAATCAGGAGAAATACCATGCGAAGAATGACGATGTTCTTGATGATCGCGGCGATGCTGGTGATCAGCAGCGCCCAAAGCCCGGGACAAGAACTGCGGCGCGAAGGCAAATATTATGTCACAGAGATCACTCGCAGCTTCAAAGTTCAGGCGAACGGCCAGCTTCGCATGCGCCGCGTGCGCGGCGACGTGGACGTGAAAGCCTGGGCAAAACCCGAAGTTTTCATCACGCAATCTCTGCGCTTCGACGTTTACACCGAAGGCGAGGCCAAGCGCGTTCTTGAAGAGGCAAAATCCTCCTTCTCGCAAACCGGCGATATCATCGACGTATCCGGCGCCGGCGGCCGCGACTGGATCGACTCGCGTTTCGCCATCAGCGCGCCGGCGGATTTTCGCCTTGACGTGTCAACCGAAGGCGGCGATATTTCCGTCACCGAGATGAAAAATGAAATCAAACTGAATACATCGGGCGGCGACATCGATCTTATCACCGTCGGCGGACCGGTGCGCGCCAGCACTTCGGGCGGAAATATTACCGTGCGTTCGTCAACCGGAGAAGTCGATCTGCGCACGTCGGGCGGCGATCTGACCCTGGAAAATATTCTCGGCCTCCTGCGCGGCAGCACCTCCGGCGGCGACATCGCGCTTGCCGGCGCGAAGAAGGACGTTGACTTGCGCACCTCCGGCGGTGACATTGACATCCGGGATGTCAGCGGACGCCTCGATGCGAGCACCTCCGGCGGCAACATCAATGTTGAAAAGTGCACCGGCGAAGTCGAAGTCAGCACTTCCGGCGGCGA
>Ga0247727_10011813_pt1 | contig 15142 bp, 15 predicted proteins | sample WisWelCaveWW1625_FD_202498 | JGI IMG/M metagenome (GOLD analysis project Ga0247727, IMG submission 202498) | Biofilm microbial communities from Wishing Well Cave, Virginia, United States - WW16-25 | ecosystem: Environmental > Aquatic > Deep subsurface > Groundwater > Cave microbial mat | place... | reverse complement strand
GTCAACACGATGTGATCAATGCGATCAATCTTCATGAGAGGCCCCCTCGTGACGCTTTTTTATCACCTTTGAGGATGTAAGAGACGGCCCGCGCCGCGTTCGCGGCGCGCGGCCGCTCCGTATCGAGGTCGAGGTGGGGAAAGGGGATGGGGACCCGCAGAGGCTGCTCCTTGAGAAAAGCCGGCCAGTTTTCGAGCTTCCACCGATCGCGCTCTTCTCCCCGGGCCTCGAGTCGTTCACGCAAGACATCTTCACGACAGTAGCAACGAATCGCCCGTAACCAGGCCCCTGCCTCTGCCGCAAGATCCTGGATCCAGCGGCACCACTCCGGGTCTTGGGCCTGTCTGATGTGGGGGGCGTCGAGCAGGACGGAACTTCCGATCCGAAGATTTTCCCTGGTGATCCGATAGAGTGCGGCGTAGAGATTTTCTCGAATGGCGAGATAGCTCTCGTCGCTCCGCGATTCGGGCGAAAAGGCATCGGCGAGAAAATTGTTATCGAGATAGACAGCGGAGATCTGCGTGAGGATGCCCCTGGCTAGCTCGCTCTTGCCGCTGCCGGCCACCCCCATGACCAGGATGAGCCTGGGTGGTGAAAGTCGAGTGGCCGCTTTGGGATTCTGCTTCACCAGTCTAGACCTGGACGATAGAGATGCCGGTCGAAAGGGCCTTGTGGGTCGGGCAGCGGCCCGCGATCTCCTTAAGCCGCGCCCGCTCTTCCTCACTGAGTCCCCCATCGAGTTCGATGTGCACCCTCGCGCCGGACAGGACCCCGCGGTCGGTCTTCTCGGCCTCGAGTCGGATCTCGACCTGCCCTAACTTCCACCCCTTCCGCTGCGCATACATGCGCATCGTAATGGCCATTCAGGCACCCAGCGCCCCGAGGACGAGGAGCTGCGGAGTCGGCCCCGCGTCGTTGCCACCAACATCCTTGGGTTCATCCGCGACCAGCCTGTGCGCCCCGATGAGGATCTCATGCTGCAGATTTTGCAGGAACCGAACGATCACATCGCCGCCCATCGCCCCCTCCGTGTCCGAAAGCCTTTGACAAGGTGAGACCCGGAGACTAGACTGCACCATACCACTGCCGCCCTGCGTCTGCAAATAAGGGGAGATCATGGCGAAAGAGAAGCGTCTGAAAAGACCGACGACCCTCGGCGCCCTCATGCGGAGCCATTTCACCGAGGCGCGCACCGCGCGGAGAACCGTCCGCGAGGAAATGCGCGAGAACCTGCTTCGGATGTTGAAAGCGAGCGAGCCGCTCTTTCCCGGCATCGTCGGATACGACGAGACGGTGATCCCGCAGATCGTCAATGCCATCCTCTCGAAGCACCACATGATCCTCCTCGGGCTTCGCGGCCAGGCCAAGAGCCGGATCCTGCGGGGTCTCACGACCTTCCTCGACGACGAGATCCCGAGCATCGAGGGATGCGAGATTCATGACAACCCCTATGCCCCCATCTGCGCCGCCTGCCAGCAGAAGCGCGCCACGATGGGAGAGGACATGCCGATCACCTTTATCCCTCGCGAGAATCGCTACGTCGAAAAGCTGGCCACCCCGGACGTCACCGTGGCCGATCTCATCGGGGACATCGACCCGATCCGTGCGGCCCGGGCCAGCCTCGATCTCAGCAGTCCCCTCACGATCCACTTCGGCCTGCTCCCCCGGGCCAACCGGGGCATCTTTGCGATCAACGAGCTTCCGGATCTCGCCGCCAAGGTCCAGGTCGCCCTCTTCAACATCATGCAGGAGGGCGATGTGCAGATCAAAGGCTACCCGATCCGGCTCCCCCTCGACGCCTGCCTGGTCTTCTCGGCCAATCCTGAGGACTACACCGCACGGGGCAAGATCATCACTCCCCTGAAGGACCGCATCGGCTCTGAGGTTCGCACGCATTACCCCGCCAGCCTTGAGGAAGGGATGGCCATTACCGCGCAGGAGGCGTGGCTCCACCGGGACGAGGACCGGCTGCAGATCCCGCCCTTCGTCTTCGAGATCGTCGAGCGGATCGCCTTTCTGGCGCGGGAGAGCAAATATATCGACAAGCGGTCGGGGGTGAGCCAGCGCCTGCCCATCACGTGCATGGAGAACGTGGTGTCCAACGCCGAACGCCGCGCGGTCCTGAATCGGGAGAAGCGGACCGTCCCGCGGCCCGCCGACGTCTACGCTGCGCTTCCCGGCATCACCGGCAAGCTGGAGCTTGAGTACGAGGGAGAGATGCGTGGATCCGACGCCATCGCCACAGGACTCGTCCGGGAGGCCATCAGGGAGACATTTGCGAGCCGCCTCAGCCTGGCGGACTGCCTGCCGATCGTGGAGTGGTTCAGCCAGGGCGGCGAGGTCCGCATTGCCGACACCATGGCGGCCGAGGAAGCCCTGCGAATCCTCCAGAAGATCCCGCCCCTTTTGCAGGCCGCCAAGCAGCTCAAGCTGGACGCGCAGCCAGAAACCCTCGTCTCGGGGTGTGAGTTCATCCTCGAGGGCCTTCACGCGATGCAGAAGATCAGCCGGAGCGAGGAGCGAGGATACTTTGTCGAGCGGCGGGCAACCGAGCCCCCCGCGACAGAGCGCGAGACGGGGCAGCGCCGCTACCTGAATTAGTTCAGGGTTAATGGTTCATGGTTCATAGTCGGACACAACAAGTTCATGGTTGACGGTTCATGGTTCACAGGCGATGGGCGCGGAGTTCGCGCCTGAGAGTCCAACCCTTCGCCTTTGCCATGAACCCTGAACTATGAACTCTGAACGGGTCGCCAGACCGTGGGGACAGTTCGCTATTCAAAATGGATCGGCAGGCTGGGGGGCGACCTGAGCCTGGAAGACCTGCTCGAGCAGCTGGCTGACTATCTCCTCCACAGCGGCTTTTCCTCCTCCTATTCCGACCCCGAAGGCGGCCGGAGCCTGCAGGAACTCACCGCCGCGATTCTCCAGGCCCTGGCGGCACAGGGCCAGGTCGATGTCCGGGACCTCGAACGGTGGCTGGAAAGCCCTGAGTTCCGGGAGCAGTCCGAGCTTTCAGAGCTTCTCGAGGCCCTGCTTCAGCGCCTGGCCGAGGAAGGGTACATCACCCTCGGGCGTCCGGGTGCGGTGGAAGATGACCTCGACATCAGAGGCTATGTCGGGGGCTTCGGCCCCGAGACGAAACACGCCCGCTTCGAGATCACCAATAAGGCCCTTGACTTCCTAGGGTACAAGACCCTCAGGGATCTGCTCGGCGCCCTCGGCAAGAGCGATTTCGGCCGCCACGATACACGGGAATTGTCCACGGGCATCGAGGCCGCGCTCCCCCCGAAGCCCTATGAGTTCGGCGACAGCTTGAATCTTGATGTGACCGCGACGCTGCTCAACGCCATCGAGCGGCAGGGCCTTGCGGTGCCGATCGAGATCGAGCACCGCGACCTCGCGGTCCGCCAGGCGGACTACCAAAGCTCCTGCGCTACCGTCCTGCTCCTCGACTGCAGCCACAGCATGATCTTGTACGGCGAGGACCGGTTTACCCCGGCGAAGCGCGTGGCGCTCGCGCTGGCGCACCTGATCCGGACCCAATACCCCGGCGACAGCCTGCACATGGTCCTCTTCCATGACTCCGCCGAGGAGATCCCCCTGAGCCGCCTGGCCCGGGTCACCGTCGGCCCTTACCACACCAACACCAAGGCCGGCCTCAGGCTGGCCCAGCAGATCCTGACGCGCGAGCGGAAGGACATGCGGCAGATCGTGATGATCACCGATGGCAAGCCTTCGGCCATCACGCTCGCCGACGGCCGGACCTACAAGAACCCCGCGGGACTGGACCCCCGCATCATCCATGAGACCTTTCGGGAGGTCATGGCGTGCCGCCGGGCCGGGATCCTCATCAACACCTTCATGCTCGCCCGCGACTACGACCTGGTGGCCTTCGTCCAGAAGGTCACCGAGATCGCCCGAGGCAAAGCCTACTTCACGACCCCCTACACCCTCGGCCAGTATCTCCTGATGGACTATATGTCCAAGAAGCTCCGCCACATCCACTGAGCTTATCGTTTCCGACCGATGAGGATCCCGTTGACTCCCGGGGATTCCACCGGGAGCCCCTGAATCTCTCTGAACCCGACTTCCTTCAACCACTCTGTGTATTCGGCCCAGGTATAGTTGCGGCCCTCTGTTTCGATGAGCATATTCAAAGACATTAGCGCCGCCGATACAGGCCCTGTCTTCTCGTCATTCATCATCAGTTCGCTCACGATGACCGCACCGCCGGATGGCAGAGCATCGAAACACCTTTTGAGGATCACCCGGTTCTTCTCGGGAGTCCAGTCATGGAGGATCATCGAGAGAAGAACGACATCGGCCCCCTTCGGCAATGCCTCGTGAAAAAAATCCCCCGGATGCGTTGTGATGCGATCGGAGAGTGCCGCCTCCGCGATCTTCTCCCGAGCGATCTCCAGCGCAGCCGGCAGGTCGAAGACCGTTGCACGGAGGTGTGGATAGCGTCGCGCTGCCTCAATGCAGTACGCCCCAGAGCCGCCACCGACGTCGAGCAGATGGGCGTAGGGCAAAAAGTCAAAAGCCGCGGCGACCGCCTCCCCGGACTGCACGCTAAAGCTATGCATCCCTTCGGTAAAGATCCGCTGTTCCTCCGGGTTCGCGGATATCGCCTCGAAGATTCCCGGTTGATCTCCCCAGGTCTGCGCCCGATTCGTCTTGATGGCCTCGGGGAGCCGGTTCCACGGCAGATACAGTCGCCGGTCCAGCAGGGTGATCACGCCGCCAAAGTAGTACGGCTTGCCCCGCACCAGAAACTCCTCGGACAGAGGGGAGTTATAGTAGCGCTCCCCCCGCTTCTCGAGCAGGCCTAACGACGCGCAACCGCTGAGCAGCATCTCGGCGGGTCGGGGGTGAATCTGCAGCAACTGACCGAGTTCTCGGATGTCAACGCCGCGGCCAGAGAGCTGGGTAAACAGATCCATCTCTACTGCCGTTGCCAATGTCTTCGAAGCCCAAAAACCCGAAATGATCTGCATCAAAGGTATAGCGGTCAGCTCACCCATTGCGGCATCCTCCCTCACATGGCTGGCGAACCTGACATCGTCACCATCTGGTAAAGGCGAACCGCCGGGACCTTGTGTCTTCCTTGACGCACAGTTCGACGGTGGCGCTCAAAGGCGATGTCCGAACGGGCCTCGGTCATATCCTGGACTCGAGGGGTGAATTATGGTGTACGAGCGAAAGGACTGTCAAGCACCGTCACAGACAGAAGAAGAAAGGAAAAGGCCCCGGGACATCCGGGGCCTTCTGCCTTCGAGATCTCACCTGAAGGGACTACCCTCGCCCACCCCTATTGAACATTGAAGGTCTGGAAGGAGAGGACGTTGCCACTCTGGTCCACCGCCTCGACCTTCCACGATCCGACCCAGTTCTCAAGGATCCGTTTGCTACTCCAGGTCCGCCACCGAGGACCCTCAAGGGAAAGAGGGATCTCCGCCATCTTCTGGTCCTGATAGTACCAGATGTGGGTGATCTGCGTGGGCGTGCTGATCCCATCTACCTCGGTGAAGTAGTACACCGCTCCCGTCGAGGGTGGAAACACGCTGCCGTCACCGACCGGCTCGCGGTTGACGACCCCGGCCGTCACCACGCCCCGGACCACGCGCAGCGAATTCGCCTCCGGCTGCGTTCCCTTCTCTTGGGAGAGGCCAGTCATCGGAAGTGTCACCCCTACGAGGGTTATTGCGAGCGCCTTGCTCCATCTCCTCATTCCTGCCTCCTTTTGCGGATTGCCCCTTCGGTTGACCTCGGCCACCTCAATTGCGAAAAGTGTGCCAAGAGCTCGATTCCGCCGCTCGATAGAGGCGCAGAGCCCCTTTTCACCCCCGAAGGCGGCTCGTGGAGATTGGGCAGCCTCTGCCAAGTTGTTGCGTGAGGCGCCCAGCCCGGACAATCTGTCAGGGGGCAGTCACCAGAGGGCATCGGGGGAGTGCTGTCTGGCACCGGAGTTGCAAGCATGCAGGCCCATGCGACAACGGTTCCTGAGATACACCATCCAGATCCCCGTGCTCTACAAGAGACTGGACCACGAGGAACCGGCTCAAACGGGGACGGGCTGGACGGAGGATCTGGGAGAGGGGGGGGCCTGTCTCAAGCTGCCGACTCCTCTCCTCATGGGATGCCGCCTGGGCCTTGTCATCTTCGCGGAGCCAGAGGTCGTTGAAGCCGAGGCCCGCGTCGTGTGGGTGCGACCGGGAGGTCAACGAACCTTCTACTATCACGGCGTGGAGTTCGTGCAACTCTCCCCGCCGTATTACCAGTCTCTCCTCAAGATTCTGGCCCAGGGCAAGTCCGGGCAACATCGGGCATTCCAGCGCTTCCCCCTTGCCGTACCCATCTCCTGCCACCTCGTGAGCTCCGATGTCCCCGCCCTCGAAGGGAAGATCGGGAACATCAGTCGAGGCGGGGCACTGATCTTCCTTCCCAAGCAGTTCCTCCCCCGCACCAAGATCGAGATCGCCCTGCAGGTCCCCCACACGGAACGCATTCGCGCGAGGGTGCGATGGGCGTCCGATTCCAGCGATGATTCCGGGCTGTTCAGGCACGGGGTCGAATTCGTCCAGGGCCCCCTCGAGAACCACAGATTCCTCAGCCTCTTTACAGACGACACCGGCGACAAGAGTTGACACGCCCCCTTCGCCCGCATTCTTGACTTCGATCTGTCCCTTTGATAGATGGGTCTCACTCGTGGTTCGATCTCTCTGTCTGGAATCGTGGCCCCATGTTCTGCAGCGTCGTGAGAAGGGGCAGCGGTGGGCATCCGTGACCATATCCGGGTGGGCCGACATCGGCGTGTACCGGCGATCCTCAGCAGGACGGCCCTGCTGCTCCTCTTCGCTTCCCTGGCGACGGGCGAGACCGGGACTGGGATCGCCCTGCAACAGGTCGTCACCGGCCTCTCCCAACCGGTGCATCTCACGCACGCCGGCGACGGGTCGGACCGTCTCTTCATCGTCGAGCAGAAGGGTTCGATCCGGGTCGTGCGGGGGGGGAAACTATTGCCGGTCCCCTTTCTGGATACCTCCCAGCTGGTACGCTCGGGCGGGGAACAGGGGCTGCTCAGCGTCGCCTTCCATCCTCGATATGCCGGCAACGGACTGTTCTACGTGAACTACACGGACAGGGCCGGGGACACGGTCGTGGCCCGCTATACAGTATCCGCCGATCCCGACCGGGCGGACGCGGCCAGCGCTCTCGTGGTGCTGACCGTTGCGCAACCGTACCCCAACCACAACGGCGGGCAACTCCAGTTCGGTCCGGATGGCACCCTGTACATCGGGATGGGTGACGGGGGGTCGGCGGGCGACCCGCATGGCCACGGGCAGAACCCGAACTCGCTGTTGGGAAAGATGCTCCGCATCGACGTCAATGTCCCCCCCTATGCCGTCCCGAAGACCAACCCCTTTGTCGGGCCGGGTCCTCCCCTGGATGAGATCTGGGCGCTGGGCCTTCGCAACCCCTGGCGCTTCAGTTTCGACCGACAATCGGGCGACCTCTATATTGCCGACGTGGGGCAGAATTCCCGGGAGGAAGTCAACGTCCAGCCGGCCGGGAGCCGGGGCGGCGAAAATTACGGGTGGAACATCATGGAGGGCACGGAGTGCTTTTCTCCCCCCTCCGGGTGTTCCCGGGCCGGGCTGACCATGCCCGTTGCCACGTACCGCACCGGCGAGAATTGCTCGATCACGGGCGGCTACGTCTACCGCGGGACACAGGTCCCGACGCTGATCGGCACGTACATCTTTGGCGATTACTGCTCGGGGAGGATCTGGGGGCTCCGGAAGTCCGACCGCGGGGAGTGGACCATGCGAGAGCTCCTCGACACCCCCCTCCGCATCAGCTCCTTCGGCGAGGACGAGGCGGGAGAACTCTACATCGTCGATCATGGTGGCGCGATTTATCGCCTTCGAGAGGCGACCGGCGCACCACCGCGCACCCTGAAGCGATGATCCCCCGAAAGGAGACACTATGCCCAACGAAACGATCCGCGTGGGAATCGTTGGCGCGGGAGCGAACACGCGCCTGAAGCACATCCCCGGACTCCGGGCTGTTCCGGGCGTCGAGATCGTCAGCGTGGCCAACCGCAGCCGTGATTCGAGTGAGCGCGTGGCCCGGGAGTTCGGCATCCCCAAGGTCTACGACAACTGGCTGGAGCTGGTGGAGGCCGACGATACCGACGCCATCTGCATCGGCACGTGGCCCTATCTGCACTGCTCCGTGACGCTGGCGGCCCTCGAGAGCGACAAGCATGTCCTGTGCGAAGCGCGGATGGCGATGAACGCGGCAGAGGCGCATGCCATGCTGGAGGCGGCCCGGCAGCACCCCCACCTCGTCACCCAAGTGGTCCCCGCGCCGCATACCCTGCCCGTCGACGGGACCATCGAGAAGCTCATCGCCCATGGTTATCTGGGGGAGGTGCTGGCCGTGGAGGTACGGCAGCTCCAGCCCACCTTTGTGGACAGGGAAAGTCCCCTCCACTGGCGACAGGATGCGGATCTCTGCGGCTTCAACACCCTGACGATCGGGATCTGGTACGAGGCACTGATGCGCTGGGTGGGTCCTGCCAGTCGCGTGATGGCCATGACCAAGCTCTGCGTCCCTCAGCGAAAGGACATGAGCGGGCTGTTGCGGACGGTCACCGTCCCCGACCACGTAGATATCATCGCCAATCTGGCTTGTGGAGCCCTCGCCCACCTCCGCTTCAGCACCGTCACCGGCCTTCCACCGGCCAACGAGGTATGGCTGTTCGGCACCGAGGGGACCTTGCGACTGGACACCTCCGCTCTGCAGCTTCACGGCGGACGGCGGCGGGACAAGGAACAGCAAAGAATCGTGATCCCCCCGGAGGAGCAGGGACGCTGGCGCGTGGAGGAGGAGTTCATCAACGCCATACGGGGCACGGAAAAGGTGACCCGCACCGGCTTCGAAGACGGGGTGCGGTACATGGAGTTTACCGAGGCAGTGACCCGGAGCGCCCAGTCAGGCCAGGCGGTCAACTTACCCTTGTAATGCCTCCCCTCCTCTTGCGTATCCCTTCACGCGAGGGGTCCATCGACGAAGCCTTCTCACGTTCACGCATCCGGACGACACCCGGAGCAAAAGTCGACCGCTTCTCAAGAGAAAGCGAGCAGGAGGATGGAGGCCGGCGGGATGAAGGCGGTGGTGATTGACGGCTACGGATCCGCCGATCGGTTAACACTCCGGGACATCAACAAGCCGGCGCCCGGTACGAAACAGGTCGTGCTCCGCGTCCGCGCCACAAGCGTGAACCCCGTCGACTGGAAACTCCGCAAAGGCATGCTGCGCTTCGTCCGGCCCGTAAAGTTTCCCTTCATCCTCGGCTTCGACGTCGCCGGCGTGATTGAAGAGGTGGGTTCCGGCGTCACCCGCTGGAGGTCCGGGGACGAGGTGTACGCCAGCATCCGCAGGGGTGGATGCTACGCGGAATACGTCGCGGCCAACGAGTCCGCCCTGGCGCGGAAACCAGAGAAGCTCTCCTTCGAGGAGGCAGCGGCTGTTCCGGTGGCGGCGCTCACCGCATTGCAGGTGTTACGGGACACGGCGGCACTCAAGCCCGGACACCGAGTGCTGATCAACGGCGCCTCCGGCGGGGTCGGCGCCTTCGCCGTCCAAGTCGCCGTCGCCCTGGGCGGCCGAGTGACCGGCGTGACCAGTACCCGGAATCTGGAACTGGTCCGCCAGCTGGGAGCAGAGCGAGTGATCGACTACACCCGCGAGGACTTCGCGAGTCAGGGTGAGATGTACGATGTCATCTTCGACGTGGTGCCGAACCGGTCGTTCGGGACGTGCTCCCGGGTTCTGGCACCGACGGGGGTCTACGTGACCACCGTCCCCGGGCCCGGCAGCTTGGTCTGGGGTCTCCTCACTTCGTGCTTCGGCCTCGTCGGCTACGGCAAGCGGTGCCGGTGGATCGTCATGAAGCCGAACGGACCGGACCTGGAGTTCCTGGCGCAATGGACGGAGCAGGGCAAGCTCAAGCCGCTGATCGACCGCATCTACCCTGTAGAGCAGATCCGGCAGGCCCACGAATACAGCGAATCGGGGCGTGCCCGGGGCAAGATCGTTATCCGGGTGCAGTGAAGCGTACAGCGGTCAGGCCTGGGTGTACTCATCGTCCGCGACCTCCTCCATCCACGCGGTCTCTTTCCCGGTTGTGACCGCGAGGTGAATCAGCGCACTTCCCGGTCCCGCCCCGTGCCAGTGCTTCTCGCCCGGCCCGATGTATACGATGTCCCCGGGAGTGATCTCCCTTCCCCTCTCACCTGACGTACTCACCCGTCCCCGTCCTTCCACCACATACAGGGTCTGCTCACCGTCGTGGACGTGCCAGTGCGTCCGGGCCCCGGGCTCGAAGAACACGCGGTACACCCGCATGCCACCCGGCCGCCGGGCCTTGAACAGCGCCTCCACCCAGGCGGTACCGGTGAATCGTTCTCCCCGTCGAGCCTCACTCTCCTGTGCCCGAATCACCTCCATGTCGCCCCCCTATTCACTCACTCCTCAGACGATTCCTGCGCTCGGAGGTACGCCACGTAATTCCGCACACCCTCCTCGATCGGGCGGAAGGGCCGCGTGAAGCCGCTGCGCCGCAGTGTATCGATCCTCGCTTGCGTGAAGTACTGGTACCGATCCCGTAGATCCTCGGGCATCGGGATGTACTCGATCACCGGATCGCGCCCCAGCGCCGCGAAGACCGCCCGGGCCAGGTCCGCGAAGGTGCGGGCCTGCCCCGTCCCGATGTTATAGAGGCCGTTCGGTGCCTGCGCAGACACCGGTGTCTCCAACAGGTGCAGTGTCGCCTCCACGGCATCCCCCACGTAGACGAAATCGCGCCTTTGGCCGCCGTCCGCATACTCCTTCTTGTAAGATTGAAAGAGCGTGACCCGACCGCTCTCCCGGATCTGCTGGTAGGCGTGAAACGCCACGGAGGCCATCCGGCCCTTGTGCGCTTCGCGCGGCCCATACACGTTGAAGTACTTCAGGCCGGCCCAGCGCGGCGGCGTGTAACCTTGTTCCAGCGCCCACAGGTCGAACAGCTGCTTGGATTCGCCGTAGAGATTCAGGGGCTTCAGCGTCCGCGGATCGGCCCGGTCGTCGTACCCCTGCAACCCATCACCGTAGGTCGCGGCGCTCGAAGCATATACGAAAGGTTTGCCCGCGCGGGTACACCACTGCCACAGCATTCGTGTGTAGTCAGTATTCACCGCGATCACATAGTCGCGATCTCGGAGGGTAGTATCGCTGCAGGCACCTTGGTGAATGATCGCCTCGACAGCCGCGCCTTCTTCGTCCAGCCACCTCCCCAGGTGGTCCTTATCCACAGTGCCGTGGATGCGTAGTGCGTGAAGGTACGGGGTGTCCTTGGCTGTATGGCGAAAGCTATCGACCGCAACGATGTCCGGGCGCCCACGCGCATTGAGCGCGGCCACCACGTTCGATCCAATGAAGCCGGCGGCACCCGTGACGACGATCATCTTCGGAGCGTGCTCCCCACCATCACACTCCTCCGGGCCATAACCGCCCGAGATCCTGGCCGCGCCATCACAGGCCTATTCTCACCTGCCCGCGCCCCTGGCATGATGGGTCAATGAACGGGGTGACCAGAAGGCGGGGGTCTCAGGGTCGCGGGCGGTTCAGTATCCCCAACGGTGTCTAGGATGTCAAGCGCCGGGCACTGGTTTGCGGAGGCGGGTCCTGCTTCGGGTCGTCCGGGCCGCCTTGCGGACCGCAACCTCCGGGTAGGTGAGGACGCGCGAAGAGAGGAACTCTCGAAGGTCGTGGTCATCCTGCGTGTGGAGCACCAGGCTGCGCCCGGACCTGCGGTGGATGATAAGGCCCCGGAAGAACCAGGGGTAGACGGGCAGCGCCTTGAGCTTCAGGATGTGCTTCCAGGCGGCCCACCCGCTGACCGGTTCGACCCTCTCGATATCCGCGAGCGGGATACGGCAGAAGACGGGAGACCGCATCGTGACCACGAGCGACCCATCGGTGGCCAGGACCTCCCGCGGGATCACGGTTCCCCCCATCACGATCCCGAATCCGATGAGGATCCCATCGAAGACCCATCGGAGATAGGGGCCCACGATGGCGAGGAGATCTACGCGGCTGAAGAAGAGGCCGCCGTACGCGCTCACCCGGGACACATGGAAATACACGCAGGCCACCACGGCACAGACCAGGCCCAGGTGAACCCAGCCCGCGAGGCGAAAGGGCACGCGCGTGATGAGGCTGATCGGCTCGCGGGGATAGGGACGCCGCAGGAGAGACTGGGCCCACTGGGTCCCGATGGCCAGAAAAAGGACGAAGATCACGAGATGCGCATAGGGGAAGGGAACGCCGGGCATCGAGAGCTGCAACAGGGGCGCCGTATCGGTCCGCCAGGAGCGAGCCCATTCGAGAAAATCGTCATGGGAGAGGGATCGCCACGGACCGGCGATATCGGTCTCTTCAGGGGAAGGCCGGTGCAAGGGATGCTGGTAAATGGCGGCCCACACCCGGCCGTGGACATCCTCGAGCGCCCGGCTGGACGTGACGCGCTCCAAAAGGATTGTTTTGTATCGCTCGTAATCCGCTCGGCTCAAGTGGTCTCCCAGATCCCCCCAGACGAGCTTCTTGATTTCCTTCAATTGCGCCCAATAGGTCTCCCGGCTGGCCTCCAGCTCGAACTGGAGATACCCCGCACCCCGGTAATAATCGAAGTATCCCAAAACGGAGTACGCCTTTCCCTCCCCGTATCGAAAACGCTCCTCTAAGAGCTCCTTCATCACGAAATAGTACAGGCTCATCTCCGAGCGGGAGGAGAAATGCAGCCCGGTCAGGACCTGCCCGATGGCGATCTGGTAGTCCGGGTCAGAGAAGATCTGCGGGAGCTTGTGGGCGAAGTAGGGGCCGGGGGATCGGTCTTGGAGGGGGAAGCGAAGGTTCGGCTTCCGTCCGGTCGGCGCGACACTCCCGAAGGTTGCCCCAGTGACGGCGACCACCTCCTCGAGGTCGTGCGGTCCCACGTAGAGGAGGACCATATTCTCCGGATAGTAGTACGCCCGGTAATGCGCGTCGAGTTGCGAGGCCGTCAATCTCCTCGCCACCTCATAGGTCCCCCCCACGGGCTCGTCATACTCGCGCAGTCCGAACTGGCGCGTCCAGAACCCCGGGAGTGCAAGGTACTTGGGATCGATGAAATTCCCGAGCTGGCGCCACCACGTGGGAGGCGACCATCCATTTTCCCGGTTGACGATCTCCTTCTCGTCTTCGAGGCGGTCCGTGACGAGGCGATCGTGAACGAGGACTTTGTGGAGCCACGCCTGGCCCAGCGTCAGATGACGGCGGGGGAGGGTGACGTGATATCGCGTGTAGTCTCGGGAGGTCCGCGCATTGTACGTGCCGCCCCTCGATCTGATCTGCGCGTTGAACGCCTCCTCCGGCATATCAGGTTGGTGGAAGAGGATGTGTTCCACCAAGTGGCTCACGCCTCCGTTCGTCCTTTGATCCTCATCCACGCTGCCGACCCAGACGGTGGCCGACAGCGTGAAGTTCGTCGCCTCTTTCACCTTGACGTGGTAGAGCCCGAGGCCGTTCCCGAACGTATGGAAGCGTCTCTCGAGAGGGGAGGGGGACTCGGCCGCCCCCGGCCTCGCCAGGGGCACCAGGAGGAGAAGGGTGACGAGGGATGCTATGAAATACGTGTGCGTGTGTCTCCTCATCTGCGGTAAGGACTTGCAATTTCAGGGCCAGGAGCCGGATCAGAATCCCGGGATCGCAATACTTCCCGGGCCTGTACCTTTCGGGGCCAGCGTGTACTTGATGACAGTGATACTGAGGATCGCTGGCCGATCGGCCCCGGGTTCCTGCAGGGTGCGCACGTAGACGCGCTGGCCGGCTTGCAGCGCATCCACGGTCGAGATGTCAGGACCTCTCACCGACGTGGACGGGACCAGAGAGAGCCACTGTCCCTCCGTGTCCGGTCCAGTCGCGACGGCGATCAATCCCTTCTCTCGCTCGATTCCGACAATCCGTCCGCGCAGCTCCCCCACCCGGCCGCCAGCGGCTTGCATCATGGGTACACAGGCGCTACACACGAGACTCACAACGATTCCAAACATCACACCCCTGAAACCCATGACGCCCCCGCTGTCCCGTCACTCCTTCGATTGTGAGGCTTGAGAGTTCCTGCTATCATCGGCTCATGGTAGCAGCCGAGAACCTCCCAGTCCAGTTTTTCGAGGCGGCCGCCCGCTTTCAAGACAGTGTCGCCTTTCAGATCAAGCGGGACGGTCGCTACGTCCGCTGGAGCTACGGCGAGGTCGCAGATCAGGCGCATCGCCTCGCGACCTTCCTCCGACGGATCGAGATCTCGCCCGGCGATCGTATCGCGCTCCTCTCCGGGAACCGGCCGGAATGGTGCGTCGCCTACCTGGGAATCGTGGCCGCGGGGGCCACCGCCGTCCCCCTTGACGTCCAACTCGGGGTCCAGGAGCTTGAGAATCTCCTTCACCACTCCGAGAGCCGAGCCATCGTCGTCTCGGAGGCCGAACTGGACAAGGTGCAACACTTCATGGCCCGACTTCCGTCCCGTCCCCGGGTCATCCTGCTCGATGAGAAGGCCCCCACAGGGGTGTATACCCTTGCCGAGATCCTCCAGGGCTCCCCCAGGGGCCCGTTACCCTCCGTGCCATCGGAGTCGCCCGCCTCGATCCTCTACACCTCGGGGACGACGGGAAGCCCGAAAGGGGTGATCCTCACCCACCGCAATCTCGTGTCAAACAGCTCCGCCGTGAGGGCGCTCGAGTTCTGCGGCCCCGAGGACAACCTGCTGGCCCTGCTCCCGCTCCACCACGTGTACCCCTTCATGATCACCTTTCTCACACCCCTCCTCGTTGGGGCTCGGGTCACGTTCCTGCAGAGCCTGAAACCTCCTGACCTGCTCCAGTGCATGCACGAGACCGGCGTCAGTATCCTCGTGGGGGTCCCGCAGCTCTTGACGCTGTTGCATCGCGGGATCTTTCAGGAGGTCCAGAAGAGACCCTGGCCGCTGCGGCTCCTGTTTGACCTCCTCCTGGGCCTCGCCGGCACCGCACAGACAACCCTCCGGAGGAACCCC
>Ga0247727_10011812_pt1 | contig 15144 bp, 9 predicted proteins | sample WisWelCaveWW1625_FD_202498 | JGI IMG/M metagenome (GOLD analysis project Ga0247727, IMG submission 202498) | Biofilm microbial communities from Wishing Well Cave, Virginia, United States - WW16-25 | ecosystem: Environmental > Aquatic > Deep subsurface > Groundwater > Cave microbial mat | place... | reverse complement strand
CTGCTCGTCCTGGCTTTGCTCCCCAGTCGCCTCGCGCGAGAGCAACGAGTCGACCAGGCTGTTCACGTCCAGCCGGTTCACCCCCACGCCCGTGCCGCTCGACGGGATGAGCACGATCGCCTTGCCCTCCAGCGCCTCGGCGATGCGCAGCTTCACCAGCGTGCGCCCGCCGGCGCCGGCCATGGCCTCGTTCTGCTTGCGGATGCCCTTGGCCTTCGCCTCGCGCTCGGCGCGGGTGGCCTCGGCGGCGCTCTTCGCGCGGTACAGCTCGGCGTCGGCCTCGAGCCTGGCCTGCATCAGCTCGCCCGCCGCCTTGGCGATGCGCTGCTCCACCTGCCCCCGCGCCGTCGCCAGCTTGGAGAGCGCATCTTGCTCGGCGGCCTTGCCCTCGCTCACCGCCTTCTCCGCGTTCTGCTCGGCCACCTTCTTGTCGTGGATGACCGCCTCGTACAGCCGGTGGAAGCGATGCTCGCCGAAGAGCACGCTCTCGATCAGGACGCCCTCGGGACCGGCGATGGCCGACAATCGATCCTTCGCTTCCTGCGCCTTCTGGTACCGCTTCTCCGAGACGTAGAACTCCTCGCTGGTCATGGTGTTGAGGACGTCGCGGACCAGGCTCCGGCAGAGCGGCCGCACCAGCTTGTCCTTCACACCCAGCGTGTTCTGGCCAACGTGCTTCACAAGATATGGCGCCTTGGAGGGATCGATCCGCCACGAGATGGTGACGTCGACCGAGATGTCGTTTCCGTCGTGGGTCTTGAACTCGATGTCGTCGCGGTGGCGCCGGTCACCGCGGCTGGCGTCGGCGACCATCTCCAGATTCTGCGTGCTGGTCTTGAGGGTCGACCAGTCGGTGACGAAGGCCATGAACATGTACGTGGCCCCCGGCGCGTACGTCTCCGGCTGCACGCCCGCCTTTCCGATGAGCGCGATCTTGCGGGTGAGGACGCCCACCTCGTTCGAGTCCGTCGAGTGGAACGTGCAGGCCGTCGCGAAGAGCAGGCCGCAGGCGAGAGCGCGCATGGTCATTCCCCCTTGACGTCGAAGCGCCGGAGCAGCCCGCGCACGTCGAGCGGGTTCATCCCGCCCTCGCCGTCGGAGGGCAGCACGATCACGCGCGTGCCGCGCAGCGCCTCGGCCATCTTCATGCCCACCATGTTCTCGCTGCCGACGCCGCGCAGCGCCTGGCTCTCCAGCTCCGTGCCCTGCGCCTCGGCGAGCTTGATCAGGAGGTTCCCCTCGGCGGCCTTCTTGCGGCGGTAGAGATCGGCCTCGGCCTCGAGCTTCTTCACCTCGGCCTCGCCGCGGGAGCGCTCCACCTCGACGGCGGCCAGGCCCTGGGCGACGATCTTGTTCTTGGCGGCGGTGGCGGTGGCGGCCTTTGCCTCCGCCTCGTTCTTGAAGACGCTCTGGTCCTGGATCTTCCGGCCCTCGATGGCCGCCTGGTAGCGCTGGTCGTAGACGTACTTGCGAACGAAGACCTGGACGACGTCGATGCCCTTCTCGCCCAGCTCGGCCTTGAGCGCGGCGTGCGCGTCCCTCGCCTTCTTCTCCCGCTTGTCGCCGCGATAGAACTCCTCGGCGTCCAGCTCGCCCAGGGCGCGGCGCAGCGCCTGCGTGCTGCGGGGGACCACGGCGGCGTCCTCGAAGATGCGCCCCGGCCCCAAGGTCTTCATCACTTTCAGCGGATCGGCGATGCGATAGAGCACCGTGGCGTCGACGCGGACGTTGTAGCCCTCGCTGGTCTGGATGTTGATGGCGCCGGCGGTGCGGCGCTCCTCGTGCCTCTCCTCCATCGAGTCGGTCAACTCGAGGACCTGCAGATCAGTCGGGAAGCGGTGCAGCGTCTCGCCGGCCCCGACGAAGTGCAGGCCCGTCGTGTAGACCCTGTCCTCGATGCCCTGGCCGAACTTCGACTGCTTCACCCCGGCCTCGTCGGGGCGCACGTATGTCGTGCACGAGTTGTAGGTGACGAGCACGATCGCAAAGATCGCCGCCACCAGCCAAGCCAGCTTGAGGACCTTGCCGCCCCCCATTCCGGGGAACTGCACGCGCGGGATCGAGAATGCCATCGCCTAGCTCCTTGTGCGCATCGCCGCGGCCTCGGGCGTCTCGGCCTCGCCCGTCAGTGTGCGCTGCACTTCCGAGAGCGGCCGGTACATTTCCAGGCTCTCGCCCGCCTGGGCCAGCTCGCCCAGGAGCGACTCGAGCTTCCGCCGATATCGGCGCCGATACCACCAGAAATAGGCATCGGGAATGAATGGGCCGCCCACGAAGAGCGCCCAGGGAATCCATTTCTCCCAGATGGGGATGAAGGGGGCCCAGACCACGAACCCGCCCAGCACCAGCCCGCCGAGCGCGAACGCGCCGCGGGCCAAGAGGTCCCCGCCGCGCCACATCCCGTAGTCCTTGGCGGACAGCTCGTTCTCCGCGCGGGCCAGCGCGATCCAGCGCGGGACCAGCACCTCGCGCATCAGCTCGCGCGCCCTCGCCCAGTAGCCGGGATCGTCCATGCCCAGCTCCTTCAACTGGAGCTGCATGCGCGCCAGCTCCTCGTCGGCGGCGGCCACCAGCGGCGCCTCGTCCCACGCCGACATGGCTGGCCGCTTGCGTTCGAACGCCTCGAGCAGGAACCGCCCGATGGCCGCCAGCCTGTACTTCTCGGGGACCATGGGAGGGATGATCTAACACGGTGGCCACTCCGGCGCCGTGCTATGGAGCGGCCATGTCCTTCCTCGCCCTGGCACCCGTCGCGCAAGAGCAATTCGCGCGCCTCTCCAACGTCGTGGCGCTGGCATGGTGGGCCGTCTGCTTCATGCTCATCTTCCTCATGCAGACCGGCTTCCTCTTGCTCGAGGCCGGCTCGGTGCGGGCCAAGAACGCGGCCCACGTCGCCGCCAAGGTGCTGGCGCATACCGCCATCGCCACGCTCTGCTTCTGGCTGGTCGGCTTCGCCATCAAGGCGTTCGCGTGGCCGCTCTGTTACATCGTCAAGCAGGCGGGCACGGGTGTCCACCTGGCCCGCGTCGAGGACGCCATCACCGGCTACGTCGGCTGGGCCGCCTCGGGCGCGAGCCAGGTTCCCTGGGGATTCGCGCAGCAGCCCGACATGTTCCTCTGGAACTTCTTCGGCTCGCTCACCTTCTGCATCACCTCCACCGCCATCCCCGGCACGGTGTTCTCCGAGCGGTTCCGATTCAAGGCATATCTGCTCTTCGCCGCATTGTATTCGGGTATCGTCTATCCGCTCTTCGGATTCCTCATCTGGGGCGGCGTGGCCGGCTCGCCGCTCATCGATCCCCACGGCTCCATCGTCCAGCTCATGGACCGCTGGTTCACGCCCGCGCTCGATTCCGCGCGCGGCAAGGAACTGCTCGCCTATGGAATGGTGGCCGACGCCGGCGGGAAGCATTTCTGGGCGCCCTATACCGACTATGCGGGCTCGACCGGCGTGCACGCGCTGGGCGGCATCGTCGGCCTGGTGGGCGGCTGGTACGTCGGGCCGCGGCTGGGCCGATACCGCAAGGACGGCCAGCCTGCCGCATTCCCGGCGCACAACGTGCTTCTCACCGTGGTTGCCGCACTGCTCCTCGCATTCTGCTGGTTCGGGTTCAACGGCGGCTCGGTCATCGCCAACGCCGCCGCGCACCCCGCGCTGGGCAAGGGCGCGGGCGCGCGCGGCCTGTACCTGGCCGATTTCATCTACACCGACATCTGGTGGGTATTGGTGACGACCGCGCTGGCGGGGGCGGGCGGCACTATCGGGGCCATGATCGCGGGATATCGATTGCACGGAAAGGCCGACCCGCTGGTGCTGGCCAATGGGCTGCTCGGCGGCCTCGTCGCCATCTGCGGCTGCGTCGGATTCGCCCCGCCCGGATATGGGCTCTTCATCGGCCTCGTCGCCGGATTCCAATTCCCCTATACGTTCCTCTACGTGGAAAGGAAGCTGCGGGTCGACGACGCCATCGGCACCGTCGCCTGCCACCTCGCCTCGGGGCTGATCGGGGGGCTCTTGGCCGGCCTCTACGGCCAGCTCTTCTGGTGGGGCGCCCTGCCCGCGAGCTGGGTCCACCCCGGCGGCGAGATGGCGGGCGGCACCACCATTCCCACCTTCGGGATTCAATTCCTCGGGTTCCTCTCGGTGTTCTTGTATGGCGTCCCGGCCGCATGGCTGACGTTCAAGGCCTGCGACAAGCTGGTGGGTGTGCGCTCGCCGCCGGACGACGAGCGGCAGGGCCTCGACATCGCCGAGCACGGGCTCGAGGCGTACCCGGCCGACCCCCGGACCCGGTAGGCGCGGCGTGGCCTGCCTCGACGAGAACACGGTCGTCGCGCTGTTGCTCGGCCGGCTCGATGACACGGCGGCGGCCGCGGCGCGCAGGCACATCGAGAGCTGCGCCGCCTGCCGCGAGATGCTGGCCCTCGCCGCCCGCACCTCGCTCGGACAACCGGGCGCCCCGGCCCAGCCGTCGGCGGCCATGGTCGGCCGCTACTTCATCCTCGGCCCCATCGGTTCCGGCGGAATGGGCGTGGTCTTCGCCGCCTACGATCCGAAGCTCGACCGGCGCGTCGCCCTCAAGCTCTTGCACGGCGGCCCCGGCGCGCCCGAGCTGGCCGAGCGGCTGATGCGCGAAGCGCAGGCCATGGCCCGGCTCTCGCACCCCAACGTCATCGGCGTGCACGACGTGGGCACCGTGGGCGATCAGGTGTTCCTCGCCATGGAGTTCGTCGACGGCGAGACGCTGGGCGCGTGGGCCCGGCGCGCGCCGCGGCCCTGGCGCGACGTCCGCGACGTGTTCGTGCTGGCGGGGCGCGGGCTGCAGGCGGCGCACGCGGCGGGACTGGTGCACCGCGACTTCAAGCCCGAGAACGTGCTGGTGGGCAAAGACGGCCGCGTGCGCGTCACTGACTTCGGCCTGGCGCGCTTGACGGCGCCCGCGCTGGCGCCGGGGCCGGCCGCCACCGGCGCGCTCGGGCTCGACGCCGCGCTGACGCGCACCGACGCGGTGGTGGGCAGCCCGGCCTACATGGCGCCGGAGCAGATGCGCGGCGAGTCCATCGACCAGCGCGCCGACGTCTTCAGCTTCTGCGTCGCGCTCTGGGAAGCGCTCTTCGGACAGCGGCCGTTCGCGGCCAACGACTTCGCATCGCTGCGCGCCGCCATCGAGGCCGGGCAGGTGCGCGAGCCGCCGCCGGGCGCGCGGGTCCCCGGATGGCTGCGCCGCGTGGTGGGAAAGGGCCTGCGCCCGTCGCCCGCCGAGCGCTGGGCCTCGATGGTCCCCCTGCTGGCGGCGCTGGTCGCCGAGCCGGGCCGCGCCTTGAAGCGCGCGGCGCTCGTGGCCGCGCTGATCCTGGTGGCGCTGGCCGGCAGCGCCGCGGTGCAGAGGGCCATCGACGCCCGCGCGCAGCTCTGCAGCGGCGCGGAGAACCAGATCGCCTCGGCCTGGGGCGCCGAGCGCAAGCACGCGGTGCGCGACGCGCTGGTCGCCACCGGCAGGCCGTACGCGGCGGACGTCGACCGGCGCGTGCAGGCGGCGCTCGATTCCTACGCCGGGGCCTGGGCGGCGATGCACCGCGAGAGCTGCGAGGCCACGCGGCGGCGCGGCGAGCAGAGCGAACGGCTCTTCGACCTGCGCATGCAGTGCCTGGGCAAGCGGCGGGAAGAGCTGTCGCAGCTCACCGGCCAGCTCGCGCACGCCGACGCCGCGGTGCTCGACAAGGCGGTGACCGCCGCGGCCTCGCTCTCGCCGCTGGCCGCCTGCGCCGATGCCCGCGCGCTCACGGCGCTGGTGCCGCTGCCCGACGCCAGGACCCGCGCCGCCGCAACCGAGGTCGAGGCGCAGCTCGCGCAAGCCAAGGCGCTCAAGGTGGTGGGCCGCGCGGGGCAGGCGCTGCCCTCGGCCACCGCCCAGGTGGAGCGCGCGCGCAAGCTCGGCTACGCACCGCTCCTGGCCGAGGCCCTGCATCTCCAGGGAGACCTCCTCGAGGTCACCGGCGACCTCAAGGGCGCAGAGCGAGCCACGCACGAGGCCATCTGGGCGGCCGAGGAGGGGCACGCCGACGGCGTGGCGGCGGCCGCCTGGGTCGAGCTGGTCTTCGTGGTCGGCGATCGGCAGGCCCGCACCGCCGAGGGCCGGCTCTTCGCCGAACACGCCCGGGCCGCCATCCGCCGCGCCGGCGGCGATCGCGCACTGCACTCGAAGCTGCTCAACAACCTGGGCAACGTGCTGTACCGCGAGGGCCGCCACGACGAGGCGCTGGAGAAGCTGCGCGAATCGGCCGCGCTCTTCGAGTCGCTCTCCGACGACATCCAGTTCGCCAACACCACCAACAACCTGGGCGTGGTGCTGCGCGCCCTGGGCCGGAACGACGAGGCCATCGCCGCCGGCGAGCGGTCGCTGGTGATCAAGGAGCGCGTGCTGGGCAAGGAGCATCCCGCGGTGGGCGTTTCCCTGACCAACCTGGGCGCGGCGCTGGCCGAGGCGGGGCAACACGCGCGGGCCCTGCCGATGATGGAGCGCGGGCTGCGCATCAAGGAGAGCGCGCTCGGGCCGCGCCACCACAGCGTCGGCATCGCCTGGACCAACCTGGGCGGGCTCTTGCGCGACATGAAGCGCTGCCAGGATGCGCTGCCGGCCTACCAGCGCGGGCTCGACATCTTCGTCGCCGCGCTGGGCCCGGAGCACCCGATGGTGGCGCACGCCGCGCTCGGCCTCGGGCAGTGCGGCGTCGACCTGGGGGCGGCGGAGCAGGCCCTCGATCCGCTCGAGCGGGCGCTGCGGCTCCGCTCGCGCCCCGGCGGCGATCCCAACGAGGTGGCCGAGGCGCAACTCGCGCTGGCGCAGGCCCTGTGGGGATCGGGCCGCGATCGCGCGCGCGCCCGCCGGCTGGGAACGGCAGCGCGCGCCACCTTCGCGAAGGAAGGGGCGCGCGCTTCCAAGGAGCTTCAAGAGGCGGACCGCTGGCTGGCAAGCCTCAGCGGGCGGTGAGCGACTCGGCCGGGACCCAGCCCTCGTTGCCCATCTCGTCGCGCACCTTGGCGTGCTTGCCCTTCTTCTCCAGGACGCGCATGGCCGTGCCCTGCTCCCCGGCCGCCACCGCGGGCGCAGCCGCCGACGGCTCGGCCCGCAGCGGCTGCGGGGCCTTCACCGTCATGTTGTAGGTCTGCTCGAGCTTCTTGTTGTACCGCTGCTTGCCGGTGACCAGGTTCGCGGTCATGCGCTGGAAGGCGTAGCTCGACTCGACGTCGCCGGCGGTGGCGCCCGCGCCGGCGCTCTTCTTGAAGGCATCCTTGTCCTCCTGGCTCAGCCCCTGGAAGGAATCGACGGCCTGCGCCGCCGCCACTTGCGGGCCGCGGGTGGCGAGCTGCCGGTAGAAGTGGCTGACCACGTGGATGACCTCGCCGTCCTCCCAGCGGAAGCGCACCACGACGGGCCCGGCGCCGTAGCGCTGCCGCATGTGGCGCGAGTGGGCGAGCACGCGGACCCGCTCGCGGTCGAGGATGTTGATCGGGTAGCTCGACCCTTCGAGGAACCACTGCGGGCTGGAGCCGTTGCGGAGCAGGACGCGCGACATGAGGTTGTCGTCCTCGCGATCGATCTCCACCGGCACCACCTCGTGCCCCGTGGAGCGGCCGTTGTGCGCGATGGTGCCGGGGAAGGCCTTCTCCACCACGTTCTTGAGCGACCAGTCGGTGGTGTAGAGGAGCCCGCCGGCGCGGACGAAGCGCTCGATGCGGCGGACGCCGGCGTCGGGCATCACGCCGGGGCAGTTGACCATGACGATCATGTTCGACTTGAGCGGGTAGTCCGCCACCTGCGCCGGATGGATCACGGTGTGCTCGATGCGCGCGGCGCTGAGCACGTTCTGCACGTGGTCCATGCTGCCGGCCACCACCACCACCAGCTTGCCGTGGACGGAGCGGAGCAACAGGGCATCGTCGGGGTTCTCGCGGTGGAGCCTGCGGTGGAGGAGATCGGCGGCCGCCTTCTCGGAACGTTCGTCGGCGAGGGCGGCGGCGGAGAAGAGGGCGCAGAAGAGCAGCAGTCGGGCGGGCATGTGGCCTCCGGAACGGGTCGGGGGCTTGAACGCGCGCCGGCGGGGGAGGATCTGACGCACCGATGAAGTGTCGAGCCGATTCGATCGTTTCTTGGGAGACCCCGGCTGAAGCCGGGGTCTAGAAAGGCACAAAGCCTCCTGCGGAGGCTCGCTTGAGCCGGGGGCTCCCAACAACAGGACGAGCGCGTTCCTCCGGCCTTTTCGGCGCACCGCCCCACCTGATAGAGGATCCGCTTCTCGATCGGAGACGACCATGCTTCGCACCCGAATCCTCGGCTCTGGCTTCGCCCTGGGCGAACACCTGGTGACCAACCAGGCGCTGACCAGGATCATGGACACCTCCGACGCCTGGATCCGCGAGCGCAGCGGCGTCGAGGAGCGCTACTACGTCGAGCGGGGGACGGCCACCAGCGACCTGGGGCTGCGCGCCGCCGAGGAGGCGCTGCGCGACTCGGGCATCGACCGGTCGCAACTCGACTACATCGTCTTCGCCACCATGACGCCCGACCATTACTTCCCCGGCTGCGGCGGCATCCTCCAGCACAAGCTGGGCCTGGGGCACGTCCCCGCGCTCGACATCCGCCAGCAGTGCACCGGCTTCATCTACGGCCTGCAAGTGGCCGACGCGCTCCTGCGCAGCGGCCAGGCCAAGACGCTCTTGCTGGTGGGCGCCGAGGTGCACTCCGGGTTCATGCCCTGGACCGAGGCGCAGAACGACCTGCTCTTCGGCCGCAGCGAGACCCCGGCCACCGAGAGCGAGAAGGCCTGGAACACGCGCTTCCGCGACCGCACCGTCCTCTTCGGCGACGCCGCCGGCGCGGTGGTGCTGCGCGCCGAGGAGGGCGAGCGCGGCGTCCTCGGCTTCAAGGTCCACTCCGACGGCTCCACCTTCCGCGACCTCTACGTCCCGGCCTGCGGCTTCGCGCAGCGCCCCTACGTCACCCCCGCCGATTTCCACGAGGGCAAGCACATCCCGGAGATGAACGGCCGCCAGGTCTACAAGCTGGCGGTCACGCGCATGCCGGCGGTGGTCCGCGAATTGTGCGCGCAGCACGGCGTGGGCGTCGGCGACATCGACCTGCTCATCGCCCACCAGGCCAACCTGCGCATCAACGAGGCGGTGCAGAAGGCGCTGGGATTGCCCGACGAGAAGGTATTCAACAACATCCAGCGCTATGCGAATACGACGGCGGCGACCATTCCCATCGCATTCCATGAATGCCGCAAGGCCGGCCGCGTGAAGGAAGGGTCGCTGGTCTGCTTCGTCGGCCTGGGCGCGGGCTTCCACTGGGGCGCCGCGCTGCTGCGGGCGTAGAGGCCTCTTTCCGACAGGCCCGGCCGCAGCCCAGGTAGAGAGGGACGCGGAAACGCCACGCGCGCCCCGGGGTCGAGGCCTGCCCCGCGCCTTGCGCGAGTGGGCCGCGCGCCATATATTACCCTAGGTAATCGACAGGAGGCTGCCGTGGCAGGTGGCGCATCGCGAGTGACTTCCCAGAACCAGACCTCGGTTCCCGCCGACGTGCGCAAGCGCCTCGGAATCGGGCCCGGCTCGGAGCTCCGCTGGGAAATCCGGGGCGATACCGCGGTGGTCAGCGCAAAGCGCAGCACGCTCGATGAAATCCACCGGATCACCGCGCGCAGGAAGGTCAAGCGGGCCAGCCTCTCCGACATTCGGAGAGGGATCGCCGCCGGGGCCACGCGTGGCCGCCGCTGACACCAATGTCCTGGTTCGCCTGGTGGTGGCCGACCACCCGGCTCAACTCCGGGCGGCCAGGCGGTGCATCGCCGAGAACGGCCCCCTCTACGTGTCGCAGGTGGCGCTGGTGGAGACGATCTGGGTGCTGGGTTACACGTATCGCCTGGCGCGCCGCGACCTCGGCGCCGTCGTCGAGCAGATCCTCGCCGGCGCGGACTTCCTGCTCGAACGCCCTACCGAGGTGGCAGCCGCACTCGCCAGCTACCGATCATCGAGGGCCGACTTCGCCGACTGTCTCCTACTGGCCAACGCACAGGCGGCGGGGATGCTCCCGCTGGCCACCTTTGACCGGCGGCTGGCTGGAATGACGGGGGCGCTGCGCCTCGGCTGATGGTTCGCGCTCACACCCGCGTTCAGAACACCGGGAAATCGAACTCCAGGTTCTCGCGCCGCGCGGTCGGCGTCTGCTTGCCCGCGGTCAGCCGCTTGACCACCTCGGAGACGTGGTCGCGCAGCTCGGAGACCTGCACCCGGCCGTCGCCGTTCCTGTCCGCGCTCTTTCCCCCCAGCCCGTCGAGCACGGCAAAGGTGAATACGCCGTTGTTCCATTCGCTCGATTCCAGCGCGTACTCCGCGCCGCCCGCCGAGGAGATGACCATCGCGCCCGAGCCGCGGCGCAGGTCCTGGAACAGCTCGCCGATGGCGTCGCCCAGCCCCTGCACCGCCGCCTCCGCGCCCTGCAGCTTCTTCCGGATGCCGCGCGTCCCCACGGCGCGGGCCTTGACCGTGGGACCCTGCGCTTCGCCGGCGGCGGCCACCACTTCCACCGCGTCCTTGTCCACCTCGCCCGAATGGCAGGTATCGACGAGCAGCAGCTTCTTGCGCGCGGCAATGCCGTCGAGCAATCCCTCGACTTCCTCATAGAGCAGCCCCCGCTCTCCGGGCTTCTCGAAATCCATATCGGCGGTGGCGAACCAGTAATCGAGCTTCTCGTCGAGCAGGCCGTGGCCGGCGAAGAAGACGATCACCTCGTCGTCCACCTTGGAGGCCTGCAGCTTCTCCTTGGCGGCGAGGATTCCCTCCCGGGTGGCCTCGCGATCGACCACGCGGTGCACCAGCACCTTCTTGAATGGCCCCTTCCCCGCCTTCTCCGCCAGCGCGGCCACGTCCTGCGCGTCCTTGGCCGCGTAGCGCAGCTTGAACGCATCGGCCGCGTAGTCGGAGACGCCGACGGCCAGCACGTGCAATACCGGCTTGGGCGATCTCCCCTGATAGGTGGCGTAACGCGTCTCTTTCAGGCTCTCGATACCCGCGCCATTGAGGACCGATACCTGGATCTTGTTGCGCCCGGCGGTCAGCTCGACCTCCACCACGCGCTCCAGCTCCTTGGCCTCGAGCTTCTCGCCCGACGCGCCGAGCAGCGGCACGTCGTTGACCCAGACGTTGAGGCGCGAGAGCGGATAGGTCGCGTCCTGCGCCTTGACGGAGAGCTTCACCTTCTTCTTGCGCGTGGTGGGCGGGACGTCGCCGAGCTGCAGCGAAGGCGCGCGGATTCCCGAGGAGAGCGCGGCTTCCGAGAGGCCCATCTTCTTCCAGCGCCGGGCCACGCCGGCCGCGATGGCGCCGAGCCGCCGCTTGCCGGCGCCGCCCAGCCGCGCCAGCACGTAGTCGGGGCGGTTCAATCGCAGATCGAATTGCTCGAATGGATAGAACTGCGGCGCCTCGACCAGCCCGAGCCGCATCGCCAGCGGGTTCGCGCCCCCCACGTTCCAGCCCACGGTGCGCGCGCCGTTGCGCGAGGCGGCATACCAGCCGTCCGGCGTCCAGAGGATCCACTCCTCGTCGGGCGCGACGTAGAGCGTGGCAACCAGCTTGTTCGAGGGGGCGTCGAAGATCTGCACGCGGCCGTCGACCAGGCCGGCATAGAGTGTCTGGCCGTCGGCGCTGACCGAGACGGCGAAGGCGGCGATGCCCTCCTTGCTCAGCTCCTTGAGCTGCCTGACTCCCTTGGGGCGGCGGTAGACCGCGTATTCGGTGCCCAGGAGCACGCTCTCGTCGGCGAGCCTGGCCCACGACTTGAGCTGCCCGGTGATCATGTCGCCCTGGAAGTCGGGTTCGGCCCCCTCGGGAACGGGCGCGAACTCGGCGGGGTCGGCCTGCGGCACCACGCGCAGCGCGGCGAAGTCGAATGCCTTGTGGACCTTTCCGTACTTGTTCTTGGCCACCTCTCCGTCCTGGTTCCAGCCGAAGCCGACGAGCTGCGGCTTCGCCCTGCCGGCGGCCACCGACCAGATGCGGTTCTGTCCCGAGGCCCCGCCGGGCTGCCCCACCACCTCGGCGCTCGACGCGTCCCAGACGAAGACGTGGTTGGCGCTGGAGGAGACGATGCGCGCGCCGTCGGGCGAGAAGGAAGCGGAGAAGACGGTGTTGTCGTGGCCGGAGAAGGTGGCCAGCGGTTCCTTCCCCTCTTTCGCGTCGACCACGAAGACCTGCCGGCCCCGGGCCACGGCCAGCCGGCTCCCGTCGGAGTTGTAGGCGAGGCTGCCGATCGGTCCCTCCCCCGGCAGGCTGATGTTCCTGATCATCTTCTGCCGCGCGACGCCCTGTACGCCGGGGTTGCCGTTCGGGTCGTAGATGCCGAGGCCGCCGGTGGCCATCCCGCCCGCCAGCTCCGAGCCGTCGGGCGACAGCGCCATGGCGTGGAACGCGCACTTGCCCGGAGGGCACGGGCGGCGCGTCATCAGCATCATCTGCAGGAGGGGATTGAGGGCCACCAACTCGCCGCGCGGCTTCTGCCCTCCGGAAGGCGGCAGCGAGCGGCCGATGGCGCCGCCATATTCGGCCGTATAGATGCGCTCATTATCGGGATCGAAAGCCAGGTCGGTGACGAGCGAATCGTACCGCGCCGACCAGACGCGCTTGAGCTTCCCGCTCTCCTCGACCTCGTGCACGACGGCCTGCTGGTCGATCACCCCGCCGCCCGAGACCAGCTTCCTCCCGTCGTGGGAGAAGGCGAGCGCGAAGATCGCCTGCTTGTGCGAGAAGGCCGAGCCCACCACCTTCCCGGTCAAGAAATCGAGCAGTACTACGTAATCGCCCACATATCGCTTCACGTCGCCCGCGCCCACCGAATACCCCGCGGCGGCGACGAAGCGCTGGTCGGGCGAGAGCGCCATGGTGAAGATCTGGCCTTCGCTGCCGGGCTGTGCCGGGACGCGCAGCGTGCGCAGGAGCTGGAACGTCTTCGCATCCCAGACCCGGATGGTCTTGTCCCACGAGGCGGTGACGATGGCCTTGCCGTCGCGCGTGTAGAGGACTCGCGAGACGCGCGCGGTATGGCGGCCCTGCTCGACGACGAGGAAGGGGCGGTCGCCCGACTCGGCCAGGATCGAAGGCCGGGGCGTCAGGTCGCGCGCCAGGCTCGATTCCCGCAGCTCGATCAACGCTGCCTCGATGGCATCGTCCTTGCCGCCGCGCTTCTTCGCCGCGCCGTACGCCGCCTCCAGGTCCGCCCGGCGCCCCGCCTTGAGGAAGATGCGCGCCAGCCCCAGGTGCGCCTCCGGCTTGCCCGGCCTGACCTCGATGGCCGCGCGCCAGGCCTTCTCGGCGGCCTCGGGCTCGCCGCTCTTCGCCTCCGCCTCGTCGAGGGCCTTGCGGTAATCCTCCCTGGCCCTCTCGTGCCGGACCAGCGTCGGGCCGATGCGCGAGACCTGGCCGTAGCCGCTGTGGAAGTAGACGGCGCTGCCGTCGGCGGCGAAGGCGGGCTGCCCGAAGCGCACCACCTGGCCGAAGTCCTCGACCACCTCCAGCGTCGCCGCGTCGAGGAGCTGGAGCTTCTCGTTGCACCAGGCGAAGAGGTTCTCGCCCGAGGGCGTGAAGCGGAGCACGGCTTCGCCTCTGCAGAAGCGCTCGCGCTTCGCCAGCTCGGCGCCGGTCTGGGTGTCGTGGATGACGAGGGAGGCAAGGGTGTTCACGGTGGCCAGGCGTTGCTCGCTGGGATGCAGCGCGCTGCGCTCGTAATCGCCCAGGAAGTCCCTCAGCGGCTCGCCGGTGAGTCTGTCCGCGATCACCAGCCGCCTGTTGCGCGTCGCGAGACTCAGCCTGCCGTCGCGCGAGCGCCGCTGATCGCTCGACCACCAGGCCGGCGTGGGCGGGAGGGCCGCGAAGGGGCCGGTGGCGCGCACCTTGCCGGTGGCGACCTCGATCTCGCGCTTCTCGGCCGGGAGCGGTTGCTCGCCGGCCCGGAAGGTTTCACGCCTGGTGAAGTACAGCTCGACCGCAGAGCCGTCGGCGGTGAAGAACCCCTGGTCGGGCGCGCGGGGCAATTCGCTGCTGGCCACGCTCTTGCCCGTCGCCAGCGAGAAGACCTGGAGCTTCTTGTTGGAGGCGTGGGCCAGCAGTTGCTCGTCGGCGGAGAAGAAGAGAAAGCCGCCCTTCGAACCGGGGCAGTCGATGCGCGGAAGGACCCGGCGCTCGCGCAGGTCGATGACGTCGATGAGGTCGTTGCCGACGTTGGCGAGGTAACGCGCGCCCGGGCTGAGCAGCGCCGGGTGGACGGCCCTGCCCAGCTTGCCGATCTGCTGCAGCCCCTGTCCTTCCTCGGGCCAGGGCGCGGCGAGTTGGAGGGGGTCGGTGGGGCGCGGGGGCCGGCGGCTCGACGTGGTCGATCGGCTCGGGCTGCTCGCACTGCTCGAGGAGCGGGACATCCTCCGGCGCTGCCGGCGCGTGCAGCCCTCGCTGAGAAGGGCGAAAACGAAGAGTGCGGCGGCGAACCAGGCGGCGCGGCGCATGGACCCTCCTCTCGCGAATGGCTCGCGGTGAGCAGGCCGGCCGCACTGTGGAAGACGCTCGTCCGCCAGTCAACCGATCCGGCGCCGCCGCATCGCCAGGGCCGCCAGCGCGGCCAGCAGTGCGCCCAGGCCGGCGGACGAGCTTCCGCAGCCGCCCGCGGGCACGACCGGCTGCGGATCGGGACCCGCGTCGGGACCGGCATCGGGCGGTGGATTGCCGGTGCCGCCGTCGGCGACGCCGGCGTCGGGAGAGCCGGCGTCCGATCCGGCGTCGGGGGAGCCCGCGTCGCCCGACCCGGCGTCGGAGCCGCCCGCGTCGGGCGAGCCGCCGTCGGTCACCACCGGAAGGCCCAGCTCGGCTTCAATGGCATTCCAGAGCTCGTTCCGGCCATTGTCATATCCGAGCGCCCAGATCATCGTGCCCTGCAGGTTGCGCGATTTCACGAATCGATACTTCAATGCCATCGATTCGCCGTCGTCGTACCAGGTCTGGTGGATCACGCTGTTCGAGGTGTAGTGATACCAAGGCGTCTGCGAGGGCGCGTCCCAGATACGTCCGTTGGCGGCGGCTTTCACCACCGCGTCCTTGAAGATCAC
>Ga0247727_10011810_pt1 | contig 15146 bp, 10 predicted proteins | sample WisWelCaveWW1625_FD_202498 | JGI IMG/M metagenome (GOLD analysis project Ga0247727, IMG submission 202498) | Biofilm microbial communities from Wishing Well Cave, Virginia, United States - WW16-25 | ecosystem: Environmental > Aquatic > Deep subsurface > Groundwater > Cave microbial mat | place... | reverse complement strand
GTCTGACGGCAGCACGTTGTTGACTTGAACGAAAACCAATCCGTAAGTGGACTGGTCCGAGTCGCCGGAGTTGTCGCTGATCGTCGCGACGATCGGGTAGATGTCGAACGACGAGCCGGACGGGTTGTCGTCGCGGTACAGGTGCGTGGCCTCGTAGGTGCGTCTCGTTTCATCTACCTGCGTGATCGTTGCAAACGACGTCGTGCCGTCGCCCCAGTCCACTTCAACCGTGTGCGTGTCGAGCGGCCCGTCGTCGGTGAACTCGCCAGTGATCGTCGCAAACTCATGCTCGTTGATGCAGGCGTGAATTCCGACAATCGGCGGGTCGCACTTCGGCTCGACGCTCAGTGCATTGTCGGCCGACTCCGGCGGCGCGTTTTGCACCGTGACCGTAAACGAGTCCACGCCGAATCCGAAATGTTCGTCGATGACCACGACGGCCACCGTGAAGAAACCGTTGCTCGCGTACAGGTGATTCAGTTGGAACGTCTGGTCGGCGCCCAGCGTGAGCGTCTCGAAACCGTCGCCGTCGCCGTAGTCCACCATCGCGGTCCAGGAACTGGAATCGAGGTCGAAGAACGAGCCGTCGCGTTCGAGCGTCGTGCCTTCCGCAAAGACCACGTTGCCGCCCGCGTCCACGACCGGCACCAGGTTGTATTCGCCGTCGCTCACGAGCAAGTCGTTGGAGAACTCCGAGGTCGAGCCGATGACGTGCGCCGTGAGCACGGTGCCGAGTACGACCCCGTCCGGTGCGGGGAACTCGAATTGAAATCGTTCCGTGCAATCTTCGCCGACCGTCAAGCCGTTCACGGTCGGTCCGTAGCAGACGTCGGACGTGGGACCCAAGTCGGGTGCGTCGCCTTGCAAGCCGGCGTCGCCACCGTCGCCTTCGAAAAGTGTCGCCAGGTACGTCTTGCCTTCGCCGGACCCGCTGCCGTCGAACACCGCGATGTAAAGGTCGAATTCCGCGCCGGGGTGGGCGAATCCGCTGAGCACCAGATTGCCGCCCGAGATCGCGGCCGACGTGAGCACGGCGAAGTCGTCGTAGCCATCGCCCTGGCCCCCGCAATCGCCCCCGCTGGTCGACCTGTTGGCCGAAGAGTTCGACAACATCACGGTGGAATTGCCCAGCTACGAACTGGGCGAACGCTGTCCCGTTTTCACGGCGACTTCGCGAGGCGGCCTGTTGCTTCAAGGGAGTTGAGCATGCTCGATATTGTCTACACCTTGATCCCCTTCACCTGCTCGTACTCCGCCGCGCTGCTGCCGTATTGCGAACGGATGGCTTCTTTGATGGCCTTCATCTTGTCCTTGAGGCCGCCGGGGCCGTCGTAGCCGTCGAGCCGGGCCTTCTGCTTCATGCCGATCGTGTTGCCGAGCGTGGACATGGCCAGATTCTTGGTCGCGAAGTCGGTGGCGAGCACCGTGAGGTTGGCGATGGTGAGGTCGGCCGCCGGCGGCGCGTAGCCGGGAATCGAGGCCAGCGCGGCGATCAGCTTCTCGAAGTTGTCCTCAATGTCACCGAAGCCCAACTCGCCCTTGTTCCGTTTCTTGGCCGGCGGCGAACCCGGCACCTCGCCCGGCGCCGGCGGCTTCGGCGGCCGAGGCGTGTTCCCGCGAATCTTATCCACGTACGACTTGACGGCCGGCTGGAACGGCTTCCACGCGGCGTTGCTCTTCACGTAAGAATGAATCCGCAACGCCCGGTCCTGAATGTCCGCCACCATCGGCGTCCGCTGGTTGACCCCGTTGGTGTACTGCGCCTCCAGTGTGCCGACCTCGGTGTTCAACGTATCCAGCCCATTGAGAAAGGTAAGGAACGGGGCCGGGGCCAAGGTCGCATCCGCCGGCGCAAAGGCCGGCGAAAACCCCGCCACAGCCGTCTGCAAGTCCACGCCACGCTGCCGCCGGTCGGAAAAACTCTTTTCGCTAATTGGCATGATTCGTTCTCCCGGATGGGTTATCGGACGATGCTATTATCAAAACCGCGACGCCTGTCGTCAAGTCTTCAACTTCTGTTGTTGGCTAGTCAAGTTCTGAAGTTAGGTCCGCGAGTCCTTGCCACAGGTCCGCGAGTCCTTGCCTCAGGTCCGCAAGTTCTCTCGTTAGGTCCGCAAGTTCTCTCGTTAGGTCCGCGAGTTCTCTCGTTAGGTCCGCAACTCCTATCGTCAACCCGTCGAATCCGTCCATCACCTGGAAATCCAGCGAGTCACCGGATCGCATGATCTCTGGTCTACACGAGCCTGACGATGGGAATCAAACGGCAATCGACCGTGCATCCGCCCGCTAGAGGCCAAGGTCTTCTATCACCTTCCTTTGGGCTGGTGTCACGAATACTTGTTCAACGGACTTTTCGAGTTTGTTGCGGATATTCCCATCCTTGTCAGTGACAAGAACTCTTAACCGGACATCATTTTCGACCTGTTCGTTGTAAACCAATCGAATGAAATTGTACCCGATGCAAACGGGCTGTCGGTCTCGCTCTTGGCCTTCGACCATCAAGACCACAAATCCACCATCTGGGTCGGCGAAGGTGTACCTCCCTTCCAGGATGAGCGGATCTGTTGAAATCGCACGGCAACTGAAGCCGTAAATGCCGGCTTGTTTGTAGAGTTCCGGCTCGTGATGGTGGGCGAACAGTTCACGGAACTTTACCAATCGTGGTCCCGCCTCGAATTTCAGTGTTACGAGTAAGACGTTTTCTTTCGCGCCAAACTCGCGCCTGCCGCTCAGCCATCCGCTCAGGGACTTCGGGGTGTAGTGTTCGATCATGGATTCAGAAAAAACCCGCGACCAATCAACAGGGAAGTAGGAACACTTCCGGTCTCCCGCTTCAAATCGAATGTACTGGCCGTCCTGTATCCAACGACCCTCCGCCAGCATCTTGTTTGCCTCGTCGAATTTCCCGGCGGCGGCTAGCGCGATGAATCGATTCATTGTGAATTGAGGTGCGACCGTCCACCAGACCCCAAATGCTATTGGGGCGAGAATGCTGCTCGCGAGCAGACAAATCACCAGCCAACGCGGGAGTTTCATGGCTGGATCATACCCTTCCGAGTGGGCCGACGACAGTGCGGGCCATGACGGCGACCATGCGGACCTGCGGATCGGGGTGCTGCCGGAGCGGTGCGATTTCGCCGGCCGCGAGGACAAGTAAAGTATGAGGATCGTTTGAACAAACTGCTCCGCTTGTGCACGTCTGTTGTTCCCGCCGGCGTCGCGATTCGGAAAAATGTCTTGCCGTCCGCGCGATTTCTCCCAAACTGTAGGCCACGGGCGAACGCCCGATGAGACGCGACGCCTGCCACGAGCCACCCGGAGTATGAAAGCCATGACGAAACGCCTGTCCGTCCTTGTCTGCTTCAGCCTGGCCACGACGTTCGCCCTCCTCGCTCCGCGGCCGACGATCGGCCAAGTTGCCCCGAAGGCGAACTGGATCTGGTTCGACGAGGGCAACCCGCTCCGCTCCGCGCCGGATGAGACGATCTATTTTCGCAAGACGTTCGAGGAGGGCTACGAGTTGCAGGAGGCCGACATTCACATCACCTGCGATAACGAATTCGTGCTGTTCGTTAACGGCAAGGAAGTCGGCCGCGGCACCGAGTGGATGGACGGCAAGGTGTTCGACCTGAAAGATCGCCTCGTGCGCGGCAAGAACGTGATCGCGGTCGCGGCCACGAACAAGGGCGGACCCGCCGGACTCGTCGCGTGGCTCGTGCGGCTCACCAAACCCGGCAATCATTACACCGTCTCGACCGACGGCACGTGGAAGTGCTCGAAGGAGGCACCGCAGGGCTGGCGCGAAATCAACTTCGACGACTCGAAATGGTCGTCGCCGAAAGTGCTCAGTGAATTCGTCCGCCCCGACCGCTGGGCCGGCGTCACTTGGAACGGCAAGAACGACACGAGCCGGTTTACCGTGAAGAATGGCTTCACGATCGATCAGGTCGCCGAGGCGGAAGTGACCGGCTCGATCGTGAACATGACGTTCGACTGGAAGGGCCGGCCGGTTGTGTCGCGCGAACGCGGCTCGATCTTCATCCTCGAAGACGAAAGCGGCGACGGCAAGTTCGACAAGGCGAAGGAGTACACCGACAAGGTCAAGAACTGCCAGGGGATTCTGTGCTACGACCGCGAGACGTATTACCTCGTCGGCGACGGCCCGGACGGCACGGGCCTCTATCGCCTTAAGGACACCGACGCCGACGACAAGGCCGACACGTGTGAGCTGATCCACAAATTCAAAGGCGGCATGGGCGAGCACGGCCCGCACGCGATCGTCGCCGGGCCGGACGGATACCTTTATCTGAACAGTGGCAACCACGCATGGATAACGGCCGAGCCGGAGCCGGGTTCGCCAGTCGAGCCGTATTTCCATCTCGGTCATTTGCAGCGCGACCCCGCGGCACGCGGCCGACGCGGTCCGCAACAGGGCCAGCCGGCCGGCGAACTCGATCGAGACGTGGAAGTCGCCGGACGAAAAGTGCCGCTGCGCGATCTGTTACTCGGCTACGAGGCCGACGTGTTGCCCAAGTACGAAGACGCCAACGGCCACGCGGTCGGCATCAAGGTGCCCGGCAGCTCGATCTGGCGGCTCGATCCCGACGGCAAGCACTGGTCGCTCGAAGCCGGCGGCTTCCGCAACATGTACGACTTCGCTTTCAACTCGCTCGGCGAGATGTTCACATTCGACAGCGACATGGAGTGGGACGAGTTCCTGCCGTGGTATCGGCCGGTCGCCGTGTTCCACTCGCCGCCAGGCGCCGACCACGGCTGGCGCTCGGGGTCAAACGTCGGGCCAGACTATAACGTCGATAACCTTCCGTGGACCGTCGCCACGGGCCGCGGCTCGCCGTGCGGCGTCGTGTTTTACAACCACACGACGTTCCCCGAAAAATACCACGATACTCTGTTCATCACGGACTGGTCGTATGGCCGCATCTTCGCCATCCACCTGAATCGCGACGGAGCCACGTTTAAGGGCGAGGCCGAGGAGTTCGTCACTGGGAAGCCGTTGAATGTGACGGATCTCGAGGTCGCGCCCGACGGCAGTCTGTTCTTCACCACAGGCGGTCGCAACACCGAGGGTGGCCTGTACCGAATTCGTCCGACCATCGCCAAGGAGACCGACCACGTCTCCATCAACTCACCGCCGCGGGAGGTCATCGCTCGCAACTCGCTTGTCCAATCGCAACCGCAATCGGCATGGGGACGCGAGGCGATCCGGCAGGCGAAGGCGCTGGCGGGCGACGCATGGGGGCCGGAATTGGAACGCGTCGCCGGCGACACGAAGCAGCCAGGCTCAATACGAATTCGCGCGGTCTCGTTCTTGCTGCAGTTCGGGCCCGAACCGAGCGTTACACTCGCGCGCGTGTTGACTCGTGCCACGGACGAAGAATTGCGTGCATATTCCGGTTTACTGCTGGCCCGGCACTCAGCGGACGACGTCAGCAAGGACCTGATTGGCCTGCTGAATGATAAGTCGGTGATCGTTCAGCGCCGCGCACTCGAAGGGCTGATTCGTACGCAGACTCCCGCACCGATCGACAAACTGAAGCCGTTGTTGGCGAGCAAAGACCGGTTCGTGCGCTACACCGCACGGCTGGCATTACAGCGAATCGACCCGGCAATTTGGCAGGACGCCGTGCTGGAATCGGACAATCCGCGCGTCGTCATCATGGGGCTGGTCGCGCTGAACCGGATGGGTCTGGTCGCGGCGGACGACAAAGTGGCCGCCGCAGTGTGGGGCAAGGAAGTCATGCTGCTCCGCGGGCCCCTGTCGAAGAAGCTTACGCCGCAGGACGAGCTGGACGTTTGGCGATGCGTCGAATTGACCATGGTGAACAGACCCAAGGGAAAGCGTAGTTGGGCCAGCGGCGGACTCGCGCTCGAAGCGGCCGAACGGTTCCCAACCGGGACGCTGGCATTTGACTACGAGCTTTCGCGAGTCCTCTCGACCGAGCCGACGCCGCTGAGCATCGACAAGCTGATGACGGAACTCGAAAAGATTGGGGCGACGGACGATCTCGCGCGGCGAGCCGACGCCGTACATTACGCGCGCTGTCTGGCCGCGACAACCGAGACCATGAATTCGAAGCAGCGGCAGCGATTCCTCGCATGGTTCGACGTGTCGCGCGATTGGAAGGGCGGGCACAGTTACGCCGGCTACGTCACGAATTTTCTTCGCGATACGGTGAAGGAATTGAATGACGACGAACTGCTCGCGATCGTCGAGAACGCGAGCAAATTTCAGCGGGCCGCGACGCGAGCGCTTGCGCCGGACGAGCGGATCAACGACAAGTCGGTCGCGGCGTTCGTACCGGCGCTCGCGAAGCTGCTCGACGCGGGCGACCAGCCGCCCGTGCCGCGGGGCGACGTGCTGCTCGCGCTGGGCCGGACCGGCCGCGCGGAGTCGGAGGCGATCCTGCTGAAGCATTACGAACGAAGTGCGGGCGAAGAACGGGACGTGACCGTGCGGGCACTGGCCAACTTTCAGAACGCGCGCAACTGGCCAATTTTCGTGCGCGCGCTGGATTCGGAGAATAAGGAAACCGTCCGCGCGGCCGTGCACGCGCTGACGGGCATCGACCAGAAGCCGGACGGACCGGCCGCGTTCCGCGCCGCGATCCAGGCGACCGCGCGGCTGAACGATCCCACCGCGTGGGACGGCGTCGTGCTGCTCCGCCAGTGGGCTGGCAAGCACTTCGGTCACAAGCGAAACGAGTGGAAGGCCGAACTTGGCAAGTGGCAAAAATGGTACGCCGAAACATACCCTGACGCCGCGTCAGCAAAACTCGCCGAGGCCGAGAAGCCGAAATACAACTGGAATTACGACCAACTGCTCGCGTACCTCGAAGGCGACGGCCGCAAGGGCTCGATCGACGCGGGCCGCGCGGTTTTCGAAAAGGCCGTCTGCGCTAAATGCCACAAACTTGAACAGACCGGCCAGAGCGTCGGACCCGATTTGACCACGCTCGCCAGCCGCTTCAAACGCAAAGATATTCTCGAAGCGATCATCTACCCGTCGCGCACGCTCACGGATCAGTACAAATCGTTCTTGATCGCCACGAAGGACGGCCGCGTGATCACGGCGATGAAATCACCGGACGACGGCGACAGCCTCGTGCTGCTCCTGTCGGACGCAACGACGATGAAGCTGCCGAAGTCCGAGGTCGAGGAGATTATCGAAAGCAAGCAGTCGGTCATGCCCGACGGGCTGATGAATCAATTCAGTCTGACCGAAATCGCCGATCTGTTTGCGTTCCTGGAATCGGGCAAGGCCGCGGCCCCGCCGGCGAACGGCGACAAAAAGTGACGCGTCAGCGTGGCGGCTTGGGCGCGCCGACGACGATGACGCGGAGGTCCATCACGTTCGTGTCGGTGAGGCCGGTGCGAATCAGTCCGCCGAGCGGCTCGAAGAAATGGTAGGAATCGTGTCGCGCGAGGAATTGGGCCGCGTCGAGACCGCGTCGCTCGGCCCGCCGTGCGAGTAGTTCGTCGGCGACCGCGCCGGCCGCGTCCGTCGGCCCATCTTCGCCGTCCGTGCCGCCGCTCAAGAATGCGATGTCGCGCAGTCCGGCGCGGCCCAGATGATGCACGGCCGCAAGCACCAGTTCTTGATTGCGCCCGCCCAGCCCGTGTTCCGGCCCGAGCGCGACGGTCGTTTCGCCGCCGGAGAGAATGCACGCGGGCGGTGACAGCGGCTCGTGCCGTTCGCGCACGCCGCGCGCGATGCCGGCGAGCACCGTGCCCACCTCGCGTGAGTCGCCCTCGATGAACGAACTGAGATTGAGCGCGCGATAGCCGAGTCGCCGCGCGGCCCGTTCGGCGGCAGCCAGCGCCGTCGCGTTGTTGCCGATGATGCAATTGGTCACGTGTTTCGGCAGGCGTTTCAGCGTCTCGGGCCGATCGCCCGCCCGGCCCAATTCAAGGTGGTCGCGCACGGATTTCGGCGCGCGATCGAGCAGCCCGTACTTTTCGAGAGTCGCGAGCGCGTCGTGAAACGTACTCGAATCGGCGGCGGTCGGCCCGGAGGCGATCACGTCGAGCGGATCGCCGACAACGTCGGAGATGATCAAACTCACGATCGCACGGCCGCGGAACACGCGAACGAACCCGCCGCCCTTCAGCTCCGAGAGGTGCTTGCGCACGCAATTCAATTCTCCAATCGTCGCGCCGCAGGCGTGCAACAGGCTGGTGACCGCTTGTTTGTCGGCAAGACTGACGCCCGCGACCGGCGCGGGCAAAAGCGCCGAGCCGCCGCCGGAGATCAGGCACAGGGCCAAGTCGTTCGGGCCAGTCGCTTCGAGCAACTCGCGGATGCGGCGCGAACCGGCGATTCCCGCCGCGGTCGGCTTGTTATCCGGCGCCGCGCGCGACCCGTGCAAGCGAATCCGTCGCAGTGGCACGACGCAGCGGTCCAACACGTTGACGCAGCCGCGTAAGTTCTTTTCTGCCATGACGCGGTCGCCGAGAATCTCTTCGGCGGCGCGACTCATCGCCGCTCCGGCCTTGCCGGTGCCCACAACGATGATCGAGCCGATCTCGTCGAGCGGCAGGCGAAGCGTCCCCGCGCAAAGCGCATGGCCGCGCACGGCGAGCGCGGCTTTCATCAGCCGGCCGGGCGCGACGGCGTCCACGCCCGCCTGCCAGATCGCTCGCGCGTGCTCCAGCAGTTTTGAGTGTCGAGCAGTCACGCTGGGTTCTACGAGGAATGGGCAGCCAGCACTTCGCGTAATCGCTTGCGCAGGTCGGCGGGAATCATCACATGATCCGGCTCGTCGTGTTGATCGCTCGCGGGCGTGAGAAAGACCAGACCGAATTCGCGTAGTTCGTCGAGCGGTCGTGCCGCGGCCCGGCGTCGCGCGAAATGCGGGCCACGTGGTTCCGCGGCTCCGTCGAGCCGCAACTCTTTGACTCCAGCGCGGCCGCCGGAGTTGGCCAGTACTTGAATCAGGTGGCGGCTGCCCGGCGAAAGTTTGGTACAGAGTGACTGAAGCGACTGAGGATCCAAAAGTGTCCGCGCGACGTACTGCCGCATTTGCGCGGAGCTGTTCTGCCCCGGCAATTCCAAGCGACGGGCCAGCGCGACGATCTGCTCGTCCGGCAGCGTGGCCAGCGCCTTCTTCAGGCCGACGCGCGTGCTCAGCGGCCGGCTCGGCGCTGCGGTGGGCGCGGGTTGCGGAAGTTTCAAAATCACCGGCTCGTCGTCAGTGAAAATCCGCAGTCGTGGCACCCCACGCGCGGCACCAGCGCTGCGCGGCAAGACACCGCGGTCACGCAGGAAGTCGAACCACAATCCTTCGAACGCGGGATGATCGGGCCAGCGCTTCCGCGCCCGGCGTAGCGCGACTTCCGCCTCGTCATGCCGGTCCATCTCCATCAGCCCGTTGACGTAATTGAAGACGACGTCCGGGTCGGTAGGCGACGCGGAAAACGCGTCGCGCAGCCGCCGTAGCGACTCTCGGTCGTACTTCGAGCTGGTTTTGCGGCGGATTTTCATCAGCGCGTACGCGCTCGAATAGAGCGGCTGTCCCGGCTCCAACTCGACTGCCCGCCGATAATGGTAATACGCGCGCGGCGGGTCTGGCTGGTCGTCCCAATCGATCGCACAGGCCATTAAGAAATGCGTCTCGCCACAATCCGTGCCCGTGGCGAGTGCCGCGGCGAGGTGGCGGCGAGCCTTTGAGTAATGTCCCTGACCGAGCTGAATGTCGCCCAAATAGAATTGGGCACGCTCGGCAATCTTTGGCGGGAGTTCGCGCAGCCCCAGCAAATGAGAGAGCACGCGCATGGCTTGATCGTAACGGTCCTGCTCCCAGAACTCGCGGCCCTGATCGAGCAGGGCCTGTGCCATGTTGATGGTGTTCGCCTGCATGACCTGTCCTCCGTGACGGCAATTGATCTTCCTTGATCCCAGGCACGGGCGACATTCTAGCGGCCGCGCGGCCGATTGCAAGACGTGTGTTGAGTCCAGAGTGGAATCTGGACCGGCCGCGTTGACTCGAAAGCTTTTGCCGATTCGTGCGTCTGAATTCGCGCCGGGCACGCGCCGATGCTTGTTTGGTCGATTCAGAACCGATAGCATGCACCGTGTCGTTCTGCTACACTCCACTCGCATTGACGGAGTTTAGGCACCGTTGATTACGAAAACTTCTGTTGTCCGAAGGTCATCTTCGGCTGTTTTTGGGCTTCGCACGTTCGGATTCGTGGCGTCACTCTCCGAGTACGTGCACCAATTGGATCGGCGCACGCGAGTTACCACGGAATCATCCCTTTAACCACTTGCTTCGATGAGCGAGGGTCAAAAATGAGCATTGGAACGGCACCAAGTGTCAAGTCGGTGCGGAGCGAGGTCCCGGTTGCGAAGCAGGAGCCGGTTGAGGCGAAGTTTCAATACCCAGGAATCCCGACGACCTGCGACGGGGCCGAGGCGGTCGTGCACGTCGAGACGAAGATCAGCCAGGGGTCGGGCGCATACCCGATCACGAGTTCGACCACGATGGGCGGCGGATTCAACTCGGCCATGATGAATGGCGTGCCCAATTTGTGGGGCGAACAGCTCGTATTCATCGAGCCGGAGAGCGAACATTCGGCGGCGACGATCTGCGAAGGATTCGCCGCGGCCGGCGGACGCGTGACGAATTTCACGTCGGGGCAGGGCCTCGTGCTCATGAAAGAAGTGCTGTTCACCATCTCGGGCAAGCGGCTACCGGTCGTGATGAACATCGGCTCCCGCGCGCTGACGAGCCAGGGCCTGAACGTGCATGCAGGCCACGACGACGTGTGCGCGGTCGCGGACTGCGGCTGGGGCATGCTGTTCGGCCGCAACGCACAGGAAACCGGCGATCTCTGCCTGATCGCCCGCCGCGCGGCCGAGGCGTCCGAGACGCCGTTCTTCAACGTGCAGGACGGATTCCTCACCACGCACACCGTCGAAACGGCGCGGCTGCCGGAACCTGAATTCATGCGCGAATTCGTCGGCAATCCGCGCGACAAACTGAAAAACCTGATGGACACGGCCAACCCGATCATGTCGGGCGTCGTGCAGAATCAGGACTCGTACATGAAGGGCAAGATTGCCCAGCGCTGGTTCTACGACCGCGTCGAGCCGTGCCTGCAGGATGCGTTCGAGGAGTTCTATCGCAAGACGGGCCGGCGCTACGACTTTGTTCAGTCGTATCGCTGCGACGACGCCGAGTTCATTCTCGTGGGGATGGGTTGCTACATGGAAACGGCCGAAGTGACCGTCGATCATTTGCGCAAGAAAGGTATCGCCGCCGGCTGCGTGACCGTGCACGTGTACCGGCCGTTCCCGGCGATTCAGATGGTGCGAGCACTCAAGCACTCGAAGGCGTTCACGGTGATCGAACGCATGGACGATCCGCTTTCCACCACGGGCAACCACTTGACTCGCGAGATCAAGGCGGCGTTCTGCGACGCCGTCACCGGCCAAATGGGGCACGACAAAATCGATCGCGTGCCGCGGATCTACCACGGAGCGGCGGGGCTGGGTAGCCGCGATTGCCGCCCCGGCGACCTGCTCGCCATCTACGACAACATGAGCAAAGACGGCCAAGACTATTTCTGCGTCGGCATCGATCACCCGCTCGCGCTGAAGGTTACCGAGGACCCGGACCTGCGGCCGAAGGGGTCATTCTCGATGCGCGGCCACTCGGTGGGCGGATTCGGTTCGGTGACGACGAACAAAGTCATCGCGACGATCGGCGGCGAAGTGTTCGGCAAGGACGTGCAGGCGTACCCGAAGTACGGCTCCGAAAAGAAGGGGCTGCCCACTACATACTACCTGACGATCGCCGATGAGCACGTGAAGATGCACTGCGAGTTGGAGCACGTGAACCTGGTCGTGCTCAACGACCCCACGGCGCTGCTCTCCGGCAACCCGCTCGAAGGCCTGCTGCCCGGCGGCGCGATCTTCATGCAGTCGCATTTTGCGGACCCGAAAGACGTGTGGGCACGCATCCCGGAACATCACAAGAAACGAATTCGCGACAAGAAGCTCCGCGTCAATTTCGTGGACATGGTGCAGATCGCCCGCGAGGTTGCGTCGGTCGCCGACCTCGAAATGCGCATGCAGGGCATCGTGCTATTGGGCGGATTCCTCCGGCTCACGCCGTACGCCAAAGAATCCGGCATGACCGAGGAGCAAGTGTACGCCGGCGTCGAAAAGGCGCTGCGAAAATACTTCGGCAAACGCAGCGAGCGCGTGGTGCAAGACAATCTGACGTGCGTGAAACGCGGCTACGGCGAGATGAAAGAGGTGCCGCAGGAGTTGATTCACGGATCGAACGGAGAGGCGAACTAGCTGGCCCCGAATGAGTTTCGAATGACACTTCAACGACTGCAAAGGGTTCACGACGCGTCGCCGTTTCGGCAGTTTACGCTTCACATGGCCGACGGGCGCATGTTGCATGTGCCGCACCGCGACTTTTTGTCGCACTCGCCGACCGGTCGAACTGTCATCGTGTATGGTGAAGACGACGATTTCAGCATCTTGGATGTGCTCATGATCACCGAGATCGAAGTGGCCTCAACGAACGGTTCAAAGCGCCGACGGGCAACGCATTAGCAAGGAACTTCCAAAGGGAGTTGAAAATGACAACCGCAACCGCCGATCCGAAAAACCTCCCCTCGCTCAACGACGCCAGCGAGCGAGATCCCTTCAACAACTCGTGCTACGGCACCACGGTGGACACGCCGTACAAACGGATCACGCTGCCGGTGCTCGACGTGGACGACTTCAACGACCGCATCATTCGCGGCTACGAAGAAGGCTACGCGGAAAAGTCCCTGCCCGCCGATCTGTCGGTGGCCCGCTCGTTCATTCCCGCCGGCACGGCAAACCTGCGCGATTTCAGCTACATCGCCCCGGACATCCCGGAGTACATCGCCGGCAACTGCACCGGGTGCATGGACTGCGTGACGCAGTGCCCGGACACCGCGATCCTCGGCAAGGTGCTGTCCGAAAGCGAGTGGGAACAGAAAATCGCCGCCGTGCCCGACGCCGACCGCGAAATGTTCCGCACGCAGTGGGCGAAGACGCGAAAGTATTACGAAGGACCGAAAAAGAAACAGGGCGAAGGCGCGATCTTCGGCATCTTCATCGACCCCTCCAAGTGCAAGGGCTGCGCGGAGTGCGTCACCGTCTGCGACGACGACGCGCTCAAGATGATTCCGAAAACCGAAGACATCATGAAGTTCAGCCGAGCCAGCCACCGCCACTTCAAGCAGATGGGGCCGTCGAATGACAAGTACATCTCGGACAGCCTGCTGATCGACATGATGCTCAAAGAGCAGACGCTCCTCTACGTCGGCGGCGCCGGCAGTTGTGCGGGCTGCGGCGAAGGCACGGCACTGCGCATGATGTGTGCCGCGACCGGCGCCAAGTTCAAAGACCAGTGGGGCATCATCGCCGCCACCGGCTGCAACACGGTCTACACCTCGACCTACCCGTACAACCCGTACCTCGTGCCGTGGACGAACTCGCTGTTCGAGAACGCCCCGGCCGACGCGATGGGCATCCGCGCTCGCTGGGACCAGATGGGCTGGCAGGACAAACCGCTCTGGTGCATCGGCGGCGACGGCGCCATGTTCGACATCGGCTTCCAGTCGCTGTCGCGAGCGCTCGCCTCCGGCATGAACATCAAATTCTTCGTGCTCGACACGCAAGTGTACTCGAACACCGGCGGCCAGGCCTCGACGGCGAGCTACACCGGCCAGAACACCAAGATGTCCGTACACGGCAAGGCCATCGCCGGCAAGCAGGAGCGTCGCAAAGAGATCGCACAGATCGCCATGATGCACCCGCGCAGCTACGTGGCGCAGACGACCTGTGCCCACACGAACCACTTCTACAAGTCGGTCCTGGGCGCCATCGAATTTGACGGCCCGGCAATCGTGGTTTGCTACACGACGTGCCAGCCGGAACACGGCGTCGCCGACAACATGGCCTCCGATCAGGCGCGGCTCGCGGTAGACACGCGTGCGTTCCCACTGTTGATCCACGATCCCCGTGCGGGCGACACGCTCAAGAAGCGTCTCTCACTCCAGGGCAACCCGTCTGTCAAAGACGACTGGTACGTGAACCCGAAGACCAGCGAGGTCGTGAACTTCATCGACTTCTGCCGCTCCGAGGGCCGATTCACCAAGCATTTCGACAAGGACGGCAACCCGTCCGAAACGCTGCTGCGAGCGAATCAGGACCGGCTGGAAAACTGGCACCTGCTGCAAGAACTGGCGGGCCTGCGATAATCGGTCTAGACTTAAGCCGGCGTTTTCAAAGCGCGAGGGCTTTGTGTGGAAAGATTTCGTGTAGTCGATCCGGGCGATTTGCGATTGCCCCCGAGACGGCAGGACGGACCAGATCGGACGCGATACGAAAATCAGGTGCGACGCTTTGGTGCCGGAACGATTGGGCTGCCACCCATCGAAGTTACCGAAGGAACACATGGCGACTTGATGATTAACAACGGAGTGACTCGCGCGACGCGAGTTTTCTATTTGGCCAACGGGCAAGCCGTGCCGGTGGAAGTCATTGACGTGCGGCCGCGTGCGGATTTTTCGCGCCTCAAGCGGATACGCGACGTGATGCCCCCGAATAGCGAGGAGCAGAATCATGCGTGACCAGGATCACATTCCGGCCGTCCTAGAACAAATTGAGCGTCTCTGGCGAGCGCATCCCGACTGGAGACTCGGGCAGTTGATTTCCAACGTCGCTGCGTGGGTTGATCCGACTCAAGTCTCCGTGTGGGAAATCGAGGACGAGGTGTTCGTAGCCGAAGTCCAGCGCCATCTCGCTCAACTCGAACCAGCCGTTGAATCGCGCTGACGAGCAGAGTCCATTTTGCCGAAGGTGGCGGCAAGCGTCGTCGCGAATCGACGTCGGACCTCACGCCACCGTGCCACGCATCGATTCCAGAAACGCGCGGCCGTGCTGAACGACGTACGTCTCGGCCGAGCCATAGCCCACCGCGCGGTAGCCACGCCGGATCGCGTCGTTGGCATCGTCCGCCGTGCGGGCGGGAAACCCCACGGCGACATTCGACCGCTTCCCCGCGGCGACGACTCGATCTCCGGCGGCAAGTACGCGCGGGTGCGAGGTCTGACCTAGCAGTCCGTAGGAAGCG
>Ga0247727_10011809_pt1 | contig 15147 bp, 14 predicted proteins | sample WisWelCaveWW1625_FD_202498 | JGI IMG/M metagenome (GOLD analysis project Ga0247727, IMG submission 202498) | Biofilm microbial communities from Wishing Well Cave, Virginia, United States - WW16-25 | ecosystem: Environmental > Aquatic > Deep subsurface > Groundwater > Cave microbial mat | place... | reverse complement strand
CGGCCGGATCGCGGGTGAGGATGCGCACCGCGATGGGCGAGAGCGGATCGAAGTAGCCCCGCGCGACGAAGCGGCCCTTCTCCACCACGTCGACCACCGCCCCCGCCTCCAGCCGGGGCGCCGCCTCGACCGCCCGCTTGTAGACCCAGGGATGCCCGGCGCGCAGGTGCCGCGCCAGATCCTTGGCCAACTCGAGCTTGGTCGGCATGGGCGGCGCAATGTCCACCGGCCGGGCCGGGCCCGCAAGCCGATCTCCAACTCAGAACGCGAACCGCACGTGCACCAGCGGCGTCACCGGCATCGCCAGCGTCAGGCTCTTCGCGTCGTAGAGCGGCACCAGCATCTGCACGCCGGCGAGGATGCGGAAGCCGTGCAGTCGCATCGCCTCGACGCCGATCTCGGCCAACAGCCCCATCCCGCCGCCGGTGCGGGTGACGCCGTTGCCGTCGCTGCCGCCGATGAAGAGGTAGCCGACGCCCGCGCCGATGTACGGCGTGATGTTGCGGTCGCTGGGCAGCCAGTTGGCGCTGATGCCGACCCAGAACGTGCCCGACGAGGAGTGCACTTCGCCCAGCGTGGAGAAGTCGATGCGCGCGTTTTCGGCCTCGATCATGAACGCGCCGGAGAGCCCGAAGGGCTTGCCGTACGAGCGGCCGGTCGAGCCCTGGAAGCCGAAGGGGAAGCCGAGCGCCACGAAGCGCTCCGAGGGCTTCTTCTGGAACGGCCGCTTCTCCTCCGCCGTCACGGTGGTCATCGCCGCGCTGTCGCCGGCCGGCTTGCGATCGAGCACCGACTCGACCAGGCGGGCGATGTTGCGGTCCGCCTCGTCCATGCCGGTGGCCACGAGATCGGCGGCGTAGATCGACGTCAGCCGCACCGGGTCCACCTCCTCGAACGCCAGCGGGACCTTCTTGCCCAGCTTGCCGCCGACGCGGAGCACGAAGACCCGCTGCACGCCGGTCTCCTTGAGCACCTGGGCCAGCGTCGCATCGACGCCCTGGACGAAGGCGAAGCGCGGATCGTCGGTCACCGTGACGCCGCGCTTGCGCAGCCCCTGTGCGGCCAGCGAGCGCAGGGTGCGGGCGGTGACGCGATCGAGGCCGCCGTCGTCGGCGAGGATGAGGGCCGCGCCGGAGACCGGCGTGGCTACCGCGAGGATGAGCGCGAGGATCACGAGGCTACGACGCGCCGGTTCGTCTCCCGGCCACGCTCCCGCATACCGCGCGCGAAGTTCCCGATCAGAAGCCCCCGGCGCGCGCGCTTGAGGCGCCGGAGCAATTCGGGGATGCCCAACGCGGGCCCGCCCCCGCCGCGGCCTTCCGCCACCGCCAGGTACTGATCGGGATCGATGGCCAGGCTCCGCACCTGCACCTGGTCGACGCGGGCGCTCGCGGCCAGCGCGCAGAGCGCGTCGATCTCGCCGGCCCGGTCGGTCACCGTCGGGAACGTGAGCAGGTTGAGCGCCGTGTAGATGCCGCGGCGCCGCGCCCGCCGCACCGATTCCTCGACGTCCTCCCAGGCGTAGTTCACCGGTCGATAGTACGCCTCGTAGAGGTCCTTGACGGCGCTGTTGAGGCTGATGCGGCAGGCGTCCAGGCCGGCGTCGATGAGCGCGTCGAGCGCGGCGGGGAGCGAGCCGTTGGTGTTGATGTTGATCGATCCGCGCCCGGTGCGCGCCCGCATGCGGCGGATGCTCTCGGCCACCAGCTTGTAGCGCGTCAACGGCTCGCCCTCGCAGCCCTGGCCGAAGCTGACCATGGTGCGGCCCGGCGCCGACTCGAGGTGCGCCGCGCCGATGGCCGCCATCGATTCCGCCTCGGGCGCTTCGCGCAGCCGCTCGTGGGAGGGCGGCGGCCCCTCGGGCGGCTGCTCCGAGATGCAGCCCACGCAGCGCGCGTTGCACCCGGACGACGCCGGGATGGCGCCCTCGTCGCGCCGGTAGAACGTGTTCTGCGCCGTGAAGCAGCGGTACTCGAGCGCGCAGCGGGCGAGCTGGCGCAAGAGCGGATTGCCGTCGGTGGCGAGCCGCGCCTCCACCAGTCGCGGCAGGTCCCCGGTCGAGTGATCGGCCGGGTCCCAGTGCTCGCGCCGATCGGTGCGCAGCGCCCAGGCCACGTGGCAGCCGCGCGCCTCGTCCCAGGCCGCCGCCGTGTACGCCCATTGCGGGAGCACCGGCGCGAGGGCGGCGCGCCGCGCGGCCGGCAGCGCGGTCCGCGTCCAGCCCGGCGGCAGCACCGCGCCCACCGCCAGCGGCCTGAACGAGCGCGCCTTCATCTCCACCAGCTGGCCGGTGGCGGGATCGATCCCCACCGGCCTGCGCCCCGGCAAGACGCTCAAGGTCGCGAACGGCGGCAGCGGCCGCGGCTCCCCCGCCTCGGGCGGCGCCGGAGCGAGCAGCTCGGGGTGCTCGTAGACGCGTCCCTGTCCGTCGGCGAAGAGGAGCTTCAACATGGTGCGCCTTGACCGGCGTGGGCCGCTTCCCTATCGTGCGCGCCCTTTCGCGGCAACCCCGAAAGGACCGCGGCCATGATCATCGGCGTCCCCAAGGAGATCAAAACCCGCGAGTACCGCGTCGGCGTGGTCCCGGGCGGCGCGGCCACGCTGGCGCAGCGCGGGCACACCGTGCTCGTCGAGAAGGGCGCCGGGCTGGGCAGCGGCATCGCCGACGCGCAGTATTCGGCGGCGGGCGCGACCCTGCTCGACCGCGCCGCCGACATCTGGTCGCGCGCCGACATGATCGTCAAGGTCAAGGAGCCGCTGGAGACGGAGTACCCGCTCATCAACGACGGCCAGACCATCTACACGTATTTCCACCTCGCCGCCGTGCCGCCGTTGGCCAGGGTCCTGCTGCAGAAGCGCGTGACCGCGGTGGCCTACGAGACCATCCAGACCGCCGACGGGCAGCTCCCCCTCTTGCGTCCGATGAGCGAGGTGGCGGGCCGGATGGCGGTGCAGATCGGCGCCGTGCAGTTGGAGAAGGAGCACGGTGGCAAGGGCATCCTGTTGCCCGGCGTCCCCGGCGTCCGGCGCGGGAAGGTGGTCATCCTCGGCGGCGGCGTGGTCGGCACCAACGCCGCCAAGCTGGCCATCGGCATGGGCGCCGAGGTCACCATCCTCGACGTCAGCCTTTCGCGCCTCGCCTACCTCGACGACATCTTCGGCTCGCGCTGCCAGCTCATCTATTCGGACCGCGAGTCGATCGCCCGCCACGTCGCCTCTTGCGATCTGCTCATCGGCGCCGTGCTCATCCCCGGCGCCAAGGCGCCCAAGCTGGTGAGCGAGAAGCAGGTGGCGCAGATGAGCGAGGGCTCGGTGATCGTCGACGTCGCGGTCGATCAGGGCGGCTGCATCGAGACGGTGCGGCCCACGACGCACGACAACCCGACGTACATCCTGCACGGCGTGGTCCACTACTGCGTGGCGAACATGCCCGGCGCGGTCTCGCAGACCAGCACGTTCGCGCTCACCAACGCCACCATCCAGTACGGCGTGAGGCTGGCCGACCTGGGCGTGGCCGAGGCGGTGAAGCGCGACGAGGCGCTGGCGCTGGGCGTGAACACGCTGGGCGGCCACTGCACCTACCAGGCGGTGGCGGAGGCGCTCGACCTCCCCTACCTGCCGCTGGAAGAGGCGATGCGGCGGTAGGGGCCTCCCGGAATGCAGAAGCGGGTCCGCGGGTTCTCCCGCGTGGCACCCGGACGCGTTACATTCCCCGGCGGGGAGTCGATGCTCGATCGCAAGCACACCGACCGGATGCGGCGCGAGTTCGAGGGGCTGGCGCTCGACCACCTCGATGCCCTCTATTCGGCCGCGCTTCGCCTGACCCGCAACGAACGCGACGCCGAGGACCTGGTCCAGGACACGTTCCTGCGCGCCTTCCGCTTCTTCGAGAAGTTCGAGCGCGGCACCAACATCAAGGCCTGGCTTTTCAAGATCCTCACCAACACGTTCATCAACCTGTACCGGCGCAAGGTGAAGGAGCGCACCGTGGTCGAGGGCGCCGCCAACCAGGGCGGCAACGAGCGCATGGTCGCGCGCGAAGCCGTCGAGGGCGCCCCCAACCCCGAGGACACCCTGTTCGACCGGCTGCTCTCCGACGACGTCCTGCGCGCCATCGACCGGCTGCCCATCGAGTTCCGCCTCGTGGTCATCCTGGCCGACCTGCAGGAGTTCTCCTACAAGGAGATCGCGGAGGTGCTGGATTGCCCGGTGGGCACGGTGATGAGCCGTCTCTTCCGGGGGCGCAAGCAGCTCAAGGAGATGCTCCTCGGCTACGCGATCGAGTCGGGCATCGTCGAGGACGATCGCGGGGCCGCCGCCGACCTCCTCGAATTCAAGCGCCGGCGCGCTCGCGGCGATCACTAGCCATGGCCACGACCTCCGAGTGCCGAACGGTCGAGCCCTTCATCGAGGCTTACGTGGACGGCGAGTTCGAGCCGCGCGAAGCCGCGGAGCTCGAGCGGCACCTCGCCGCCTGTCCGGAGTGCGGCGGCAAGGCCAAGGCGCAGGTCGGGTTCAAGCAGGCGCTCCGGCGCTCCGCCGCCGCCACGCGCGCGCCGGCCGGGCTGCGCGACAGCATCCGCGCGAGGCTGGCCGATCCGGACGCGTTCGAGGACGGGCCGCGCGCGCGCTCCCGGGGCGGCACGGCCGGCATCGCCATCGCCGCGGCCGTCGCCGGGGCCGTGGTCTGGTTCGCCGCCGGCGGTCTCTCGCGCCCGCTCTTCGGGCCGCGCCAGCTCGGCCATCCGCTGCTCGAGGACGGCGTCGCGCTCCACGCCCGCACCCTCCCGCTCGACTACGTCGGTTCCGATGTGGCCAAGGTGCAGCGCTGGCTCCAGGGCAAGCTCGACTTCGGCGTGCACCTGCCCGTCTTCGACCGCGGACCTGCCCTGCAGGGGGTGCGCCTGAGCACCGTGCGCGCCCGACAGGCGGCGGCGGTCTCCTACCAGATGCCACAGGCGCAGGCCCGCCGCGTCACGCTGCTGATCGTCGACGATCCCGAGGAGCGCATGCCAGGGACCGCGCGCCGCGTAGCCGACCGCGAGGTCTGGCTCTCGCACTCCCGCGGTTACAACGTGGTTTCCTGGCGCAAGGGCGAGATCGTGTATTCGCTCATCTCCGACTTGGACGAGCGGGACGTGCTCGACCTGGTCCGGGCGGCGAGCGCCCGTTAGCCGGCTTCCGGCTACCGCTCCAGCGATGGGTGCTTGCCGGTGGCCGGCAGTCGCCGCCGGGAGACGGATACGCACAATTGCATTCGTTGACACTCTGCCGGACCGCCCCCTAAGCTCGCATTCTTCCATCGCCGAAAGCTCCGGGGCACCCGCTGATGGCCAAGAAGATCCTCTTCATCGACTCGGACGAGCCGTTCGCGCTTGCGTTGGCGCGCGCGGCCTCGGCCCGCGGGCACGAGCCTCTCGTCTCCACCAACAGCGAGCAGGGCATCTCCATCGCCAAGGCCGAGTCGCCCGACATCATCGTCGTCTGCGTCGAGGCGCAGCCGACCAACGGCTACATGCTCTGCACGCGGCTGAAGAAGGACGAGCGGCTCAAGGGCATCCCGGTGATCCTCACCAGCGCCAACGCCACGCCCGACTCGTTCGAGAAGCACAAGAAGCTCAAGACGCGCGCCGAGGACTACCTGATCAAGCCGTTCGAGGCGCCGGCGTTGTTCGACAAGGTCAACGGGCTGCTCGGGTTGCCTCCCGACGAGGCCGAGCCGCCGTCGCTCGGCGACGAGCCGCTGGGGATCCAGGCCGCTGCGGGCGACGAGCCCATCCAGATCGGCGACGGCGAGCTGGTGGCGCCGCAGGGCGACGAGCACTTCGTGGTCGACGAAGTCGAGGAGGTGGTGCAGGTCGAGGAGCAGCCGGCGCTGGCCGACGGCGATCCCGATCTGCAGATGTTCGACCGGGCGTTCGAGGCGCTGGGCCCCGCGGCCCGCGCCGACGAGATGCCGCCGCCGCCGGTGGAGCCGGGCACCGACGAGATCGTCTCCACCCACGACGACCAGAAGCACGCGGCCGAAGTGCCGGCGGACGGCGAGAAGTCGATCGACGAGCTGCTGGGCTCGCTGGAGGCGCCGGCGATCGGCGGCGGCGAGTTGGAGGCGCGGGTGCAGCAGCTCGAGGCCGAGCTGGCCCAGCGCACCGCCGAGCTGGAGTCGGCGCGCGTACAGGGCGGCGGATCGAGCGCCGACGTGCTCAAGCTCAAGGAGGCGCGGAACAGGCAGGACAAGGAGATCCTGCGCCTCAAGGGGGAGCTGCACGCCAAGGAGCGCGAGCTGCTCGAGGTGCAGGAATCGCAAACGCAGCTCGAATCGCAGGTGCAGGCGCAGAAGGACGAGTCGATCAAGCGCGAGGGGGCCGCCAAGGCGCTGCAACAGCGTGCCGAGGCGCTGGCCGCGGCGGCGAAGAAGTTCGAGCGCGAGCTGTCGGGTGCGCGCGAGGAGATCAAAGGCGTAGCGGCGCTCAAGGCCCGCCTCACCGAAGCGGAGCGGGCCGCCGGCGAAAGCGCTTCCCTCGCCCGCAAGCGCGCCGAAGAGCTGGCCGCCGAGCTTGACAACGCGCGCACCGAGCTGGCGGGCGCCCGCGAGCTGGCGCAGAGCGAGGCGCAGCAGTTCCGCGCCGACCTGGACGCCACCCGGCAGGACGCGGAGAGGCTCCGCGACGAACTGGCCTCGGCGCGCGCCGACGTCGCCGCGGTGCAGGGCGACCTGGCGCGGCTCACCGACGAGCTGGGCGCCACCCGCGCCGATTTGACGACGGTCACCGGCGAACGCGAGCTGCTCCATGACGAGCGCGAGGAGCTGCGGCAGAAGCTGGGCGCGGCCGAGGTGGCGGTGGCGCAGAACGAGGAGCGCGCCGTCAAGGCCTACCAGCGCATCAAGAACGACGAGCGGCTGCGCGAGCGCACCCGCAAGGCCCTGGCCATCGCGCTCCAGCTCCTCGACGAGGTGCCGGCGCTGGAAGGCGCCGAGGCCGACGAAGTGACGACGGAGCAGCCGGCGAAGCAGAGCGCGTGAGAGGGGTCAACTCTCCTACGCGTTCTTCTTCTCCGCCAGGTTCTTCGCCGCGGTGGCCAGCGCGTTGGACACGTTGCGGTTCTTGGAGAGCGATTTCAGCTCGGCGGCGCGGAGCTGGGTGAGGAAGCGCATGCCCACCGCGACCGGCACCTTGGGGTTGTTTACCAACGCGACGCGGATTTGATAACTCTTCGTCAGGTGCCGGTTGTTGTAGATGTACCGGATCACCTCGGGCGGCGACGTCCGGCTGTTGGCCAGCTTGTGGATCTCGGGCTCGGTGATGCGGGGGCTCTGCACCACCGCCATCTGCACCAGCTTGTTCGGATCGCGCAGCAGCGCCGTGCGCACCTCCTTGTTGCCTTTCTTGTTCGCCCACTCGATCTTCTTAGATCGAGAGCCGCCCGATCTGCATGGCGATGCTGACCCGCCGGCCCTCGTTGTCGACCTCGGCGGCGCCGTCGCCCACGTCCGGGGAGCTGGCGCCGAGCTGTTCCAGCTCGTGTTCGGCCTGGGCCTCCTCGATCTCCGCCGCGGCGGCCTTCTGCGCCGCCTCTTCGTCGGTATCGGCGCCGTGCACGCGCCGGCGCGCGTCGCGGAAGGCCTCGAGGTCCTCCAGCACCAACCCGGAGCGGACGCAGAAGTCGGTGACGCCGTCGAGCGTCGAGGGCCGCACCGCCTTGTTGGCCGCCAGCGCGCGCACGATGGGCGCGTGCCGCAGCATGCGGAGCTGGTTCTGCGCGATGATCTCCGAGATGCGCTCGGTGGCCACGGCCGCCACCCGCGCGATCGCCTCGTCGGGCGTCCCCTGGTTGAGGACGATCATCTCGATGTACTGCTCCTGGTCGTGGAGCGTCCGGGCGAAGTAGTCGAGGACCCTGCCGTCCATCGACTCGTCGCGCAGCGCCACCGCCAGGATCTTGTCGGGCAGCCCCGCCGCGCTCTTGCCCGCCGCCTCGCGCACCTTCTCGTCGGCGTCGAAGGTGAGCATGAAGAGCGCGGTCGACATGTCCTTGGGCCCCATGGGCACGAGGCCCTTGGCGCCCATCATCCGCAGCGGCACCGGCGCGGCGGGGTCGACGTGTTTGCGGAAGTTGGCCGGCAGGACGTCCAGCGGAAGCGGCATTCCGGCCGGCGGCGTCTCGCCGGCTTCCGTGGGGGGCGGGGCGGTTTCGGTCATGGTTGATCAGCGACTGGGTTCTTGCGGCGTCCAAACAACCAGGTGAGCTTTCCGATCCACTTGTTGAGCAAGGAGGTGCGCGGCAGCCACCCGATGGGCGGCGGGCGCCGCAGCCCCAGCTCGACGAAGGCCGCGCCCACGCGCGGATCGTCCGGCGCCAGCTCCTGCGCCTTGCGCAGGGCCTTCACCGCCTGCTCCTTGTTGCGCGTCTGCACCAGCGCCTGGGCGAGGTTGCAGAGCAGCTCGGTGGTCACGGGCCCCCGGCGCACGGCCTCCTCGCAGAAGCGGATGCCCCGCTGGCGATCTCCCTCCACCATCACGAGCGTGAGGCCGTAGTGGCTCATGGCGCGCACGTCGTTGGTGTTGCGGTGGTGGGCCCTCTCGAAGATCCGGTGGGCTTCCTTGGGGTCGCTGGCGAGCAGCGCCCTGCCCTCCTCGACCTGTCGTTCCACCTCGGACCGGGCGGCGACCTCGGCCGCGCCGGGCGGCGCAGGCGCGCCGGCCAGCACCGATCGCACCGCCAGGGGCGTCTGGCGCGGCTGCGCCTTCACGGTCGCCCGCAGCACGTCGGCCTCCGAGCCGGTGGCCCCCCGCGGCCGCTGCGGCTTCTCGCTCATTGATTGCGCTGCCAGATGATGCGCAGCCCATCGAGCGTGAGCCGCTCGTCGACCTCTTCGATGCGCTTGGACACGCCGGCGATGAGCGGCGCCAGGCCGCCGGTGGCCACCACCTTGGTGGGAAAACCCAGCTCGTCGGCCATGCGGGCGCAGATGCCGTCGACCAGGCCCACGTAGCCGAAGACCAGGCCGCTCTGCATCGAGGCCACCGTGTTGCGCCCCACCACCCGCTCCGGCTTCTCGAAGGCCACCCGCGGGAGCTTGGAGGCGCGGTGGAAGAGGGCCTCCATGGAGATGGCGATGCCGGGCGAGATGGCGCCGCCCAGGTATTCGCCCTTGGGCGTCACCGCGTCGAAGGTGGTGGCCGTCCCGAAGTCGACGATGATGAGCCCGTGCGGCCACTTCTCGTACGCGGCCACCGCGTTGACGATGCGGTCCGCGCCCACCTCGCGCGGGTTGTCGTAGAGCACCGGCATGCCGGTCTTGATGCCGGGCCCGACGAAGAGCGGCCGCTTGTGGAAGAAGCGCTGGCACATCTGCTCGAGCGGGAACTGCATCGGCGGGACGACGCTGGAGACGATGACGTCGCGCACCTCGTCCATGCGCGCGCCGGCGAACTCGAAGAGGGCGCGCATCTGCAGGCCGTATTCGTCGCCGGTGCGGTCCTTCTCGGTCTGGACGCGGAACGAATCGCGCAGCGACGCGGGCCGGCCCGGGGGCAGGTCGAACAGCCCCAGCACCGTGTTGGTGTTGCCCACGTCGATGGCCAGCAGCATTCCCGAGTGATCCCCCCGTTTTCCGATGTCGTCAACCTGCCGGAATGGGTGGAGGTGGGCCCGGCTCATCCGCCGCGCAGATGCTCGATGTCGCCAGCCATGACGCGGTGGACGGCCCCGGAAGGGACCCGGACCAGGAGCGCCCCGGTCTCGTCGACGTCGATGGCCTCGCCGATGAGCGGCACGCCCGGCAGATGCCCCATCTCCACGCGCACGGTGCGGCCCACGGTCGACGTCAGCTCCTGGTAGCGATCGCGCACCGGGCCGAAACCGAGCGCCTCGTGCATGCCCAGCCAGTCCTCCAGGCGCCCGAGCAGGCGGGCGCAGAAGAGGCCGCGCGGGACCAGCGCGCCGCTCTCGATGCGCAGGCTGGTGGCCAGCGGGCGCAGCTCGGGTGGGAAGTCGCGCTCCTCGGCGTTGAGGTTGACGCCGATGCCGATGACCACGTGGGCGATGCGATCGGCATCGGCGCGCAGCTCGGTGAGCAGCCCGGCCAGCTTGCGGCCGCCGCACTCGACGTCGTTGGGCCACTTGATGGCGGCCGTGGGGGCGCCCCGGTCGCGCGCGGTCTCGCACACCGCCACCGCCGCCACCAGGGTCAGCTCGGGGGCGCGGGCCGGCGGCAGCGTCGGCCGCAGCACCACCGAGAGCGCCAGCGACTTCCCCGGCGGCGACACCCAGGTGCGGCCGCGCCGTCCCCGCCCCTCGCTCTGCTCCTCGGCGATCACCGCCTCGCCGTGCGCGGCGCCCTCTTCGGCCAGGCGGTGCGCCTCGTCGTTGGTGCTGGCGATGCTGGCCCGGTAGTGGAGCTTGCGGCCCAGCTCGTTGGTCTCGAGCAGCGGCAGGATCTGCTCCTCCGTCAGGCCGTCGGGGAGGCCGGCGACGTGATAGCCCCATCCCGGCCCCGAGGCGACGATGAGGAAGCCGCGGGAGCGGAGCGAGTCGATGCTGTCGAGGAGGCTGCGGCGCGGCAGATCGAGCTTCTCGCAGATGATCTGGCCGCTGAGCGGCTCCTGGTCGGCGTCGAGCAGCAGCGCGAGCACGAGCGCGTCGTTGTCGGAGGCCGCGGTCATCGCTCCGCCCGGTGCCTGCGCCTTCGGCTCCGGCCCGTCGCGGGCGAAGCCCGCTCCTCCACCAGCATGCTGAGGTCGATGGCCGGGGCCGAGTGCGTGACCGCGCCGACCGAGACGTAGTCGACGCCGGCCGCGGCGATGCGCACAAGGCGCTCCAGCGTGACGCCGCCCGAGGCCTCGGTGGGCACGCGGCCCGCCACTTGCGCCACCGCGGCCTGGAGCTCCGCGTCGCCCAGGTTGTCGAGCAGGAGCATCTGCGCGCCCGCGGCCAGCGCCTCGTCGATCTGCGCCGGGCTCGACACCTCGGCCTCGACGATCATCAGCGGCGGCGCCGCGGCGCGCGCACGGCGCACGGCTTCACCGACCGACCCGGCCGCCGCCGCGTGGTTGTCCTTCACCAGGATGCCGTCGAAGAGCGCGCCGCGGTGGTTCCCGCCGCCGCCCGCACGCACCGCGGCCTTCTCCAGCGCGCGCATCCCCGGGGTGGTCTTGCGCGTATCGAGGAGCCGCGTCTTCGTGCCCCGCAGCGCGTCGACGTAGCGTCGGGTAAGCGTGGCCACGCCGCACAGCCGCTGCAGCAGGTTCAACGCCGTGCGCTCGGCGGTGAGCAGCGCGCGCAGCCGGCCCCGGGCGCGCAGGACGCCGGCGCCGGCCGAGGCCTGCGCCCCCTCGCTCAGCAACTCCTCCACCTGCACGTCCGGGTCGAGCGCGCGGAACACGCGGGCCGCGGCCTCGACGCCGGAGATCACGCACGGCTCCTTGGCCACGATGAGCGCGGCGCCGCGCGCCTCCTCGGGGACCACGGCCTCGGCGGTGCGGTCGCCGGGTCCCACGTCCTCGTCGAGCGCCAGGGCGATGAGGCGGCCCACGGCGTCGTCAGGCCGTGCCATGTCTCGCCTTGCTCTTCTTGGCGCGGCCCTTCGCCGGCTCGGGGTCTTCCGGGCCCGGCCCCTCGCCAGAGGTCTCGTAGGGCTCGCCGTCGCCCTGGTCGGCCCCGCCCTCGCCGCCCGCCTCCGAGACGCGCGCCAGGTGGCGCTCCAGCTTCTCGCGCTTGCCCCTCAACTCCTGGGCGCGGGCGCGGTCCTTCTCCACCACCTCGCGCGGCGCGCGGGCGACAAAACCCTCGTTGCCCAGCCGCTTCTCGATGCCGGTCAGCTCGCCGTCGAGCCTCGCCATCTCCTTCGCGACGCGGCGGGCCTCCTCGGCGAAGTCGATGAGCCCGGCCAGCGGCAGGTGCACCTCGACCTCGGGCTCGACGTGCACCGCCGCCTGCGGGGGCCGGTGCGCCTCGATGCTCACCGGCTCGGCGGCCGCCAGGTGGGCGAAGGCGCGCGCGTGTTTCTCCAGCGTGTGCCGCACCTCTTCGTCGCGGGGGAGCAGCACGATCGGCACCCGCTGGTTGGGCGGGATGTTCACCTCGCCGCGCACCGAGCGCGCCCCGTCGATGGCGCGGGCCACCAGATCCATCTCCCGCTCCGCCTCGCCGTCGATGAGCGCCGCGTCGGGCTTGGGGAACGGCGCGATCATGATCGACGCGGGCCGGCCGGCCGGCGCGGGCAGCCGCTGCCAGATCTCCTCGGTGACGAAGGGCATGAACGGGTGCAACAGCCGCAGCGCGCCCTCGAGCGCGCCGAGCAGCGCCGCCTGCGCCCCGGCGCGCGCCTCGGGCCCGTCCTCGCCGCGCAGCGCCGGCTTGGACAGCTCGATGGCCCAGTCGCACAGCTCGCCCCAGACGAAGCGGTAGACGGCCAGCGCCGCGGAATCGAATCGGTACTCGTCGAGCGACGCCCCCACCTCGGCCGCGCAGCGCTGCAGACGCGAGAGGATCCAGCGATCGTAGACGGAGACGGGCCGCGCCGGGCGCTCGGCGTCGTGGCCCGCCGCGTTCATCAGGACGAAGCGCGCCGCGTTCCAGATCTTGTTGGCGAAGGCGCGGAAGCCGGCGATGCGCTCCTCCGACAGCTTGATGTCGCGGCCCTGCGCCGCCATCGACGCCAGCGTCATCCGCAGCGCGTCGGCCCCGTGGCGCGCGGTGATCTCCAGGGGGTCGATGACGTTGCCGCGCGTCTTCGACATCTTCTCGCCCTTGGCGTCGCGCACCATGGCGTGCAGGAAGACGGTGTGGAAGGGCACGTCGCGCAGGAAGTGGATGCCGAGCATGGCCATCCGCGCCACCCAGAAGAAGAGGATGTCGAACCCGGTCTCCATCACCGAGGTCGGGTAGAACGTCTTGAGGAGCTTCGTCCGCTCCGGCCAGCCGAGCGTGGAGAGCGGCCAGAGGCCCGAGGAGAACCAGGTGTCGAGCACGTCGGGGTCCTGCTGGATCTGCTCCGAGCCGCAGTGGAAGCAGCCTTCCGGCTTCTCGCGCACGACGGTGACGTGTCCCTCCGGGCAGAACCACGCCGGGATCTGGTGGCCCCACCAGAGCTGCCGCGAGATGCACCAGTCGTGGATGTTGCGCAGCCAGCGGAAGAACTCCTCGCGCCAGGGCGCGGGCACGAACTCGATGTTCCCCTTCTCCACCGCCTCGATGGCTTCCTTCGCCAGCGGCTCCATCTTCACGAACCACTGCTTCGAGAGCAGCGGCTCGACGATGGAATCGCAGCGCTGGCAGCGGCCCAGCGCGTAGGTGTGCGGCTCGCTGCCGCGCTCCAGGCCCAGCTCGGCGAGCCGCGCCTTCAACGCCGGCCGCACCTTGATGCGGTCCTGGCCGCCGAACGGCCCCGCGTTTTCGTTCAGGGTGCCGTCGGGGTGGAGGATGTTGATCAGCTCCAGCTTGTTGCGCCGGCCCGACTCGAAGTCCTCGAACGAGTGCCCGGGCGTGACCTTGACCGCGCCGGTGCCGAACTTCGGATCGACCAGCCCGGCATCGGCGATGACCGGGAAGGTGCGCCCGACGATCGGGTGCTTCACCAGCTTCCCGATCACCGCCTGGTAGCGCGGGTCGTCGGGGTGCACGGCCACCGCGGTGTCGCCCAGCATCGTCTCCGGCCGGGTGGTGGCGACGACGATCTCGCGCAGCTCGCCGGCCGGCTCGGCCAAAGGATAGGCGAACTTGTACAGCTCGCCCCGTGCGCCCTCCTCGTGATCCACTTCCAGATCGCTGAGCGCGGTGCGGCAGCGCGGGCACCAGTTGATGAGCCGCTCGGCGCGGTAGATCAGCCCTTCCTCGTGCAGCCGGACGAACGCCTCGCGCACCGCGCGCGACGACTGTTCGTCCATGGTGAAGCGCTCGCGCTCCCAGTCGAGCGAGGCGCCCAGCGCGCGGTGCTGCAGCGAGATGCGCTGGCCGCTCTCCTCCTTCCACTTCCAGACGCGGCGGATGAACTCCTCGCGGCCCAGGTCGTGGCGCGACTTGCCTTCCTTCTTCTGCAGCTCGCGCTCGACCACCATCTGGGTGGCGATGCCGGCATGATCGGTGCCCGGCATCCAGAGCGCGTTGTAGCCGCTCATGCGCTTGTAGCGGACGAGGATGTCCTCGATGGTGGCGGTCAGCGCGTGGCCGATGTGCAGCGAGCCGGTGACGTTGGGCGGCGGGAGGATGACCGAGAACGGCGGCTTTTCGCTCTCTTCGTCGGCGCGGAAGAACCCGCGCTCCTCCCAGAACGCCGCCCAGCGCGGCTCGACCCGGGCGGGCTCGTAGCCCTTGTCGAGGTCCGCGGCCTGCTCCGGTGCCGGATCGGTGACCGCCATGGGGGACGCACCATAGCAGGCAGATCCGGGGCGCAGCGACGCAATCGACCGCGCGGATTGACGAGGGCTGTCCGCGTTGCGGAACTACGCGCCCCGCTCCTTCATCAGGCGGTCCAGCTCCTCGCGGATGATCGCCTCGGCCAGTTCGGGCACCACTTCCCAGGCGATCTTCTCGATCACGTCGCGCGACGCCTTGCTCAGGGCCTCGCGGAGCAAGGCCTCGCCGCCGTCGGCGTGGCGGGCATCGGCGGGCGGCGGCGGCGGAACGACGGACAGCGGCGGCGGGCGCGGCGGCTCGACCCGGGCCGGCGGCGGCACCGAGCGCAGCGGCGGAGGGGCGGGCGGCCTCACCTCCTCGGCCTCGACGATCTCGTCCTCGAGGATGGGGATCTCCTCGTCGCCATCCAGGTCGGCGGTCGGGCCTAGGAGCCGCTCGGTGTCGGGGTGCTGCTCGAGGCTGAACACCTCGCGCGACCGCGCCGGCGGCGGAACCGAGGGAGGGGGCGGCGGCGGAGGCCTGGCGGCCGGTGGCGCCGGCGGCCTGGGCGGAGCGGGTGCGGCGGGTCGGGCGGCCGCGGCGGGCATGGGCGGCGGGCGCGCGGCGGGCGGCGCGGGCGGCCGGGCGGCGGGTGCGGGCGCGGCGGGCCTGGCCGGGGGCGGCACCGGAGGGCGGGCCACGGGCGGCGGCGCCGGGCTGCCGGGGGGGCGAGCGGCGGGTGGCGCGGCGGGCCGTGGCGCAACGGGTGGCGCTCCCGGGGGCCATGCCGCCGGGGGAGCGGCGGGCCTG
>Ga0247727_10011808_pt1 | contig 15147 bp, 17 predicted proteins | sample WisWelCaveWW1625_FD_202498 | JGI IMG/M metagenome (GOLD analysis project Ga0247727, IMG submission 202498) | Biofilm microbial communities from Wishing Well Cave, Virginia, United States - WW16-25 | ecosystem: Environmental > Aquatic > Deep subsurface > Groundwater > Cave microbial mat | place... | reverse complement strand
ATGCATTCCTTGTTTTCCAGCCATTGCTCTCTTGTAAATCCCTTACGGTCATACGATAATGTCAGCTCCCCAGGTGCAAGCCCTTCGCCCACGATAAAATCCACGCCTGACGAGCGAATCAAATCATATAACAGATGATAAATCTCTGATTGGATACGTGAAAGCGATTCGGCCTGTTTAGCATTCGTATCCCGGCCGGTTATTGACAATGGCGCATAATAATGCTCCTGCGCAATAAGATAAACACGGCCAGAACTTCCAGGAACCATTTTCTTTATTCTTGCATTTTTGCGTATGATTCCTTCCAGGTCACGCTGCCTGATTTCAGCAGGCATAGGTGATCTGATCCAATATGCACCGAACATTGCAACTATTACTGCGGCTGTTAACGGAACAATCCAGCTTTTTCTTTTCTTATTATTTCTCCTGTCCGAAATCATAACCACCCAATCTCACTGCAATAGTTGGATTTTATAATGATTACGACAAAAATCCGTTCTGCATAGAAGCCGCGCCGAAACCGAGTTTCGGCTGGGCATTCGAAATGCTGCCGCATTTCGAAGCCACGCTGAAAGCTTGCTTCAGCTGGGCATTCGGAATGCCACGGCATTCCGAAGCCTTTAAAAACGCTATATAACTTCAATGCTATATGCGATTTTCAATCTGGATAGGACTATTGACACTGGCAATAGGCATTGTTCTCTCTTATCTTGCAGATGCGATGATACAAACGCAGACAATGGGAATTCTTCAGACAACTGCATCCATTGTGGCGGCAGTGCTATTTGTCGTGTTCTCAGCAACAATGCTCGGATTTGGAGCAGGACTAGTAGTACACTGGATAATCGGCTTTGCAGGCAAAGGAAAAGCATTCGTAGCAGAAATGATACTGAGCTTTGCAACATTCTTCATAGGCATAGGAGCAACAATAATGAGCGGAAACTGGTGGACAGCACTGCAAGTATTCTTCACATTCTTCATCGCAAGCTTGACGTTATTCCTGCTTTCTTTTGTAAATTTGTTTGGAGGAGTAACAGAAGGAGTATCAAAGACAGTTAAATATGTTAAGAAGAAGTTTGGAAAAAGAGGCAAAAAATGGAAGAAAAGAGGCACCTGCTACGTTTCATAGAAACGTCAGAGGCATTTGACAACAACTCAAAACTCAAAGCAATCCTGTTTGTCACAGGAATAAAGCCAAACACGTTCATACATTTGAGAATAAAAAAGAACATTCACGACAAGCACGAGTTTGAACGGCTTCTAAAGACAAACAAAATCATTTTTGACGTCAGCAGGGCCAAGGGATATGAAGAAATCTCCGCAATTCGAGGAAACAAAGTATTGTGGAAGATGAAAGGCATATGGCATGGATACGACCTGTTCAGAAACAAAAGAGAAAAAAAGAGATTTGAAAAATACGTATCATTGATTAAAAGGCACAAACATGCGGCAGCAGACAAACTTGCAGGAAGCATTTACGGCTATCCATCCTGCTGCATAAAGAAATTCATCGAGGAACACGATCCAAACGTTTTGTCAAAGAAATATACCTATTATCAGTATTACAAGCGATTGCACGACTCTGACAAAGCATTTCCTTTTATCAGCCATATGCCCTGCAGTCCAGCATGCAAGAAAACAACAGCACTGAACAAGAAATATGCAGCTGCAATAAAAAAATGGGCGCCAATTTTCTATAAACAGTACTCAAAGAAACGAAGCTATTCAGTGCCGGTCATTGTGGATTTAGAAGCAGACATTGTTCCAGGATGGAGGAAAAAAGACGGGCACGAATATTCGATTATAACGCAGAAGCTGATAGAAGGCAAATATTATCTAATAAGCTGGCTGACAAAGCCCAAATTCAAGCGGGGAACCGTGCTTGATTCTGCTGTAACACTGCACTATGATTATGCCACTGTAGCAGTCAAGAAGAAAAAAGGAGAACTCAAGAACTTCCACCATGAAAGGAAGTTCACCAGAATATGAAATTTTTAGAGCTTGCACGTTTGTATGAAAAACTTGAGAAGACAAGTTCATACAACACAATGCGGGACATTCTAAGCGGATTTTTCAAGAAAACACCAAAAGATGAGCTGGAACGTGCAGCTTACCTGACTTTAGGACAGATAGCCTCGCAATATGCAGATGTCAATCTCGGAATGGCGGGCAAAATGGTGATAAAAAGCATTGCTCTTGCTGGAAAACAGAAAGAAGAAAAAATTCTGCAGCAGGCCAAGAAGCTCGGTGACGTTGGCAAAGTCGCAGAGATGTATGCAGGCAGAGGAAGTTTAACAGTAAAAACTGTTTTTGAGATACTGCATAGAATAGCAGAGACCTCGGGTGCAGGAAGCCAGGAAAAAAAGACTTCTTTACTGGCAAAATTATTGTCACAGGCAAGTCCAATTGAGGCAAGATATCTTGCGCGAATAGTTCTTGGAGATTTGAGACTTGGAGTAGGAGACAAGACAGTACTTGATGCATTAGCAATTGCTTATACGGGCGGCAAAGAAGCACGAAAAGAACTCGAGCACGCATATCACGTCTGCCCAGACGTTGGAGAAATTGCGCGCACAATAGCGCACAAAGGAATGAAAGGCATCAAAAAAATTGGTGTCAAGTTAGGTGTGCCCATTCAGTCCATGCTCTGCCAGCGCATAAAGGACATTGAAGAAGTAGAGAAGAAGATGGGCTATCCGGTAGTTGTTGAAGAAAAGTATGATGGCGAAAGAATACAAGTACACAAAGAAGGAAATAAGATAAAATTGTATTCCAGACGATTGGAAGACATTACACTGCAGTTCCCAGATGTGGTTAAGGCAATCAAAAAGGCAGTAAAAGCGAAAAACTGCATTATTGACAGCGAAGTCATGCCTGTGGACAAAAAAGGAAATCTGCTGCCATTCCAGATACTAATGCGGCGAAGAAGAAAATATGATGTGGAAGAATACGTCAAGAAGATTCCAGTCGCATTGTTTGCATTTGACCTGTTATTTGCCAATGGCAAATCACTTATTCGTGAGTCGTACAAGAAAAGATACGCACTCCTGCAGAAATACGTCAAAGAAACAGGCAAAATCAATCATGCTTTAAGAAAGATCTGCAATGATGCAGACTGCATTGAAGATTTGTTCAACAGGACTGTTGAAAGAGGCGGAGAAGGAGTTGTTATAAAGAATTTAGGTGGGCCTTATGAAGCAGGAGTAAGAGGATGGAACTGGATAAAATGGAAGCCAGAATATGTAAAAGGATTAAGAGATACTTTTGATTTGGTGGTTGTAGGAGCATATTTCGGCAGAGGAAGAAGAGCAGGAACTTATGGCGCATTGCTTTGCGCAGTTTATGACAATAAAAAAGACAGATTTGAGACATTCTGCAAGCTCGGAAGCGGGTTCACAGACAAAGAACTGGCAGGTTTGCTAAAAAAATTCAGGAAAATAGCGCACAAGCCGGCAAGACTGGAGATTTCCAAAACAATGACGCCGGATGTATGGTTTGACCCTAGAATTGTAGTGGAGGTCACAGGAGCAGAGATAACAAAGTCGCCCAATCATACTTCAGGATACGCATTCCGCTTCCCAAGATTCTTGCGCTGGAGAGAAAAAACTCCAGAGGAAGCGACGACAAAAAAAGAAATTCTCAAGATGGTGTGAGTCGGTCTTGGAACTCGGCTAAAAACCGTTCATAAATTCTTGGCATACAGCTATCTGAGCGCTTTTCTGCCATAGATCTCAACATTGCCGCATATCTGAACAAAGTAAGGCCACCGCATAGTGATAAGTTTTCAACAGCTTTTGCGTAATTTTTATCTATCTGAAAAGGCTGATCTTCTCTATCGTACAGGCAACCGCGTGTGGCATATACAAATTTAGCTAATTTGCCTAAATTATTTGCAGATTCCCCCAATAATCCGATGTTCTCTGCTAATTCATCTACACTCATTCTTCACTCACCTGCCAAACTGAAAAGAGGTCCTTTATATGTGTTGTGATTTGTGATAAAGCTTTTAAGCCCAATCGAAAAGCACATTGTTATGAAACGCGCTGTAATCATACATGGCTGGGGAGGAAGCCCCAATGCAAACTGGATACCTTGGCTGAAAAAGGAATTGGAAGCAAGAAACATCTTTGTTGAAGCGCCCCAAATGCCAAATACGGACAATCCAACAATAGACCAATGGGTGCCTTATTTGGAAAAATTTGTAGATGAAGAAGATGACAATTATCTGATTGGGCACAGCATAGGCTGCCAGACAATTCTAAGGTATTTGGCAAATATGCCGGAGCCCGCAAAAATCAAAGGAGTTGTGTTTGTAGCAGGCTGGCTGACGCTTTCAGGCATAAGCAGCCCAGAAGAAAAGCAAATTGCAGAAGAATGGGCAGGAACTCCGATAGATTTAGGAAAGGCCAAGGCAAACGCAGATAAATTTGTTTCAATCTTCTCAGATAATGACCCGTACGTGTCGGAAGACAATTGGGGAAAGTTTGAGGAGCTTGGAACTGTCATTATTGAGCACGGAAAAGGGCATATATTGGATGCAGAAGAGCCGATTATTCTGAATTCTGTGCTAAAACTGATGAAGCCACTGGACAACCGCGCATAGCGTATTTAAGGAAGAATTTTTTGTCAACTTCTGTGAGGCAGAGCACACTTCTAGAATTCGGACTAAAAGTAATAACAGTCTACGTGCCAATGCGCAAATACCCGTACAAGTCAAGACACGGACTGGCAGAATTACAGCTAAGGAAAAGACTGGAAAAACAAGGGTGGCAGGTGTGGAGAGGAGGATTTGTGCACGCAATTGCAGCAGACGTTTATCCAGCTGTAAAGAAAAGGTATTTGCAATTGGCTGAGCTGATAATGGAATTATACGGGGAGCGGTCGCTTGATTTCCTGTGCTATTTGTGCGCAGTGCATCATGGAATGCCGGATTTAGTGTGCTATCATCCAACATTGCAGCAATTCAAGTTTGTAGAATGCAAGTTTGGACACGAGCAATTGAGCAGCAGACAAGTAATGACGATAAAAAGACTGCAGGACTCAGGATTTAACGTGGAAGTGCACAAATTAGTAGAAGAATGCACAAAAGCAAGAAAAGCAGAAGTTAATTTAGTTACGAAACAGAAAAAAATACTTGAAAAAGAGATGAAATTAACACAGTTTGTCTACAAAGGAAAACCGCATATTAGAAGAATACAGACAACAGTGTGCGATTAACGCTTCTTCGGACAATACTGTGGCTGGATGTTTCTGCAGTTGTTGAAGTTGTCAATATTGTAATAGCGCTTTTCGAAAGCACGTCTTTCAATATTGTGTTGGCGCTCCTGTTCAGAACGAGTTTGTCCAGGATTAGTGCAGCCAGCTACCAGTGCTGCCAATGAAAATGCCGCGATATATTGTTTCAATGCCATAGTAGTCACTAAGTAGTAGTTGTATTTAAGCTTTTCGTATCAGAAACGCATTATCCGAAACTGGGGTGAGCCTTAATTTTTGGCCTTTTTTCAGATGGAGATGCCTGGCTAATTCAGAAGGAATACCAATAGCAAGGCTTTTGCCACTGACTGCCACCTTGCGGTCGAAGCCAAAAGAGCGCTTTATTCTTTCTTTTGTCTTAGACTCAAGATCATCTGCCTGTTCCTCCGTAAAGAAAACATTGTCACATTTATGACATAAATAAGCAGGCATATTATAAATGGGAAATCCTGAAGTGAATTCATATTCAGGAACAATTCCGAGCTTCATTTCAACGTGACATTTTGCGCAATATATTCCGTCTTTCATTTTGGCCATCTTTTCCTCATAAGCAAATATACGGTAATGATTTTTCTTTCAAGACTTTCAAAAGTTTGAACAGTCACTATTGTCTTGTCTTTCATTTGCAGCACATTCACGTGCCTAATTTCGCCATTGATGACGGTTTTCGTCCTTAAGATGCCTTCATATGCACATTTCTTGACTTCTTCCTCGGAAATGCCTTTACGAGACATCCTGTCTTTTGCGTGGTCTGATATAATCATTATCTTTCCCTTATATAATACTTCCTATTGATGAAATATCTTGTATAATCCCCTGTTGCGCTCTTCCCTGACAGTTTCATTGTCATAGTTCTCATCAAAAAGGGCATCAATTATTGGCTGATATCGCTCATATTCCACATAAATTTCATCGAATTTCTTTTCATCTTCCTGAGAAGGCTCCGGTACTTTTTTAGGGCCGCGATATTTCCTCAACAGCCTGCCCATTGGCGTCTGAAGACTGAGAACATCATCAAGCACTTTTTTCACATTTGCATCAGGAATCTTCTCGCCTTCCTCGCCAAGAATCTCGCACAAGCCAGACCAGACCCTGCCGTCATACCACCCATCATGCTTCCTGCTGATTTCCTTAAAGCCGTCAAAAAGCATTTTTCTGCCTTTGTCTGATAATATTATGCCGTTGCTGGGCTTAATCCCGTGCGTTTCCTTCGCAACCGGCTTTTCAGGCGGAGTAAGTTTGTCGTATGCCATCATTCCAAGATAGCCTATTCCAATCCCGCAGACCACTGCCATAAAGCAATCAGCAAGAAAATGCTGACCGCGGTCTTTATGCCTGCGCCTGCATCCGTTTTCTTCATTGCTGTCATCAATACTCTTGGCTTCAGACTCTACGTTGATAATGTCTGAATCTTCAATGTAATCGTCTTCAGGCTCATAATTTTGTGCGCCGGGCATTTAGTGCTCCATCTTGTAGCCGCCGCGATAGAGTTCCTCTTTGGTGATGCTGTAGTCTTTGTTTTCATCTATCAATGCAGTCAAAGTTTTCTCCCACTTTTCAGGAATCCTGACAGAATGCTGGATTTCGGGATTTTCAGGACCCCTGTATTGCAATGCGAGTTTGCCAAGAGGCATATCCGGATTCAGGACATCGTTGTAAAGGTCCTTTGCCTCTTCCAAATCAATGCGGTTATCTTTGTTGGCATCAGCATCCTTGAGGATAACCACCAACTGCACCGGAGAATAATCTGCGCCTGCCAACCGCATTCGCGACATACCAGTGTCCAGATATTCCCTGGCGCCTTTACCAAGCTCGATGGCAAAGTCTTTATTCTTGGCCTCTGGCTTCCTCGAATTATACCAATATCCGCCGGCAAATGCCGCAACCAAAGCACTGATGCACAAAAGTTTTGTTTTCATTTTAGCTCACCCAACAATGTATATGTCAAACTAGTTAAAGGGTTTATCGACGAGAAAACCGGAAAGGTTACGGATTGAGTTGGAAGGTTTACGGAAAATTAGCTAAAATCCGGAAAATCAAGAATTTTTAACCAAAAAATTCAGCTTTCATAACTTCAAGCCATTCGGAATCGGTGAGCCCTCAAAATAAAGGTCGCCCTTGTCGTCTTTCTGATACCTGCCTTCAGCAATATACTGCAGTGTTCTTGGGAAGATGACAAAATCGCCAGCTCTTTTAAGAAGGCCCTGCTGTTCATTGGCAACAGAGTCAATGGTTTCTTCATCAGCCCTATATAGCTCAGGCCTGCAGGTCACTGGCATCGGCGGAGAAATCATAAGAATTTTGCCGTTATCCATCTTGCCCTTGTCGAATTTTCCATTGGTCGTGCAAGATTCGAGAATTATTGTTGATGAGCAAAGAGTTCTCTGGTCATCCAAAAGCGCAAGCCTGACTGCCTTGTCTCCAGTGTATTTCCTCTGGCCTTTTTCATCCACTATGGACAAATCAGCCGGGTGGACATTGATGCACAAGTATGCATCCAGCAACGGGTCTGTAACGATGCGCATATAACCCGCCATTGCGGCAACAGCGCAATTGTAAGGTTTCAATAATTGCAGTGTCGCGCGATCAAACTCCTCGCGAACAGCAGGATCAGATATTTTCTTGCCACGCGCGCGGTAGAAATCAAAAACGTCATTATAAATAAACGGCCGGTCAAATTCCTCGCCAATCTTTCTTGCGTTGCTTGCATTCTTGTCGCTGAAAATGACAGCAAGACGATATGGCGGTTTTTTGCGATGCTCCTTCAATGCCAGTTCGTATTTGATAATCTCTGTCAGATTGCCTCCAGCGTCTGACATAAAGCCAGCAACAGGCATTGGTTCATCGCCTGGAACGCGTAATGGTGTTAACATTTCTAATCCCTCCCGCTGAAGTAAACTTTTTTCTTGTGCGGCAGTATTATCTCAACGCCGGTTTTTTTCTTAGCTTCCTCAGTTTTTCCGACAATGCTTCCTTCAAGATTGTGCCTTCTAAGAATTCTCAAAACTTCTTCATGTTTTCTGGTCGTGATAAAACCATCATTGCCCATAGGCCATTTGCCATATGCTTCCTTTGGAGTTGCAAACATGTGGCCAACAATTGCCTGCTCGCGCCAGTCAGGCGGGAACAAGTTCTCCAATCTGGCAAAAAGATTCAATTTAGCCAAGGGGCGCGCCAATTTGCCATCGTAAGCTCCACCGCTCATATGGAAAACAGCTGTTGCGAGACCGCTGTTAATCAGTTCGCTGAAAACAGGGTAGAAAATAACAGAAGGCGCTGCAAGATACTCCAAAAACAGCCTGCCTTCTTTGGTCTTATGATAGCGCGGGCCAAACATCTCAATCATTGCCCTGCGCTTGTCAGTAATTCCATTTGACCTTGGATTTGGAGGACCCCTGACCGCTATAATGGTATCTCCTGCACTTGGCACTGGCGGATTTCTGAGCCTGTCCTCATCAATAGTGCTGACAACAGAGCCAGAGATGCTGAAACCAGGCACAATTCCATCATAACTTCTGACGCGGTCGCCTACCATCTCCTGCTGGACAATGATATGAAGCCCCAAAGCTCTCAAATCATCATACGCTTGTGCGCGCTTCGCTATACTTTCCAGTGGATTGCCGCTTACTTCCACAACTGCTGAAGCAACCCTGGCAAGAGCAGCTCTTTTGATTGTATCATCCAGATTCATCGGAAGGAAATCGCTCAATGCATTGCCGTATTTTTTAGCACGCTCGTGAAACTCTGTCTTGGTGCCAACACCGTCAGAATTCATGTAAACCGGCTTGCCATCAGGATCAAATACGGCGTAGTTGACGCCTTTGTATGAGAAAGTTTCCTTCTTGTCAAATTCTGATTTTTTTGCGATGCAGACCATTGTGCCGCACATATTTGCACTTCTGACACGATTGCCAAGAATCGCATACTCGCCATTCATAACTGCAATCTTGTATTTATTGCATGCGTCAACAAATCCATCCATGAGCGCTTTCAACAAACCTGCATCATGCTTCACGACATCAACCACATCTGCGACTCCAACTGGAGTAGCGCCAATCCTCTCACTCTGTTCGACTAATTTCTTAATTAAGGATGCAGCATATTCCTCTGGCTTGTCAATTCTCGGCTCGCCGGAAGCAGAATGGACAATGACTACGTACTCCTTTGGAATTCTCAAAACGCGCAAACCATTCATTCCAGGGTCAAGCACGTCAACAAAATCGCGATCCTTCAAAGTATCGGCAGTTCTCTTTGCCAAATACTCAGAACCCTTGTCGCCTAATTTAATTACGTTTCTCCTGTAATCATCAACTGCGGACACATTCATCCCTCCGTGAAATAATTCACCGCATTTCTGAAAACCTGCACTCCAGGGCCTTCTTTATCATCTTGTGTGGCAATGGCTCGTTCAGGATGAGGCATCATGCCAAGAATCCTGCCGGATTCATCAGTTAAGCCGGCAATATCATCGATTGAACCATTGGGGTTTGCAGGCAGACCCAGTTGTTTGCATACATCACCCTGTGCGTAGCGAACAATGCCGAGGCTTTTCTTTTTCATCTTATCCAGTATTTCTTCTGATGTGTAGAATTTTCCTTCACCATGGGCTATCGGCAAAGAAATCTCGTCAATTCCCCTTAACCAAGGACTGCTGCCTGTCACTTTCAAATCAACCCATCTGCACTGGTAACGCGGGAAATCATTATGCATCAACGCTGCTGTAGGCTCATCGTATTTGCCGTCAAAGCCGGGCAACAGGCCAAAGTTGACTAATAACTGGAAGCCATTGCAAACGCCGAGAATCAAATTTTTGCCGTTGCGAGCGAATTCAAGCATGTCGTCATGCAGATTATTCTTGATACGATTAGTCCACGCATAAGCAGAGCCGGTGTCATCGCCATAAGAAAACCCGCCTGGAAACATCACAATCTGGTAATCGCGAATCTTTTTCGGATTATCAATCCAATCATTCATATGGACAATGTCCGCCGTTGCGCCAGCCTGCTCAAAAGCAAACTTGGACTCGTTCTCACAATTAGTCCCGTGCTCCTTTACTATCATAACAAGAGGTTTAACCATTTTAGTAATCCTTAAACGTTGATTTGTATGAATCCAGCATCGCGCCAATGTTCGTATTAATGACTTTTCTTCCTTTAACTCCATTGACTACAAAGTTTCCATCTCCAGTGATTTTGCCGACTTCCGCGAAAACATTGCCCTGCATCAGCTCCTCAAACCTGGTTTTATATTCCGGCGCAACAGTGGCGACGATTCTTCCCATACTTTCCGAGAAAAGCACAAGGTCGTCCTTTGACCGGCTGTCAAGAATCTTATGTATGCCGATTGTTTTATCCAGAGATACTTCCATGCCAAGCATTCCGCCCATCGCAGTTTTTGCCAAAGCAACAGCAAGGCCTCCGCGATGCACGCTCTGGGCCGATGCTATGATTTCCTCATCAATGCATTTTGCAAATGCGTGATAGCGCTTCCAATTAGTAATCGGCTCAACAAAGGGGACTGCTCCACAGCCGTGCTGGCCAAGCATTGACAAATATTCAGAACCTCCAAGCTCATCGTCAGTTCCGCCGAGAACATAGACGAGGTGGCCGGCGCACTTGGCATCAAGCGATACTGCCTTGGAAACATCATCAATGACTCCGATGGAAGAAATTAGAAGTGTTGGAGGAACTGAAATCTGGATTTTATTCCCATTCTCATCAAAGCCCTTGAAATCATTAAACATGCTGTCCTTTCCTGAAATGAAAGGCGTTTCATAGGCAAGCGCGTGCTTGTAACAAGCCTCACAGGCAAGTCTCAGATTACCAAGGCTCTCGGCATTCATGCTGCCATCCGGATTCTTGAGGCTGCTCCAACAGAAGTTATCCAACAATGCAAGATGGTCAGGATTTGCGCCTGCCACAATAGCGTTCCTGACAGCCGTGTCAATTGCGCAGGCGGCCATCTCATAAGCGCCAAGGTCGCTGTAAGAAGGATTCACGCCCTGCGAAAGAACAACGCCTTTCCTGGAACTCAGCACAGGCCTTGTGATCGTAGCATCAGCATTTATCCTGCCTTTGCCCTGCAAAGGCTTCAAAGCAGAGCCACCCTGCACTTCGTGGTCGTACTGCATTGAAATAAATTCGGTACTGGCAATATTCTGGCGGGAAAGCATAGAATGCAGTGCATCAGTCAAATCATCAACTGGAGGATGCTGGGGCTTTCTGAAAGCAGGCCTTGTGTAAGTTGTTTCCTGCTGCATTTTAGGCAGGCCATCGTGAAGAAAATCAATATCAAGATCCATCACCGTTGATTCTTTTTTAGAAACTTTGTCGCAATTAGTAACAAGGCATCTTCGCGATTCAGTGAACTGGCCGATTACAGACGCCTCAACATCCCTGCACTGCATCAATTCACTGAACTCACCCCATTTTTCCTTCGGAACAGCAAGAGTCATTCTTTCCTGCGATTCAGAAATCCAAATCTCCCACGGTTGCATATTCGGATACTTTGTAGGAACATTCTCCAATCTAACAATAGCGCCGCCGGATTCCTTTGCCATCTCTGCAGCAGAACAAGAAAGACCGCCCGCACCATTATCGGTAATGCTATTGTATAATTCGCGATCACGCGCTTCCAATAAAGCATCACTCATCTTTTTCTGCGTGATAGGGTCGCCAATCTGCACTGCACCGACAGGACTGCCAGCGTGCAATGATTCTGAAGAGAATGTAGCTCCGTGAATGCCGTCCTTGCCCACACGGCCGCCAAGCATCACGATATAATCGCCGTCTCTGGCGCCCTTTTCATGGGAAGGCTTTTCATTTACAAGCGCAGGCATAAGCCCAACAGTGCCGACAAACACCAAAGGCTTGCCCCTGTAGCGCTCGTCAAAGTAAACAAAACCCTGAGGAGTAGGAATGCCAGAACAGTTGCCGCCAGCATTCACCCCTTCAATAACACCGTCCATAATTCTTCTGGGAGAAAGCAGCTTGTCAGACTTGTCCTGCTTCCTGTACAAAGGACGCTTGTCATCAGGGTTGCCAAAACAGAAACCATATACGTTGATGACTGGTTTCGCGAACTTTCCGCAGCCCATTGCGTCACGATTAACTCCCACAATGCCGGTTATTGAGCCACCAAATGGGTCCAACGCAGAAGGCGAGTTGTGAGTCTCAACTTTATGGGTGATTACGTATTCATGGTCAAACTTGATAACGCCGGAATTGTCAGTAAACACAGAAACGCAGAAGTCCTTGTCGCCTTTCTTTTTCCTGATTTCATCTGTAGCGCGCTTGATGAAATGCTTGAACAAGCCGTCCTTGATGTCATCAATAGGATCAGCGAAAATAGTATGTTTGCAATGCTCGCTCCAAGTCTGTGCAATGGATTCCAGCTCAACATCGGTCGGATTCTTGCCAATCCGCCTGAAATAATTCTGAACAGTTTTCATATACTCGGGGCGCATTGACAAAGGCCCGCGCCTTGTACCATCCTTGTTCGCAATGCCTTTATCACCTATTTTAGCCAACTCTTCATCAGAAATGTTGAGAATATCAACAATGTCAGCAGAAGGAGTGCCAGTCAGCTTGACACGGGGAACTATTGCGCCCATGCCGTTGCCGTCAAATTCCTTTTCAGACTTTATATGGACTCTCTGAATTTGAGGATTGTACAATGTTTCAGCAATCTTTCCAGCTTCATCTGCATTAACACCGCTAATGAAAAAAGTCTGCGATGTATAGACTGGAACGGATTCCTTAAACCTGTCTTTTATTTGCTGCGCGACAGTGTTTGCGACATTATCGGTAATACCAGGCAAAAAGCCAACCTCGATAGCCCACTCGAATAAGTTTGGCGCGAGGTATTTATCTATTGAAGCTTCCTCAACAACAGGATTCACAAGCATCCGCGCAACCTGCTGGGCTTTTTCTTCTGGAAGATCAGCATCAATCGTGAAATTATCAACACGGTCAACAGCAGAAACAGAGAAACCCGCTTTTTTCAGGTTTTCCAGCAAAGTAGCTGCTTTTGCGTCTTTGTGCTTTGATTTGCGCTCTATGCGGATTGTCATCCCATTAACACCCTTTAATAGCGCTCATCGGCTATTCACTAATATATAAGCAAATCTCAACAGCAATATAGCTATTTTACCATAACGCTTAAAAAGACAGATTTGTTAAGATGCTATATGCTTGAAAATCCAACAATTGTGTTCGGAATTATTGGCGGATTAGGAGGCCTTCTCAGAGCGCTTGTTGGAGTAAGAAAAGCGTATCTGGCAAAAAGAAAATTCATACTCAACTATTTTCTCGTGACTGTAATAGGCGCAATAATCATTGGCGCGATCGTTGGAAGCACAATCGGCATCAACAAAGCAGTCGCATTATTTGCAGGATATGCAGGAACTGACTTATTGGAAGGGCTGGCGAAAAGCTTCAAATTAGCGCCCATAAGAATAGGGTAGATTTATATACTGCATTATATATATACTACTTGGTGGGTGTAAAATGACAATGCTATACAAAACAAAGTGCAGAGTATGCGACAAGTTCAAGTTCCTCAAAGCAAGCTGGGGAGCATGCCTTACGTGCCACGAAAAAAGGTTTGGCAAATACGAAGGCACGGACAGGAAGAATTATCTGTAGTCAAATTCTTTTGAGTCAGTATTTTAAGAGATAATCTATATATGTTTGAGTCAATTACTTGACAGTATGATAAAAGCGGTATTATTTGATTTGGACAACACACTGATAGACTTCATGAGAATGAAAAGACAGGCAACAGAGGCAGCAATACAAGCAATGATCGCAGCAGGAGTGAAGCTTGACAAGGAAACGGCAAGCAGAGTTATCTATCAATTATATGACGAATACGGCATTGAACACCAGCAGATATTCCAGGAATTTCTCATCAGAACACAGAACAAAGTTGACTACAAAATACTCTCTGCAGGCATTGTAGCTTACAGAAAAGCGCGCACAGTGCTGGCAGAAGCATACCCTGGAGTAATGCCAACACTATTGAAACTGAAACAGCAAGGGCTAAAACTGGCAATAGTCTCTGACGCGCCAATACTGCAGGCGTGGACACGCTTAACTGAAATGAAAATACAGGATTTCTTCGATACAGTTGTAACTTTTGACGACACTGGCGAAAGAAAGCCGAGCGCAATGCCATTCAAGAAAGCAATCGAGCAATTAGGAGTCAAGCCAGAAGAAGTACTGCACGTCGGAGACTGGCCTGAACGAGACATTGCAGGCGCGCAAGCATTAGGACTCAAAACAGCATTTGCAAAATACGGCGCAGTCAAGCCAGCAACAGTCAAAGCAGATTACGAGCTGAACAAGATAGAAGACCTGCTAAACATAGTAAATAATTAAAATGGCAAAAGCAAAACCTAAAGGAATGGACACAAGGCACAGAATATTTGAGCTGTTCGTAAGAAGCAAAAGACTGAGATTTTCTGAAATCGAAAAAGCTCTCGAAATGAAAAGCAACACGCTCACTTACCATTTGAACGGCATGGTAAAAGAAGGCATGCTGCTCAAAGAAGACGAAGATTACATGCTGAGCACACATGGAGAGAAACTGCTGCCATTCTTTGCCCACATAACTCAAAAAATCACAGGAGGATGCCTACCTGTCGTGCTTTCTGCAATAATTAAAAACGAAAAAATACTTTTGCTCAAGCGCAAAAAAAGACCATACCAAGGATATTGGGGGCTGCCAGGAGGAAAATTGCACCTTGAAGAGAGCATAGAAGAGTGCGGGCTAAGGGAAGTAAAAGAAGAAACAGGACTAGACTGCACGTTCTCACACATCGCAGCAATAGTGCACGAGCGTGTAAAGGAGAACGAAGTATACAAGCACGCATTCCTGCTGTTCTTTGTTGTG
>Ga0247727_10011807_pt1 | contig 15147 bp, 16 predicted proteins | sample WisWelCaveWW1625_FD_202498 | JGI IMG/M metagenome (GOLD analysis project Ga0247727, IMG submission 202498) | Biofilm microbial communities from Wishing Well Cave, Virginia, United States - WW16-25 | ecosystem: Environmental > Aquatic > Deep subsurface > Groundwater > Cave microbial mat | place... | reverse complement strand
GGTTTCATCATGAGACGAACGGGCTTGGAGATTGTTCTAAATTTCCTCCGCGCTTGAAAACAAAATTCTGCTCTGAATAAAAAGCCTGAATCCTGTATGTGATTCCTGATTTCGGACGGACACTATTAAGATCGAGCGAAGTCGGACTTGCGCAAAACAGACCTGAAAATTCACCTGAGCTGTATCGCGCAAGTCCGGCTTCCCCGAAAATGCGTACGCCCAAGCAACTCGCCGCGATTTGCGCCAAAGCCATGGCAGAGGATAAAGCGCAACGCTATGCGAGCGCGCAAGCTCTCGCTGCGGACGTGGAAAGATTTCTGAACGGCCTCGCGGTTTCTTCTTATCAAGAGAATCCCTTCGAAAGGGCGTGGCGTTGGATCAAAAAATTTCAGTTCATGATTCTGCTCGTGCTCGTTTATCTGCTCGTTAGAATTTTGCTCTTTTTCTGGTTCCGGCGTTAAAGAAAACGGCCGCCTCGTTTAATGGAAGAATAACCGCCGCTCACAAAAAGTTTCTCATAACCCTTGCAAGGTTTCAAACCTTCGCAAGGGTCTGCCATTAAACGAAAGGACGAGGAACCATGAAACTGCTGCTTTGGGTTTTGTTGTTGCTCGGCGCGATGCGCTTGCACGCGCAAGAGACTGAGCGCGTCATCAAGGCTGAAACACTCCTCAACGCCAGCATAGATGCGGCTTGGGAAGCGTGGACTACCGAAGCCGGTATCAAAACTTTTTTTGCGCCTGCGTGCAAAATCGAGCTGCGGCCGAACGGCGCGTATGAGATGTATTTCAACCCGAGCGGGGCGCCGGGTGAACGCGGCGGCGAAGGCAATGCGGTCTTGGCGCTGCAACCGAAAAGCATGTTGGCCTTCACTTGGAACGCGCCGCCGCACTTGCCGAACGTTCGCCAACAACGCACGAGCGTGGTGATCAGATTCAAAGGAGCCGGAAACGGCCAAACGAAAGTCACGCTGGTTCACAGCGGTTGGGGTGAAGGTGAAGAATGGGACAAAGCCTTCGATTATTTTTCCTCAGCCTGGCAAAAGATCGTGCTCCCGCGCTTGCAGCAGCGTTTTGCAACCGGCCCCATTGATTGGAACAACCCGCCTGTCGTGAATAGATGAACTCACATGAAATAATTTTTAAACTCACGCGCGCCTCACGCGCACAACAACTCTGAAGGAGGAAATCATGTCGAAACCGATGTTGGGTTTGATTCTGGGAACGATTCTGGGCGCATTTGACGGGCTCACCGCATGGTTGGAGCCGGATATTGCCAATAGTCCGGAGGTCGGCGCGACGATGACTGCCATTGTGATCAGCTCTTCCGTCAAAGGCTTGTTGGCGGGATTGATCATCGGGTTCTACGCGCGCAAAGTAAAGTCTCTCAAGCAAGGCCTCATTTTCGGCGGCATCATCGGCTTGATATTGGCATTCATTATCGCAGCGATCCCTCAAGAGGGCGGCGAGCATTATTGGCTGCAAATCATGATTCCCGGCACGATCGTCGGCATCATTCTCGGCTATGCGACGCAAAAGTACGGCAAAGAGGCGAAGCCCGCAACGGCGCATTGAAGCTTCGCTCGTTCTAGAGGTAGCCACAAAGCCCTCCCGCTAAAATAGGACTCCCACGAAAGTGAAAAAAACTTCGTGGGAGTTTCACTTTCATCGTGCCTAGTAAAACTCCCGCAGTCGAGACGACTTACGACCTGCCTCTTTTCATCCTTCCACAACGTGGACAAGCCACAACCAAAAACAAAAGCGCACGCAAAGCTTTATCCGCTCGATCCGTTCAATCCGCTTACAAAATTCTTTTCGGGTTGCGGCCGGTCCTCGTTGCGGCGTTGCACATTCTTTTTTGGCGGCTGGACATTTTTCGAAAATTTTCGTACTCTTGCGCGTGGTGATTCATCCTCAAGCGAGGATTTGCGATGGCACAGCACAAAATTAAAGGAGACCGAACATGTTTTTTCGCATGCTCTATGACGACCAACTCGCGCAAGCCGCATATTTGATCGGTTGCCAGCGCACGGGCGAGGCTTTGGTCATTGATCCCGAACGCGACGTTGAACGTTATATCTCGGCCGCAACGCGCGAGGGTTTGAAGATTACGGCCATTGCCGAAACGCACATTCATGCGGATTATCTCTCGGGCGCGCGCGAGCTGGCGGAGCGCACGGGCGCGCGTTTGTATCTCTCCGATGCCGGCGACGCGAATTGGAAGTACGGGTGGCTCAATCAGAAAAAAGGCGGCGGCAGCTATGCGCACCAGTTGCTACGTGACGACGATACGTTCAAAGTTGGCAACATCAAAATCGACGCGCTGCACACGCCTGGTCACACGCCGGAGCATTTATCTTTTCTCGTCACGGACCTCGGCGGCGGCGCGAATGAACCGCTCGGCATTGCGAGCGGCGACTTTGTTTTCGTCGGCGACGTGGGCCGTCCCGATTTGCTCGAAAGCGCAGCGGGCCAGCAAGGCGCGAAAGAGCCGGCGGCGCGTCTGCTCTATCAATCGCTGCAACGCTTCAAAGGCTTGCCGGAATATTTGCAAGTGTGGCCGGCGCACGGCTCGGGCAGCGCATGCGGCAAAGCCTTGGGCGCAGTGCCGCAATCTACAGTCGGTTATGAGAAACGTTTCAACGCGGCGATTGCGGCGTCTTCCAATGAGCAGCAATTTGTGCAAGCTGTTTTAGAAGGCCAGTCCGAGCCGCCGCTGTACTTCGCGCGCATGAAACAGGAAAACAAAAACGGCCCGGCGCTCTTGGGAAAATTCCCCGAGCCGGAACGCCTTGCTGCGAACGCGCTGCTCGAGTTGATTGCCAACGACGCGACCGTTGTCGATACGCGCTCATGGAATGCCTATCGCAAAAGCCATTTGCCCAATTCCTTGTGGGCGCCGCTCACGAGTTACTATGCGATGGCCACCGGCTCATACATTCAACCCGGCACGCCGATTTATCTGATCGTTGATGAAAGCCAACTCTACAACGCCGTCGCTGGTTTGATTCGCATCGGCCTGGACAACGTCGCCGGTTATATCACGCCCGACGTTTTCGCCGAGTATGAAAAGCAAGGCGGCAAAACCGCGAGCACCGAATCCCTTCCCATCGCGAACGTGAAAGACGAAATCAAAAAAGGCGACGCGCGCGTGTTGGACGTGCGCGGCGCAGCGGAGTTCGAGGCGGGCCATCTCCAGGGCGCGAGGAACATTGCCTATACGCGCTTGCCGCTGTGCTTGCATGAACTGCCCAAAGAGCAAACGTTGCTCATTCATTGCCGCACGGACAATCGTTCCGCCATTGCCGCCGCGTTGTTGCAGCGTCACGGCTATAAAGTCGTGCATCTCGGAGGAGGCTACGCTGCATGGCAAGAAGCCGGCGGCGAGGTTATAAAATCGTGAGAATGCACCTGCATCATTCTGCCGAAAATGATTCTGCCATGAAATGCTTTTGAATTTGCTTCTCTCGGTCGCATGAGCGCCTTTTTATGTTGGGTCGCTGCTTCACCGCAGGTTCTTCTTTGCTTGTTTATCTGACCGGATCTCTTCGGACGAGGTGACTTAAAGCGCTTCGCAGACTTCAAAAAGCAAAAGCACAACGCGAACGAGTCGCAGCACAAAAGCATATTGTAAGCGGATTGGATAAGTAAACGGATAAAACTCAGATGTTTTATCCGCTTACAGTACAATCCGCTTACAGGTTTTTTAAAAGCACAATCTGCACTTTTAATTGATGAAGGAGAAAATCACATGACTGAAGTCATCGTTTGGAGTGGCTGGGTGGGCGGTTTGGCCGTCGGGCTTTACATGCTGCTGCAATGGCTCGTCTCGGGCCATCCACTCGGTGTTTCCACCGGCTACGGAAATCTTTGCAGCTTCGTTTCGGACGCGCGCTTTTTTCACGAGGGCGATTACTCGCAGCCGAACAACTGGCGTTTGTGGTTTCTTATCGGCCTGCCGCTCGGCGGTTTGCTCGCGGCGCTCACTTCGCCGAATGCCATCGTCGCGAGTTTTTCTTTGGGCGCAATGTATGACGCGGTTTTGCCGCAAGCGCTTTGGGCCAAGGGGCTCGTGCTCGTGTTCGGCGGCGTGATGATCGGCTACGGCTCGCGCATGGCCGGCGGCTGCACGAGCGGGCATTCCATCGCCGGCAGCGCCATGCTCAATCCGCCCAGCTTGCTTGCGTCCGCAGGTTTTTTTGTGGGCGGAATCATCATCGTGCAACTGCTCTTTAATCTGCTAGCATAAGCGGAACAACCTTGAACCGTAGCTTTACTAAACTTGAAAAGTTTAGTAAAGCTTTTGCCTTTAATCGCGAGGTGATCATGAAAAAATATTCCTTTCTGCTTCTCGGCGTCGCGTTCGGATTCATTTTGAGCCGCGCCGGCGCCACGACGTATGATTATTACGCCAAGCTTTTTCTGTTCGAAGATTTTCAGCTCCTCTGGGTCATCGCCACTGCGGCCGCCGTCGGCGTTGCCGGCGTGGCCTTGTTCAAAAAAATAAAACTACGCTCGTGGTTTGAGGGACAAGTCGTGCAATTCAAGGGCAAGCCTTACAAGCCCTCGCTCGTGCCCGGCTCGTTGTTGTTTGGAATGGGTTGGGGACTCGCGGGCGCATGCCCCGGCACCGCGCTCGTGATGTTGGGCGAAGGCAAACTCGGCGTGTTGTTCACGATCACCGGCATTGCGCTCGGCACTTATCTTTACGGTTTGATGCAAAGCAGAGCGCTCACCGTCAAGCCGCCCACCGTCGTCGCGCAGTCATCATGAAATGGCGTTCTCAGGCTTCAAACCGCGAATTAACGCGAATGAAAAATTAGCGTGCATTCGCGTTCATTGTCATTCAGGAGGAAACTTTTAAGCGCTGGAGTCAATGCCCAGCGCCGAAAAAGTTTCCCTCTGAATGACATGTCTTGAAAGGCGATTACTGAATTTGAAAGTTAAAACTCATTGGATTATTAAAGACGAGCCGAAAAACGTTTAATAGAAACCTAGCCGAAGGAAGCGATCCACGATGGCCGAGGCCTTCACTTTTTCACCAAAGATTCTGTCGTTCTATGAGAAATACGACGAGGCGAATCGGCTTACGACCGGCGTGTTTCAATTGGAGCACGCGCGCACGCAAGAAATTTTAACGCGCTACTTGCCCGCTCCACCCGCCGTGATTCTCGACATTGGCGGCGGGCCCGGGAGATATGCCGCGTGGTTGGCGCAACAAAACTATCAAGCGCATCTCGTTGATCCGGCGCCTTCTCATCTTGAGCACGCGCGACAACTCTCGGCGCGACAAGCGACGGCGCCGATCGCGAGCATCACTTCCGGCGACGCGCGCGCTGCAATTTCCCGATCATTGCGCGGAGGCCGTGCTCCTGCTCGGCCCGCTTTATCATCTCATTGAGCGGCAAGATCGCATTGCCGCATTGCGGGAAGCGCGGCGCGTGCTGCGTCCGAACGGAGTATTGTTCGCGGCATTCATCTCGCGCTTCGCTTCGGCGTTCAACGGCCTGTTCGAAGGTTTGCTCGGCGATCCGCTCTTCGCGGAGATCGTGCAACACGATTTGGATACCGGACATCATCGCAATCCCACCGAGAATATTTTCTATTTCACCGAGGCGTATTTTCACCGTGTGGAGGAAATCGAAGCGGAGATACAAGAGGCGGGATTGGCGCGCGAGCGCACGCTGGCCCTCGAAGGCCCGGGCTGGCTCTTGCAAAATTTTGAAGTGTGGTGGAAAGATTCCAAACGCCGCGAGCAGATGTTGAGCCTCATTCGACAATTAGAAAGCGAGCGCAGTCTCCTCGGCGCGAGCGCGCACATCATGGCGATCGCGCGGAAAAGTCGATAGCAGTTTTCAAGCAAAGGAGTATTTCATGAATCGGCAAGCAAAAATGTTTCTGGCTGTTTTAGTTTTGATGTCTAGCGCTCTCGCTCCGGCCTTCGCACAAGACGATCTCGCCGAGCCGTTGAAGCCTTTTCAACCCTATCTCGGCAAAACGTGGAAAGGACAACTCAAAAGCGCGGAGAGCGCGAAGCCGAGTTATGATGTTTCGCGGTGGGAGCGCGCGCTCAACGGCCAAGCCATTCGCGTTTTGCATTCCGTCAACGACGGCGAATATGGCGGAGAATCACTCATCTTTTGGGACGGCCAGAAGAAGAGCCTCGTGTTTTATTATTTCACCACCGCGGGATTTTTCACGACCGGCACAACGGCTTTCGAGAACAACAAATTCGTCAACCATGAATACCTGAAAGGCTCCGGCGACAACCCCATTACAGAGGTCAAAAGCTCGAGCGAGATCACGTCTGACGGCAAGATGATCAGCAAGGCGGAGTATTTCAAAAACGGCAAATGGGAAGCGGGGCATGAGGTGACTTATGTGGAAGATGCTACTGCGCAGGTCGTGTTCAAATAATGATTGCCGTTGAGAGATTCTTGCCATACCTATTAAGCGCGTCATTCAGAGGGAGTCTTTTTGAGTGACTGCGACAAGCCCGGGTGATTTTCTTTCCAGCGCTTAAAAAGATTCCTTCTGAATGACAAACAAATATGAAACCCAAAGCTTCTTCCCGCCTCATTACAAAAATCCTGCTCGGCTTGTTCTTCGTGATCGTCGGTTACTACGCCGTCGTGATGATCATCGGCTACGCGCAAACGCCGAAGTTGATTGCCGCGCGCGCGGCCAATGCGGAGATGACGCTCGCGGCGGACCGGCTTTCTGCGGAGTATTTGCACATTTTGCTCACCGTCGAAGACCCGAATTTCTTTTCGCACAGCGGCATTGATTTGCGCACGCCCGGCGCGGGCCTCACGACCATCACGCAAGCGCTCGCAAAGGAGTTGTACTTCGAGCAGTTTCGCCCCGGCTTGGCGAAGCTCAAACAATCGTTGCTCGCGCTCGCGCTGAATCAGCGCGTCGGCAAGTGGGAGCAACTGGATTTGTTCATCAACACGGCTTACTTCGGAAGTCACGCAGGCAAGTCCGTGAATGGCTTCGCCACAGCCGCGAGAGATTATTTCAACAAAGAGTTCGCGGCGCTGGCACGGGAAGAATATCTCGCGCTCGTAGCCATGATCATCGCGCCGAACGATCACAGTGTTGCCACGCATCCGGCAGAGAATGCCCGGCGTGTGCGACGCCTCGAACGCCTCTTGCGCGGCGAGTGCAAACCCTCGGGATTGCGCGACGTGTATTATGAAAACTGCGGCGAGTAGATTGTCGAAAAACGTTCTCTTTGCTGTCATTCCGTAGGAACCTTCCCTAGTGCTGGAATCAAAACCTATTTTGATTTGCGCCCAGCGCGAGGGAAGATTCTTACAGAATGACATCTCCGGTTGGGAGCGCTGCCCTAACGTTACAGCATGAGCCGAGCTTCTACTTGCCGACCCGCGAAACACGTAAAAGAGACGAAAGGAAGAATGGATGGAAGCTTCAAGCTTCAAAGCGCGACGTATTTCCAAAACAAGCCGTATCACTTTGCGCGCGCCTCTGCGCCTCGTGTTCCCATTGTTCGGCCCAATCAAAGAAAAGCTTTGGGTGGAAGGTTGGAATCCGGAGATCGTGTTTTTAGATGCCGAAGAGATTGCCGAGCACATGATCTTCAGAACGCCGCCTCGTTTCGAAAAAGAGCCGCCCTATACTTGGATTCTCTCGAAGCACGCGCCTGAGCAGGCGTTGGTCGAAGACACCGTGTTCACACTGGAAAGGCTGTGGACGATTACGGTGAAGTGCGAAGAAGAGGCTGCGGCGCAATCGACATTAACCGAGATCACTTATACCTACACCGGCCTAAGCGAGCAAGGCAATGCTCTGAATGAAAAAGCGCTGCACGCGATGTATGCGAATGACCTAAAAGATTGGGAGGAGGCGATCAATCATTATTTGAAAACGGGGGAGAAGTTGCAATCGCTTTGATCATAAATCGTCCTTGATGAGCAACCTTGAAACAATCTCCTGGATCAGAAACGGCAAATCAGGCTGCTCAAAAGTGAGCTCGGGCGCAGGAATGCGATGATGTTTGATATCGGGAGGAATGTGCTTGTGGTGCGGATGGTTCAAAGCCAAAGTCGGGTCGGTGGGATGAGGTTGAGGATCATACCAATAAAGAAGATTTTCGTTCTGATAGACTTCGTAGCTATAGTATGCGATGGTTTGGTCAATGAAGTCGAGCCGTTCATAAACCCGCAAGACGACATTCTGCTCAAAATGAATCTCGCTTTGCAGTTGGCAACGATGCGGCCCTCGTCGCACGACTACCAAAGTAGACGTTTCGATTGCAGCGTGCCGATCTTTAAGTGAGTAAACGAAATGCTCGTACTCTTCGATAGATTGCAAGACTTCTTTCATGCAGCTACCGCCGCTTTGGCGATGCCGTTTGTAGGCAGGTGGGATATGGCATCCGGCAGGAACTGCTTAAATAGCTCCAACCGTTTTGTGCGCATGCCGAGCAGCGCCGCCCAATCGCCAAACGCATGGACCTCTTCGAGAACTCCGGCTTCATAGAGAGGGAGAAAATAACTGCTGTGCAGTTTATATCTTTTCTCGTATTCCTGAATTTCAACCTCGAGACCGTGCAAGTCTTCGAGGAGGCTTTCGAGAGTAATTTGATGAGACATGGTTGACTCCTTCATTGGAAAAGTTTCTTGCGCTTTCACACCACATTATAAGCAGCCTCCTCTCAAAAAACAAGTTCGATAACCGTGAACAATGGAGAGCTTTCGGATGAAACTACGAGCGGCCTCTTTCCTTCTCGCGGCATTCTGTCTTTTCATCAAGACAAACACACACGCGCAAAATTCCAAATCCTCCGCGCCCAATCCTGAATATCAATCCTACCTCGCGCACGTCGCAGCGGCAAATGCTTCGCTGCGCTTGAATGAAGCCGACGAAGCGAAGCGTTGGCTCGCGGCCGCGCCGATTAAACCGCGCAATTGGGAATGGCGCCATCGCAATGCCGTGTATGCCGCGAAGTTCGCACCCGACGGCGCGCGTGTGGTCTCGTGCTCACGTGACACCACGATTCGCGTGTGGAATTTTGCGAGCGGTGAAGTGGAATGGCAAGGCAAAAGCGGCGGCAATGGCTTGGCGGATATTGACGTCAGCCCGGACGGCAAGACGATTGCGTTTTGCTCCTGGTATTTTGAAAAAGGCAAAGGCGTGCTCGGGTTGGTTTCATTGTGGGACATGGCGAGCGGCAAAGAAATTTGGCGCACGAATTATGACACACATCCGCTCGTTGACGTTCGCTTCAGCCCGGACGGCAAGCTGCTGGCCGTTGGTTCTTGGGAACAGCATATCGGCGTATGGAATCTCGAGGATAAAACTACACCACGAGTTTTTAGTTTTGATGACGCGCCCTCATACTCCGCCGTTGACGACATTGCTTTCAACCCCGACGGCAAAATGCTCGCAGCAGCAACGAAGAACGGCACGCCGCGTGTGTGGGATTTGCAGACTGGGAATTTGCGCTACGAATTGCGCGGCCATCAACAGCCGGTGTTTGCTATCGCATTCAGCAATGACGGCAAGCGCATTTACACCGGCGGCGCGGAGGCGACGATCATGACGTGGGAGGCGGAGAGCGGCAAGCTGCTCAAGAAAATGTATGGGCATGAAAACAAAATCATCTCGCTCGCTTTTGATCAACACAACGAACGCTTCGTCACGGCGTCCTCGGATAATTCGATTCGCATGTGGAGCGTGAATTACGGCAGCGAATTTACCGGCAAGCAAGGCCGCTCCAAAGAGATTTATGCTTTTCCAATAAGCCGCGACGGCGCGAGGCTCGCAACCAGCGGCCCGGAGGCGACGATCAGCATTTGGAATACGAAGACCGGCGCTTTATACAAAAATTTTTCGGGTTTGAATAAAGCCGTGATCAACGCTGCTGCATTCAATCCCGACGGGGCGCGCCTCGTCGCGTGCAATTGGGATACGCTCGTTAAAATTTGGAACGTGCAAACCGGCGAAGTCGAGCGCGAATTGCGCGGCTTGCAAGGCGGCAGTAGCAGTTGCGCGTTCAGCCCGGACGGCAAGTGGGTGGCTTCGGCTTCGCGCAAGAAAACCGTTTTTGTGTGGAACGCCGAGAGCGGTGCGTTGCAACACAAGCTCGCGCACGAGGCCAATCTTTATTTCGTCACTTTCAGCCCGGATGGCGCGTTGCTCGCGAGCGGAGGACACGACGGCCTGCTCACATTGTGGAACACAAAAACTTTCGAGAAGGTGCGCACGATTCCGGCGCACAAAGGTACGATCTACTCGATTGCGTTTTCTCTCGATGGAAAAAAGATCGCAACCGGCGCGGAAGACAATCCCGCGAAAATTTGGGACGTGAAATCCGGCGCGCTGCTGCGCGAGTTGAAGGGCCATGCGCAGCGCGTGTGGACGCTCGGGTTTTCTCCCGACGGCGCGCGTCTCGCCACCGGCTCGGCAGATCTCACGCTGCGTTTGTGGGACGTTGAGACCGGCGCGACGGTCGCAATCTTTTCCGACTTCACCAATCCGGTTTATAACGTCGTGTTCACGCCCGACGGCGCGCGCATGATTGCTAATTCCAGCGGGACTGAGATTGTGTTGTATGATACCGTGCCCTATGCGGAGCGTGCGCGGCAAAAGAGCATGAGCGCGGCTCGCTCGCATTGATGCTGAACCGTCCATTCTTCGGAGGCCTTTATGAATTTGTACTTCAGATTGAAAACGGCGCTCCTGCTCTTGGCCGTTTTTGCAGCCGCGTTGCACGCCCAAAGCGAGTGCGGCCGCGTTCTGCAAGAGGCCGAGAACAAATATCTCGGCGGCCGTTTTGACGAAGCCATGGCGCTGGTGCAGCGGTGCTTGGAAATCGGCAGCCGCACGCCGCAGGAGAGCGAGAGCGCTTATAGTTTGCTCGGAAAGGCCTGCTATGCGCGTGGCCTGCACGAAAGCGCCAAAGAAAATTTGCGCAAGCTTTTGGAGCTCGTGCCCTCGTGGCGGCCCGATCCCGAACGTGACAAACCTTCGTTCCGGCAGTTCGCGGAAGAGATTATCGCGGAAGTGGAACGTGAAAGAGATCAGCAAAGACGTTTGCTGGAACAAGAACGCCTCGCACGGGAAACCGCAACGCAACGTGATTCGTCGCAAACTCGGGGTGCGCAGGTTAAAAAATCCGGCGGCAAAAAATGGCCTTTCCTCGTAGCGTTAATCGTGGGCGGCGGCGCGGCCGGCACGCTCGTCGCGCTCAACGGCAAAGAAGAAAAGACAAACACACGCTTGCCCGATCCCCCCATTGTACCAACGCGGAAATAACTCAAAGCCGGGTGTCATCAAAATGAAAACTTTTCAAACGAAAGCCCTGGCGCTCGCGTTGACGCTCGCGCTCTGCGGCTTTGCGAGGGCGCGTGCGCAAGCGCTGCACGTTTCCGTTTTCGGCAGTGATGATAATGCCGGTACGGCTAACTCGCCGCTACGCAATATTCAAACGGCGCTCGCCCGCGCAACCAACGGCGATACTATAAAAGTTGCCGCCGGGACTTTTTCAGTAGGCACGCTCACGCCGCAATCTCAAGTGCTGCTGCTGGGCGGCTATACGGAAGATTTTTTAGAGCGCGATATTTTTACCGGCCAAACCGTGCTCCAAGCTTCGAGCGCGGCCATGCTCGTTGATCGTTACAGTTGCACGATCGACGGTTTTGTTTTTGATGGAAACGGCGTGGCTGGAATTGGTTTGGATCTCGAATCTGCTTCCAAAGTGGCTCACAACGTCGTGCTTCGCATTCAGGAAAGCCTCGGTTATGGCGTGAGAATTTCTAGCGGAGCATTGCTGGTGAATAATACTTTTTATGGCTGCACGCGAAGTATCGACGTAACAACCGGGCAAGCTTTCCGCGCCGTCATCAAGAACAATGTCGTAACGCACGGCAGCTTCGGCATGACCGGCAGCGCAGGGAATAGTCTCGTTAGTTATAATAACGTCTTCGGCAACAGCATCAATTATTCCGGGCAAAGCCCGGGGGCCGGTGATATTAGCGCGGATCCGCAATACCTCGATGCCGCCGCGGAGGATTTTCGCGTGAAGGCCGCCTCACCAACTCTCGATGCCGGCGATCCCGCGGATTCGTTCGGCGAAGAGCCGGAGCCCAACGGCGGACGCATCGACATGGGCGCATACGGTGGAACGAAAAGCGCGACAGCCAAAGTTCTCGCGCCGATCTTGTCCTCGCCCCCGGATCGCGCCACAAACCAAGCGCACACGCCCATGTTGGCGTGGCAACCTTCATTGGCCGCCACTTCATATCATCTGCAAATCGCCACGGAGCCTTCCTTTTCCGCTGCGCAAACCATTTTCAATGATTCGACGCTTACGGCCACTGCTGCGCAAGTCGGGCCGTTGGCGATGAATACAACTTATTATTGGCGCGTGCGTGCGAGAAACCTTTTCGGCGCCGGCAATTACTCCAACGTATTTCGTTTTACCACTTCCAATCTCGCTGCGCCGGCGGCACCGCAAAACCTGCAAGCGGTTCCCGGCGATCGGCAAATCACGCTGACATGGAGCGCGAACCTCGAAGCGGATTTTCTGCGTTACCGCATCTATGGCGGCATGGCGTCCAATCCGGTCGCAGTTCTCGATTCCGCCGAAGGCATTTCCAATACCGCAAAAACTTTGACGGGTTTGACGAACGGCGTGACGCACTTCTATCGCATAACGGCCGTGAATCACGCCTTGCTCGAAAGCGGATATTCGAACGAAGTGAGTGCAACGCCTCGCGCCGGTCAGCCGCCGGCAATCATTTCTGCCGGCGCGAGCGAGGTCCGCTCGGCCTCCGCCCGGTTGAGCGGCACGGTCAATCCCAACGGCCTGAGCACGAGCATAAAATTTCAATATGGGCTTTCGGCGAGCTATGGCAATGAAGTGGCCGCGACTCCCGGCCCGATTTCCGGCAGCGCAAACGTTGCGGTGCAAGCGGAACTGATGAGCCTTTCGCCGAACACGTTGTATCATTATCGCGTGGCTGCGGAGAACAGTGCGGGCAGCACATTCGGCAACGATAATACCTTCACCACGCTTGCGAATCAAGCGCCGGTCATCGTTGCCACGCCGCTCGCTGCGCAATTCGCCGGACAAGCGATCACGGTGTCAGCAAACATCACGGATGATTTCGGCGTGGCGAGCGCAGCTTTGAGTTTTCGGCAAGGCGGCGAAATAAATTTCACCGTGGTTGCAATGCCGGCCAATGGCGACGTGTATCAGGGCCTCATTCCCGGCAGCAGCGTCGCCTCGCGCGGTGTGGAATATTTTATTACGGCGACGGACGCAAACAGCGCGAGTTCGCGGCAACCGAATACGGGCGTATTCGCAGTGCGCGTGCGTAGCGCGAGTTTGGTTAAATCCGAAGCGCAACCCGGCGGCAGCTCGCAAAGTGCCTATCGCCTCTTTTCCGTGCCGCTTGATTTGGATGACAAAAACGCCGCGACGGTTTTGGAAGATGATTTGGGGAAATATGATGATACCGAGTGGCGCTTTTCGGAATTGCGGCCCGATTATCTCAACGTATCGCCGGAGCAGCAGCATACGGAGTTTCCGAATACTTCCATGCTCGCGCCGGGCAAAGCGTTTTGGCTGCTCGTGAAAGCGCCGGGCAGGTTTATCGACACTGAAGCCGGCGTTTCCAATGTTACGAATGAAGTGTTCGCCATGCCTTTGCACCTCGGCTGGAACTATATGGGCAATCCTTTTCATTTCGATATCCCATTCGCACGGCTCGAGCTCGCCAGCGGGCAAGGCCTTGATATGAGATTTTATGACGGCGCATGGAGCACGTTTGCAACTGCGATGAAGCCGTTCGAAGGCTTCGCCGTGTTCAACGGCAACGCGAGTTTGGATACATTGCTCATCAATGCGAGTGCAAGCGGAGCGCAAACTATTATTCCCCCCTTGAGGGGGGTGTCGTTCGGAATCTCGACGAATGGAAAAACGGACTACGTCATCGCCGCAAACACGCCCTTAGCTCCTCTCAATGGGGGAATTACAGGAGCTTTGTGGTCGATTCAAATTCTTGCGCAGTGCCAACAAGCGCGCGACGTGGACAACGTGATCGCGATCGTTCCGAATGCTTCGCGTGAATATGACGGCTACGATCGGCCCGAGCCGCCGGTGGTCGGCGAATACGTTTCGGTTTATTTTCCGCATTGGGAATGGCCCTCGGCGAGTCCGGCGTATTGCGTGGATGCGCGGCCCGAGTTTGCGGAGGGAGAAGTTTGGGAGTTTGAAGTCGCCACGAACATTCGCGACCAAGTGCGTTTGATTTTCACAGGTGCGGCGCAGGCACCCGAGGAGTTCGAAGTCCGGCTCATGGATGAGGCCTTGTCGCTCACACAAGACTTGCGGGAGAAGGCCGTCTTTATTTTCGCCGGCTCGCCGCCGGATCATCCCAAAAGCTTGAAGCTGATGATTGGACGTCAAGATTTCATTGCAGCGCAGTTGGCGGAAAGCATGCGCACGTCTATTGCTTTTGAGTTGTCGCAAAACTTTCCGAATCCGTTCAATCCGGTCACGACGATTCGTTACGGCCTGCCGCACGCGGAGCGCGTGACCTTGCAAGTGTTCAACGTGCTCGGTGAAGAAGTGGCGGCGCTCGTCTCGAATGAAACCAAGCCGCCGGGCTATCACACCGCGATTTGGGATGGACGCGATCGCAATGGCCGCCAAGCGGCGAGCGGAGTTTATGTCTATCGATTGCGCAGTGGTACGGTTACTCTGACAAAGAAAATCGCTTTGGTGAGATAAAATCATAGTGCTCGAGCGGCAGGCAAAATCAACTTTGAACTTGGCGCCTTGCGTGTTATCTTTCCGAGGTTCTTTCATCGAGCAACAACAGATGCAGCGCTTTGCAATTACACACGAGGAGTATATTATGCCCACGAAACCCATGCGCGCTCTTAGACGAATTGAAATCGGAAAATATCTCGTGAGGGATCCGGAGATCTATCACGGCGAACTTACTTTCCGAGGAACGCGGGTTCCGGTAGACGTGGTTTTGACTTATGTTGTTAAAGGTATGCCTATGGCTGAAGTACCGGAGAATTGGCCCGATGTTTCATTGGAGGCTGTGAAAGAAGCCTTGGCATTCGCGCAAGAAGCCTTGTTGGAAAAGTATAAAAAAGCCGCTTA
>Ga0247727_10011806_pt1 | contig 15147 bp, 14 predicted proteins | sample WisWelCaveWW1625_FD_202498 | JGI IMG/M metagenome (GOLD analysis project Ga0247727, IMG submission 202498) | Biofilm microbial communities from Wishing Well Cave, Virginia, United States - WW16-25 | ecosystem: Environmental > Aquatic > Deep subsurface > Groundwater > Cave microbial mat | place... | reverse complement strand
AAAAACCTCGGCGACACAGTCGAAATCCGCATTCGCGACAACGGCAACGGCATTCCAGCGGACATTCGCGAGAAAATTTTCAATCCGTTCTTTACGACGAAACCGACGGGACAGGGCACAGGCTTGGGTTTGTCGATCAGCTACGACATCATCGTGCAAGAGCATCGCGGGGAGATCAAAGTCGAAACGGAGGAGGGCAAGTTCACGGAGTTTGTGATTCGGTTGCCTAAAGCTTAGTAAGCGAGGTGAATAGCAATTTCAACAGGAGCATTCGTTATGAAAGTCATGGTAGTCGATGACGAAATCGACGTGCAGGCGCTGTTTCAGCAGCAATTCCGCCGCGAGATAAAAGAAGGGAAGATCGCCTTTCATTTCGCCTTTTCGGGCGAAGAAGCGCTGGCATATTTGGCGCAGCACGACACGACCGACTTGGTATTGATTCTCTCGGATATCAACATGCCCGGTATGAGCGGCATCGAGCTGCTGAAACGCCTCAAGGCAAAATATGCGGGCATAAAAGTGTTCATGATCACGGCCTACAGCGACGGCGACAATCTGCGCGAAGCCGAACTGCATGGCAGCGAAGATTACGTTACCAAGCCCATCGACTTTGCAAATCTCAAACAGAAGATTTTCGGCTTATGAGAACCCTCATACTCAACCGTCAAGAAGTTTATCAACTCCTGCACATGGCAGAGTGCATGGACGTGATGTCCGCGGCCTTGCAAAGTTTGGCGAGGGGAGAAGTCGTGTTGCCGCTGCGTCCGATCATGCGCCTGCCGGAGCAGAAAGGCCTCATGGGCTTGATGCCGAGCTATTCCTCAACGCTCAATGCCATGGGCTTGAAAGTCATCACCATCTTTCATGGCAACGAAGGCGGCGAGCATGATTCGCATCAAGGCGCAGTGCTCTTGTTCGACGGCGAGCACGGCGGCTTGCGCGCATTCATGGATGCCGCGTCGATCACTGCCATTCGCACGGCTGCGGTGAGCGGCGTCGCGACCCGCTTGCTTGCGCGCGACGATGCGCGCGTGCTCGCACTGCTCGGCTCCGGCGTGCAAGCGCAAACGCACCTCGAAGCGATGTGCCTCGTCCGCAACATTACGCACGCGCGTGTGTGGAGTCGAAACTTTGAACATGCGCAACGTTTCGTATCGCGCAATGAGCAAAATCTGTTTCAGGTTGAAGCCGTAGCCTCGGCGCAGCTAGCCGTTGCAGACGCCGATATTATTTGCGCCGTGACTTCTTCTCATGAGTCTGTGCTCAAAGGCGAATGGCTCAAACCCGGCGCGCACCTCAACGTCGTGGGCTCCAGCACGCCGCGCGCGCGGGAAGTGGATACGCATACGATGCTGCGCTCGCGTTTGTTTGTTGATCGCCGCGAGTCCACATTGAATGAAGCCGGAGATTTTTTAATCCCCAAACAAGAAGGCGCGCTTGGCGACAATCATATCGTCGGCGAGATTGGAGAAGTTTTATTGGGGCAGATGGCAGCAAGAAGAAGCACGGAAGAGATTACGCTGTTCAAGTCGCTCGGTCTTGCAATCGAAGACCTCGCTGCCGCGCAGCACGTTTATACGAAAGCTCTCGCGCAGAATATTGGTACGTGGGTTGAAATGTGAGTTTTGATTTTTATATTCACCAACCGCCCCTAGTATTGTCATTCAGTAGGAATCTTTTTAAGCGCTGGAGTTGGTGTCCAGCGCCGAAAAGGATTCCTTCTGAATGACAGGTTCAGAGGGATGAATACCGAATTTGAAAATCAAAACGCATTAGATCTAAAAAAGATCCCTCCGGAATAACATGAAGATGATGCCGCATGACATTACCGCGTATGACCATCGAATTTCAGTAAACGATTAATGAGAAAGGCCAACCGATGAAAAAGCTTCTCGTTTTGATAGCTACCTTCGCATCGATAATTTCTTCAACCTTCGCCCAATCTTCCTCCCCACGCCTCCTCACCCTCGACGACCTGCACACCCTGCGCGAGCTTGACGATCCGCAAATCTCTCCCGAAGGCAATTGGGTGGCTTATACCGTGAGCACGGTTGACGTGAAAGAAGACAAGCGCAACAGCGATCTTTGGATGGCGAATTGGGAAGGCACGCGCACGGTGCAGCTCACCTTCAACAAAGCAAGCGAGCATATGCCGCGTTGGAGTCCCGACGGCCAATATCTCGCGTTTCTTTCGAGCCGCGACGTGGAAGAAGAGACGGATCAAATCTGGCTCATGAATCGCGCGGGCGGCGAGGCCGAGAAAATTACCGATCTCAAAGGCGGCGTAAGCGATTTCGTGTGGTCGCCTGGTGGCAAGCGGCTCGCGCTCATTGCCAACGATACTGATCCCGAAGCTGCGGCTTCGAAAGATAAGAGTGAAAAGAAAACCGCGAAGCCCATCGTCATCGAACGGTATCAATTCAAAAAAGATGAAGAAGGCTATCTCACCAAACTGCGCGCGCACCTTTACGTGCTCGATCTCGCCGGCCGCAAAGTGGAACTGCTCACCCCCGGGGATTTCGATGAAGCGTTGCCTGCGTGGTCGCCCGACAACTCGACCATCGTATTCGTGAGCAAACGCGGAGTTGATCCCGACCGCCTCGACAATTACGATCTCTACTTGATCGACGCGAGGACCGGGGCCACGCCGCGACAGCTCACGACCTTCGAGGGCCCGGATTGCCACCCGGATTGGACCAGCCGCCCGGCATGGAGCCCGGATGGCAAGTCCATCGCGTACTTGCAAGGCGGGCCGCAGAAGTTGGTTTATTACGCGGGCTACCAACTTGCGGTCATTGCCGCGAGCGGCGGCGCGCCGAAATTATTGTTGCCGAGTTTGGATCGCAACATGACGCAGCCGCAATGGTCTGCCGATGGCGGCGCGATATATTTTCTTTTGGAAGATGATCGCACGACTTTGCTCGCGAAGGTCGCTGCGAACGGCGGCAACCTCGAGCGCGTGATTTCAGAGCGGCGCGAAGTCTTCGGTTTTGATTTGAGCTCGAACGGAAAGATCGTGCTGCTCACCACCCGCCCGCAAGAGCCGTACAACGTTTTCGCCCTTGAAAATAGCGGGCTGCGCGCGCTCTCGCATCACAACGACGAATGGCTCGCGAAGCTCAAGCTCGGCGCGACGGAGGAAATTACTTTCAAAAGCAAAGACGGCGCGAGCATTAACGGATTCGTGGTGAAGCCGTCGGATTACCAATCCGGCAAGAAATATCCGGCCATCTTGCGCATTCACGGCGGCCCGGTCTCGCAGTTCACGAATGAGTTCATGTTCGATTGGCAGCTCTTCGCCGCGCGCGGTTACATCGTCATCGCCTCGAATCCGCGCGGCAGCTCCGGGCGCGGTGAAAAATTTTCCACGGTGATTTATGCGGACTGGGGCAACAAAGACGCGCAGGATGTTTTGGCCGCAGTCGATTATGCCGTCGCGCAAGGCCTCGTTGATCCCGCGCGCCTCGCTGTGGGCGGATGGAGTTATGGCGGCATGCTCACCAACTATGTCATCGCGCAAGATCAACGCTTCAAAGCTGCGGTGAGCGGTTCGAGCATTTCGAACATTCTCGCGGGCTACGGCACGGATCAATACATCCGCGAATACGAGTTCGAGTTGGGGGCGCCGTGGGCGAATCGCGAAGTGTGGCTGAAGCTCTCGTTTCCGTTCTTGCGCGTGGATCGCATCACCACGCCCACGCTCTTTCTTTGCGGCAAAGAAGATTTCAACGTGCCGTTGTTGAACTCCGAGCAAATGTACCAAGCCCTCAAAAGCCTCGGCCGCGACACGCAACTCATCATCTATCCCGACCAATATCACGGCATCACTAAACCGAGTTATGCGCGCGACCGCCTCGAACGCTACCTCGCGTGGTATGACAAATATCTTATGCCCAAGAGCACGCCGACTGCGGCGAAGTAGAAAGCAATCACTCCACTCAAGACTGTCATCCAGAAGGGAACTTTTTAAGCGCTTGATCAACCTCCCGGCTCGACCATTCACCCGGTGCGAAAAAGGATTCCTTCTGAATGACATTTTAGAAGGACAGCGCAGAGTAACCAAAACACAATCGGAGCTTATGAATGACCAACTTCCATTTCAACCTCGAAACCAGCAAAACCGTCCCCGGCAAGCACCTTCTCGCCACACGCTCTTTCAAGTCCGGCGAGTTGATCTATCGCATCGAAAATTACAAACTCACACATGAACCCAACTACCAAACCATTCAAACCGGGCCGGAGCAGCACATCGAAGAACTCGGCGCGCTCGCGTATCTCAATCACAGTTGCAACCCCGGCGTCATCGTGAACACCACGGAGTTTACCGTGCGCGCATGCCGCGACATTGCTTCGGGCGAAGAGTTGAACTTTTTCTATCCCTCCACCGAATGGAAAATGGATCGTCCCTTCATTTGCCTCTGCGGCGCGCCGCAATGTGTTCGTCTCGTCGCCGGTGCGTTTTATCTTTCGCTCGACGTGCTCGGGCGTTACTTCATCAACACGCACATTCGCGACATGGCCTTCGGATGGCTCAAAGCCACGACGCACGAATTGTGGAAAGTCTTGCCCGAAGAAACCGGCAAAGGCGCGCGCGATCTGCTCGAAGCTTGCGAAGTGCGCTGAGAAAAAACTTGGCATCCCCTCGCGGCGTGCTTATATTGCGCTCCACTTTTAAAACAGGAGGAGAGATGAAAAGCGCAACCTGGCTGCGCATTTCGGTGATTGTTGCCTTTGGCATTTTGCTTTCATGTTCCAACTCACGTCAAAAGGCCGAGCTCGTTTTGCGCAACGGCGCCATCTATACCGTCGACGCGCAGCGCAGTTGGGCCGAAGCCCTCGCCATTGCGAATGGCCGCATCCTTTATGTTGGCGGCAACACCGGCGCAGAAAAATTTGTCGGCGATAACACCCGCGTGGTAGATTTGCAAGGCAAGATGATCCTGCCCGGCTTTCATGATTCACACGTGCATCCGGTGAGCGGCGGCGTCGAGTTGGCGCAGTGCAACCTCAACGGCTCAAAAACGCAGCAAGAAGTCTTCGATAAAATTCGCGCGTATGCCGCGGCGCATCCCGAGAAGCAATGGATTGTCGGCGGCGGTTGGGATTTGCCGATCTTTCCGAACGCGAATCCCACAAAAGAGCAACTCGATGCGCTCGTGCCGGATCGTCCCGCGTATCTCACCGCTGCGGATGGCCACTCCGCTTGGGTGAATACCAAAGCTTTGCAACTCGCAGACATCACCAAAGACACACCGGACCCGAGCGAAGGCCGCATCGAGCGCGACCCCAAAACCGGCGAGCCTTCCGGCACGTTGCGCGAGATCGCCACGGACTTGGTCTACAAACATCTGCCCCAAGTGACGCCGGAAGATTATCTGCAAGGCGCGCGTGCGGGTTTGGCGATGGCGAATCGCTTCGGCATCACTTCCTTGCAGGAAGCGAGCGCGCACGAAAAAATTCTTGAAGCGTATATGGAGTTGGATCGTCGCGGCGAATTGAGCGCGCGCGTGCTCGCCGCGCAGTATGTTGATCCCAAACAAGACACGGCCCAAATCGCGACGCTTGCGCAGCGGCGCGAGAAGTATCATGGTCAAAATTTGCATGCAACAGCAGTGAAAATTTTCGCGGACGGCGTCATCGAGTCGCACACTGCGGCATTGCTCGAGCCTTATGTGGATCGCCCCAATGATCGCGGCATTCCGAATTGGGAGCCGGAGCAGCTTACGCGCGTAGTCACTGCGCTCGACAAGGCCGGTTTTCAAATTCACACGCACGCCATCGGCGATCTGGCCATTCGTATGACGCTCGATGCCCTCGCCGCTGCGCAACAAACGAACGGCAAACGCGATGCACGCCATCACCTCGCGCATTTGGAGTTGATTGATCCCAACGACATTCCGCGTTTCAAACAACTCGATATCGTCGCAACATTTCAAGCGCTGTGGGCTTATGCCGATCCATACATCACAGAGTTGACGGAACCCGTGCTCGGCCCGGAACGCTCGCGCTGGCTCTATCCCATTGCTAGCGTCGCTCAAACCGGCGCAACGCTCGCAGGCGGCAGTGATTGGTCGGTCTCTTCCATGAACCCGATCGATGCGATTCAAGTCGCAATCACACGGCGCGGCCTTGAAGACACGACAGGCAATGTGTGGATTGCAGAAGAACTCGTCGATCTACCCACCATGCTCGCCGCTTATACCATCAACGGCGCGTTTGTGAATCATCAAGAAAAATTCACCGGCTCGCTGGAAGTCGGCAAAGCCGCGGACATCATTGTGCTCGACCGCAATCTCTTTCAAATTCCCGCGCATGAAATTCATCGCGTGAAGGCACTGTTAACGTTGTTGGAGGGGAGGGAGGTGTATCGCGAGGCGGGGTTCAAGTAGGGATTATGATTTGATTGTGGTGGTTTTCTATTAAGGCCATCTCTCTTACTGTCATTCTGTAAGAACCCTCCCTAGCGCCCGGAACAAAGCAAGTTTTGCGATTTGTGCCCAGCGCGAGGGAAGTTTCTTCCAGAGATGACACTGCCGAGGAAGTTGTGCATTCAAAGAAGAAGCGGTGTAAAGCCGAATGTCAAAACCCAAAAACAAACCCCAACGCCGCAAACTCTCCGACGCGGAAAAATTCGCGCGCCGCGTCGCGCGCCGTTGCGAATTGCTCGCGCCGCAACTTCCGCATATTGATCCGCACGATTTAGAATTGATCGTTGCCGATTTTGAAAAAAGCGCTGGAAGTAAAGAAAGCTTCTGAAGGCAAGAAGAACAACAATCATCAGCGGAGAACTCGCAATGCCCACTAAAATCACCATCAACAACAATGGCAGTGTACGCCTCGAAGGTGAGTTCGAGATTTTCGATCAGACCGGAAACATGTTTGATTTGGCGGGAAGAACGACGATTTCACTCTGCCGTTGCGGGCAGAGCAGCAACAAACCGTTCTGCGACGGCTCGCATCGCACTACGGGTTTTCAATCGGAAGTTGTGGCGCGCAGGCTGGAACCGCCGAAGCCGAAAGTCTAAATGCAAATCTCCGATCTCAAATTCGATTGCCGCCACTTTCGCGGCGAGATTCCGTGCGCGCCCAACAAGCTGCGCGATAAAGTCTGCGTGGACTGCGATGAGTACGAGCAAGTGCGCACGCGCATTCTTATCATCAAGCTCGGCGCGGCCGGCGACGTGATTCGTACCACGCCGCTGCTCGCGCGCTTTCGCAAAGAATATCCCGGCGCGCATATCACGTGGCTCACGCACACGCCGGAGATTTTGCCGAAGAGCCAAATCGACAAGATTTACAAGTTCGACTTCAAGGCGATCTATGCGTTGACGCATCTCAAATTCGACGTCGTCGTGAATTTGGATAAAGACGTGGAAGCGTGCGCGTTGCTCAGTGATATTCCTGCGGCGAGAAAGTTCGGCTTCGGTTGGCAAGACGGGCATATCGTTCCGGTGAATGCGCTTGCCGAACACAAGCTGTTGACCGGCGCGTTTGATAATCTCTCCAGGCTCAATCGCAAAAACTATCTGCAAGAAATTTTCGAAATCTGCGGCTTTGAATTTCAGCAAGAGCCATATGTGCTCGAAGTCGATCCGCAATATGCGAGCATGTGGAGCAAGCTGCATGAGAGGGTGGGAGAGCGCAAGATCATCGGCCTGAACACCGGCTGTGGCGAGCGCTGGCTCACTCGCCTCTGGCCGGAAGAATACTGGATCAGCCTTATTCGGCAATTGCAGGCAAAGAATTATTTTCCGCTTTTGCTCGGCGGCCCGGCGGAAGACGCGCAGAACCTCCGCCTCGCGCAAAGCTCGGGAGCGCATTACCCCGGCACGTTTTCGTTGCAGCAGTTTATCTCGCTCACTTCGCAGTGCCGGGTCATCGTCACGCCGGTGACGATGATGATGCACATTGCGCTCGGCTTGCGCATACCCCTCGTGCTCTTCAATAACATTTTCAATCCGTATGAGTTCGAGTTGTACGGCAACGGCGTGATGCTGCAACCCGAGTCCGGCTGTGATTGTTACTTTGCCAACACGTGCAAACGCGAGCGACATTGCATGCACGATCTGCGCGTTGAAACGGTGTTGTCTGCTATTGAGAGCGTGTTTCAAAATTCCCCCCTTGAGGGGGGGCCAGGGGGGTGTCGCTCGGTATCGTGAGCAAATTGAGGTGCATGTTGAAAAGAGCTCTAGCGGTGCATATGAATTTGAATAACATTGCTGCCTTCAAAAACACCCCCTGGCCCCCTCAAGGGGGGATTAACCGGACGTTATACTACTCCGAGCACAAAATAGGTTACACTCCGCACCTTTATTACTGTCATTCAGGAATCTTTTTAAGCACTGGACAGCATCTCCAGCACGTAAAAAGTTTCCTTCTGAATGACATGCAAGGAGGAAGAAGTGTAACCTATATTTCGCTCTGAGTAATAACTTCCAAACACGCTCGGAAAGATTCCCCGCACGATGAGAATCGCCTACCTTTCCACGTTCTATCCTTTTCGCGGCGGCATTGCGCAGTTCAATGCTTCGTTGTTTCGCGAGTTTGAAAAACGGCACGAGGTGGCTGCGTTCACGTTCACACGGCAGTATCCGGAGGTGTTGTTCCCCGGCACGACGCAGCACGTTACGCCTTCGGATCGTGTCGATCAAATTCCCGCCGAGCAGGTTTTGGATACGATCAATCCACTCTCATATTTCAAAACAGCGCGCGCGATTCAAAATTTCAAACCGCACTTGCTCGTGATGAAATTTTGGATGCCGTTTTTCGCGCCGTCATTGGGGACAGTCGCGGGGCGATTGCGAAAACGAGGCACGCGCGTCATTACCATTCTCGATAATTTGATTCCGCACGAGAAGCGCCCCGGCGATCTCGCGCTCATACGTTATTTCTTGCTGCGGCGCAACGACGGCTTCATCGCGATGAGCAAAACGGTGGAGGGCGATCTCAAACAATTTCTGCCTGAAGTGATGAGGCTTCAGTTAACGGCGGAAGAACGTAGCGCAGACATCTTGTCTGCAGCAGGCAGGATGCCTGCGCTACGCGGAGCGAAGTACGTGCTCAAGCCGCATCCGATTTATGATCACTTCGGCGGCGTGATTTCAGCGATGGAAGCGCGCGACAAATTAGGCTTGCCGCGCGACAAGCGCATCGTGCTCTTCTTCGGTTTCATTCGAGATTATAAAGGCCTCGACATTCTCCTTCGCGCGACGGCGCATCTCTCCGATGAGTATTGCGTCGTGATTGCGGGTGAAATGTACGGCGACTTCACGAAGTACGAGGTATTGATTGATGAAGCGCAAGTGCGGTCGCGCTGCAAGCTGTTCATTCGTTATATTGACGATGCCGAAGTGTCGGCGTTTTTCTCTGCTGCCGACGTTTGTGTTCTCCCTTACAAATCCGCCACGCAAAGCGGCATCGTGCAGATTGCTTTCAATTTCAATTTGCCCGTGATCGCAACGGACGTCGGCGGACTTGCGGAGATGGTGGAAGAGAACGCCACCGGCTTGATTCTGCGTTCGCACGAGCCGCAAGCGTTGGCGGGTTTGATTGAGCAATATTTTGAACAGAACTTGCGCGAAGCCTTCTCGCGGAACATTGCGCAACGGCGGCACACGTATAGTTGGGCGGGGTTTGCCGAGGCGATACTGGCATTGCATGAAAGCCTGGTACAACGTTAAGTTGATTGCGCCCTTTTCCTTGTCATTCTGGTAAGAACCTTCCACAACGCGGACGAGCCGCAACCCAAAAGCTTATTGTAAGCGGATTACACGAATGAAGCGGATAAAGAAAAAAGCTCTATCCTATATTCGTAAAATCCGCTTACAAAAAACTTTGCTTTTTTTGCACTGATTTGACTCTTTAAATACTAGTACTCGGAACAAAGCCAGATTTGAGATTTTTGCCCAGTGTGAGGGAAGGTTCTTCAAATGACATTTCAAAGAGGAGCATCACAAATTAGCCCTGAAGCAGTCTAACTCATCGCCTCAAGCTTTTATGCGCACTCACAACAACCGCATGGAAAAATATTTGATCGCCGTTGAAAAGAGCGAAACCGGCTATTCGGCCTATTCACCCGAAGTACTCGGATGCGTCGCCACCGGCAAGACCATTGACAAAACCCTCGCCATTATGAAATCCGCTTTAACCAGGCATCTGCGCGCGATCTTGGAAGACGGAGAAGAGATTCCCCAACCGAAAGGCTTCCAATCTTACCTCGAGGCGGAAAAAGATTCTGCCGGGGAAGAGTATTTTCATCACACACATTGCGGTCGAAAGCGTATTACCACAAGACGTGCCCGCCGCCGTTTGAATGGGCTTTAATCGTTTTGCCCAAAATAGTTTTGCCCTCCTACAAAGTCCCATCTCACCACTTGACATTCGCCTCCACATTCTGCACTTTAGAAAAAATCTCCAGCATATCATTCTTGCAGAGGAAGAGCCATGAACTGCATTCACGCGCGCCGATGGGCGTTGTGCCTTTTCGTTTGCCTTTGCCATGCCGTTCTCTTCGCGCAATCCCAAACCGCAAAGACCTCGAACAAACTTCGCTTCGCGGTTTCGTTTCCCGCCACGAAATCGCAACAGCCGCTCGATGGCCGCGTGTTGCTTATGTTCTCCACGGATAGCACGAACGAGCCGCGTTTTCAAATCAGCGACGATCCCGAAACGCAGCAAGTCTTCGGCGTGAATGTCGAAGGTCTCAAGCCTGGACAAGATGCGATGTTCGATGCGAGCGTGTTCGGTTATCCGCTGAAGAGTCTCGCAGAACTGAAGCCGGGCGCGTATTGGGTGCAAACGCTGTTGCACAAGTATGAAACCTTTCATCGCAGCGATGGGCACGTGGTCAAATTGCCGATGGATAGGGGAGAGGGCCAGCAATGGAATCGCGCGCCGGGGAATCTTTATAGCACACCGAAAAAAGTTTTTGTTGATCCCCGCAAGAATGAAGTCATCAAAATTTCTCTCGATCAAGAAATTCCGCCCATCGAGCCGGCGAAGGATACGAAGTACATCAAACACGTGAAGCTGCAAAGCGAGTTGCTCACGAAGTTTTGGGGCAGACCAATGGAACTCGGCGCGTGTGTGTTGTTGCCGGAGGGTTTTGACACACATCCCGAGGCGCGCTATCCGCTCATGATTTTTCACGGGCATTTCCCGCAAACTTTTGGCGGCTTTAGCGAGACACCGCCCGATCCCAATCTCAAACCGGATTACAGCAAGCGCTTCAATCTGCACGGCTACAATAAAATCGTGCAAGAGCACGCGTACAAATTCTATCAAGAATGGACCGGCCCGAACTTTCCGCGTTTTGTGATCATCGAGATTCAACACGCGAATCCCTATTAGGATGACTCGTATGCCGTGAACTCCGCGAACCTCGGCCCGTATGGCGATGCGATCACGTATGAGTTGATTCCGTTTGTCGAAAAACAATTTCGCGGCATCGGCGCAGGCTGGGCGCGTTTTCTTTATGGCGGCTCAACTGGCGGTTGGGAAGCGCTCGCGGCGCAGGTGTTTTATCCCGAAGAATACAACGGCTGCTTTGCCGCGTGCCCGGACCCGATAGATTTTCGCGCGTACACGGTGGTCGATATCTATCGCCACAAGAATGCGTATTACGAAGAAGGCCCGTTCAAACGAGTGCCGCGTCCGGGCAAGCGCAATTATCTCGGCGAGGTGAGCACCATGTTGGAGCAGTTGAATCAACTCGAACTCGCGCTCGCCACGAACAGTCGCTCCGGTGGGCAATGGGATATTTGGGAGGCCGTGTATTCTTCGGTTGGCGCGAATGGCTATCCGCAACCGATTTGGAATAAAGTCACCGGCGAGATCGATCACAAAGTCGCGGAGTATTGGCGCGAGAATTACGACCTCGGCCACATTCTCAAACGCGATTGGGCGAAGATCGGGCCGAAGCTCGAAGGCAAGATTCACCTTTATTGCGGCGATATGGACAACTACTATCTCAACAACGCCGTGTACCTCGTCGAAGAATTTTTGGAGAGCACGAAGAATCCGTATTACAACGGCGAAGTGGATTACGGCGACCGCGCCGAGCATTGCTGGAACGGCGATCAAACGCGCCCGAATGCACTTTCGCGTCTGCGTTACAATCAAATGTACGTGCCTAAAATCCTCGAACGTTTGCTGAAGACCGCGCCGACGGGAGGGGATACGACGAGCTGGAGGTATTAGCGAGTCAAGGAGCCAACGAAGAGAAGGAGTCAAGGAGCCAACGAAGAGAAGGAGTCAAGGAGCCAACGAAGAGAAGGAGCCAAAGAGCCAACGAAGAGAAGGAGCCAAAGAGCCAATGGGAGGGGATACGATGAGTTTGGGGGTATTGGCAGGTTGCTCGTTGCTGGTCACTAGTTGCTCGGCTTGCAAAGTTTGCAGTTGATTTTGGAGTGATTTCGCTTTATTCTTTCTTCGCAAAACGTTGACAAGGCCGCGATGAAAACTGATCCTCAAAAAGACCTTGAAAACTATCTGGCACTCAACTACGAGGTTACGCTTCGCAAAATGACTCGCGCGGAAGCCGGTTCAAATGAGTCGCGCTATCTTGCGCAAATTCCTTTGCTCGAGGGCGTGAGGGCTGAGGGCGAAGAGCCTCATGAAGCGGTGGCTAATCTTGAACAAGTGAAACGGCTGGCTTTCGAGTTGATGCTGGCGCAGGGGAAAAATATACCCGAGCCTTTATCTGAAGAATTGCACGCTGAGTTGGTGTAGCATTACATCTGCGCCACAGACGCACTGAACCGAATCATTATCATGGGCTTTTTTGCGCCTTCCAATTTTGCCTCTTTCGCATCAATGCCAAGCCTGAAGCATATCCAACTACCACCCCATTCACCAATCTGAGGAGCAACACATGCGCAACACCGTCGCCCAATTATCCCTCGTTGCTCTCGCACTCGGCCTCATGGCCTGCGAACAAAAAGCGCCGGCAGAAGATCCGGTGGCTCGCGGCAAGTATCTCGTGACCATCGGCGGTTGCCACGATTGCCACTCGCCGAAAACGTTTACCCCCGAAGGCGTTCCGATGCCGGACATGTCGCGCGCATTGTCGGGCCACATTGCAGATTCGCCGTATCCGACGTGGACGCCCGCAGATTTGCAGCGCAACGTCATGTTCATGGGCGATCCGATGATGACGGCATGGGCCGGGCCATGGGGCGTGAGCTTCGCAAGCAATATCACGCCGGACGTTGAAACCGGCATCGGTGAATGGACCGAAGCAGATTTCATTCAAGCCATACGCACGGGTAAACATCAAGGTCAGCCCAATGGCCGCGACATTCTGCCGCCCATGCCGTGGCAGAGTATGAAAGAGATGACGGATGCCGATCTCAAAGCAATGTGGGCCTACATGCGCACCGTGCCTGCGGTGAAGAATCAAGCGCCGCTGCCGGTTCCGCCGAGCGCGCCGCCGCAAGGCGACTGAGCGACAAATTAAAAGCATTGCAAATTTTCAATTAAAAATTTTCAATTGAAAATTTGCAATGCTTCATGCTTTTGTCAAGAACTGGAGAAACTCCAATGTCCCACATGCCGCCGCACGCAGGACGCGCTGAGACGACGACCGACTACAAACTCTGGCAAGTCATTCTCGCCTCCTCCGCCGGAACCATGATCGAGTGGTACGACTTCTATCTCTACGGCACGCTCGCCGTTTTCTTTTCCGACTTATTTTTTCCCACCGGAAATCCCACTGCTTCTTTTCTCGCGAGCCTCGCAACGTTCGGCGCGGGCTTCGCGGTACGGCCATTCGGCGCCATCTTCTTCGGCAGAGTCGGCGATTTGATCGGTCGCAAATATGCGTTCCTTGTCACGCTCGCCATCATGGGCGGCGCGACCATGCTCGTCGGCCTGTTGCCGACCTATGCGCAAATCGGAATCGCCGCGCCGATCTTGCTCGTGCTCTTGCGCCTGCTGCAAGGCCTCGCGCTCGGCGGCGAATATGGCGGCGCAGCCACGTATGTTGCCGAGCACGCGCCTGATCATCAACGCGGCTACTACACCAGCTTCATTCAAACCACTGCCACACTCGGATTTTTTCTCGCGCTTGGCGTCGTGCTCGCCACGCGCGTCGGCCTCGGCGACGCCGCCTTCAAAGACTGGGGCTGGCGCGTGCCCTTCCTGCTCTCGGCGTTATTGGTCGCGTTGTCGTTTTACATCCGCATCAAAATGCGCGAGTCCCCGCTCTTCAGCAAACTCAAGGATGCGGGCAAAACTTCCAAAGCCCCGCTCAAAGACAGCTTCGGCAACAAAAAGAATTGGAAGCTCATCCTGCTCGCCCTCTTCGGCGCTACTGCCGGTCAAGCGGTGGTGTGGTACACCGGCCAATTCTATGCGCTCTTTTTCATGCAAAAAGTTTTGGCTATAGATTACGTCACTTCCTACATCATCGTCGCTATTGCGCTCGCGCTCGGCACACCGTTCTTCATCATCTTCGGCAAACTCTCGGACAAAATCGGCCGCAAAAAAATCATGATGGCGGGCTGCCTCATCGCCGCGCTCACTTACGTTCCGATCTACATGGCCATGCACCAATTCGCCAATCCCATCAATCACCTCATGCTCACGCTGCTCGTCTTCATTCAAGTGCTCTACGTCACCATGGTCTATGGCCCCATCGCCGCGTTTCTCGTCGAACTCTTTCCCGCCAAGATTCGTTACACCTCCATGTCGCTGCCCTATCACCTCGGCAACGGCGAGTTCGGAGGCTTCACCCCGCTCATCGCCACCGCCATCGTTGCCGCCACCGGAAATATCTACGCCGGCCTCGCGTACCCCATTGCCATCGCGCTTTTGACCTTCATCATCGGCTCGCTCTACTTGCCCGAAACCAATCACATTCGCATTTGGGACGAGGTGTAAAAGCGATAAGCAAAACGATTATTGACAAAACGATTTTCAAAAATAGTTTTTGCCCACAATCGCTTTGCAAATGATTCTATCGAAAAGCGATCAGCAAAACGATTATTGACAAAACGATTTCAAAGAATGGTTTTGCCAGTAATCGCTTTGCAAATGATTCTATCGAAAAGCGATCAGCAAAACGATTATTGACAAAACGATTTCAAAGAATGGTTTTGCCAGTAATCGCTTTGCAAATGATTCTATCGAAAAGCGATCAGCAAAACG
>Ga0247727_10011805_pt1 | contig 15149 bp, 11 predicted proteins | sample WisWelCaveWW1625_FD_202498 | JGI IMG/M metagenome (GOLD analysis project Ga0247727, IMG submission 202498) | Biofilm microbial communities from Wishing Well Cave, Virginia, United States - WW16-25 | ecosystem: Environmental > Aquatic > Deep subsurface > Groundwater > Cave microbial mat | place... | reverse complement strand
TCGTACCGCGGCCGCAGCAGGACTCAATCCTGATGTAAGCTCTGTCGCATGCGCGCCACCTCCCGCCGCCTCGCCGGCGCCACCGCCGCGCTCTCGGCCGTGCTCGCGTTTCCGCACCTCACCTTCACTGCCGATGTTCGTGACGCCCTCCGCGCCGAGATCGCGAAGCGCCACGACGAGGGGGTGCGGCGGCTGCAGGACTGGGTGAGACTGCCCTCGATCGCCGCCGAGAGCCGGGGCATGAACGAGGGCTGCGAGATGATGATGCGCCTCCTGCGCGAGGCCGGCTTCCAGAACGTCACCCGCATTCCCACCGACGGCCACCCCGGGGTCTACGCCACGCTGGACGCCGGCGCCCCGCGAACCGTCGGGATCTACTTCATGTACGACGTCAAGCAGGTGGAACCCTCGGAATGGTCGTCGCCGCCGTGGGACGCCGCGCTCGTGGACAAGCCCGGCTTCGGGACGGTCCTGATGGGCCGCGGCGCCGTGAACCAGAAGGGGCCGGAGGCCGCGTTCCTGGCGGCCCTGCACGCCATCCGGGGGGTGGGGGGAAAGCCACCCGTCAACCTCGTCCTCGTCGCCGAGGGGGAGGAAGAGATCGGCTCACCGCACTTCCAGCAGGTCGTGCGGCGGCCGGAGGTGACGGCGGCCCTCAAGCGATGCACCGGAGTGTTCTTGCCGGCGGCGTCCCAGGATCCGGAAGGCGCCGTGACCGTGTCGCTCGGCGCCAAGGGGGTCGTCGAGCTGGAGCTCGTGGCCAGCGGCGAGAGGTGGGGCCGCGGGCCGGGAAGGGACGTGCACTCGAGCCACCGGGCGCGCCTCGACAGCCCTGCGTTCCACCTTGTCCAGGCGCTCGCCACGCTGGTCACCGCCGACGGCGATCCGGCGATCGACGGCTTCGCGGACGCCGCCCGCCCGGCCTCGGCCGCCGAGGGCGCCATGCTCGATGCGGCGGCGGCGCGGCTGTCGGAGTCGACCGCCAAGAAGCTCCTGTCGGCCGAGCGCTGGGCCCACGATCTGCCCTGGCGAGCCACGCTGGAGCGCTTCCTCTTCGCTCCGACCGTCAACATCCAGGGGCTGGTCGCCGGCTACACGGGCCCCGGGGGCAAAACCGTGCTCCCGCATCGGGCCGCCGCCAAACTCGACCTTCGCCTGGTGCCGGACATGACGTTCGACGCCGCCGTGGCGGCCCTCAAGGCGCACCTCGCGAAGCGCGGCTTCGGTGACATCGAGGTCAACCCGAGCGGCGGGTACGATCCGACCAGCACGGCGGCGGACGCGGCGGTGATCAGGGCGGAGATGTCGGTTTACAAGCGTGCCGGGCTCGACCCGATCCTGTGGCCCCGGAACGCGGGCTCTTACCCCGGCTACGTCTTCACCGGCAAGCCGCTCGAGCTGCCCGCGGTCCACTTCGGCCTTGGCCACGGCGGCGGCGCTCACGCCCCCGACGAGTACTTCGTCATCGAATCGTCGAACCCCACGGTGGCCGGCTGGGACGGCGCCGTGAGCGCGTTCGTCGACTATCTCTACGAGCTGGCCGCCGTCCGCTGAGGTAGTGTCATGAGCCTGGTCGCGCGGAGCGACGCGTGCTCAACGAACCGCCGGGCGGGGAACGGGTGCGTCGGGAACCGTTCGCGGCGAGCCGACCGGGGCCGTGGTGAGGAGGGAGTCGGCCTTGACCTCGCTGCAGGGGAGGATTTTCAGGTTCACCGGCAGCCGCACTTCATGCCCGAGCCTCCGGATGATGCTCAGGACGTTGCGACGGATGTCCTCGACCCGGTCCGTCGTCAGGCTGTCGCTGATGACCTTGCCCACGTAGACGTCTTCGCCGACCCGGCAGATGCGCAGGAAGGCCGGATCCTCGGCGGAGACGTACTGCTTGTCGGAATCGCTCAGGGTTGCGAGCCGCTGCCGGAGAGTGTTGTCGGCCTTGAACCCGATGAAGATCGGCTGATCAATCAGGAGTTCCAACAAGTCACCACTTCCCATCTCGCGAGTCAGCGGGCGCGTCGGACCTAGGCGGTCTTGTTGAGGCGGACGTTGCGCGCTCGGGGACCCTTGGGGTCGGACTCGCGGTCGAACGTGACCTCTTCTCCTTCGTTCAGGGAGTCGAACGCCACCGACTGGCACTCGCTCCGGTGAAAGAACACCTCTTTCCCGTCGCTGGCGGCGATAAAGCCGAATCCACGGTCTGTCAGCCTCTTGATCTTTCCCACTTCCATGAAGAGCACCTCCTGCGGTTATCAAGTGAGCCGCCATTGTAGCACGGCCAGTCCCGCAGCCCCTCACATATCTCGTGGCGGTTCGCATGCGCTCTGATCGACGCCGTGGGCAGGTGCGCTACGGCATCACGCCACGGACGACAATGTTGACGTCCTGGCGCTGTCCGGTCGTGGGGTCGTCTGCGTAGGCGACACAGTCGCTGTCTGCCACCGGGTCACAGGCGGCGAGACGGCCGGAGATCTCCACGTTCCCGGCGGCTCCCTTGAACAAGCCGGTGCCCTTGGTGATCGTCCCGGGGGCCCACAGCACCTCGCCAAGAAGGGGTTCGGCGGAATCGATGACACGGACGATCGCTTCCCACGTGAGCGTCCCGCCATCGGTCTTCAGCGTCTCGCGGACCTTGAACCTGCCCCGTGCGGGGTCGGTTTCTCCGGCCGTCAGCAGGATCCGCTCCACGTACGAGCCCATCGGCACGCCGGGCACGGAGGCCTGCAGGCTCTCCGCTTTTCCCGCCTTGATGTAGACCGAGAAGTCCTCGTTGAACGAAGCCGATTCGAGCCGCGTGACGAAGGCGATCTGAAATGGACCGCGCGGCAGGGGCGCGCCGGGAGATCCTTTCACGGGCGCATGCCGCGAGGAAGCAAAAACGGTGGGGCCGATGAGACCCAAAGCGGCGACCAGCGCGAACAGCGCAACCCGGACAGCGGAACGGCATCGGGACAAGTTCATGACGATTCCCCCCGCGCGTCAGGCCGATGGCCCTTGCGGGACGCGCACCCCGTCAAGGGCGACGTGGGATGCAATGCGCCGGCCCCGCAAAACCGAACGGGGAGGCTCCGCCTTGACAGCCGGGGAACCAAGGGGGGATAGTGAGCGCAATTTCGCGATGCACGACAACATCGAAAGCACCGCCTCGCTCCTGACCAAGGTCCGCGCCGGCGACGATGAGGCGCGATCCCGTCTGGTCGTGCGCTACTTGGCGATCCTGAAGCGCTGGGCCCACGGCCGCCTCCCGCCGCGGGCCCGCCCGCTGGCCGACACCGAGGACCTCGTTCAGATGACCCTCCTGCGGGCATTGGACGGGGTGAAGACGTTCGAGCCGCGGCGGGAGGGGGCCTTTCTGGCCTACCTTCGGACGATCCTCATGAACGAGCTGCGGCTCGCCCTGAGACGGGTCGATCGAGGACCACAACGCGAGTCCCTGCCGGAGGACCTCCCGGATGCCGGCCCCTCGCCCCTCGCCGAGGCGATCGGAGTCGAGGCGGCGGAAGCCTACGAGGCGGCCCTGGCGGCCCTGACGGAGGAGCAACGGCAGGCGGTGATCCTGAGGGTCGAGATGGGCTTCACCTATCAGGAGATCGCCGAGGCGATGGAGAGCCCTTCAGCGGATGCCGCCCGGATGCTGGTCGCCCGGGGGATGGTCCGTCTTTCGGAGATGATGCGTGAGCCCGCAGGATGATGTCGTGCTGGTGCGGGTTGCCACGTCGGTGGCGGATGGAACGTCGGTGGACTGGACCGCCGAAATCGACTCGCATCCCAGCTTGCGGCCCCAGCTCAGGCGGCTGCGCGTCCTCGAGGCGCTGTCCCTCCTGCACGCATCATCCGCATTCGATCCGCTGATCGGCCGATCCTTCGCGCACTATCGCTTCCGCAAGGAAGCGCTCGCGCTCTCCCGGCTCAACCACCCCAACATCGAGATCGTCCACGACTTCGACACCGAGGACGGAATGGACTTCCTGGTGATGGAGCACATCACCGGTCAGACTCTGGCCGAGAAGCTGACGGGCAGGGCCGTACCAGAGAAAGAGGCCGCCGCGCTGGGCGCACAAATCGCATCGGCCCTGGTAGAGGCGCACGAGCGGCGGATCCTGCACCGGGACCTGAAGCCAGCGAACATCATGGTGACGCCCAAAGGACAGACGAAGGTTCTCGACTTCGGCCTGGCGACGCTGTTGCGACCCCGGGAGGACCTCACGCCGATCGAAGCGGGGGGCCAGGCATCGACAGTCGCCGGAACGCTGCCCTACATGGCTCCCGAGCAGGTGCGTGGCGGAAGCGTGGATGTCCGGAGCGACATCTACGCAGCGGGGGCCGTGCGCTTCGAGATGTCCACCGGCCGGCGGCCGTTCCCCGAGGAGAGCGCCCCGCGACTGAAAGTGGCGATCTTGAACGAAGCGCCACCGTCGCCGAAGGCGATCAATGGAAGCATCTCCTCCGCGATGGATCGCATCATCCTGAAAGCGCTGCACAAAGATCCGGACCGGCGCCACCAGTCTGCCGGCGAGCTGCTGGGCGAACTCGAACACCTCTGCGTGACCCTCCTTCCCGTGTCCCATGAACAACCGAGGACCAGGACCCTCTGGTGGGTCCTCGCGTGGACAGGAGTCCTTGTCGTGCTTGCGTCGGGGCTCGCGGGGCTGAACGTGGGCGGCGTGGGGGACCGGCTGCTCGGTCGCGCCGCCCCGCGCCCGATCGAGTCACTGGCGGTCCTGCCGCTCGTGAATCTCTCCCACGATCCCGAGCAGGAATACTTCGCCGACGGCATGACCGAGGCCTTGATCACCGGTCTCTCCAAGGCGAGCGCCCTGCGTGTCATCTCCCGAACGTCCGTCATGCGATACAAGGAAACCGGGAAGACCCTTCCGGAGATCGCGCGGGAGCTCAACGTCGACGTGGTCATCGAGGGCACCGTATTGAGGTCGGGGGACCGGGTACGGATCACAGCGCAACTCGTGGAGGGAGCCACGGACAGGCAACTCTGGGCCCAGAGCTACGAGCGCGACCTGCGTGATGTACTGGCCCTGCAGGACGAGGTGGCGCGCGCGATCGCCGGGCAGGTGAAGGCGACACTCTCGCCACCAGGGAAGCAAGGGCTCTCGGCCGAACATCCCGTGAACACCACAGCCTATCAAGCCTATCTGAAGGGGCGCCACTTTCAGGATCGCAGGACCACGGACTCGATCCGGAAGAGCGTGAAGTATTTCGAGGAGGCGATCGAGGGGAGCCCCGGTGATGCACCGGCGTACGCAGCTCTGGCGGATTCGTACGTGCTGCTGGCCAGTTACGGCGCGGCCCCGCCTGTGGAGGCCTATCGGAAGGTCAAAGTGCTGGCCATGAAAGCTATCGAGCTTGACGAGAACCTCGCAGACGCCCACGTCGCGCTGGCCGGCGTTCTCGACGGGGAGTGGGACTTCCTAAGTGCCGATAGAGAGTTCCGCAGGGCCATCGAGCTGAACCCGAGCCACGCCCATGCGCGGCACTGGTACGCGGCCATGTTGAATAACCTGGGGCGCTTCAAAGAAGCCCACGCGGAGTATGGCCGGGCCGCGGAGCTCGATCCGCTGTCGTCGGCGATCGCCGGGGCGGCCGGAGACCCCTATTACATGGACGGCCAATATGACCTGGCGATCCGCGAATATCTCAAGGCCCTCGAAATCGACCCGAACCATGCGGTGCTGCATGGGGACCTCGGCAAGGCCTACCTGTTTCGCGGCATGATTCAAGAAGCAACCTCCGAAATTCGGAAGGCGATCGACCTCTCCGGAGGGCAGGCCGCTCATGTGGCCACCCTCGCCCTGGTCCACGCGGTCGCCGGGAGAAGGGCCGAGGCGCTGACGATGCTCGAGAGTCTCACTCGTCCGGACAGTCAAGGCGACGATGTCCCCCTCGAGGTGGCGGCCGTTTACGCCGCGCTCGGCGACAAGGACCGGGCTTTCGAATGGCTCGAGAGGGCGTACGACCAGCGCGACTACTGGCTGACCGGCATCAGAGTGGACCCGCGGTTCGACGCCCTGCGAGCAGATCCGCGCCTCGATAATCTGGTGCGTCGCATCGGTCTTCCGCCGACCTGACGATGAACACACAACTCGACGTCTGTCGCATCTGGCTGTACGAAGGCTGGCGGATTCCGGAGGCGCGCGGTTTATTGGCGAGCGGTGTGCTTCTGTTCTCGACGAAGCTCCCGCAGGCGGCGGTAGCCCACCAGCTTGCCACGCCTCTCGTCCCAGAGACGGAAGGTGAAGGACCTCAGGCTGGACAGCAATGTGATGGGCCGCACGCTTTGGAACAGCGGATCGGCCCGGTGGCAGCGTTCCAGGTTGTAGTTCGGAATCCGCGGGCTCAGATGGTGGATGTGATGGAACCCGATATTGCCCGAGAACCACTGCAGGATCCGGGGCAGCTTGTAGAACGAGCTGCCTTGCAGCGCCGCCGCCGTGTAATCCCAGCCGTCGCGGCGCTCCCAGTACACGCCGTCGAATTGATGCTGCACGTAGAACAGCCACACCCCGGCCGAGCCGGCCACCCCGTAGACCATCACCTGAATCGCCAGGTACTCCTTGATGCCGAAAACCGCGCTCAAGGCGGCGGCCATGCCGAGGAGCGCCAGGTTCATCCAGCCCACCGACCGGCGTTCCCGCCGGTTCGCCCGGGCAGAAGGGAACCGTTGCCGGATCAGGAACAGGAAAAGCGGCGCGATCACGAACAGCACGACCGGATTGCGCGCCATCCCGTAGGCGAACCGCTTCCAGCGCGACGATTCGAGGTACTCCTGCACCGTCATGGTCCAGATATCGCCGATGCCGCGCCGGTCCAGGTCGCCGGATGTCGCGTGGTGGAGGGCATGCTCCCATCGCCAGTGATAGTAGGGAGTGAACGTCACGACGCCGGCGATGAAGCCCACGACGTCGTTGGCGGTCCGGGACTTGAAGAACGAGCCATGCCCGCAGTCGTGGAAGATGATGAAGATCCGCACCAGGAACCCCGCCGCCAGGATCGCCAGCGGCAGCGTGACCCACCAGGAGACCGCCATGCTCAGGTACATCAGGTACCAGAGGAACGCATAGGGGACGATGGTGTTGATGATCTGCCAGAGGGCCCGCCCGGTCGAGGGCTGCTGGTAGGCGGTGACGATGTCCTTCCAGGCCGCCGTGTCGGCGCACGGCGACACCCGCGTCGAGGCGGATTCACGGGCCGAGGCTTGCTTTGGCAGCGGTGGCACCGCGCACATCATATCACCAGAGAGGCCGCCGATCTGTTATCGTGGCTCCGACATGCCGTTCTCAAAACTCCCGATTGATTCCGCGCTCCTGAGGGCCGTCAAGGAGATGGGCTTCCTGCGGCCGACGCCGATCCAGGAACAGGCGATCCTGCCGGCCGCCGGGGGGCGCGACGTGCTGGCCTGCGCCACGACGGGGAGCGGGAAGACCGCGGCGTTCCTGCTGCCGATCCTCCACCGGCTCGCGCCGAAGCCCCGCGGGGTGACGCGCGCGCTCGTCCTGACGCCCACGCGCGAGCTGGCGGCGCAGATCCAATCGCACCTCGAGGAGCTGGCGGTCCACAGCCCGGTAACCGGCGCCGCGGTCTTCGGCGGGGTCGGCATGGGACCTCAAGAACATGCGCTCCGGAGCGGTGTCGATGTCATCGTCGCGACCCCGGGCCGGCTCCTCGATCATATGTCCCGGCCGTACGCGCGCCTCGCGGCCCTCGAGATCCTGGTCCTCGACGAGGCCGACCGCATGCTCGACATGGGGTTCCTCCCCGACATCCGGAGGATTCTCAAGCAGCTGCCGCACAAGCGGCAGACGCTGCTCTTCAGCGCCACGATCCCCTCCGCGATCGCGAATCTGGCGCGTGAGTTGATGCGCGATCCGGTGACCATCAATCTCGAGCGCAAGGCGGTGGCCGCGGCGGGCATCCGGCACGCCGTCTATCCGGTGGCGCGGGAGCTGAAGGCGGCGCTCCTGGCGGAGCTGCTGGCACGGAGCCTTGTCGCCGACGCCATCGTCTTCACGCGCACGAAGCACCGCGCCAACCGCCTCGCCCAGTATCTCGAGCGCCGCGGCATCGCGACCGGGCGCATTCACGGCAACCGCAGCCAGAGCCAGCGCACGGCCGCGCTCGCGGACTTCAAGGCCGGGCGCCAGAAGATTCTCGTGGCGACCGATATCGTGGCGCGCGGGATCGACGTCGAGGCGCTGGGCCACGTGATCAACTTCGACGTTCCCGCCGACCCCGATTCGTACATCCATCGCGTCGGCCGGACCGCGCGCGCCGACCTGATGGGCGACGCGTTCACGTTTGTCGCGCCGGACGAGGAGAGCGACCTGCGCGCCATCGAGCGCGTCCTCGGCAAGCCCCTGCCACGCGTGACGCTGCCGGGATTCGACTACGCGAAGCGGAGCGACGAGCGCCTCGAGATTCCGCTTCAGGAGCGGCTCGCCGCCCATCGCGCCGCGCGAAAGTCCCGACCGCCCCAGCAGCCCGGACACGGGGGCCGGCCCGGCGCCGGAGGGGGACGCGGACACCGACCTGGGGGCCGGCACGGGGGCGGACACGACGGCCGGCACGGGGGCCGGCACGACGACAGCCGGTTGCAGTCGATCCTCGAACGCCATGCGCCGCTCGGGGACGGCGCGGCATCGAAGACTCCGCCAGGGCGCTTCCGGCGCCGCGGGCGCTAGGATCCTGCACTCCGGACTTCAGTCTGTGGCTCTCACCGGCCGATAGGGTGGGATCATGCGCTACATGGTCACGAACCGCAATCTCCGCAACGGCAAGTTCGGGAACGACAACGAGCCCGACGGGAAGCTCCACTACCTGCTCGGTGAGAGAGAAAAACCGTCCGAGGGTGATTTCAAGGAAGTCAGCTCCGAGAGATTTTCGAATGCGGTCATCAAGGCCCTGACGGCTGAGAAGCGGATTCTGGCCAGGAAGTACGGATTGGAGCGCGACCTTCCCTCGACTCCGAAGGTCCGTCCGGTTCTTTGTCTCTACATCCACGGCTACAACAACGACTTTGCAGAGGCGGTCGATGAGTATCTGGAGCTGGACCAGTTGCTGCAAAAGCCCGAGGATGGCGATACGTATCGTGGAGTTCAGGTGGGATTCAGCTGGCCCAGCGCAGGGCGGTTGACCGGGTATCCGCACGATCGCCGGGAGGCGGTCGACAGCATTCTCGGGCTGTACAACCTCCTGAGAGAATTCAAGCGCATCACTGACAATCGGGACTGCATCGCCGAGACCGCGGTGATTGCCCACAGCATGGGGAACTACGTGCTGGAGGAGACGCTGTCCTATCTGGCGGACGAGATCGGGGACCCGCCAGGCGGGGGCCTGATCGACCAGACTCTCATGGTCGCCGCCGATGTGGATAACGACATTCTGGAACCGGGCGGTCTCGGTGAGGCGATCGCCAACTTCTCCTACCGCGTGACGGTCTACTTCAGTCGCCATGACGACACGCTGAGGAAATCGCAGCGCCTGAAGCACAAAGGGAAAAGGCGCCTGGGACGGAACGGCCCCGACGACTACAACCGCCTGCGCGGCAATGTCGTGGCTCTGGATTGCCGTACCTTCGTCTCCGATACGCAGGCCGCTCTCCACGACACGTCGGTTCACTCGTGCTACAGACGGGTGCCTGAGATTCTCCGGGACATGCGTTTCACAATGATTGGCATCGACCGGGAAGTGATCCCCCAGCGCCGGATGATCGAGGGAACGAACCGGCTCGGATACGTCCTCGCATGATTCACTCCGGGAGCGCCGGCACGCGACAATCTCCTGTTCGCTTCTGGGATCTCACGGTTCCGGATCTGGAGCAGCGCGCGCAACGTCCCTGAGGCCTGATTCAAATCGCAAGGCCCAACCACAGGGCTTTTCATCCCTCGCCCCGGGTGGCCAACCCTTTGCGAATGAGCCGTCGACTCTCGGGGCTGGATGAATCATGGACGCTCTGAAGCAGGACCTGCGCCACGCGCTCCGGGCGCTCACGAAGAATCCAGGCTTCATGGCCGCGGCGGTTCTAGTGCTCGGCCTCGGCATCGGCGCCAACACGGCGATCTTCAGCCTGGTGAACGCCGTTCTGCTCCGTCCGCTCCCCGCCGTCCGCCCTGATGAGCTCGCCCGACTGCACGGAACCGGTCCGGATGGCGGCCAGCTGACGGTTTCCTACCCTGACTATGCCGACTTGCGGGATCAGAACGAAGTCTTCTCCGGCCTGGCCGCAACCGGCCTGATTCCCGTCTCGATCGGTGACGGCGAAGGCGCCCAGCAGGCCCTGGGCGAGATCGTCTCCGGAAACTACTTCTCCGTGCTCGGTCTACAACCCGCTTCAGGGAGGTTTTTCCTGGTGGACGAGGACCGACCCGGTGGCGACCGGATTGTCGTCATTAGCCACGGCCTCAGGCAGCGCCTGTTCGCCACTGATCCGGGGATCGTCGGCAGGACTCTCAACCTGAACGGTGACGCCTACAGTGTGGTGGGAATCGCGCGGCCGGAGCTCACTGGCACGTTTGCCGGCATCTTCGTGGATCTCTGGGTCCCCCTCCAGCAGGCGGGTTCATGGCAGGGACCGGAGTGGCTCGCCGACCGTGACGCCGGCGGCCTGCGCCTGATCGGCCGGCTCAAGCCGAATGTCAAACCCAGGCAGGCGCAAGCGGCCATGAGCACCGTGGCGGAACGCCTGGCGCAGGTCTATCCGGAGTCCAGACGGGGAGAAGGCGTCCTGGTCGCCCCCGCCACGCTTCTGCACGGGGGTCTTCGCGGCAGCGTTTCGGCGTTCCTGGCGATTGTCATGGCGGTCGTCGGCGTGGTCCTGCTCACGGCCTGCGCCAATCTCGCCGGCCTGCTGCTGCTCCGCGCCGCCGGCCGCCGCCGGGAGATGGCCATCCGCGCGGCCCTGGGCGCCAGCCACTCCCGCCTGGCGCGCCACGTTCTCACCGAAAGCCTGCTTCTCGGCTCGCTGGGCGGGGCGGCGGGCATCCTGCTGGCGGTCTGGACCAGCCCGCTGCTGTACCTGTTCAATCCGCTCCCGCCTTCGATTCCGATCCGGTTCGATCTCGGCCCGGACGGTCGCGTTCTGGTGTTCGCCTTCGCCCTCTCGCTCTTGACCGGGGTGCTGGTCGGACTGGCGCCCGCCGTGCAAGCCATGAGAGCCGATCCGGCGCCGGCGCTGAAGGACGAGTCCGGCAGTCTGGCGGGTGGCCGGCACCGTTCCCGACTACGGAGCGCGTTCGTGATCATGCAGGTGGCAACGTCGGTGATCCTCCTCGTCAGTGCCGGGCTGTTCCTTCGGAGCCTGCGCAACGCTCGCGGGATCGAGCCCGGCTTCGAGCCGGAAAACGCCCTGGCGATGGACATCGATCTGGAGCCCAGGGGCTACTCGCCTGAGCAGGGCGAGAGGTTCTACGGGGAGACGATCCGGCTGGTCGCGGCGCTGCCAGGCGTGCGCTCCGCGACCGTCGCCAACCTGGCTCCTCTAGACCTGGCGACGCCGAGAACGGCGGTCCTGATCGATGGCCACGAGCCCGGACCCGAGGAGGGGAATCTCCTTGTCTCGTTCAACCGCATCGGCCTGTCGTATTTCGAGACGCTGCGGATCCCGCTCCTGAGCGGACGCGACATCACCGAGCGGGACGACGCAGGACGCCCCGGAGTCGTGATCATCAACGAGACCATGGCGAGGCGCTTCTGGCCTGGGGAGAATCCGATCGGCAGGCGCTTCCGTCTCTCCGGCGACCCGCGCCGGGGCCTGGCGCCTTCGACGCTGGAGGTGATCGGCGTGGCCGCAAACGTGAAGTACCGCACGCTGGGCGAGGAGCCGCTGCCGCACTTCTATCTCCCTTACTTCCAGCACTACGACTCCGGACGGACGCTGCTGGTGCGGACCGCCGGCGATCCGGGCGGCATGATCACGGCCGTGCAGAGGGTCGTCCGCGGCCAGAACCCCGCCGTCGAGGGGTTCTTCGGCAGGACCCTGGTCCAGCACGCGGGGCTCTCCCTCCTTCCGGCGCGCATGTCCGCTGCCCTCTCGGCGGTCTTCGGCACGCTGGCGCTCCTCCTGGCGGTCGTCGGGGTGTATGGGATCGTGTCCCATTCGGCGGCGCAGCGGACGCGCGAGATCGGCGTGCGCATGGCGCTCGGCGCCCGGCCTGCCGATCTGCTCCGGCTGATCCTGGGTCAGGGACTGAAGCTGATCGGGACGGGCGTGGCCGTCGGTCTTGCCGGGGCGCTCGTGTTGACCCGATTCCTGTCGAGCCTGCTCTACGGCGTGAGCACCACCGACCCGCTCACCTTCACGGGAGTGGCCCTGCTGCTGGCCGTGGTCGCCCTCCTGGCAACCTGCATCCCGGCGCGGCGCGCCATGCGAGTCGACCCGCTCTCAGCCCTGCGGGAGAGTTAGAGATGCCCCCCTGTGGTACCTCCCGAGCGCCGGCAGACAGCCTGGCGGAACCCCGGCACGACCGGCTCCGTATACCCTTCGCGTCGCCATGAAAGACGATTTTCGCCTCGGGCTGCGGCTGCTGTGGAAGGACAGGGCGTTCACCCTCACGTCGTTCCTCACCCTCGCGATCTGCATCGGCGCCTACACGGCGCTCTATTCGGTCGTGCACAGCGTCCTGCTCAGGCCGCTTCCCGTACCCGGGTCAGTTCGGATCCTGCTGATGAGCAACTCGTACCCGAACGCGGGAGCCGACAATCTCGGGTTCTCGGGGGTTCCCGACTACTACGATCGGCTGCGCGAGACGAACGTGTTCGAAGAGCAGGCACTATTCAATACCCGCAGCCGGAGCCTCGACCAGGGTGACGCACCGGCACGCGTCCGGGTCATGCAGGTGACGCCGTCGTTCTTCCCTCTGGTGGGCGTGCCGGCGCGGCTCGGACGCACCTTCACCAACGAGGAGGGAGAGACCGGCCACGACAGGAAGGCCGTGCTGAGCCACGCGCTGTGGCAGTCGCAGTTCGGCGGCGACGCGCAGGTGCTCGGCAAGGACGTCCGCATCGATGGCCAGCCGTACGCCGTCGTGGGCGTCATGCAGCGCGACTTCACGTTCGTCGATCCTGACGTGATGCTCTGGGCGCCGCTCGCGTTCACCGCGGAGCAGAAATCCGATTCGTCCCGCCACAGCAACAACTGGCGGAACATCGGGCGCCTGAAGCAGGGCGCGACGATCGAGCAGGCACAGGCCCAGATCGACGCGCTCAACGCCGCCAACCTCGATCGCTTTCCTCAGTACAGGCAGCTGCTGATGAATGCCGGTTTCCGGACGATCGTCACCTCGCTCCAGGATAACCTCGTGCGTGACGTCAAGCCCGTCCTCTACCTGATGTGGGGCGGCGCGCTGTTCGTGCTGCTCATCGGATGCGTCAATGTGGCCAACCTCGTCCTCATCCGATCGCGCGCCCGCCTGAAGGAGCTCGCCACGCGCATGGCGCTCGGCGCCGGCCGGTGGCGGGTGGCGCGCCAGCTTGTCACGGAGAACGGGATTCTCACGATGCTGTCGGCCGCCGCCGGAATCATGATCGGCGCCGCGGCTCTCCGGCTGATGGGAACGCTCGAGATCCAGGCCTTGCCTCGTGGACACGAGATCCGCATCGACGGGGGGGTGGTCCTCTACACGGCCGGCATTTCCGCCGCGATGGGGCTCGCCCTCGGCCTGATCCCGGTCCTCGGCGTGCTGCATGCCGACCTCGCCAACCTGCTGCGGGAAGAGGGGCGCACCGGAACGAGCGGCCGGAGGACGCGCACGCTCCGCCGCGTTCTCGTCGTCACGCAGGTGGCGTTCGCGTATCTGCTGCTGATCGGCGCGGGACTCCTGCTCGCGAGCTTCCGGGCGGTGCTGGCCGTGGAGCCGGGGTTCAGGGAGGAGGGCGTGATGACGGCGTCGATCAACCTTCCCAGCGCCCGGTACGCCGACGACGCTGCCGTGCGGGCCTTCACGGACGAGGCCTTGAGAGGGCTGCGGGCGCTGCCCGGCGTGAAGACGGCCGGAGCGACCGACACGATCCCGTTCGGCGGCAACCACAGCGACAGCGTCATCTTGGCCGAGGGGTATCAGATGAGCCCCGGCGAGTCGGTGATCTCGCCGACCCAGGTCGATCTGACGCCCGGCTACTTCGAAGCCATGGGCGTCCGGCTGATCACCGGGCGGTTCTTCGAGGACCGGGACGACGCGCAGGCGCCCCGGGTCGTGATCGTCGATGAGAAGCTCGCGCGCCGGTTCTGGCGGGATAAGGATCCGATTGGCCGCCGCATGTACCTGCCGACCGACATCGACAACCTGCTCGCCGTTTCCGAGAAGACGGTTTTCCTGACGGTCGTCGGCGTGATCGGGAACATGAAGCTCACCAGCCTCGCGGAAGGCGATGGCTCGGTCGGGACCTACTTCTTCCCCATGGCGCAGAGCTCATCGCGCGGGATCACGTTCGCGATCGAGGCGGAGGGCGATCCTGTGGCTCTGTTGACCGGTCTGCGCGCCGTCCTGTCGCGTCTCGATCGCGAGCTGCCGGTCTTCGATCTGAAGACGATGGAGGAGCGGACGCAGAGTTCGCTCGTGAGCCGCCGGGTGCCGGTTCTGCTGTCGCTGACGTTCGGGGCCGTGGCGCTGTTTCTGTCGGCCATCGGCGTCTACGGCGTCCTGGCCTACCTCGTGACCCAGCGGACCCGGGAGATCGCTATACGAATTGCGCTCGGTAGCAGTGCGCGCGCCATCGTCAGGCTCGTTCTCCGCGAAGGCCTGCTGCTCCTCGGCGGAGGGTTCCTGCTGGGCGCGGCGGGCGTGATCGCCCTCCGCAGGAGCCTGGGAAGCCAGCTCTTCGGTGTCAGCGCGACCGATCCGTTCGTCCTGATGACAGTCGCCGCAGTCCTGGCCTTCGTCGCAGTGACCGCATGCGCCCTCCCCGCGCGGCGCGCGACGCGGATCAGCCCGGTCCTGGCGCTCGGCGAATAAAAACGGGCACCTCCAGAGAAGGAGGTGCCCGGGTCGAGCGCCGCCGCGTGAGCCCCGGTTACATCATCTTCTGCTTCGAGGGATCGGGGACGATGCGCAGGTAGGGCTTCAGCTCCTTCCAGCCCTTCGGGAACTTCTTCTTCGCCTCTTCGTTGGTGAGCGACGGAACGATGATCACCTCGTCGCCCTGCTTCC
>Ga0247727_10011804_pt1 | contig 15150 bp, 11 predicted proteins | sample WisWelCaveWW1625_FD_202498 | JGI IMG/M metagenome (GOLD analysis project Ga0247727, IMG submission 202498) | Biofilm microbial communities from Wishing Well Cave, Virginia, United States - WW16-25 | ecosystem: Environmental > Aquatic > Deep subsurface > Groundwater > Cave microbial mat | place... | reverse complement strand
GTCGAGACCGGCCAGCGGCACGTTGGCCAGGTTGACCCCGCCGCCGAGGGCGCTGTTCAGCGGCACGCCGTCGAGGTAGACCATCACCTGCGCGGCGCTCGAGCCGCGGATCGACACGGTGGCGAACTCGCCGCCGAGCGAGCGCACCTGGACGCCGACGGTGCGGCGCAGGACGTCGGGCAGGGACAGGAACGGCTCGTCGAGATCGGCGGTGCGCACGATGGTGGCGAAGGCCGTCGGGTCGGCGGGCGCCCCGCCCGCCGGCGCCGTGACCACGACGGTCTCGTGCGGCGAAGCGGGGGCGGGCTGGGGCGCAGAGCCAGCCTGCGGCGCGGGACCCGGTCGCGGGTCGCCGGGAGCGGCCTGCGCGACGGCGGCCGGCGGATCGGTGGAGTCGGCGGCCGGCTCGGGGGCGGGGTCGCTCTCCGGCTCCCCGGCGCGCAGCGGCATCCACGCCGATCCAAGGAGAAGCAGCAGCGCGCAGGCGGCGGCCGGGCCACCGGGCGTCGCGATCCACCGTCTCACAGGCAGTCCCCCGAGGCCGGCTGGCGCGGCTCGTGCGCCGACGAGGCGCCGTAGCCGAGACCGCTGCCGCGCGGCGTCTGCCGCGCGAGGTAGAAGAACGCCTCGCCCACCGGCGGCAGCGCCGCGTCGCCGAGGCCGCGGTTCGAGAGGTCGGTCGAGTCGTTCTCGATGCAGGTCACCACACCGAGATCGACGAGACCGCCGATCGACCGCAGCGCCTTGACGTTGCCGCGCACGAGGTCGTAGGTCACCCCCGGCCCGAGCGTGCCCCAGCGCGCCACCGTGGGCGACGCCTCGAAGACCTCGAGCTCGATGTCGGCCAGGAAGAACGGCGCTGTCGAGGCCGACAGCGGGTCGCGGCAGGCGGCCGCTTCGTCGCCGTCCGCGACGCCGTCGCCGTCGCTGTCGGGATCCTGGGGGTCGGTCTGGTAGAGCCAGGTCTCGGCGTCGTCCGGCAGGCCGTCGCCGTCGCCGTCGGCGCCCGGCAGGAGCGGCCGCGCGTGCAGCGCGACGACCGCATCGACATCGAGACCGTCGGCCGACCCCGGGATGCCGATCGGCAGGTTCGGATCGGTGAGCCGCAGGAAGCGGGCGCGCGGCAGGCCGACGGTCCCCAGATCGAAGGCGTCGCCGCCGTGTCCCGAGACGCCGCCGGGGGAGGCGGGATCGAAGACCAGCGGGTCGTCGGCCACCGTCCAGTTGCCGGTAAAGTTCGGGGTGATGCCGAACAGGCCGTGCAGCTGCCCGACGAGCGCCCGGTCGCTGCACAGCGTCGTCACCTGGGCCAGGGCGGCGGCGTCGTAGGGGAGGAGGTGCCAGGTGACGCCGTCCGCGCTCGCCTCGACGATGCCAGGCTCGGCGAAGACGCTCCAGGGATCGGCGGCGGTCAAAGGCGGCGCGCCGCAGAAGAAGGCGTTCTCGAAGACGATGAAGTCGGGGCCGGGTCCGTCATCGATCTCGTTGTCGGAGAACTCCAGCACGACCGAACCGCCGTGGCCGAGCGACAGCACGGTCAGCGTGCCGTTGGTCGGTGTCGTGTTCCCCGGCGGCCCGAGGACGATGCCGGGCTGCCACGAGTTGAAGGCGGGGGGCGACGCGACCGCGCCGAGGGAGAGTGTGACGACGCGATCGGGGAAACAGTCGGTGGCGACACCGGCGCGGGCGGCGGCCGCGACGGCCAGGAACAGCATGGCGAGAGGCGGGACGGCGGCGCTGCGGCCGGACGAACGGACCATGACGACCCCCCACGAGGCACCGGCTCGCGACGGGCCGTCCGCAAAAAGAAGGATGCCCCGACCTCGCTTCGAAGGAGCGCCGTCGGGGCCCGACTGGAGTCCCTTTCCCGCGAAAGGTCCGTCACGCGCGTGTCGCCGTGGACGGGTGTCCTGGCTCGCGGCTCTCTACTGACCGGCCCTTCCCAGGGGCCTCGTGGCCCCCAGTGGGATTCTCCGGCGTTCGCTACCGCTCACAGTTGCGGGGCAGCGGGGGATTCACACCCCCTTCCCGGTATCTCCGCGCGCCTTCCCGGCGGCGGAGCGTCCACGGCGGATTGTCAATGAACGACGAGGCTCTTGTACCACCGCGGCGCCGGCGCTGTCAACGCGCGCGGCGGCGGGTGGAACGCGGGGAGGAGGCACCCCGGGCGGCGGCGATCCACTCGCCGACGCGCCGCTCGAGGATCGGCAGCGGCAGCGCCCCGGCAAGCAGCACGACGTCGTGGAAGGCGCGGATGTCGAAGCGATCGCCGAGAGCGGCGCGGGCACGCCGGCGCTGCTCCTTGATCGCCAGCGCGCCAATCGTGTAGGCGAGCGCCTGGCCCGGCCAGGCGATGTAGCGGTCGACCTCGACGCGGATGTCGTGGCCGGCCTTGCCGGCGTTCTCCTCGAAGTAGGCGATCGCCCGGTCGCGGCTCCAGCCGAAGGCGTGCAGGCCGGTGTCGACCACGAGACGGATCGCGCGCCACATCTCGTAGGTGAGGCGGCCGAAGTCCGAGTACGGATCGCGGTACAGGCCGAGCTCGGCGCCGAGCGACTCGGAGTACAAGCCCCAGCCCTCGACGAACGACGTGTGGTGGCTGTGGCGGCGGAACTGCGGCACGCCCTCGATCTCCTGCGCCAGGGCGATTTGAAGGTGATGACCGGGGACCGCCTCGTGCGCCGTCAGCGCCTCCATCTCCCACTTCGGACGCGACGCCAGGTCGTACGTGTTGGCGTAGAAGTAGCCCGGGCGGCCGGCCTCGGGTGAGCCGGGGTAGTAGTACGCGGTCGTCTGCACCTTCTCGGAGTAGGCCGGCACCGGCACGACCCCGTACGGCAGGCGCGGCAATGTGCGGAAGAGCCGCGGCAGGGCGGCGTCGAGCCGCTTGCAGATGTCGCGGTAGGTCGTCAGGAGATGGTCCTTGTCGGCGAAGAAGAAGCGCGGGTCGGTGCGCAGGTGGTGCATGAAGGCCGGCAGGTTGGAATCGAAGCCGGCGGCGCCCATCGTCGCCAGCATCTCCTTGCGGATGCGGGCGACTTCGCCCAGGCCGAGCGCGTGGATTTCCCTCGGACTGAGCGGGCTCGAGGTCATGAGCCGCACGTGGTGGGCGTACCGGTCCTCGCCGTCGGGAAGGGCGGTGACGCCGATCGTCGTCCGGCAGCGCGGCAGGTACTCGGAAGCGATGAAGTCGCGCAGGCGCCGGAAGGCCGGAACGACGACCGCGGCCACGGCCCTCGGCACCGCCTTCGCGAAGCGCCGCCGCGCCCGGGGGTCGATCTCCGCCGGCAGCCCGTCGAGGAGCAGGCGGGCGATCGGGTGGGCGGCCGGATCGTCGACGACCTGGTTGGCGACCTGCGCCGGCACCCCTTCGAGAATCATGCGCGGCGGCGTCAGGCCGCGCGCCGCGCCTTCGCGCATGAGGTCGATGGTCTGGTCGACCAGCGTCCCGACGCCGTCGAGGCGGGCCTCGATGTTCTCGAGATCGCGGGACGAGCGACGCGGGACGATCTGCATGAGGTCGGCGACGTCCTGGTGCACGCCGTTCATCTGGGTCAGCGGCATCAGCTCGTCGTGGAACACGAGGCCGTCGACCGCCAGGCGCACCTCGTAATCGAACAGGTCGTGATCGAGCCGGGCGGCGGGGGAGAGGCGCGCCCGATCGACCGCATCGACTCTGCGCAGGAGGGTCTTCAGATAGGAGGCGCGGCGCTCGTGGGCGGCGAGCGACAGGTCGGACCATCGGTGATCATGGCGCGCGTCGCCGACGGCCGTCGCGTAGGTGGGGAATTCCCTGAGACGCCATTCCCAATCGGCGTCGACGAGGGCGCGGAACGCCCGCTCCGCGGGCCGCGGCGCCGGTTGCGTCGCCGGCCGCGCGGTCGTCTTCGCTGGCGTTGTGCGCGCCCTTGCCATGGTTCTCCCCGGTCGAAGTCACCTATTCTATGGCAAGTGGGCGACTTTTCTCCGGCCGGCAGGCGATCGAGCGCCGGTGTGGATTAGAATGCCGCGCCCGTTGGATCGCCGGGAGTGACTTATGTCACACAAGCCCTTTAAGGTCTTCTTCATCTGCACCGGCAACTCCGCCCGCAGCCAGATGGCGGAGGGGCTGGCGGGCCACCTCGGCTCCGGGCGCATCGAGGCCCACAGCGCCGGGACCATGCCGGTGGGCGTGAACAGCCATGCCGTGGCGGTGATGCAGGAGCGCGGCATCGACATCTCGCGCCACTACTCGAAGCGCATCGACGATGTGCCGGGGCCGTTCGATCTCGTGATCACCCTGTGCGACAGCGCCGCGATGTTGTGTCCCGTATCGGTGCGCGATTACCCCATGGAGCACTGGTCGACGCCCGACCCGACGTTCGTGCCGGGAGGGCCCGAGGCGGTGCGCCAGTCGTTCCGCGAAGTGCGCGACCGGCTCGAGGGGCAGATCGCGGCGCTCATCGAGCGGGTCCGGCCGGAAACCGGTGCCGAGAGGGCGGCCGGCGGCGAAGGGGCGGCCGGCGCGCGCGGCGGGCTACCGAAGCTCGGCGGCGGTTTCAGGAAGAAGCTGGCGCGTCGCTGACGCCGGCGCCTCTGGCGTCCTGCAGCACGAGGAGCGCCTCCTCGGCCTCCTCGTCCGGCACGAACACGCCGAACGGCGTGGTCACGGGCGGCAGCAGCCCGGCGCCCGGGTTGCGAACGGCGCCGCGCTCGACGGGCACCGGCCGGCCGCCGTCGTCAAGCCAGGCCAGCACCGGGTGGAAGCCGCCGCTGGCCAGCAGGTCGTAGATCAGCGCGGCCTCTTCCTCGAGCGGCACCTCGGCGACCCGGCGCGTGCCCGCCAGCAGCCGGCCGCACGCCTCGCAGGTCATATCGCCCTCGGCGAGGTCGGCCCCGCAGCGCAGACAGTGGCTCATGCCCGCATGCTACGCCCCGGCGTCCGGGGCGTCAACGGCGGGGATCCGGAAGACCCTTTCGAGGTTGCGCGTCGCCGCGGCGCCGACGGCGCCGGGCGCCAGCCCCTTGATCTCGGCGATGCGCGCCGCCACGAGGACGACGCGCGCCGGCTCGTTGCGCTGCCCGCGGTGCGGGTGGGGCGAGAGATAGGGCGCGTCGGTCTCGATGAGGATGCGATCGAGCGGCGCCAGCGCCGCCGCCTCGGCCAGCGCCCCGGCGTTCTTGAAGGTCACCGGCCCCGCGAACGACAGGTGATAGCCCATCGCGAGGGCGCGCTCGGCCTCGCGAGGGCCGCCGGAGAAGCAGTGGAACACGCCCCCGTTGGCGGCGCCGTTCTCGTCGCCCAGGATCGCGAGGGTGTCGTCCCACGCCTCGCGGGTGTGGATGACGATCGGCAGGCCGAGGTTCAGCGCCATGACGATCTGCTCGCAAAAGACGGCCCGCTGCTCGCGGGGCGGCGAGTAGTTGTAGTGGTAGTCGAGGCCGATCTCGCCGATCGCGACCGCCTTCGGGTGGCGGGCGGCGCGCTCGATGCCGCGGGCGATCTCCGCGTGCCAGTGCTTCGCCTCGTGCGGATGGACGCCGGGGCAGAAGCGGATGTCGGGGTGCGCCTCGGCGAGGGCGGCGCAGGCCGGCGCGTCGCCGACGCGCGAGGCGATGGTGATCATGTGCCGCAGCCCCGCGGCGCGCGCCCGCGCGATCACCGCGTCGCGGTCGGCGTCGAAGCGGTCGTAGGTGAGGTGCGCGTGGCTGTCGCTGTAGTGCAGGGTCTCGGGGGCCTCCGGCGGCGTCACTTCACCCGCCAGCCGGCGGGCACCGACGGGTCCTCGGTCGTCAGGACGAACGGCGCCCCGGCGGTGTCGGAGGCCGCGAGCAGCATCCCCTCTGAGACAATGCCGCGCAGTTTCGCCGGCTTGAGATTGGCGACGACGATGATCGTCCGGCCGACCATCGCCTCGGGAGCGTAGCGCGTGGCGATGCCGGCGACGATCGTGCGGGTCCCGGTGCCGATGTCGACCGTGAGCTTCAGGAGCCTGTCGGCCCCGTGCACCCGCTCCGCCGTTAGAACTTTGGCCGTGCGCAACTCGACGCGCGCGAAGTCGTCGATGGTGATCTCGCTCGAAGCCGGCGCGGGCGCCGCCGGCGGCGTGGCAGCGGTGGCGCCGGTGGCGGCCGCGGGCGGCCGGGGTGGTGCCGGGGTCTCGGGGGTGTCCATCGTGTTCTCCCTGGTCGCGGCCGCGGTGTTGAGCCAGGCGGCCTTGTCGATGCGTGGAAAGAGGGCGCCGCCGCGCGCCGTGCGCGCCCCGGGTGCGAGAGCGCCCCAGCGGAACGCATCGAAACGCGCGTCGGCGACGTTCCCGGGCGCGCCGAGCGATGCCCACAGGCGCCCGGCCGACCCGGGCATGACCGGCGCCAGGAGCGCCGCGACCACCCGCAGCCCCTCGGCGGCGTCGTACAGGATGGAGTCGAGGCGGCGCGCCGCCGCCGGGTCGCGGGCGATCTTCCAGGGCTCGTGCTGCACGATGAAGCGGTTGAGCGCGCCGACGAGGTCCCACACGCGCGCGAGACCCGCGTTGAACGCCAGCCCCTCGAAGTCGGCGATGAAACCGTCCCACGCCATCCGCGCCGTCTCCCTGAGCGCCGCGTCGTCGAACGCCGGGTCGGGGGCCGGCAGGAGGCCGCCGCGGTAGTCCTCGATCATCTTGAGGGCGCGGCTGGCGAGGTTGCCGAGGTCGTTGGCGAGATCGGTGTTGACCCGCTCGACGAATGCCTCGTCCGAGTAGTTGGCGTCCTGTCCGAACACCATCTCGCGCAGCAGGAAGTAGCGCAGCGGGTCGACGCCGAAGTCCCGGATCAGCGGCAGCGGATCGACGACGCCCCCCTTCGACTTCGAGATCTTGGCGGCGTCCCTGAGCCACCAGCCGTGCGCCACGATTCGCTTCGGCAGCGGCTCGCCGGCCGCCAGCAGGAAGGCCGGCCAGTAGATGGCGTGGAAGCGCAGGATGTCCTTGCCGACGAGGTGGATGTCGGCCGGCCAGAAGCGGTCGTAGAGGGCCCTGTCGGCGCCATAACCGAGCGCCGTGATGTAGTTGCTCAGGGCGTCGAACCAGACGTAGACGACATGCTTCGGATCGGAGGGGTACGGGATGCCCCAGGTGAACGACGAGCGGCTGATCGACAGGTCCTTGAGCCCCGCCTCGACGAACGCCACGACCTCGTTGCGCCGGGTCTCCGGGAAGACGAACCCGGGGTGCGCGCGATAGTGCCTGAGGAGCGGCTCCTCGTAACGCGACAGGCGGAAGAAGTACGACTCCTCCTCGGTCCACTCGACCTTGTGCCCCTGGTCGGGGCAGCGGCCGTCGACCACCTGGCTCTCGGGGAAGAACGCCTCGCATGAGGCGCAGTACCAGCCGGAGTAGGCGCCCTTGTAGATGTCGCCGCGCGCGTCGATCTTCGCGAACAGCGCCTCGACGCCTTTGCGGTGCCGCGGCTCGGTGGTGCGGATGAAGTCGTCGTGGCCGATGCCGAGGACCTGCCAGAGCGAGCGGAAGCGTTCGACCATCTGGTCGGCCAGCTCGATGGGCCGGATGCCGCGGGCCTGCGCGGCGCGCTCGATCTTCTGTCCGTGCTCGTCGGAGCCGGTCAGGAAGCGCACGTCGTCGCCGCGCTGGCGCCGGAAGCGGGCGATGGTGTCGGCGACGATGGTCGTGTAGGTGTGGCCGATGTGCGGCACGTCGTTGACGTAATAGATCGGCGTCGTGAGGTAGAAGGGCCGCCCGCGCACCGGCATCAGTCGCGTTCCCAGTAGAGCTTGGCGAAGCGGTAGAACTCCGATTCGAAGCACCGGTGGTGCAGGCGATCGAGCACCCGGCCGATATCCGCCTGCTCGCCGAGGAGGCGCAGGTACTCGGTGTACATCGCGTCGACGTCCCCCTTGGCCGCGAAGGAGCGCATGGTCTTCTCGGCGTTCATCGCCGGCAGGCGCAGACCCGGCTGGCCCCCCGGGCGGGTCGCCACGTCGAGCGCCCCGGAGGTGACCTCGAGGACCACACGCAGCATCCGGTTGGCCTTGTCGCGGTCGTAGATCATCGCCGGCCCCGCCGCGTGGCGCGCGTCCGGCGGGCGCCCCGCCGTCCACCCGTCGCGCCCCGTCGCGCCTTCCCGGCATCGAGCGCCGCGACCGCGGCCCGCTGCACTTCCTTGAGGGGAACCCCCGCCGCGAGGGCGACGGCCCGGCAATCCTCGTATTCTGGCGTCGTCTGCATCACCTCTCCGTTGTAGTGCGAGATCTTCATGCGCACGGGTCCCCACGGGGTGCGCACCGATTCCGTGCGGCGGGCCATCTCGATGCGTCCCATAGGCAGGTAGCGGAAGCCGATGGTCGTGGTTTCGCGGAAGACGACCTCGGTGACCGTCTCGAGCCGGTGCTCGGGGACGATGATCGTCGCCATGATCCCGGGGCGGTTCTTCTTCATCTGGATCGGCGTGTAGAACACCTCGAGCGCGCCGGCCGCGAACAGCCGCTCCATCAGGTGGCCGTAGAGCTGCGGGTTCATGTCGTCGATGGTCGTCTGGATGACCACGACCGTCTCGCGCACGGCCGCCTCGTCCAGCAGGTCGCCGTAGAGGCCCCTCAGGAGGTTTGGATGCGTGTCGTACTGTCGCGTGCCGGCGCCGTACCCCACTTTCTGCAGCCGCATCGGCGGCATCGGCCCGAAGTCGGTGGCGAGCGTGGTCACGAGCGCCGCCCCGGTCGGCGTGACCAGCTCCCCCTCGACGTGCGTGGCGTAACACGGCCTGCCGCGCAGCAGCTCGGCGACCGCCGGGGGCGGCACCGGGAAGGTGCCGTGCGCCATGGTCACCATCCCTCGCCCGACGTGCAGGGGCGAGCAGACGATGCGCGGCCAGCCGAGTGCCTCGAGGCCGATCATCGTGCCGACGATGTCGACGATGGCGTCGACGGCCCCCACCTCGTGCAGGTGCACCTTCGCCGGCGGCACCCGGTGCACGCGGGCTTCGGCCCTGACCAGCCGCTCGAACGCCGTGAGCGAGCGCGCGCGCACTCCCTGCGACAGTCGGCTGCGGCCGACGATGCGGCCGATGTCGGCGATGCCGCGCTCGGGCTGGCGTCCGGTGACGGCGACCTCCACCCTGGTCCCGCCGAGGTGGGCGCGGCGCGCCGGCCGTGCCTCGATCTCCCAGCCGCGCACCGGCAGGGTGCGGAGCTGCCGGCGGAGGTGCGACACCTCGACCCCGAGGTCGACGAGGAGCCCGAGCATCATGTCGCCGCTGATGCCGGAGAAGCAGTCGAGATACAGGCCGCGCATCGCCATCACCTGGTAGCTGCCGGGACCGCGCCGAGCAGCGCCGGCAGGACCACCGCCGCCGGGCCGCGCAGCACCTCGTCGGCCTGGTCCGAGATCGCCGTCCGCTCGGGGTTGATCTCGACGACCCACGCCCCCGCCCCCGACGCGATGGCGGGCAGGCCGGCGGCAGGATACACCACCGCCGAGGTGCCGATGACGAGGAACAGCGCGGCGCGCCGGGCGGCGCCGAACGCGGCCTCGACGGCCGCCTGGGGGAGCGCCTCGCCGAACCAGACGATGTCGGGGCGCAGCAGGGCGCCGCAGGCGCAGCGCGGCGGGATATCAGGGAGGGGCACCCGCCGGTCGTCGCGCGCCATCCCGTCGCGCGTGCAGCGGACGCGGAACAGCGCCCCGTGCAGCTCGACGACGTTGCGGCTTCCCGCCGCCTGGTGCAGGCCGTCGATGTTCTGGGTGATCACTTTCATCCCGGGGTGGTGCATTTGGTACTCCGCCAGGGCGCGGTGGCCGGCGTTCGGGGCGCACGCGGCGACCCCACGGCGGCGCGCGTCATACCAGCGCCAGACCTTGTCGGGATCGCGCGCGAACCCCTGCGGCGTCGCCAGGTCCTCGAACGACTCGTTCTCCCAGAAGCCGCCCTGACCGCGGAAGGTCGGCACGCCCGACTCGGCGGACATCCCCGCCCCGGTCAGCACGGCGACATCCCGGCCGGCGGCGACGAGCTCTCTGAGACGGGCGGACACCTCGACCATGCGGACTCCGCGGAGAGCGCGATGCTAAGCAGCGCACGGCGGGGTGTCAAGCAACGCGCCACCATCGAGGCGCCGGGGCGGGCGCGGGCATCGCCTCGGGGAGGCGGCGGCTCCGGACGCGCGGATGAACGCGCGTCCTCGCCTCACCTCGCCCTTCGGGGCCCGCTGTAATGCGCGGGCTAATCCCTCAGGGTCTCGGAGGCCCCCCCGAAGCAATGCCCGCGCCCGCCCCGGCGCTGCGATCGCTGCATGTGGGCCACGCCGCGGAGCCTCAGAATCACTCCACCCCGCGAGCGGCGGATCAGTTCTGTTGTTCGAGGGCTCGCATGTCATGTTTCGCTACAAACCGTGCGGAATCAAAGCGGCGGTGCGAGGCGGGGGCGGCCGAGGGCCGGGTCGCGCGGGGCCTCCGAGACCCTGAGGGACAAGCCCGCGCCCTTCAGCGGGCCCCGAAGGGCGAGGTGAGGGGAGGGCGCGCGCGATCCGCGCGCCCGGACCCGGAGCCCCGCGCGGCCCGGCCCTCGGCCGCCCCCGCCCCGGATCGCCGCGTTGACATCGCGTCGCGCGTTACGTGTATAGTCGCCGCGTTTCGCCCGCCGCAAGCGCCACGGAGAGGGCCGCATGGGTCTCGGAGCGCTGTTCCGCACCAAGGGCGTCGACCAGATCACCCGCGAGGCCGCCGACCGCGAGCACTCCCTCAAGCGCACCCTGACCGGCCTCGATCTCATGATGCTCGGGATCGGGGCGGTGATCGGCACCGGCATTTTCGCCGCCATCGGCACCGCGACCGCCGGCAACGCCGACCGGCCGGGGGCCGGGCCGGCGATCATCGTGTCGTTCATCATCACGGCGGTCGCCTGCGCCTTCTCGGCCCTGTGCTACGCCGAGTTCGCCGCGATGATCCCGATCTCCGGCAGCGCCTACACCTACGCCTACGCGACGCTCGGCGAGACGGTCGCCTGGATCATCGGCTGGGACCTGATCATCGAGTACGCGGTCGGCAACATCGCGGTGGCGATCTCGTGGGCGGCCTATTTCAACGACGTGCTCAAGCATGCGTTCGGGTTCACCATCCCGGTCTGGATGGTCACCGATCTGCGCACGGCGCTGAACACGCCCGACATCCTGAACGCCGCGCCGCACGTCCTGGGGGTGCCCATCGTCCTCAACCTGCCGGCGTTCGCGATCGTCGCGCTCATCACCTGGGTGCTCGTGGTCGGGGTGAAGGAGAGCGCCATCGTCAACAACGTTATGGTGGGGCTGAAGATCCTCATCCTGGTGCTGTTCGTCGTCGTCGGGTTCTCCTACGTCAAGCCGGCCAACTACACGCCGTTCTTCCCGGGAGGATGGGTGGGCGTGCAGGCCGGCGCCGCCATCATCTTCTTCTCGTTCATCGGCTTCGACGCCGTGTCGACCGCCGCCGAGGAGACCCGCAACCCCAGACGTGACATCCCGATCGGGATCCTTGGTTCGTTGTTTGTCTGCACCCTCATCTACGTCGCGGTGGCGGCGGTCCTGGTCGGGATCATCCCGTGGACCTCCCTCGGCGTCGCCGACCCGCTGGCGGCGGCGCTTTCCTTCATCGGCGAGGACCGGGCGGCGGGCGTGATCTCGTTCGGCGCGGTGGTGGCGATGACCGCGGTGCTGCTCGTCTTCCAGCTCGGACAGCCACGCATCTTCTTCTCGATGTCGCGCGACGGCCTGCTGCCCCGGCTCTTCGCCGCCGTGCACCCGCGCTACAAGACGCCGCACGTCACGACGATCTGGACCGGGGTGTTCGTCGCGGTTCTCGCGTCGTTCACGGCGCTCGACGAGATCATCGCGTTGACCAACATCGGCACGCTGTTCGCGTTCGTCCTGGTCTGCCTGGGGGTGATAATCCTGAGGGTCACCGACCCCGGGCGGCCGCGGCCGTTCCGCATGCCCTGGGTGCCGCTGCTGCCGGTGTGGGCCGCGGTCCTGTGGTTCCTGCCGGGGGCGTTCGTCGCCGCCGCCGACTGGGGCGCCCGGGCCGAGTACCTGGTGGTGATGCTCATCTCCCTCTGCGGCGTCGCCTTCTCGCTCGCCGGCCTCAAGGCGCTCGCGACCAGGACGCCGGTGCCCGAGTGGGTGCGTACCGAGTTCGCCCTGGCGGGCATCGCGTCGTGCGTCTACCTGATGCGCGGGCTGCCGGCGATCACCTGGTGGCGGTTCATCGGCTGGCTGGCGCTCGGTCTGTTCATCTACGCCGTCTACGGAGCGCGCCACAGCCGGCTGCTGCCGCGGCCGCGGCCGCTGCCGGCGCCCCTGGGGCTCATGGCGCCCGGGGTGATGGCGGCGGCGGTGCTGGCGTGGGGCCTGATGCCCTCGCACACCGGCCTCATCGTCGCGATTCTGCTGCTGTTCGCGTTCTCGTTCTTCGCCCTCTGGCGGATCGAACGCCAGGCCGCCTGACGCCCGCCGGCCTGACGGTCCGCCCGGGGCGCCGGGAGGCCGCCGTGCGAATGACTCGCCGCAATCCCGCCGTCATGTTCGTCTGCGCCGCGTGCGCTTTCCTTCCGGCGGTCGGGGCATCCGGGGCCGTCGCATCCGGGGCCGCCGCGCCCGGCGCCGCCGCGCCCGCGCCGCCGGCGGCGCCCGAATCCGTGACGGTGCTGCGCTGCGGCGCCATCGTCGACGTCCGCGCCGGGGTATTGCGCAGCGGCGGCTCGATCATGGTGCGCGGCGATCGCATCGAGGCGGTGCTGGATCCGGCAGGCGGCGCTCCGGCCGGGGCGCGCGTCATCGACCTGTCCGGCCTGACCTGCCTGCCGGGCCTGATCGACGCCCACACCCATGTCTTCCTGCAACCGGGGGATTACGACACGCAGCTTCTGAAGCAGTCGCTGCCACGGCGCACCCTGATGGCGGCGGCTGCGGCGAAAGAGATGCTCATGGCCGGCTTCACGACGATCCGCGACCTCGAGACCGAGGGGGCGATGTACGCCGACGCCGATCTGCGCGACGCCATCGCGGCGGGCCTCGTGCCGGGACCGCGCATGCAGGTGGCGACCCGGGCGATCTCGACCACCGGCAACTACGCGCTCCTGGGATACGCGCCCGAGGTCGCGGTCCCCAAGGGTGTGCAGATCGCCGACGGCGCGGACGGCATGCGCAAGGCAGTGCGCGAGCAGATCCAGTTCGGCGCCGACTGGATCAAGTTCTACGGCGACTACCGCGTCTTCCGCGACAGCGGCGAGATCCTCGACCTGAGAGTCACCATGACCGAGGAGGAGATGCGCGCCCTCGTCGACGAGGCGGCGCGCCGCCACCGCCCGGTCTCGGCCCACTGCTACGCCGACGAGGCCGCGCGCCAGGCGGTGCGCGCGGGGGTCCGATCGATCGAGCACGGCATGTTCCTCGACGAGACGACTCTCGCGATGATGAAGGAGAAGGGTGTGGCCTACTGCCCGACTCTGACCGCCTACCGCACCTCGTACGAGGAGACCCCGACCGACGCCTGGAAGGCCGTCGCCGACGCGCACCGCGAGACCTTCCGGCGTGCGATGCGAGTGGGCGTCACCATCGCCTGCGGCAGCGACGCCGGCTCCTTCGCGCACCGCGAGGCCGGCCGCGAGCTCACGCTGATGGCCGAGTACGGGATGAGCGCGAGGGATGTGTTGCGCGCCGCGACCATGGTGAACGCCGATCTGCTCGGCTGGAAGGACCGGGTCGGGGAGATCGCCGCCGGCCGCCTCGCCGACGTGATCGCGGTCGATGGGGATCCGCTGCGGGAGATCGCGGCGGCGCGGCGGGTCCGCTTCGTCATGAAGGGGGGCGCGATCTTCAGCCCGGAGGCCGCCCCAGCCGCCGCGGCGGAATATCGGGCCCGGTGACCACCAGGACGGCCTGGGTCGGCGTCAGGTACCTCTGCGCCGCCGCCATGACGGCGGCGCGGTCGACGGCGGCGAGACGCTCGGGAACCCGGTCCGGGAAATCGTAGCCCAGCCCCTGGTACTCGCAGTCGGCGAGGATCGCCGCCGACAGGGGGTTCGTCTCGAACCGCCGCGGCAGCGCCGCGGTGAGCGCCTGCCGCGAGTCGGCGAGCTCCGCCGGCCGCGGGCCGCGGCGCAGGAATTCCGCGACTACCTTGCGGATGAGGGCCGCGGCCCGGACCACGTTCGCCGGCGCCACGCCGGCGCGGACGACGACCGGGCCGGCGCCGAGACCGGCCCAGACGTAGGAATGCGCGTAGTAGGCCAGGCCGGCGTTCTCGCGCACCGTGAGGCCGAGCCGCCCGCCCATGCCGAACTCGCCGAGGATGCTGCTCATGACGAGCGCGGCCTGCAAGTCGTCGCCGCGGCGGCGCACCCCGGGGACGAAACCGAGCGCGATGTCGGCCTGCGACTTGCCGGCGATCGGGTGGACGATCACGCGGAAGCCTCCCGGGGCGGGAGGGTCGGGGATGACATTCGCGTGGACGCCCGGCGACGGACGACCGTCCAGTCGTCCCTCCGGCCGCCAGCCGCCGAAAGTCCGCTGCGCGAGGTGGAATGCCGCCTTCTCGTCGACGCCCCCGGCGATGCACAGCACCGCCCCGATGGGGCGCACCCGGGCGGCGTGGAAACGGACGAGGTCGGCGCGCCCGATCCGCTCGACCCCGGCGCGGGTCCCGGCCGCCGGGGAGTGATACGGGTGGCCCTCGGGGAACAGGGCGGCGGCGAGCCTGTCGTCGGCCTGCGCCGCCGTGTCCTGGTCGCGTTCGGCGATCTCGGTCAGGACCCGCGCCCGCTCGGCCGCGACCTCGTCCTCCGGGAAGGCCGGCTCGGTGACGATCACACGCAGCCGTTCGAGGACGAACGGCAGGTCGCGGGCGAGCAGCCGCGCCGTCGCGTCGAGACTGTCGAGCCGCGCCCGTGCCACGAAGGCGATCCCGAGGCTCTCGAAGTCGAGCGCGATCCGGCCGGCTTCGAGCCCGCCCGCGCCGCGATCGAGCAGGCGGGCGGCGAGGCTGGCGGTGCCGCTCTGTCCCGGCGGGTCGTAGGCGGCGCCGGCCGGCAGCGCCAGGTGGATCGCGACCGAGACGGTTGCCGGGTTCGGGCGGACGATGACCGCGAGGCCGTTGTCGAGGACGACGCGGTGCGCCGCGACGACGGACGCCGTCGCGGCCGGCCGGC
>Ga0247727_10011803_pt1 | contig 15151 bp, 7 predicted proteins | sample WisWelCaveWW1625_FD_202498 | JGI IMG/M metagenome (GOLD analysis project Ga0247727, IMG submission 202498) | Biofilm microbial communities from Wishing Well Cave, Virginia, United States - WW16-25 | ecosystem: Environmental > Aquatic > Deep subsurface > Groundwater > Cave microbial mat | place... | reverse complement strand
CGCTGCTGGTCTCTACGCTCAAAGCGCTGTTCGAAGGCAGGAAAGATCTGTTCAAAGGTTTGTGGATTGAGCAGGCCGATTGGGATTGGAAGCCGCATCCGGTGCTGCAATTTGATTTTAGCGGTATTTCTCACGGAACGCCTGAAAATTTGCAAACGGGACTGTGGCTGGCCTTGAATAAAATTGCGCAGGATTATGAGATCAGCCTGTCGAGCAAATTATTGCCGGAAAGCTTCAAGGAAGTGATCATCGGCGCACGTCGCCACAGCAACGAGCGCGTGGTGGTTTTGGTTGATGAATACGATAAACCGCTCATCACCCATCTCGGAAAAGGCCAGGCCGCTTTGGAGATCGCCAAACAAAACCGCGAGGTGCTGCGCGAGTTTTACGGCGTGCTCAAAGATGGCGACGTCAACGAAGCGCTGCAATTCGTCTTTATAACGGGCATCTCCAAATTCGTGCGCGTCAGCATTTTTTCGGAATTGAACAACCTCAATGACTTGAGCATGCATCCCGCTTACGCTGCTCTCGTCGGCTATACGCAGGAAGAGCTGGAATCGTCTTTTCAGGATTTTATTCAACGGCTGGGCGAAAATAAAAATGAATCGTATCAAACGGTTTTGGACAAGCTCAAAGTTTGGTATAATGGCTACCGTTTTACCCGGGAAGAGAGTTTAGTCTATAATCCCTACTCCGTTTTGCACGTTTTACAGCGAGAAACATTTGAAAATTATTGGTTCGAAACTGCCACCCCGGCGTTTCTCGTGGATTTGATCAAAGAGAAGAAATATCCGGTGCCGGATATTGAAAATTTACAACTGCAGGGAACGAGTTTTTCGAGCTATGATTTGGATCATCTGGAACTGGAGCCGCTGTTGTTCCAGTCCGGTTATGTCACGATTCACGGATTTGACGGGGTCCGCTATCGCCTCGGCTATCCCAATCAGGAAGTCAAAACGTCCTTTCTCGGTTTTTTATACAAAAGCCTGGTGAATATTCCGAGCACCACGTTGAAGGAGCAGTACAGCCGGCTGCATGAATTTCTGGCGCAGGAAGAACTCGAGCCTTTTATTGAAACTTCCAACGCCATTCTCTCCGCCATTCCGTATCCGCACGTTCAGAAGCAGGGCGAGTCCTTTTATCACACGGTATTTTACCTGATGCTTTCCGCCAGCGGCGTGCTGGTGCATACCGAAGCGTTGAACATCCGCGGGCGCGTCGATATGGAAGTGCATTTTCCGGATAAAATCTATATCGTGGAGTTGAAGTGCAATCAATCGGCAAAGAAAGCGATTGCGCAGATCAAGGCCAAAAAATATTTTGAGAAATACATGCACGGGGGCAAAAAGATTCTGCTGCTGGGCATCAATTTCAGCACGCGCGAACGGCGGATTGCCGATTGGCGCATGGAGGTGGTACAAGCTTAAAAATTTGCCGGCTAGCCAGTTGGCTCGTTCGCCGGTTAACGGGCAAACCAGCTAACCGGCAAACGGCTTTACCTTGCCACCACCACGTACCCGCTCGCCACGTTATTTCCCTGATCGCGCAATGTATAAAGATAAACGCCGGGGATCACTTCGCGACCATGATTATTGCGGCCATTCCACGTGAACCGACCGGCGGCAGCGCCGTTGCTGCTCCAGATCGAAATGCCATTGGCGTCAAAAATTTGCAACGAGGGATTGCGCAGGCCGAGTCCGGCATAATCAAATTCCACTTGATCATTGAAGCCGTCGTTGTTGGGTGTAAACGGATTGGGCCGCACGATCAAGCGGCTTGCAATCGCCGGCGCCTGGGAAATTTGGACGACAAGCTTTTGGCTGTTGTTGGCTTCGGTCACTTCACGAATATTATCGCCGGTATCGATGAGCAACTCAACTTCGTGCGTGCCGGTGGTTTGAAAACGCAGCGGCATTCTCACGGTCGCGCGCTCTCCCGCCGCTAACTGCGTGAAGGTCGTGTCTTTTTGCGTGCCGCCATCGACACGAAATTGAACGTTGAAAGCGCGACTCGCACTCACACTGCCGGTATTCGCAATCTCTCCCACCGCCGCGCCCTGCAAGCCGACAAAGAGTACACCGAGCGGACGCAGGCTCGTCACGGCGAGATCGGGCAATTGTTGTTGAATCACAAAAAAATAATTTTCGCGCGTCATCGCGTTCGGCGGAAAAGAAAGATCTTGCGCCCCGAGGCTGACGCGCACGGTATCTCCCGGCAAAAAATTTTGCGGCGGATCGTATTCGAGCTTATAATCTTGCGGCGCTCCCGTTATCGTCGGTGTAACCGGCGCGCCATTTATGTTCATAACAATTGAAGAACGATCACCGCCGGAGACCAGATCACGCAGATGCAAAACGATATTCGTATTCGCCGGCGCATCGGTCGAGCCTTTTGCCGGTTGCTGGTCAGTCGCAAACGGCGGCTCAACGTCGCGAATGGTGGCAAAGCGCAACGTGTCCGGCGACATCTCGTTCGCCGGTCGCGCTAAATCACGGCCGCGAATGACGACTTGCACCGTTGAATTATAGCGAAAATTTTGCGCCGGTTTGTATTGCAGCGAAAAGCCCTGCAAAATCGGCGTGAGCGTGAGCGACACCGGCTGGCCGTTGACTTGCATCGTGAGTGAACCACGATCAACACCGGCGAGCTCGTCAATAATGTCCACACGGATGTCGGAATCAAGCGGAACATTCGCTGCGCCCTTCGCCGGCCGGTGATTCGTTGCCAGCGGCGGGCTTACATCGCGCTGGGTGACGAAATAAAAATTTTCGGTTGTCATCACATTCGGCGGCGCGGCGCGGTCGCGGGCATCAACACTCACGCGCACGGTGTCGTTTAAGGCAAATGGCAAATTCGATTTGAAAGTCACTACAAAACCGTTGGGATTGTGCTGCAAAATGGGTTGAACGAAGCTGCGGTTGACGCGCATCATAACCGAGGCGCTATCAACACCATTGCCCTCATCGCGGACTTCAAAAGAAATCGTTGTATTTGGCGACACACCGGTGGCGCGTGGCGCGGGAGAATGATTGACCACATAGGGCGGCGTGGTATCTTTAACATCGGCGAGAATAGAAAAGTTATAACTGTCCGTTGGCAGACGATTCGACGTCGAAGCTAAATCACTTGCGTCGATCTGCACACGCACCGTATCGCCGCGGCGAAAATTCGTTGGCGGTTGATAGCTGAGCGAATATTCGCGGCTATCGCCGGTAATCACCGGACTGACGACAATGCCATTGAGGCGCATAACCATGGAATTGCGATCAACGCCAGTGAGGGCATCGCGCACACGCACTTCAATCTTTGTTTCAACCGGCACCTGACTCGCGCCGCGCGCCGGAAAATGATCGAGCGTAAATGGCGGCAAACTATCTCGCACGGTCGTAAAAATATAACTGTCCTCCGGCATAACATTCGGCGGCGTCGCGAGATCGCGCGCATTGACTCTCACTTGCACGGTTTGATTGTCGCGGAACGGCGTCGAGGGTTTGTAACGTAAAGTATAAGCTTGTGGCGTGCCGCTAATTTGCGGCGAAACAGCAATTCCGTTTATTGTCATCGTCACCGCGCTTAAATCAACTCCGGGGTTCGCGTCATGAACTTCAACACTAATTCCGGTGTCCAGCAATACATTCCGGCTGCCGCGCGCAGGATTGTGATTGCTCGTGAATGGCGCCATTTGATCCGGCCCCGCCAGCACGATGAGAGCGACGGTATCGCTGTGCATCAAACCGCTGCCTTCACCGGTAATAATAAAATCATAATTCCCCGGTGCTAAATTGCCTGCGGTTTGCAACGAAAGAGTCGAGCTTGTGGCGGCATTTATGATTGCTGGTGCAAACGAGGAATTTATTCCTGAAAGTTGTGGAAAAAGCGAAAGGTTGACATTGCCCACAAAACCGCCGCTTGCCTGCATCCCAACATTAAAATTTGCTGGTAAACCGGCGGTCACAGTTCGGATTTTAGGAGACACACTTATCTTAAAATTTGGCAATGAGGCGGCACAAGATGGAATAAAAATTTGCCGATCGATCGAATTTGCCCCAACATTGGCGGCTGTGACATTGACGTCAAAATTCAACGTGACATCATTATTGGGACATGGGGCTAAAATTTTCCAGGTTGCGATGCCGATTTGTTGCGGGTTCAAATTTGCCGGCGTTACCTGTTTAGAGAGCGCTTCGCCACTCGCCGGTTTCAATCCTGATGGCAAACCGAGCGTCGCCTGCACCGCCGTCGCAGTGGTTGTACCAGTATTAAAAACTATTAAATTAATCTCGAAGGGATTCGGAGAAAGTTGCCCGGCAACTGCATCGAGACGGCTCGGTGCGGTAAGATTGAGTGCTAGCTGATTGCCGGCGTCGGTGGTAACATCGCCAACGCCGTAATAACTGGCGATGATGCGGAGTTCGCTCGGCGCCAAACGTGTTTCATTCCAGCGCAGGATAACGGCGCTGTCATCATAAAACGGCAATTGCTGCAGCGTATAATCCCATGTGACTTTGCTCAAAAAACTCCACTGCCCGACAATCAACAAGTCGGGGCGAACCGCCTCGCGGCCAATCAGCGTTCCTTGCGCGATCAGGCCCGGCGCGGTCAAGTCGTTTCTCTCGAAGGCTTGAAAATAATCGGGAATAAAAGGCGCAGTGAATTGGTGCTCGCCCTGACGATAACCAAAACTCGTCCAGACCCGTGCATCATCTTTGCCGTTAATATTGGTGTCCAACATCAATAGCAGGCCGACTTCATGCGGCGCGACATCCTGGTTGGTGATTGTGTATTGTATGAGAATAGCGCCGGTCGTCGCGGTGTAGCGCTGTGCCGTCAAACGTTGTTCAATCGTGATATTATTGAGGCGATAGAGGCACGTGATGGAGCTATCCAATACCTGCGGCCCAGCGATCAAGGGCAACGGCAGTGCGCCGGCTGCGCCAGTCCACGTAATATTGCTGCTATAAACCGTGCCATCAATGCGCACATTGAAATGCGAAGTGTATCTTTCCGATGGAAAGAGAAACAGCAGCGGCTTATTGTCAGGCGTACCGATGTTGAAAAGGCCTTTATATGGATTGAATGCACCGCCAAGCGTATCATTCACCTGAACGGCAATAACTGCATTTTGCACACGCTGAGATTTGACGGCGACGCTGGCCGTTATGGCGGCGAATTTATCCTGCCGGGAGGAAATTTGCTGCGTAAGTAGCGGCGAAGCACAAATGAGCAAAAACAAAATACCAATTGAAAGAATCTTCATGGGTCATCAGGCAGTGATGGAAGTTCTGAGGATGAATGACGATCGGCGCTCACGTCATTATCGCGCGAATTGATCACGGCCATGATAACAAAATTTTTATTCTTTGTCAAGGGGATTGCGCGGGAGGAGGTAATGCCTCACTTATGGGTGGAGAAGATTGTCATTCTGGAAGAATCTTTTTTAAACCCAGCACTGTGCTTGTAATAGAAAGGAAAGGTCGGGGTGTTACCGATTAAAAAGAAGAAGCCGGGCGTTTGCCCTGTTCAGACGCTCAGTTGATGCCGTTGATCGTCCAATTGCGGTCTGCGGTATCCCTGCAAGGCGATACACATAGACGCCAGAGGCCACCACTACACCATTATGATCGCGCCCATCCCAAATCACCGCGTGCCGCCCGGCTAAGACTTCCTTTTCCAACAGTGTACGAACGTGTTGTCCAACTATATTCAAAATCTCCAGACGCACGGCGGTACTGACGCCAACGCTAAATTCAATTCGCGTGGCAGGGCTGCTTGCGCCGGAGAGAAAAAAAGGATTAGGATAGTTTTGCTGCAAGTCAAAATGATTCGGCCAAGCAGGGCTTGGCGTCTCAGCATCTATCGATAAAGGGCTTTCGCCCAACTCATACGCGCCCAGATCCGGCGCGACGCCTTTGAAGGCCAGGCCAACATTAACGCCCGCATCAATCGCCGGGCTGCCCGTTTGCAATTTGAAATTGAACGCCGTCGCATTCTCAAAAAGCGGATCATCGCCGGTGCGATCACCGTTGCCGCTCAGATTTTTCGCCGCCGTTTTAAACCACCCGTTGTGATCAACCTGCAAATTAAACGGCCTGCTGATGCTCGGCGCTTCGGCTTGAAAAATCAAATTATTGCGAAAATAACCGCCCTGCAAACCCTGCCCTTCGACGCGCAGGCATGTCGCTTTTACATTCGCAATCGTGTTATTCGCCAACTCGGCATTTGACACGCCATCGAATTTGATCGCGTAGAAATCCTGAATATTGTAGAGAACATTTTTATGCAGGCGGATATTCGCCGGCGTCTTGCCGCCCTCACCGCGAAACTCGATGCCGCGCTGGCTGTCGTGGATGCGATTATAACGCCCGATGATATTGCGGCAGCCTTTTTGCGTCACCCAGGCTTTATTGGCAAAGCCGTATATCTCATTCGCTTCAACCAGGCAACTATCGACCCCTTTGAAATCCAGCGCGTTTTCACTGTCGGCGCCGAGCTTCGTGTATAAAATATTTCCAGTGATCGTAATATTTTTTGAGTAACTCGCAACGCTGTTTTTGTCATCGGCATAAAGCTGGATGCAATCGCCGCCGCAGTTATAGATGGTGTTGTTGCGGATGATCCAACCGCGCGCGCCCGGATTGAGCACGATGCCGTGCGCATCATGGCCGCGCTTCCAGACAAAATCATGGATCGTACACTGCTCGATGATATTGTTGCGGCTTTTGCCGGAACCGTCGATGCAATCGCGCGAGCCGTTGCGAAACTCACAGCGCCGTATGATGTTGTTGCTGCCGCTCACCGGCACGGCATCGGTCGAATCTTTTTGCTGATCGAAAATCAAACCTTCGATCAACCAGTGATCTTTATTCAAATTCAACACCGCGCCGCGCGCCGCAATCACCGGCTTCTCGCCGGGCCAGGCGCGAATGGTGATGAGCCTGCCGGCGCTGCCGCTGCGAGGCAATGAAAGTTTCTCGTGGTAAATTCCGCTGCGGAGCAACAGCGTGTCACCCGGCTGCAATGCCGCGATTTTGGCGCTGAGGTTATCACCCGGCTTCGCGATGATCGAATCGGCGAAAAGAGAAGGCGCCAGAATCAGTACGCAAATTGTGAGCAGTCCGGATTTCATCGATTATTTCGCGGCAATACGTTTCAGCAATGACTGTAGAAATTTTCGATAGAAGTTCTCCTTCAAGAGTGTTACGCCTGAAGGCGTTACTACGAGCCTTACCGAAATAACGCTTTCATGATCGGCGAATGCAGTTGATTACACAACGGATTCATCAACTTCACCAATTTTTCTTCCTCAAGCGCCAGCAACAATTCGCTCGAATAAGGCATTGGATAAATCGCGACGTAAAGATTGCCGTGCGGCTCCGAATTTTCCATCCACGACCGATACGCGTAATGCATCGGCCCGATTCTGCCGTCGGAAAAATTGCGTGAGATGCCGATGTACAATAGCTCGTCCTGATTGACCATCACGCCGGTGCCGGTGAGAATTGCATAAACCCCGCTCTCGGTCGGGGCTGCCCAGTCATTCAGTTGATACGGGCCGTAAAAATGACGACCGCCAATGTTAATCATGTTCGTATACCTCGAGTCCTAAGATGTCAGTCCTTTGGGTGCAGGACAGGCGGCCTTGCCTGTCGAAAACCTGCTTATGTATTCAAAAACGTTTGACAGCCAGGTTGGCTGTCCTACGGCAACTAAACGGTCGTAGCATTTTGCAAAACTAATGCCGCGTATTAAAAAGTGTAAGAATAGAATTTTTTAAAGGGAAAAGCGCTGCAATCGTTGATTCTTCGGCAAATATTGCAGCTCAACAGAGCGGATCAATCGGCAGGGGGATTCAAAAGTTGACACAAAATCTAACAATGAATTACGCAGACGTAATTGTAAAACAAAAATGGATCAATGAGTTATGAGTTTCGGCGTGTCACTTCAAGGTTACAATTTTAAATATTAAAATCTTTTCACAATTCAAATTAATTTTTGCCGGAAGCGCGCGGACGCGATGGCGTGATTTCCAGGAGCAAATAAACCGGCCGGCGCGCCAGATCAAATGCGACCTGCATCGCTGCGCCGCGCGACAACATTTGCCCGTTTTCATTCAACACGCTGATTTGCGCCGCCTCGACCGGCCTGCCAAAAATGAGCTGCAGTTCACGCGCCGAAAGCTTGACCGACAAATTTCCGGTTGCCATGCTTCCCTCCTGCCCCGCTTCTTTCCAGAGCACGGCGAGCGGCCGACGCTCGCTCGCGAAGCACAAAACGTTTTTAAATCCAAGATTGACTTTGCGGGAAAAAATCACGCCGTCGAAAAATTCGAATTCAGGCGGTGTGTCCGGCGCCGGCGGCAGCTTTGCCGTCGCAGACTTCTCTTCCTTCTTGTCTTTGCGCGTTTTGCGCTCAGCTTTCTTCGCCCGCCTGGCGGCGTCTTTGTCTTTGCTTTCAGTTCGTGCGGCGGCGTTATCTTCTTCACGCTCTTGCGCGCAGGCGATGGTGCAGGTCGCCACAAGCAGCCAAAGACACAACCACATCAACCCAATGCCGGAAAATTTATCTGAAAAAATTCTCGTAAAACTCGATGTCATGGATTACGCGGGATTTAAAAACAAGTTAAATTTCTTGAGCAGCTTTAATTTTCCCGCGGATTGAAGAAGTCCGCCGATAAAATACTCGATCCGCGGGCTTCTTCAATCCGTGGGAGGTTTCTTTGCGGCCATAAACTTTAAAAATTTTTTCTGCATTATTAACGCCGCGGACTTCGGACCTTGGACTCATCCAGACTTCGGACTTACCGCCGCACTTCTTTTTCAAGCAAAATTCTTACAATCCGCTCCGCCGCATGGCCGTCCCACAATTCCGGCAACGCGCCTTTTTTGCCGTTACCGGCGAGGATGCGATTACTCTCTTCCACAATGCGAACCGGCGAACTGCCAATAACGATATTCGTGCCGACCTCGACGGTAATCGGACGCTCGGTGTTTTCGCGCATCGTGATACACGGCACACCTAGTACGGTCGTCTCTTCCTGAATGCCGCCGCTGTCGGTCAACGCCAGCTTCGCATGCGCCATCAATTTGAGAAAATCCAGATAACCGAGCGGATCGGTGAGTTTGAGATTAACAGCCCGTTGAATTTTCTCTTCGAGGCCAAAGGTCTGCAACATTTTGCGCGTGCGCGGATGCACCGGAAAAATCAGCGGCAGTTGCTCCTGTACGGTAATGAGAGCATCGAGAATGCGGGCAAGGTTCTCGTGACTATCGACATTGCCGGGCCGGTGCAGCGTGACCAGACCGTAGCGCATCGGCGCAATGTCGAGTTCGTTCATAATATGAGACTGCTCGGCGCGCTCGCGATGTTTCAGCAATGAGTCGATCATCACATTGCCCGTGAAAAAAATTTTTTCCTGATCGACACCTTCGCGCTGCAAATTACGCAAAGCTTTACGTTCCGTTGTAAACAGGTAATCCGAAATTTGGTCGGTCAGCACGCGATTAATTTCTTCCGGCATGGTGCGATCATACGAACGCAATCCCGCTTCCACATGCGCCACGCGAATGCCCAATTTGACGGCAACCAGGCTGCACGCAATCGTGGAGTTCACATCGCCGACCACGACGACAACATCCGGTTTATTTTCCAGCATGACGCGCTCGAACTCGATCATGATTTTTCCGCTTTGCGCGCCGTGCCCGCCGGAGCCGACGCCGAGATAAATATCCGGCTTCGGCAGGCCGAGATCGTCGAAAAACAATTTGGACATCACTTGATCATAATGCTGGCCGGTGTGCACGAGAATCGGCTCGATCTCCTCATGCCTGCGCATTTCATCCACTAATGGCGCGATCTTCATGAAATTCGGCCGCGCCCCGACGATGTTGGCGATTTTTATTTTCATATTCCCTCGTGCGGAATAAATTCCGCAGCTAAAAGCTAAAGCCGCCTGAAGGCGGCTGGTTATAATACCTCAGTCCTGGATGGAGAGCACTGTCATTCTGGAAGAATCTTTTTTTCAGCCTGGCACTGTACTGACAACAAAAAAGCCTGCCCTGGCGCCCGCCGCGCCACGCGGTGCCGCAGGCCAGGGATGCTTACCGCATGACATGAATAGTAGTTCACCAATAATTGAGCCGTTACGGCCGGTTTATTTTTTTTTTCTGACGCAACTCTTCTTTCATAATTTTTCCCGCAGCATTTTTCGGCAAACTCTCGCGAACAATAACTGCACGCGGCGCTTTGTATTCCGGCAGGCGGGTTTTGCAAAATGCAATCAATTCTTCCGGCATGACAAACATGCCATTCTGCGGCACAATAAAAGCGCAGATCGCTTCGCCGATATATTGATCGGGAACACCGATCACCGCGGTTTCGAGAATATTCGGATGTTCGAGAATAATCTCTTCAATCTCTTTGGCGCTGACGCGATTGCCGGCGGATTTGATCATGTCGCGTTTGCGGCCGACGATATATAAAAAACCTTCGTCATCCATGCGGCCAAGATCACCGGTGTGAAAACCATGTTCAGTTAGCACGGCTTTCGTTTCTTCCGGTTGATTCCAGTAGCCCTGCATCATATTCGCGCCGCGTGCAACAATTTCGCCCACTTCATCCTGCCCGGCATCTTTGCCATCTTCTTTAATGAGGCGCAATTCCACATTCGGAATCGGCTTGCCGATGCTGCCCACTTTGGCTGGCAAATCTTCCGGCGGCAAACAGGCTAATCGCGCCGCGGCTTCGGTGGCGCCGTACATAATGAAAATCTTTTTGCCGAAAAAAACTTCCATCACTTCGCGAATCAATGTTGGCGCCATTGCGCCGCCGGCTTGCGTCAAATAGCGCAATGCCGGAAATTCCATTTTGCGCACCGCGGACTTGCCGAGCAGAATCGCATACGTCGACGGCACGCCGGCAAAACCGGTGGCGGCTTTTTCCTGCATCGTTTTTAAAACCACATTCGGAAAAACGAACCGGTTGTCGATGATCACCGTTGCGCCAACCGCCATGTGGGTGTTGAGCAACGATTTCCCATAAACATAAGGAAACGGCAACACCACCATAATCCGATCCTGCGCCGTCAGGCCGAGATAACTCACGATGCTGCGCGTGTTCGTCACGATGTTCAAATGGCTCAACATCGCGCCGCGCGGCTCGCCCGTGCTGCCGGAGGTGTAAACGATCGAGGCCAGATTCAAATCGATCAGCGGCAGATCGAGCGGCGTATCCGGCTGTGGCGCGATATGCTGCGAAGTAAAAACTTTCCATGCGCGTCGATCAATCTCATTTTCATTGATCGCAGAATCCAACAAAACGATGGCGCGCAATTTGGGAAATTGTTCATACAACTCGCCGAATAAAGCCTGATGCTTCGACAGCGTCAGCGCCACGCCGACTTCGCAATCGTTGAGAATATAGGACAGCGTTTTTGCCGTTGTGGTGGCGTACATCGCTACCGTAACGCCGCCGCATTTCAGGATGCCGTAATAGGCCGCCAGATAGGCGCTGGAATTTTCAATGAGTAACGCCACACGATCACCGCGCTGCACGCCGAGTTCCCGCAGAAGGTGGGCGATACGATTGGCCTGCCGCTCCATTTCTCCATAAGTTACGATTTCATGGCCATGGATGCAAGCCAATTGTTCCGGCGTCGCCTGCGCGTGCGTTTCAAGAAAATGGTGGATGAGAAAAGGCGTCATGGCAGGAAAACGAGTTTTTTGCTCTCGACAAAACCTTGTCCTGAGCTTGCCGAAGGATCGCCCACCTGCAGGCGATAGATATAGACTCCGGCCGGTAAATTTTCCGGCGTCCATTGCACTTCATAATATCCTCGCCATTTCATTTCATTTATAAGTGTCGCCACTTCCCGGCCAAGTACATCAAGAATTTTCAGCGTCACATGGCCGGATTGCGCGAGCGCATAGCGAATTTGCGTCGACGGATTGAAGGGATTGGGAAAATTTTGCGTCAGATGAAACGATCCGGTTATTTGCGGCCTTTGTTCATTCACCGCAACCGCGTTTTGCGTGTATTTAATCGTGTTGAAATAACTCCAGTGCTGCGATTCATCCGAGCGGCTGTGGCCGGTGACATAGACGTGGCGTGATTGATCGAGCGCGATCGCCACGGGATAATCCAGCGAATTGCCCGGGCCGTCGTAACGCGCGCTCCACTCGCGCGCGCCGAGAGAATTATATTTCACCGTGAAGAAATCGGCAGCATCGTGCGTGCGCGTCGAATCCGAATAAACTCCGGTGGTGTAGAGATTTCCGGATTCGTCGACGGCCAGCGCCGTTGCTCCGGTCGCAACCATCCAGATCGGCACGCCGTCATGATTATATTTAATTGTGGCCGCCTCGCCGGTGACATACACGTTTCCCCAATCATCAATCGCGAATGCCGCCGGCTGATCGAAAGCATTGCCCGGACGGCTGTAACGCGCTTCCCATTGCTGTTCGCCGGCATGGTTGTATTTTAATGTGAGATAATCCGTGTAATAACCGATAGCAGCCAACCAATAAACATTTCCTCCTTTTGGCGCCGGTTCAATGCTAATTCCCACTACGCGAGTCATCGCCTCCATCGCATGGTAGCGCGCCAGCCATTGTTTAGTCCCGGCAGCATTGTATTTAATCGTGACACCATCACCATCAGCAACTCCGGCCACATAAACGTTGCCGGAATCGTCGCACGCGATCACCGCCGCGCCGTTAAAGGATTGCGGCCCCGGATTTTCATGCGTCCGCCACAGCGTTCGTCCGGCGGCGTCGTATTTGATCGTGGTAAAATCCGCGTGGTGGCTCGATCCGGTGACATAAACATTGCCGAAGCGATCAATGGCAATCGCTGCTGGCCGGCTGTAGCCTTCGTGATCCGTGCTGTCAAATGCCACGCTCCACAATTCCATCCCCTCGCGGTCATATTTGGCGAGCACACCGTACTGATGATGGAAGCGACTTAAATCATAATTTGAGGCGATGATATAAATATCTCCGCCGGCATCAACCGCCATCTTCTCCGCCGCATTCCGAAAATTTTTCACACTCGGTCCATGACGCTGCCAATTGGTGGCCCCCGTCGGGTTATAATTAATGATTGTCCAGGCCGAGGGCGTCTGCGCCTGGCTGGGCGCGTTTTGGCTGGCGCCCGCGATATAAACATTTCCATTCGAATCAAGCGCCAGCGCCCGGGCAATATCAAAAGAGTTGCCCGGACTATTTTCACGCGCAACCCATTGCGTAACACCAGCGTCATTATATTTCACCGTTGCCCAATCTTTATCCTGCTGGCGTAGGCTCCAGCCGGTGACGTAAACATTGCCCATGTTATCAATAGAGGACGCGACCGCGACGTCTTCCGTCCCATCTCCGCCATCGAAAGAGCTGATCCATTGTTGCTCTCCGTCACGATCATATTTTAACGTTACAAAATTTTGTTGATCATATCCGGTTACCAGCACATGACCGGCGCGATCGATTTTGACGGCGGCCGCATGGCTGCAACCTTCACCCGGGCCGTAACGCGCGCTCCATTGCATGACGCCGGCGCGGTTGTATTTGATCGTCGCATAATCGATATCTTCACGCGTCACACAGGCGCCGTCTTCACACACTTCCTGAAACAGCCCACTTTCACCGGTCACATAAACCTCGCCGGAATCGTCGAGCGCCAGCGCCGTCGCGATATTCCAATTGCACGATTCCGGTCCGCGATAAAATGCCGTCCACTCGCGCGCTCCCTCGCGGTTAAATTTAATCGTGAGATATTGCGGCTGACTGAGGCCTTCGTACATTCCCGTGACATAAACCTCGCCGCGCCGATCTACCGCCAGCGCCGTGGCGATGCCGCGCGAGCCGGTGAACTCGGAATAACCGCCGCTCCATTCTTTTTGTCCGGCGGAATTATATTTGACGGTTATAAAAGCGTCATTGTTTTGGCCGGCAAGATAAACATTGCCGGATTGATCAACCGCCATCGCACTCACCTCCGTGTTGCCGCTTCCCGGATAGCGCGTGCGCCATTGCTCAACCCCGGCGGCATTATATTTCACCGTGGCAAAGTCATTTTCACTCCATCCGGACACATACATATTGCCGCTGTCGTCAATCGCCAACGCGGTGGCCGCGTCATACGATTTGTTGGCGGCGCCCGGTGAATCATACCGTGCCAGCCATTGCGTCGCGCCATTCGCATTGTATTTTATCGTCACGTAATCCGAGGCGTTAGCCGCGGCCTTGCTGCTGCCGGTGACGTAAACGCTGCCCTCGGCATCAACAGCGATAGCCGTCGCAAAATCATCATCATTGCCGTCGCCATTATAACGCGCTTCCCAGAGCTTGCGGCCGGCCCCGTCATATTTCGCGGTGAAATAATCCGTGCCGAAAGGCTGATTGGTGAGCGCTCCCGTCACATAAACATTGCCATCGCGGTCAACGGCGATATCGCTGGCCGCATCAGCGCTCGGCAAAAATTGCGAGCCGTATTGCTGCGCCCACGCCATTTGCACCTCGCCGGAGAGCGTATGTTCGGCACTTAACGATTTCCGTAAAATAAAATTATTTTGCGTCAATCGTTTCTCGAATAAATCAGTTTCAGTTTTATCGAAAAATGAAAACAAATTTCCCGTCAAAGTTTTGAACAAATCCGGCGGCGCCGGCAAATCATGTCGCAATCGGCCCGTCGATGGAGTATTTCCTGCCAGACGATGATGCCATGCCTGTTGCGCAACACGCGGGAATGACAGCGAAAATTGCGGCGCAACGGTATTTTCATTCTGAGCACGCAGGCCCGGCAAAAAAAACGGCGCGCCGAGAGCGCAAAAAATAATCGAAATCGTTGCTGATTTTTTCATTTTAATTCGGAGCAACGGACTGGCCGCTTTAATTGATTTTATCCGTTGGTCGTTTTTCATCCGTTGGAAAAATTGTTTTTAATCCCTGGGGTTGCGATTTGTTGCGTGGTGCTTTTTAACCGGCAATCTGAATACTGCTGCACGGAAAAATTCCCACACGCGCGCCATCCGGGTAACGTTGCTGCAAAAATTCCAGCGTTGCCTTCCACGTTTGAAAATGTGGATAACCTTCCCAGTAAACCTGATAAAACTCTTCAGCGCTGACGCCCGGCATAAACGCCGCGACGTGACGATCACCCA
>Ga0247727_10011802_pt1 | contig 15151 bp, 13 predicted proteins | sample WisWelCaveWW1625_FD_202498 | JGI IMG/M metagenome (GOLD analysis project Ga0247727, IMG submission 202498) | Biofilm microbial communities from Wishing Well Cave, Virginia, United States - WW16-25 | ecosystem: Environmental > Aquatic > Deep subsurface > Groundwater > Cave microbial mat | place... | reverse complement strand
CGGAAAGCTGGGGACCCCGCAAAGTACACCGAGCACAGCGAGGGACTTTGCGGGGTGTAATCCCGAAGGCGACAGGACCCGCAAACTAACCTCCATCAATCCGTCCACGAACGCGTTGAAAGGCACTCTCACATCTCCATTTTGCCGCCGATGAAGAACAGCGTCCCAGGCGTCTGAAATCCCAGCACCTCATGGTACTGTTCGTCTAACAAGTTTTCGACGCGACCGTACAGCTGAATATGATCGGTGGCTCGAAACGTCAGCGCTCCGTCAATCACCAAGTAGTGCTTCACGCGCTGCCGATGGTTGGTCGCCACACTCTCCTCCGTGTGCCCCACCTGCAGCGCCTCGAGATGCAGCTGCCACCGGCTGAGGAAATCATAATCGAGCCCAACCCCCGCCACGTATCGCGGCGTGCGCGTCAGCTCCTCGCCCGACGGCTCCTCGAACGCATCGGTGTACGTCCACCGAGTGGAAAGGTGCAGGTCGGGCCGCAACTCAGCACGCCCTTCCAACTCAACCCCCTCCATCTGCGCCTGACTGATATTCTGCGCCTGCGTGCTGGTCGGCGTCACACGCACCGCCTGAATCAGCTGCTCCGCCTCCGTGCGGAACGCCGTCAGCTCCGCATCGAAGCGACCGTCGCACCACGCCTGCCCGACGCCGAACTCGATGGTATCGCTCGTTTCCGGCTGCAGGTTGACGTTGCCGAAGTTCGGGAAGAAGAGATCGTTGAGATCAGGGGCTCGATAACCCTGGCTGTAACTACCCCGCAGCCGCATACCGGTCGACGGAATACGATACGATGCCGATCCCTCGGCAGTCGTCTCATGGCCGAAGAAGTTGTGATGCGTCTGCCGCACACCACCGATGAGCGTCAGGTTCTCCGTCGGATCAAGCTGGTGCTGCAGGAATCCCGCCCAGATAAACGCGGTCTTGCTAAACGAGCTGACCTCGGCCTCCTCGTCTCGAATCTCCGCGCCAAGCGTCGTCAATCCGATCGGCGCCACATGCAGCCGATGGAGCCAATCGACACCATACCGCGTCGAATTGATACGGCTTCTTGCAAACGCCTGCGTCGTACCCGGATTCCCCAGGTCGATATCGAGCACATCGTCATCGTTGAGTGTCAAGCGCAGCTCTTGCTCCCACGCGTCGACCGGCCGACCCGTCAACGTCGTGCTGAACACCAGATGCTCCCGCTCGATGAAGCGGTTGGGATCGGGACGGAACGCGCCATCGTCGATGCCAACATGTGAATCATCGAAGTTCAGCGCCACATCCCACTGCAGCTGCTCCAGCAGCTCCACGTTGCTCGTCGCCGCAACATGCGTCTGCTCCACATCGTCGCCCGTGCTCAGCCCTCGGCTGTCCAGACGATTGATGCCGAGGTGGTACCCGAAGCGCCCCGCCTCTCCCTGGGTCGCCAGCGTCTCCCGGAACGTGCGCAGCGTACCAAACTCCTGCAGATAGCTGGTGCGAGCCGGCCCTGCGCCGCGCTTGGTAGTGATATTGATGACGCCGCCGATCGCCTTGGAGCCGTAGAGGGTGCTGGAGGAACCGCGCAGCACCTCGATCCGCTCGATGAAGTCCGCCGGTAGGTTGGCAAGGTTGAAGTTGCCCAGCGTCGGGCTGCTCGCTTCAGCACCATCGATGAATATGAGCACCTGATCATCGGATGAGCCGCGGATAATGGCGGATGTCGTGCGTCCTGCGGCGCCGCTGCGCCGAACGAAGACACCCGGAACGGTGCGCAACACCTCGAGCGTCGCATCCGTGCGCTGACGTTCGATCGTCTCGCCTGTGACAAAGCTGACCGACTTGGTGAGCTGATGTCTCGGCTGATCCGTTCGTGTCGCCGTCACCACGACTTCTTCCGCCCGAGTCTTGACGCTACCTGCCCAACCCACACCAGGCCCCCTCCCCATTTCCAATACCACAATACCAACAACGATTAAGCCACGCATGACACTCCTCCCCCCTCGGAAAGACAACCCACCACACCACCGGATCGATCGGTCTCCTGACTCCCCTGACTCCTGACCACCTTCCCATCCGCCAAGACGCTCGGCAGACAGTGGCTATCGCGCAGCCGCGTACCACCAGCTACGCATGGTCAAGAACGCTTCTCCGGCACACGCCGGAGCAGGATCACAGTTGCGGGGCAGCGTCCGATTCTCCGCGGAGGCATCCGGCGGATCACGGACTTCCCGTCATCGATCCGACAACCCTACGTTGTGACCACTGCGCGCCGGGACACATGATCCCGTTGCGCACACCAGCGGCGGGCGGACTCGACAAAGCCGCGCGCCCACCGCACGTTCGTCAAAAAATGCACATGAATATACGACGCCAGCAGATTGGCGTTCGAAAATCCTTCCAGCCGACCGGACTTCCGTTGTTGCGCTACCCGATACGCCGTCTGACGCGGCGATGCCGGCCGCTCCCAAACCGAGTGATGAAACTCATGCCCCTTGATCGAGTCGTCCGCGCGCGCCAGGATCGTATTGCGCAACGAACGCACCGTCACATAACCGAAGTGCTGCAAGCGATCCGTCATCCGGACCGTGCCGGGCAACGCGCCGACCATCGAGTGCGAACGTCCCTGCGCATCGCACAACCGCTTGGCCAGATACATGAGACCGCCGCACTCCGCGTACGTCGGCACACCGACACCGATCGCTCGCCGAACCGCCGACCGCATGGCGGCGTTACGCGACAGCTCACCGGCGAAGAACTCGGGAAATCCGCCGCCGATGTACAGCGCGTCGAGCGCATCGGGCAACCGCTCATCCTCCAACGGACTGAACGTCACCAACTCCGCACCGCACTCTGTCAATGCTTCCAGATTCTCCGGATAGTAAAAGTGAAACGCCTGATCCTTCGCCACACCGATCCGAACGCGCTGAACCGATCCGTTGCGCCGCGGCCACAGCGGTGGCGCTGATGGCAACGGGGAGGCGCTGTTAGCGATCCGCGTCAACCGACGCAGATCGATCGTCTGCTCCATCACATCCGCCAGCCGCTTCGCCACCTGCACCACGCGATCATCCTCCGGAGCCGGTACGAGCCCGAGATGTCGCTCCGGAATCGTCAGCTCGGCGTCACGCGGCACGTAACCAAGCAGTGGGATGTTGTCGTGAGACCGACACGCGCGCTGAATCAGCTGATAGTGCGACGCGCTCACCCGATTGACGATCACACCGGCGATCCGCAGTTGCGGCTCGAACGTCAAGAAACCATGGAGCAGCGCTGCCGCCGATCGCGCCATGCAGCTGCCATCCACCACCAGAATCACCGGTGCGCGCAACCACTTCGCCAGCTCCGCCGTACTTCCTCGATCGCTCGTGGGAGCGTGGCCATCGAACAATCCCATGACACCTTCGATCACCGACACGCCAGCTCCCGCTGCAGCACATTGAAAAACACCAGCGATCTGACCCTGTCGCAACATCCAAGTATCGAGGTTCCGCGAGGGACGTCCCGCGACACGGCTGTGATGTCCCGGATCGATATAGTCGGGACCCACCTTGAACGGCTGCACCACTACCCCTCGCCGCGCCAGAGCAGCCATCAGACCAACGACCACGGTCGTCTTGCCGACACCGCTGTGCGTCCCAGCGATGACGAGGCGCGGCGCGCTCACCATCCCATCCTCATCCAACAAATCCCCATGGACACGAGCCATGCGACGATGGAGCAAACGTACATCAGACGAATGGCTTCAGCGATCCGCTGCGACTCCAGCGGACGATTCGGGTCACCCATGGATGGCATCTCGACCGGCTGACCGCCATAATAGTTCACTCCGCCGATCCGCACCCCGAGCGCGCCGGCCATCGCCGCCTCTGGGATGCCGGCGTTCGGCACCGGCCCACCGCTGCCATCCCGCCAGGCACAACGCCAGCTGGCACCGACCGCGTAGCCGCCGAGCCGTGCAGCAATCGCAAAGAGCGGAGCCGACAGCCGCGCGGACACCCAGTTAGCCAGCGTGTCCAACTTCGCCGCAGCCCAGCCGAAGCGGATGTAGCGGGCCGACCGATGCCCGATCATCGAATCGAGCGTGTTGATCGCTTTGTACGCCACCGCCAGCGGCACACCGCCCAACACGAAATAGAACAGAGGCGAGAGAATGCCATCCAACGTGCTCTCAGCAATCGTCTCGATGGTCGCCCGGACGATCTCCGGCTCATCGAGCCGATCCGTATCCCGTCCCACGATCATCGACACTCTTCGCCGAGCCAACGGCAGATCGCGCGCCACCAACGCTCTGAACACACCCCAACTTTCCACCGCCAGATCCCGCGTCGATAAGCACGTATAAAGGAGAAACGCGCCAGCCACGAAACCCCATGTCTCGGAGTAGCTCCCCATCGCACCCAGCAACCACGTCGTCAACCCGTAGCATCCGCCAACGACGCCGATCACGAGTAACACACCCGCCCACCGCTCCCACGGCACCAGTCGCCGCAGCAACCGTTCGCCGCTATCGATCGCCCATCCCATCCCCCGCACGGGATGCGGAATCCACCGCGGATCGCCGAACGCCAAATCCGCCCCATACGCCAACGCCAACATCGGTATTAACGTATCGGTCATAAGGTTAATCCGAGTTTGCCGGGTGGCGCCGGCGGGGAGGACCTCCGCCGCCCGGAGTGGCGGGAGCCCCAGCCCCACACCATGTTACTACCCCAGCGTCTTGGACACTCGGTGAATGCCTCGACTGACAGAACCCCAGCGCAGGGTGCTGGCTGGGGCGACGCCACGAGGACGGCGGAGTCCTGAAGGCGACAGGACCCGGCAAACTCAACCGTTGCCGTCATGACCAATACCCACCAGCTCGTACACCCGCCGCATATCGAGATGCCGCCGAACCGCCGCCGCCAGATAATCGTAGCGATCGCCAGCCGAAGCCTGCGCCCCCGCCCCCGTCCAACGCGACGGAGTCAACAGCTTCCGCCGATCCCGCAGCCGATCGAGCCACCACGCTCTGAATGCCTCGGCATCGAACAAGCCGTGTACATGCGTACCCCACACGCGTCGCTCTCGCGCTCGAAAACCATCCGGCGCGTCAGTCGCCACCCCCGATCGCTCCGAGATCCGCACCACCGCATCCCCATCCGGCATCAGCTCCATCCGCCCCATGTGAATCTCGTAGCCGCCGATCGGCAGCCCACTCTCCACATGTACACCCTTCACCTGCGCAACGAGCTTCTCTCCATGGAACACCGTCGTCAACGGCAGAAACCCCAGCCCCTGCGCGACGCCTTCCGTCGACTCGACGCGATCCGGATCACGGATCGTTTTACCCAACATCTGAAAACCGCCGCAAATCCCCACCAACTCACGCCCCGCCTCCACGCACGCTCGCAGATACCCGTCAAAACCACGCTCGCGCACCATACTGAGATCGGCGATGGTACTCTTGGTTCCCGGCAGCATCACCGCATCAGGCAGCGGACCAGAGGACGGCTGATCAACGAACGTTAGTTGCACATCCGGCTCGCGCCCCAGCGCATCGAAGTCAGTGAAGTTGCTGATCCGCGGAAACCGCACTACCTCGATACGCAACCGGCCATGACCGTTGCCGTTGACCTCGCGTTGCTCCAGCGGCGCGGCGTCCTCCTCTGCCAGCTCGATGTCGGTGAGATACGGGATCGTCCCAAGCACCGGCCGCCCGCAGCGCGCCTCAAGCCACCGCACCCCGGGCTCCAGCAAGCTGAAATCGCCGCGGAATTTGTTGATGAGAAAGCCCCGAACGAGACGTCGCTCCTCATCGTCAAGCAACTCCATCGTCCCGACTAGCTGTGCGAAGACGCCACCACGGTCGATGTCGCCAACCAACAGCACCGCAGCTCCCGCCTGACGCGCCACCCACATGTTCACGCAATCGTCCGCTTTCAAGTTGATCTCGGCCGGGCTGCCGGCCCCCTCGATGACGACGATCTCCGCCTCCGCCATCAACGCTCGCAGCGCGCCGGTCACCGCCGGCAGCAGCTGCGGCTTCTTCGCCCGATACTCCTGCGCGGTCATGGTGCCGATCGCACGCCCCAGCAGCACGACTTGCGAGCCGATATCGCTGCATGGCTTGAGCAGGATCGGATTCATCTGCACGGACGGCTCCGCCCGACACGCCATCGCCTGCTCCGCTTGAGCGCGACCGATCTCACCCCCATCCGCCGTCACCGCAGCGTTGTTGGACATGTTCTGCGCTTTAAACGGCCGCACACGATGCCCGTCTTGCGTGAAGATGCGACAGAGCGCCGTGGCGAGCAGACTCTTGCCGACGCTGGAGCCGGTCCCCTGAATCATCAACGCTCTAGCCGGCATCGCTCAACACCTCACGCAACGCCCCGATGAGCCGCTCGTTCTCCGCGGCGTTTCGCACAGCCAACCGGATGAACCGCCCCGGCTCGAGTCCTGTGAAGTCATCGCAATAACGGATCAACACACCCCGCTTCGCCATCGCGCGCCACAGATCCGCAGCGCTCATCGAGCGCGCGGTCAACCGACAGAGAAAAAAGTTCGCCGAGGATGGAAACGGCTGCAAGCCGGAAACGCTCTGGAGCTGACGGTAGAACGCGTGGCGCAGACTGATCATTGTCGCTCGCGACCGCTCGGTGAACACGGCATCCGCCAACAGCGCCGGACCGACCGCCAAGGCAAAGCTGTTCAGTGGCCACGGCGATTGCCACTCGCGAAGCCGACCGACGAGCTCCGGATGTGCCACCAGGTAGCCGAGTCGCAGCCCCGGCACGGCAAACCACTTGGTGAGCGACCGCAGCACGATGACGTTGTCGAGCGTCGCTGCCTCTGATGCGACACTCGCCGCCGCGGGCTGCTCCGTGAAATCGACATACGCCTCATCCACCACCAGCAACACACCGCTCTCCTGGCAACGATCGGCTAACCAGAGCACACGCTCCTTCGAGATCGCCACGCCGGTCGGATTGTTCGGATTGCAGACGAAGATCATCTGCACACCATCCAACCGTTCCTGCCACATCTGCGCGTCCCAGCCATGGTGGAATCCATTGGTCTCTTCGGCGCACGCGCAGACGACCTCGACGCCTCGCCGAGCAAGCGCCCACTCATACTCGGTGAACGTCGGCACTGCAACGAACGCCCTGGTCAACGGCTGGAATGTCGCCAGCAACGCGATCAGCTCGGCAGAGCCGTTGCCCGGTAGCACCGATTCCACCGATATCCGATGGTGGGAAGCGATCGCCTTACGAAATGCATGCGCGTCAGGATCAGGATAGTGCTGAATCTCGTCGATCGTCTGTGCGATGATGGAGCGAACTCCCGGCGGAAAACCGAGTGGATTGACGTCGATGCTGAAGTCGAGCATCCGCTCACGCGTCACACCAAGCGTTCGCTCCAACTCCCAGATGTTCCCACCGTGCACTCGCTTCACATCGACTTGCGGCATCATCCCCTACACCACGCACCCAATCAACACACCCGCCTCCACCAACTCCCCCACCGCTCCCAGTCCATCGCCTGTGATGCCACCGAGCAAACGACCGCACGTGTAGCGCACGATGAGCGAGATGCCGACGGCAATCATGCACAGCCCAAGTCCGCGTCCACCGCCAATCCCCCCGGCAGCAGCCAACGCCATCGCGCTCGCAATCATCAGCGAACTGACGCGAGCAGAGCGCACGAACGGCGCCCCCGTGCCGCCACCGGCTCTGGCGTATGGCATGGTCGTCGCCAACAACACCATCGCCCAACGCCCCAGACACGGACTGAGCAACAACGCGCTCACCGCCACCCCACGCATCGCAAGGCTACCTAACAACGCACACTTTAGTATCAGGAGACAGCTGATCGCCACCACTGCCATCACTCCGACATGCGGATCCTTCATGATCGCCAGGCGCGCTTCAGGTGTCTTGCCGCCATACAGACCATCGCAAAGATCGCCGAAGCCGTCGAGATGCATCGCTCCCGTCAACACGACCCAAGCGATCAAGAGTACCGCTGCAACGACCGGTTGCGATAGCGCTGGAGTTAAGGCGCGATGCGCGCCAACGAGCACAACACCCACCCCAAGCCCGACGACCGGAAACCAGAGGAGCGATCCGCCACAATCCTCATCGGTAACTGCACCACGCACTTCCAGCGGCAGCACTGTCAGACAGCCGATGGCTACAAGTAAGCGTCTCATCACACCTTTTGGGACACGCCAGCACCCTCGAACGTTGCCATCTCGTTGAGCACCTTGCATGCCGCCTCGATGATCGGCATCGCCAGCGCCGCCCCCGTTCCTTCACCCAGCCGCATCTCAAGATCAAGCAATGGCGTCAGTCCCAACCGCTCCAGCATGATGCGATGCCCGATCTCCTGCGAGCGATGTGACGCGATGAGATACCCTGCGGCATTTGGCTCGAGTCCCGCGGCGACCAACGCCGCGGCGCCCGAGATAAATCCATCGATCACCACCGCTCGATGCGCCCTGGCTGCGCCAAGGATGACGCCAACCAGCCCGGCAATCTCGAACCCCCCAACCTTTGCCAACACATCCAGCGGATCGCGCCGATCCGGATGATTCACCTCCAGCGCTCGCTCGATCACACGCACCTTCCGAGCATACCCACTGTCATCGACGCCGGTACCTCGTCCCGTCACCCGCTCAGCTGGTTCGCCGCTCATCACGGCCACGATCGCGCTGGACGCCGTCGTGTTCCCAATACCCATGTCGCCGGTGCCGATGAGATCAGCGCCACGACGCATCTCATCTTCGACCACCTCGCAGCCACTCTGGATCGCCTCGATCGCCTGCTCGCGCGTCATCGCCGGACCTGCCGCCATGTTACCCGTCCCATAGCCGATCTTCCTGACAATCAGCTGCGGATGCGGATCGAGCGGCGCAGCAACGCCCATATCGACCACGATCAGCCGCGCGTCAACGTGCCTGGCCAGCACGTTGATCGCCGCGCCTCCGCGCAAGAAATTCAGTACCATCTGCGGCGTCACGGCCTGCGGATAGGCGCTGACGCCTTCCTGAGCTACGCCGTGATCGGCGGCCATGGTGATGATGGCTTTACGAGCGACTGACGGACGCTCCGTCCGCAAGATACCAGCTAACCGCCTGGCCAGCTCCTCGAGCCGCCCCAAGCTCCCGACCGGCTTCGTCAGCCGATCCAGTCGAGCCTGCGCCCGACGCATCATCGTCTCATCGACCGGATCGACCGTTATCGACAGTAATTCCTGTTCACGCATCAACACTCACCTCGTTGGCAGTAACGCCATCGCCCTTGATCGGCACCGCGAGCCCCGACACCATCCAGACCACCTGATCGGCGTACTCTGCCGCAATCTGATTGGCCGTACCGGCAAGATCGCGGAAGCGACGTCCCATCGCATGCGACGGCACCACGCCACATCCCACCTCGTTCGTCACCATGACGGTCGGCAGCGGCACATCGCGCATTGCCCGACAGAGCCGTCGCACCCGACCCACGATCGCTCGATCCGACCGCTGCTGCATCGATAACTCAGCCACGTACATCGTCAAGCAATCGACAATAATGCCATCGTGCCGCGGAGACACCGCGGAGACCGCTAACGGGAGGTCTGCTGGATGTTCGATAGTCTGCCATGATGCGGGACGTTGATTGCGATGCAACGCGATGCGCTCGGCGAGCTCTCGATCGCGGCGATCCGGACAGCATGTGGCGATATAGACGATGCGAGCGCCCCACCGATGCGCCAGCTGAAGTGCGAATCGGCTCTTGCCGCTCCGGGCGCCGCCGGTGACCAAGACGAATGATGGATGCTGCTGCCGTGAAAGAGACCGCTGGATACGAGGGTACGACGACACGATGGCCCGTTTTCTGGGGACACGATTGGACAAAAAAACCCGACGAGTTGCGTCGGGAAGAAGATAGCTACTCACTTCACCCTCGGCTTACTCCACGAAGCGACCGGTGAACGGCTGCGCGCCTACTGCGCGAAGCGCCCCTTCCTTGGGCAGGTCTCCTGACTTCCCCCAACCTTAGCGCCTTCCCATCCATCAAGATACGCGACGGACAGTGGCCCTCAGCTAAGGCAATCTACAGAGGTCACAGTAGCGGATCTGCACCCGACTCGCACGGGTTTCCCTACTCTCCCTCCACCGTTAGGTGGAGTACCCAAGGATCATCCAGATTGTGTTTGCAGTGTAGCCAGACGCCTAGCAAGCGTCAAGCGCAAAGACGGAGCTGTCGACTTACGCGCGGTCGAGGACGACCATCGCCTCCATGTGCTGCGTGTGAGCAAACATATCGTACGCCGTGACGCGCGTAAGGCGGTACGCTCGCGTGCGGATATAGAGCGCCCCGAGATCCTGCACCAGACTCTCAGGATTACAGGAGACATAGATCAAGCGGCGCGGCAGGAGGCGCGCCAGCAACCCGATCACCGCCTTGCCCACGCCGGCGCGCGGCGGATCGACCACGATCAAGTCCGGCGATGGAGCATCGCGGAACGCCGGAGTTGTCAACAGCACCTCGACCTTCCCCGCGACGACGATCATATTATCCAGGCGGTTGAGCTGGACATTGCGCATGGCGAGATCAACGTTGTTCTGCTCGCTCTCAATCCCGATAACGCGACCGGCGCGCCGCGCCAGATACATCCCGATCGCCCCGACGCCGCAGTAGAGATCGTACACCATCTGCCAGCCGCTCAATCCTGCCGCTGCGGCGATCCCCTCGTAGATCCGCTCCGCCTGCTCAACGCTCGGCTGGATAAAGTTCAGCGGATGAATGCGGATCTGCACATGCCCGATCTGCTCCTCGAGCGTCTCCTCGCCCAGAAGGCACGTCAGCGATTCCGGGACGGCGACGTCCGCCACGCGGCTCGTCACACCCCACCAGAAACTCGCCACCTCCGGATGCGCCTTTGTCACCGCCGACGCCAATCGGTCTACCGGCAGGCGCTCGCCTCGATTGGTAATGCAGAACACCATCAGCTGCCCCGTTGCACGGCTGCACCGCACCACCAGATACCGCCAGAAACCGACATGCGTCTTCGGGTTGTACGCCGGCAGGCGGCTCTGCGTCGCAGCGGCACGCACCGTCTGCAACACCTGCGACACCGCCGGATGGATCAGCAGACAATCCTGGATATCCACGATCTTCCAAAAGGAGCCGCGGCGATGCAGCCCCACATGCAACTCATCACCTTCCTGGCCGAACGTAAACTCCATCTTGTTGCGGTAACGCCACGGCTCCGTCAACCCGACGATCGCCACCGGCACCTGTCCAAACGCAGGCACCCGCTCCATCAACGTCATCAACCGCTGGCGCTTCCACTCCAGCTGCGCGTCGTAGGCGATATCCTGAATGCTGCAACCGCCACACGCGCCAAAGTGCTGGCACCGCGCTTCGACGCGTGCTCCCGGAATCTCCTCCACAGCCACCTTCATCGATGCATCTCCATGGTGCGTAGGGTAACATAGAACCCGTCGTCGCCGCAACGACGACGCGAACCCGAACGTGGGCCGTCATCGAGAACTGTGTGCAGACGTGAACTCCGGACGCTAAGACGCGGACAGACAGCGCAAGCGGTCAACGAGCACCCATCTCCCTCACGTCTGCTGACCGTTCGGGCCGACTACTTACGTCTGATGTCAGATTTTCCACGTCCCTCCGTCGATCTCAATCACGCGCCTTGCCACCGGCCTCGCCAGCCCCTACAATACCTCCATGTCTTCAATCGCTGGATCTGTCACGATCACACCCAAAGGTTTCGCCTGGCACCGACGAGGACATCTCTGGATCTACCGAGATGATCTGGCCGATGCCGACCAGACGCTCGCTGGGGAGATCGTCGAGGTCTACGACCTGCAGCGTCATCGGCTCGGGATCGCCTTCTTCAATCCACGATCCAAGATCGCGCTCCGCATGATCGCGACCGATGGCGCCGTGCCGGATGCCACGTTCTGGCGCGCGCGCCTGGCTGACGCCATCGAACGGCGACGCCCGCTGGCCGATCGCACCAACGGCATGCGACTCGTCTCCTCCGAAGCCGATCTCTGCCCCGGTCTGATCGTTGACCGCTACAACGACGTCCTCGTCATCCAGACACTCTGCCTCGGCATTGACCGCATCAAGTCATTTATCATCGAGTCGCTCGTTGAGCTGGTCAAACCGCGCTGCATCGTCGTCCGCAACGACGCCTCAGTGCGCGCCTTCGAGGGCCTCGATCCTGTCAAACAAGTCCCCTATGGCGAGCAACCAGACCACGTCGAGATTCATGAGGGCGATGTCCGACTACTGGTGGATGTATGGGATGGGCAGAAAACGGGGCTCTATCTGGATCAACGCGACAATCGACTGGCCGCCGCACAGTACGCCAGCGGTGAGGTGCTCGACTGCTTCGCCTATCAAGGGGGATTTGCCCTGCATGCTGCCCGCCGCGCCGCCCGCGTCACAGCGCTCGAGAGCTCCGGCCCCGCGCTGCAGATGCTGCGCGCCAATGTCGCGCTGAACAGACTCGAGAACATCACCCCCGAGGAAGCCAACGCCTTCGACACGCTGAAGGTGTACGAGCAGCGTGACCGCCGCTTCCAGATGGTGATTCTCGACCCGCCGGCGTTCGCGAAAGCCAAGGGGGACATCGCCGATGCCGCCAGAGGGTACGGCCAGCTCAACACTCGTGCACTCCGCATCCTGGAGCCGGGCGGATACCTCGTCACCTGCTCCTGCTCTCACAACCTCTCCGAGGAGAAGTTTCTGCAGATCCTGCAGCGAGCTGCCTCCGAAGCCCAGCGCCAAGTCCGCATCATCGAGCATCGGTTGCAACCACCCGACCACCCGATCCTCCTCTCGACGCCGGAGACCCACTACCTCAAGTGCTTTGTGCTCCAAGCGATTTAGAACACCGAACTCAAGACGCAAGCTACAAGATTCAAGGAGAACCCGCACGAAGCAACGTAGCTCCTACTTGTGTCTTGAGTCTTGCGTCCGATTCTCAGCCAGAGTGGCTGAGATTACGCCTTAGCAGCGGTCTTCGCGGCACGGGCGCGAGCGCGGTGACGCTTCTCGAGCGCCTCACGCCGCTTCCGCCGATTGACTTTGTTGTATTGACGACTCATGATTCCTCCTTGCAAATGACAAACATGTGACACGTGACGGGAGACCAGTGACAAACCGCTAATACCTCGCCCTCTCTGCCTAAACTGCCACAACCCTTGCGTCACCTGTCACTTGTCCCCTGTCACCGCTCCTATTACGGTTTCAACACAATCTTCCCAAACTGCCGGCGGCCTTCCATGCGAGCTTGAGCCCGCGCCGCCTCCTTGAGCGGAATCACCGTATCAACCACCGGCTTCAGCCACCCCTGTCCCACTAACTCCAACACACGATCCAGTTCCGCGCGCCCACCCATGTAGCAGCCGACCACCGACAGCTCCCGCGTGAAGAAATGCCGCAGATCAATCCCCACCTTCGGCCCGCTCGTTGCGCCGCACGTCACAAGCCGCCCACCGCGCACCAGCGCCGTCAAGCTGCCTGTCCACGTCTGCTGCCCGATATGCTCCAACACTACATCCACGCCGCGCCCACCGGTCAGGTCGCGCGCTGCCTGCGCAAAATCTCCCTCAGTATAGTCGATCGTCTCATCCGCGCCGAGCCGTTTCGCCAACGCCAACTTGGCTTTCGTGGACGCCGTCGCGAAGACTCGGGCACCGGCGAGCTTCGCAACCTGGATCGCCGCACTCCCCACGCCGCTCCCCGCCGCATGCACCAGCACCGTCTCACCCGGCTTGAGCGCCGCGCGCGTCATCAACATATGCCACGCCGTCAGGAACACGAGCGGCGTCGCCGCCCATTCCTCGTATGACAACGCATCCGAGATAGCGATAAGATTGGCTGATGGCACCACAGCGTGGGTCGCGTAGCCGCCGTTGCGCTGAAAGCCAATGATCTGGAACGACGGGCAGCGGCTGTCGTGCCCGCTGCGGCACGCCGAGCACGCGCCGCACGACACGCCAGGAGCCACCAGTACCCGATCTCCCCGCTTCCATCCCGAGACACCCGCACCGAGCACCTCGATCGTCCCGGCAATCTCTGAACCGAGCACATGCGGCATCGGGATCGGAATCCCAAGTCCCATCCGCACCCAAAGGTCGAGATGATTCAACGCGCACGCCTCGACCCGGACGAGCACCTCTCCCACCCCTGGCTTCGGCGTCGGCAGCTCCCCGTACTGCAGAACCTCCAACCCACCATGCTTCTCAAAATATACAGCTTTCATATCAGTGCATGCCTCTGTGCTTGAGGTACCCACGTGGATGAACACCCCCGCTGTACCGGGTCGTCCACGAAAACACTTCGCTCCAGCAACTATTCGGCTTCAAAGTAATCCACATCGATCTTTTTCACTTCATACTTCGCTACATTAGCAACGCCAATGCCATGGTCGATCATCAATTGAGCCAGTTGCTCACCGTCTATCAAAACAACCTTCTTCTCAATCCGATTGACATACTCCACGGCGTCTGGCGTAAATCGAGAAGTAGCGATCAATACACCCTTCCTTGCCCGATGTCCCTCAAGACTACCGGCAAAAGCCTGGACAACGGACCGTCCAACCGGCGTATCCCACCGCTTCGCCTGAACGCAAACGGTGTCCAGTCCCAACCGATCTTCCTTGATAATCCCATCAATCCCATCATCGCCGCTTCGGCCAACCGCCTGTCCAGCATCTCGTCGAGAACCACCGTAACCCATAGCAACTAATAGATCGACTACCAACCTTTCAAAGAATCGTGGCGAGCACTGCTTGACTCGTTCGAGCAACTCTTGACCCAATGCTCTCCGCAAACTCTGGTAGCTAAGCTCCAAGATTTCTTCAGGAGTCTGAGACACTTCGGAAGCCTGATCTGCCTCTGCTCTGCGCGAAGCGCTCTGGAACTCAACAAACTCAGGAAACTGCTTGAGAAACTGAACGTCAACACGAGAAAGATTGCTCTTCAATATCTCAGCACCACGCGCTGTTATCCGAATGCTGCCTCTCGCTGGACTTTCCAATGGGTAAAGTCCTATTCCTGACACCTGAGATGCTAGAATTACGCCATGACCAAACGGCAACGGTGTCCCCGCTGCCACTACACCAGAACTTGGGTGCTCCGACGAGGACGCTATCGATGCGCCCGCTG